>LSQX01280431.1_pt1 | contig 15457 bp, 9 predicted proteins | sample 654561 | NCBI WGS metagenome assembly LSQX01 (sample SAMN04489861, study PRJNA283612) | anaerobic digester metagenome | isolation source: 4 biogas reactors fed with cattle manure at either 37C or 55C with and... | place: Denmark: Kongens Lyngby | collected 2014 | reverse complement strand
TTTATAAATCTAAATGTTTTGATATGTAATGATCTGTTCACGGGTGTTATGTAACATAGCTACCTTTATTATTATTATTATTATTATTATTATTATTATTATTATTATTATTATTATTATTATTATTATTTCTGGCATGCAACACCCGGTACCTGTCGTACAGGGTTACGTTGAGTGTCAGAAGGAGGATGAAAAATAGAGTGTTAAAAAGGTTTATTGAGCCGTTGTATCTGGGAAGCAGAAAATCAAATGCAAGTACTATGCCGAGGTTGACCAGGGACATTACTATGAATTCCCGAATAATGGATTTCCAGTGAGTGCCGCGTCTGGCAAGCCAGTGGCTCAGTGCAGTATTTATTATTATGATGATTGCCGTGCCTATCGCCAGCTGGAAATTGCTCGACCTTACATCCGGAAGCACCTGCGCAAAGATTATGGCGAGGAGAGAAACCAGCAATATCTTCTCAACCAGGGCGTTGTTAAAGAAACGTTCTGCAGAATCAATCGCCGGGAAAGTAAGTTTTGTTTTCTTTCCCGGAAGCTTTTCTGAAGCTGGCTGGAAAGGGTCGGCTGAAATTGCGAGTCCTGGCCTCATGGGAGGCAGGTCTCTGACAAGCCACCATGCCATTCCGAGCAGAAATATTGCATAGGCAATAAGGATGAATGCATTTGAAGGGTTGGCTCTTATCCAGTCTGTAGTGTCAAGCTGGGCAACATGTATCCAGTATTCCTGAGGAATCTTAATAAAAACCCATATCAGGGCTGCAGCTGTTATAAGTTTGCTTTTTGTCAGCACCTCAGGGTCCCATTTCAGGCGGATGGCTTCATAGAAGATGAAAAAGTATTCGAATGTATTGGGAAAAACGAGCAGCATAGAACGCAGTTGTGTGAATTCGAAGATTGCCACTCCAACCAGCCGGTAATAGAAAAGAAATCGGTCCAGTTTGAAGGCGTAGAGGTTCGACCAGTTTCTCAGGGTCGAAAGGTACGTAATGGTCAGATAATATATATCTAGGGATTTATCATAGCTCTGGTATCCTTCAAGGGGCAGGTTCGTAAAAAGCTGAAAGATCGTCTGGTCTATGCCGTCGAGGATCAAGCACGCCAGTACTCCAGGGAGTGGATAGCGCGGAATGGTAAGAGGTATCAAGAAGCGAGCTATAACTACAGCCCAGAAAACCAGCATGTCTGAAGTATCTACCATTGTAAATTACTTCTCCTGCTTCTCCTTAAATCTACATTTCAATCTTTAACTGATTCTCCCTGATCATTTTAATCAGGAAAGACAGAATGGTTATTATAAAATCCTCAATTAATTTATAGAAATTCGACTATTATACTCATGTCGAAACTAATGTACTCATTTTTTATCATAACGGTGAAAATCAGCAGCTGTTTACTCATATGAGAATTAATATATGATGGATTTTATATAGATCAAAATTATACATATATCATTAGCCAATTTAGCTACACTAGTAGAATCAAAATAATTAAAATAAAAGACCAGTTATGTGCCAATCGCCTTGCCTGTAGCGGGGGTCAGTGAAGCTTAAGGCGGGAATATCGCAGATATGTGGGGTACTCTGCTTAGAAATGACGGCAAAAGGTCATGGTTTTGCTCTTTCACAGGTTTTTATTCGGCAACTGAAATATTGATCAATTTAAATTATCTCAGTTGCAGCTGCCTGCAAAGAGCCGTGCTGGTAAAGAATTCTGGAGGATATTTTAATGGCACAGTTTAGACCATTTGAAATGGACAGCATCCCGATAGAAGAGCAGTTTATGAACTGGAAAGAGATTGTCAAAGCTCCATATGATAGAAAATCTGTAGACGCTTATACACGGACGCGTGTAATTCTAATGAACGGGATTGAGAACGCTTCAGTCCTCATGTCCCATGCAATAGAACGAATGACTGTCGATCCGGAGATCAAACGCCAGATGGCAGCGATGAGACGCGTGGATTCCATGCAGCAGCAAACGATCAACTGGCTGAATCCGGCAAACCAGACTATCATAGAAACCACACTTGGCTATGAACAGGTGGCTGTCGACCTTACTGCAAACCTTGCCAGAAACGAGCCAGATCCATATGTAAAACAGACTCTGGACTTCGCCCTGCTTGAGGACTTCGACCACCTCTACCGCTACAGCTGCCTTTACGATTACATGGAACAGGGTGACCCTGAGCTTATTGTTCAGGGCAATACCGAGGTAAAACCGGGAAGACCGACAGTTGGCCATCACCGCCATCCTGACGACACCATGCGCAAGCATTACGATAAGGACACAGCCGACATTAAAACCAAAATGAATTATCTTACCATTGTCGCAGGCGAACAGCAGACCGAGCTTTACTACAAATCCCACGGTTTCATGTATTCTGATGAACTTGCAAGGCAGATTTATTCCGAGATTGCCGATGTTGAAGAAGAACATGTGACCCAGTACGGGCTGCTCGGCGACCCGCGAGAAACAATGCTCGAAAAATCTGCGCTCATGCAGCTCTGTGAAGCATATATTTACTTCTCCTGCGCGCAGACTGAAACCGATCCCAGGATAAAGAGTATCTGGGAAAACTTCGCAAAGATGGAAATCTCACACTTCGAAGGCTGCGCCCGCCTTCTTGAAAAATATGAAGGAAGGGATATCAGGGATGTTGTAAGGGCTGATGTTATCGAACCTCTTGTCGTTTTCGAGCCGAATAAAGACTATGTAAATAAAGTAATCGATGAGCAGCTTGACCTCATGCCTTCTGGAATGGAATATAAACGGCTTAGTGAACTGGCTGATACATGGTCCAGCTTTAAGTTCCAGTGGAAGGTAAATAGAGCTGGCGTGCCAAGTGAAGAAACAACCATAAAAGCAAGAGATGAACTGGTTCAGCGGGATCAGGCTAAAAATATCCAGGAGTTTAAGAGTCAGCTAGCAAAACGCACAGAGGATGTTATGGCTGGGAGACCTGCTCCGCCTATGTGAATTTAACAGAGATTTTTAATTAAGGCATCTGGCGTTACCCGGCGCCAGTTTAATTTTCCTTTTTTCAGTTAAAATGGTCAGACTTTATAGATCTATTAATTTCCAAACTTAATCCCCGGGATTTAACAAATTTCTGATCATTCAGGCCCTGAATTAAGTGTCGATTGTATTTCAGTTTTTTAAATTTTTTGCTATTCAGGTAAAAAGTTATGAATTTTTATTCAAAGAATGCATAATATATAAAAAAACAGGTTTTTCAAGTCATTGTAACATTTTGAAAAAGTTCAGGGGCATATCAGGCATATCCCTGAACTTTTAAGGATTTCAGAGCTGGATAAATTTAGAGCTGGATAAATTTAGAGCTGGATAAATTTAGAGCTGGATAAATTTAGAGCTGGATAGGTTACTGCTATTATTTATTAATAACAAATATATTTTATAAATTCAATCTTATTATATGGGACTATAATTTATTGCAGTAACCTGAAATAAACAGGATCAAATTCAGAGCATAATCGAGGCGAACCTGATTTATGCTAATTATTTTAAAATGCGCATGAAGCAAGTGCAGAAATCTGTAATATAACAGAAAGTAAAAGAGTACGGAAATTAAAACATTTATTAATTAATAACTATATTTGTTAATTTATTTATTAATTAATTTATTTATTAATTAATTCATTAATATATTTGTTGATATATTTATCAATTTATTTATTTGCATATCCATTTGCATGTTCATTTGTATATTTATTAGATCTATGATTGTTGAAGGTCAGGAATTTTCGTGTCCACCTAAAGGACATTTGAGGGAGAAATGAAAGTGAAAACAGGTCAACCTCCAGAAATAAACCTGAACCCGGTGCATATCAGTAAGGCTGATGGTACTGCTATAGAACTTACCAGTATTATTGATACCGAAGCAGTCCAGTCCCTTTTTAATGATTTTTACAGGCTTGTCCATATTCCCATGGCATTATTCGACCTTAAGGGCAATGTTCTGGTAAGTGCTGGATGGCAGGATATCTGCACAAAATTTCACAGGGTTAATCCTGAAACCTGCAAGTACTGTATAGAAAGCGACCAGAAGCTATCTCTGAATGTAGCTCCTGGAAAATATAAGCTGTACAAATGCAGGAACAATATCTGGGATGTGGTAACCCCGATTATGGTTGAGGGGCAACACATAGGCAATATTTTCTCAGGACAGTTTCTTTTTGAGGATGAGCCCCTGGATTATGAGCTTTTTCGGTCTCAGGCAAGAAAATACGGTTTCAATGAAGAGGAATATATAAAAGCACTTGAAAAAATTCCCAGACTGAGCAGGGAAGATATAGATACAGGCATGGCTTTCTTCATGACCTTCGCCAATATGATCTCGCAACTGAGCTACAGCAGCATCAAGCTGTCTCAATCCCTGGCTGAACGTGATGCTGTGGTGGAAGCATTGCAGGAAAGAGAGAAACGTGAGAAAGCACGTTCTGATGAGCTGGCAGCAGTACTGGATGCAGTACCTGTTGCTGTTTATACGACACATGACCCTCAGGCGCTTAAGATAACCGGCAACCGCCTTTCCTGCAAATGGTTGCGCATACCTCCAGGTACAAACCTGTCCAAGTCCGCTCTTGAAGGGGAAAAACCGGAGTTTTTCAAGTTATTCAAAGATGGAGTGGAGATCCCACCTGAAAAAATGCCGTCGCAGTTGTCAGCTGCCGGTATAGAAGTAAATGACTGTGAACTGGATATCGTATCTGCTGACGGCAGGATACGGCATGTACTGGGCAATGCAAGGCCCCTGCGCGACGAGAATGGAAACCTGCGCGGATCCATTTCTGCATTTATTGACATTACCGAACGCAAGCGGGTGGAAGAGGCTCTTCGTAAAAGTGAGGAGCATCTGCGCCTCCTGAGTGATAACCTGCCAGACAGCGCCGTATATCAGTATACCCTTGACCCCGACGGCAGTGGTTGTTTCCAGTACGTAAGCGCGGGCATTGAAAGGCTAATCGGTTTAAATTCCCGGGATATATTGAACGATCCCTCCATATTGTACAGGATAATCCCTTCGCAGTATGTGGGAGAGCTTATCGAAGCCGGGGTTCGCAGTGCACATGAACTGTCGGATTTTGATATGGAGTTGCCTGTAGAGTTACCGGACGGCAGGTTGAAGTGGATAAGATTGAACTCCCGTCCTCGAAGGCTGCCTGAAGGGCGTACAATCTGGGACGGCGTATTGACCGACATTACCAGGCTTAAACGGGCTGAAGAGGTCCTGCGTGAGAGCGAATCATGCCGTAAGGTTGCCGAAGCGGTCGATACTGAAAGGCGGCGTTTCTTTGATGTGCTGGAGACGCTGCCGGTAATGATAGCCCTGCTAACACCTGACCACCGAATTGCCTTTGCCAACCGCCCCTTCCGTGAGATGTTTGGAAATTCCGGTAATAGACACTGCTTTGAGCATTGTTTCAGAAACAACGAGCCATGTGATTCCTGTAAAGCATATAAAATCCTTGAAACCGGCCAGCCTTACCACTGGGAAATCACCACGCCAGAGGGAAGAGTATTTGATACGTATAACCTTCCGTTCATTGATGTCGACGGTTCACGCATGACTCTTGAAATGGACATTGACATTACCGAGAGGAAAGCAGCAGAGGAAATGCTTCGGGATAGTGAGGAGAAATACCGGAATATCGTTGAGACAGCAAATGAAATTATACTTATTACTGACAATGAAGCCGTAATCAATTATGCTAACTCGAAATTAGTGGATATGCTGGAATACCCTCTGGACGAAGTTATCGGTAAACCGATCTGGGGTTTCATCAGTAAGGAATGTATACCTGCTGTCAGGCAGAATCTGGAAAAAAGAAGGCAGGGAATAAGCGAAAGCTATGAACTGAAATTAATACGTAAAGATGGCTCCCCGGTCTGGACATTTTTAAATGCCAAACCACTTTTTGACAGGAATGGCAGTTTTACGGGCGTAATGAGCATGTTAACTGACATCTCAAAACGAAAGGAAGCAGAAGAAGCCCTGGCAAATATTGAAACTGCCCGTAAGAAGGAAATCCACCACAGGATAAAGAATAATCTTCAGGTAATTTCTTCCCTTCTTGATCTTCAGGCTGATCAGTTTAAAAACCGGGAGGACATTAAAGACCTGGAAGTTCTCTCCGCCTTCAGGGAAAGCCAGGACAGAGTGATATCAATGGCTTTGATACACGAGGAACTGTATAGAGGCAGCGGGTTCGAAACATTAAATTTTTCTCCGTATATTCAGGAACTTACCGAGAATCTTTTCAATACATACAGCCTTGGAGATACCAGGATAACTTTAAGCATGGACATGGAAGAGGACCTCTTCTTTAATATGGATACTGCGGTCCCGCTAGGAATGATTGTCAACGAACTTGTTTCCAATTCCCTCAAGCATGCGTTCGGAGGAAGAGATAAAGGGGAAATTTGTATACAACTTTACAGGGAAAAGCTCACAAAATTTAAAAGTGAAGAGTCTGAAGGTACCGTTTTTGTCCTGAAAATTTCAGATAACGGCCTTGGAATTCCTGAGATTGATGTTGAAAATCTTGACAGTCTTGGAATGCAGCTTGTAACTTCCCTTGTCGACCAGCTGGATGGCAAACTCGAACTGAAAAGAAACAATGGGACTGAATTCATTATCAGGTTTAAAGTAACAGATAAAGAAAATAAGGTTCAATTTGCCCTGAAATCAAGTCATACGAGTAAATAACATACGAGTAGCAGGATATCTGACCTGAATGCATAAGTCCCTGAGGTAACAGGTTTTTAACCCGGTACATCTGCCTGGCTAAATTCTCGCATATTAACCTCTTATTTATAATATATAATTCTATATGTTAATCTACAAAAATTCCAGAAACCGCATTTCCTGCAACTGGCCCAGCCTTCATCATTTTCATAACCCAATGACCAGAGTTGATCTTTATGCACCCCAAAACCCTAGAAATCCTTAAAATGTTTGAAGAAATAAATAAAATCCCTCGACGTTCTAAAAATGAAGAAAAACTTGCCCTCTGGCTGATGGAATGGGCAAAAAATCATAATTTTGAAGCAAAAACCGACGCTTTAAACAATGTCCTGATTAAAGTCCCCCCCACGCCGGGGTATGAGAATTCTCCTGTGATTGTTCTTCAGGGTCATATGGACATGGTATGTGAAAAGTGCAGAGATTCAGGCCATGATTTTTCTAAAGACCCTATCATATGTATTTATGAAGGGGACTGGCTGAGAGGGGATGGGACCTCAATTGGGGCAGACAATGGGATTGCCCTTGCGATAGGGCTTGTGCTGGCGGAGTCAGGCATAAAAGGAGAGATAGAGCATCCTCCTCTCGAGCTCCTTTTTACTGTTGATGAGGAGACAGGGCTGACAGGAGCCAGCGGGCTCGAAGAGGATTTCTTTGAAGGCAGGATTCTTCTGAACCTGGACTCGGAAGATGAAGGAATTTTTATAGTGGGGTGTGCCGGGGGTCAGAACTCCCTGGTTTTCCTGCCCCTGGAATGGGAAAGTTTTGACTACGGAAAGGGAAGTGGGTTCGGGCTTTTCAGGATCTCGGCAGAAGGGCTTGAAGGAGGGCACTCAGGAGTCGAGATCCACAGGCAGAGGGCAAATGGCATCCAGCTTCTTGCCAGGATGCTTTCAGCCCTCAAGGAAAAAGTCGGAAAAGAAAATCTCAGGCTGGTCTTTTTCAGCGGGGGGAGTGTCCACAATGCCATTCCAAACTACGCAGAGGCATTTATTGTCCTTTCCAGAAATAACGAAAAACAGGCAGAAGACTTCGTTTCCGGGCTTCAGAAGAGTTTTAGAGGCGAGTATGCGGTATCTGACCCTGAAATAACCCTTCAGCTTAAAGAGGTTGAGAACGGGATTATTTTCGAAGCGTCGGGAGGGAAAATTACCCGAAAAGATGTGCCTTCGGACAGGGTTTTTTTAGTCGAAACGGAAGAAAAGCTTTACGGGGTCCTCCTCGGGATGCCTCACGGGGTACACAGGGTTTCGGATACTATTCCGGGGCTTGTTGAGACCTCGAACAACCTTGCAACCGTAAGGACAGGAGAAAAAGAAGTGAGGATCATATCAAGCCAGCGCAGTTCTGTCATGTCAAGGCTTGCTGAAGTCATGGAAAAGGTGGAAACCGTTGCAAAACTGGCAGGAGCACGGGTTGAGCATGAATGCGGATATCCTGCATGGGAGCCTGACCTTCAATCAGGTCTGCTTATGAAATGCAGGCATGCGTATTCAGGGACTTTCGGGAAAGAGCCGGAAATCAAAGTAGTGCATGCAGGGCTTGAGTGCGGGGTGATAGGCTCGAAATGCGAATGCATTGAAATGATCTCCTTCGGGCCGACAATCAAAGACCCTCATTCCCCAGCTGAGAGAGTTTATATCCCCTCAATTGAAAAAGTCTGGGTTTTCCTGGAAAACCTGATGAAGAGCTATCGCTGATAACTAATTATCAATATTTTGATTAAGAAACCTGTGAAGTGCAATCAGCAGGAATTGGAGCCGGATAGTTAAGGGATCCGGCTTCAATCCCTTTTTTCTTTCGATAACCAGCTAGATTCACTGTTCGAGGAAATCGCCTCTCCTATCTCTTTAAGGCACTCTTCTTCCCTGCTGCTCTGTTTAGTTACACTTGAACGCACACCCATAAAATAAGACAGAGCTGCGATTGGTAAGGCATAACCTATTCCATAAATAGCGAGATTTTCTCCCTCAGGTTCAAAAATCACGCTCAGGAAATTAACTCCCAGTACAACAATGGTTAGTCCAACAAGGTTTAACTCCAGCTCCTCAATATTATTTACTTTTAACCATCCCGGCAAAGGAAGCGGCTGGATGAACAACTGGTAGAGCCCAAAAGAAGTAAGGAAAAGGACTGTACCGACCAGGAATAGATGGACAGTTTCCACAAGTTCAACAATAACATTTTCTCCCTCAGGATATGTTTTTGTCATTCCTGTAATCAGTTCCCAGATGAAATGAACAATATCAACGCCTCCTTTAATAAACAGAATGCAGGCAGCAATTGCCAGCCCTATAACCGGAATGAGTACGAAGAAATGCATACCTGCAATAAATCTCACTATTTTCACTGGAAGTCCCCTCATTGCTTTTCTGGCAGCCCATGAAGTCGGGTCTGGTGGATCCGGGATAAGTAAAATAGTCTCCAGAGAGCCTGCCCTCTGGAAAACCTAATCTAAGGTCGTTTACTCTTCGGCGAAAACTGCACGCAGCTTATCCTCTTCTTCCCTGGAAAGGTTGGAAGCGATAAGTTCAAATTTCATTCCTTTGGAGACTTCAGCGACTCTGTCCTGTACGGCATCACTTGTCATTAAAAAGAGGGCTGAAGTTCCTTCGGTTACTTTGCTTCGGATTGAACGGATGAAATCATCATCGATTCCAATATCTGCCATGGAACCTGTGAGGGCTCCGACTGTAGCCCCTACGGCAAGGCCCAGTATAGGAACAAAAAAGATCAGCCCAAAAAGCATCCCCCAGAAAGCACCGCTCAATGTCCCCGCACCGGTTAAACTGGTCAGCTGTTCTGTTTTTGGCTTCTTCTTCCCCTGAGGCCAGGTGACTATGGCGGCATCATGAAGGTTTATCAGATGCTGCTTGCTCAAATCCTTTACAACATCAAGAGCTTTTTCCGCTCCATCTGCGGTTTCAAACTTCAGAACGGTTATTGTTGCCATTCCTTGAATCTCCTCCTCTGCTTACAGGTTCAATTTACCGGTTGTTTTTCATACCAGCCTGTAACAGCCTGACAGCTAATTGAGAACGGACAGAAACGTTTTCAGGAACTTTTTCTCAGGGTGACAAGTTTTTCTCACCGGATGTCCCTCTACAGGTCAGATAAAACAGGCATATACTGCCGGATATCTGACCTGGTCAAGAACAGTGTGTAATCTTTGTTTACTGATTTTAATTGTTCCCCTTTCCCCCGTTCTGGAACCTTGAATCCAGGGCATGCTGCAGGCTCTGCTTAGCAATGCTGTAATATATAACTGTTTTTATGTATATTACTTTATACATGCTTAGATATTTTTACCGGGAATGCCTGCCAGAACCGTGTTATTTCGGACGCAATACATGATCACTCAGAGATATTCTCTTCTGTGCTTTTTTCATCCAGATCTCTGGTCCCGCTTGATTCCATCAACTTTGCTATCATGCGTGTCTCTTCCGAGCTCTCCAGAATTATCTTCACAACTATCGTAAGAGGTACTGCAATAAGCGCGCCCGCAGCTCCCAGTACGAAGGACCAGTAAAACAGAGACAGAAATACGAGTGTGGGAGATAGTTTAAGGCCTTTTCCTGCAAGAGACGGGAAAATGACATTTTCTACGAGCGCGTTGATAATAGTGATGCCGACAAGGACACCAACTGCCCCTATAAGCCCGTATTCGAACAGACCAAGGAGCATGGGTGGAATGGCTGCCAGATAAAAGCCCAGGTAAGGTATATACCCGAACAGGAAGAAAAGGAGGCCCCAGAGAACAGCAAAATCTATGCCCCCGGCAAGAAGAAGTATGGCAGTTCCGATGCCTCCAAGCAAATTGGTCTCGGTTCTCAAGAGCATGTAATTTATGACGGTTCTGCTCAATTCGGTATACTGTGAAATATGGACTGGCTGGTTTTCCCCTTCTTTTTGCATTTTCACGGGCGCACCTGCAGAATCCAGAAGTAAGAACGTTGTCGTGATAACAATGAGCGCAATTGTTGATCCTGCATTCAGAGCTCCTGAAATAATATCCCCGGATACGTTGAACGCAAAAGCTGCAATATCGCGCAGGACCGATTCTACGGAAACTCCGGCTTCAGGCAAATATATTGAAATACTGTTCAGGATACTTGTCAGCTGGTTCTCATAGTTTGGAATCCTGCCACTGAGCTGGAGTAAAGAGTTCGCAAACAGAAGTGTGGTTCCGACAAAAACAAAAATGAAAACAAGGATAACCAGAACTACGCTTATCTTTCCGGGGACTCTTTTCCTCATAAGCCAGCGGACCAGAGGGGCAAAGATTAGATAAGAAAATATCGAGAAAAAAATCGGCATGAGTATGCTTGAAATAGCCTTCATGCCAATTGTAAGGAGAACCGCAGCAGTGCTGTAAATCAGAACTCTGGCTGGTGTTGAAATGGCATTTGTATTTATGTTTACATCTCCTGAACGTCCCTTCACCATAAACCGGTACCTGACCTTTCCCGCCTTTCGGATTCTATCGCGAATTTATCAATCATGTGCCATCTGGTCAAGAGAGGCGGCAATTGCCAGGATAAGTGCATTGTCCTGCCCGGGCTCAATCTCTACTCCATACGAGTCCCGGATGCGGAACCATTTTTTTGAAACTTCTGCGATTTTTCTTCCTTCAGACTCAATTTCATACTCGTGGTCCAGGATATTGCCTTTTATTTCCATATCAGGCTCCTCTGGAATTTCAACTTTCCATTTGTCTCGCAGAATATTAATGAGGTCTTTTTTAACTGTTGCAGCAAGGCTGTCATCCGCATTCTTGATATTCATCGTATCCCTGATACGGAGTAATTTTTCCTGAATTTTATAAAGTTCATTTCCACGCAGATCTTTGAGAATGAGGGTGTTGCGGATGCGTAGTGCCTTTCCATCAACATGGTACGCCCGCTCTCCAGTTTCATCCTCTATCCAGTAATCGTCTCCTATGGAAACAAGCTTTTCATGCATTTTATAGATGTGTCCTTTCTCCCCTTCAGAGCCTCCACGGCTCCCAAATAATCTCATCAAAATCACTCCCTTTATTTATTCAACCCTTTATTTATTCAGTTTTGGTACTTTACTTTGAAGAAGTAACGTATTAATCCGATCATAAAACCTGGAAAACTAATATTGATTCAATTTCAGCAATGGAAATTAAATTATTTAGCTGGCTGCGAAAATAAATTATTACTTTTAATAATTATTTTTATATTAATATATTTTATATGCGCATCAGCTATCAGTAATTTAAGTTTTTAACTGCAGTTACTCTTTCAAGATATTCTTCACAGAGCTTTCCTGTAAATCTCGATGATATCTTCTTTTGAGAGTTCTCTTGGATTTGTAAGGCGGCAAACGTCCTGCATGGCATTCTCAGCCAGAAGTTCAAGGTCTTCTTCCCTTGCCCCGAGCTCTTTCAGACCTGAAGGAATTCCGATTTCTGCTGCAAGCTTTTTGATCGCTTCTATTGCTTTATCCGCTGCTTCTTCGGGGCTCAATCCCTCAACTTTTTCTCCCATTGCCTTTGCGATGTCTGCAAAACGTTCAGGGCAAACCTGCTTGTTATACATCTCCACATAAGGCAGGAGGATGGCATTGCAGACCCCATGCGGGAGGTCATAAAAGCCTCCGAGCTGATGAGCCATGGAATGAACATACCCAAGACTTGCATTGTTGAAAGCAATGCCTGCAAGATATTCTGCGTGTGCCATCATGTCCCTGGCCCGTATATCTTCCCCGTGGAGGACGGCTTCGGGCAGGTATTTTGATATAAGCTCTATTGCTTTTATGGCAGCCGCATCGGTAGTCGGGGTAGCCATGGTAGAAACATAAGCTTCCACAGCATGGGTCAGAGCATCCATCCCTGTTGCAGCCGTAAGTGCTGGCGGCATGCTGACCATCAGTTCGGGGTCGTTAACCGCCACATCAGGTGTGATCCGGGGGTCGACGATAGCCATTTTGATGTGCCTTTCAGTATCAGTAATAATTGTAAAACTGGTCATCTCGCTCGCAGTGCCCGCTGTCGTGTTTACCGTGATAAGAGGGGGAATTCCTCTGGTAACTTTACCCACTCCTTCGTAATCATTTATCCTTCCCCCATTATATACCACAATGCCGATTGCCTTTGCACAGTCCATAGGGCTCCCGCCTCCGACAGCAACTATCATGTTACAGTTTTCTTTCCCGTAAATGTCTGCCCCTTCCATAACTGAAGTATCGGTAGGGTTCGGGTCTGCTCCCGGAAAGATTGCTGCTTCTATCCCCGCACGTTCAAGAATTCTGCGAATATCCGCTGCAAGCTCTTTCCCATGCCTGCTCTTGCCTGAAACTATCAGGGCTTTCGTACCCCCCAGGTCTTTTGCATGCGTGCCGATCCCGTTTACACATCCAGGTCCCATCAGGGCTATCTTTGGGTTCAGGTAAGTGTATGTCATCTTTTCTATCATGCCTTCTACTCCCCTCGATAAGTTCTGTTCAAATCTTCCCGGTGCTATTATAAAAATACAAAATATTAATAGAACTGATTTTTTCCCTGCAAGTAATAAAGTTTTGCTCTGCAAAGGGTTTTGAAAACAACGAATGAATATTACGTGAAAAGAGGAAAGATGTTTGAAAAGATAATATTTCAGGCAGGGATTTTTGGCAGTGGACTGAAGTTCACAGCTGCAAATTGTTTTTTCCAATGTACAGCTATTTAATAAATTAGCTCTAATAAAATATACATGAGCGGGGGCAGATTTGGAGCAGATTTTCTTTCAACGTATGAAGAAGGAATAAAAAAAGAATGGGTTATAGGAAACGGGCTTGGAGGATATGCTTCATCTACAATCATCGGAGCAGGGACAAGGACTTACCACGGTCTGCTCGTAGCAACTCCTGAGAACTCTCCGGGAAGGCTCCTGCTGCTTTCTTCCCTTGATGAGGAAATATCTGTCAACGAAGAAGTTTACAAACTTGCAGTCCATAAATATCCGGACACTATCAGTCCCACAGGTTTTCAACATCTTTCCGAATTCATTCGCTACCCTTTTCCTCTCTGGGTTTACAGGCCCGGGGATTTTATCATTAAGAAAAAAGTCTTTATGATCCATAACAGTAACACGACCTGCGTCCTTTATGACATCACATCCAGAAGAGAAGGGGCTGTGCTGAAAATTTTCCCTCTTGTAAGTTCAAGAGATTTTAATCTTACTGCTCGCGCAGGATACCTGTCTTTCTTCCAGAGAGCCGGGCTTTCGGGAGTGAAACTGGCAAGTTCTACCGGTTTTACTTTCTCCATTTCATCCAATCTTCAGTATCACCCCGAGCCAGTATGGTATTTTAACCTGGAGTACGATACTGAAATGCAGAGAGGGCTTAATTTTCAGGAGGACAATTTCAATCCGGGATGGTTTGAGGGCGAACTCAAAGAAGGGACATCCCGTTTTTTTGTTGCTGCTTCAACAGAAGATGTTTCTTCCTTTACTCTCGAGAAGGTCGATAAACTCTATTTAAGGGAAGCAAACAGGCAAAATCTTCTGGCTCTTGACTCAAAACTTATCGAGCCTTTTGCCCTTAAACTTCTCAAGGCAACTGACCCTTTTGTAGTGAAAAACCGCTCTTCAGGCGAAAACACTGTGATTGCGGGGTATCACTGGTACTCTGATTGGGGAAGAGACACCATGATTTCTCTTCCCGGACTGCTTCTAATTCCTTACCGTTTTGAAGAGGCAAGGTCTGTTCTCAACAATTTTTCTAAATATTGCAGGCGCGGCCTGGTCCCCAATACTTTTCCTGCTTTCGGTGGAGACCCTGTTTACAATACTGTCGATGCGTCGCTATGGTTTATCCATGCGCTTAACCGTTATTTTGCATATACGCAGGACTTTCTTTTCCTTACCGATGTCTGGGACACAGTGGACGAGATCATAAATTTCTATTGTGACGGTACGGACTTCGGGATAGAAATGGACTCTGACTACCTTATCAGGCAGGGTCCTCAATTGACATGGATGGACGCTAAAGTGGGGGAATGGGCGGTGACCCCCAGAGAAGGTAAAGCCTGTGAGGTAAACGCTCTCTGGTATAGCTCCCTTAAAACAGCTTCTTATCTCGGGATACTCCTTGGAGAGGATGTCTCTTCATATGAAACCCTTGCAGCCGGGGTAGCTTCGAATTTTGAGGATGCTTTCTGGAATCCTGAGGCTGACTGCCTCTTTGATCTCATATACGAGGACGAAACAGGAAACCTGATTAAAGATCCTGCAATCCGCCCCAACCAGATCTTTGCAGTCTCGCTCCCCTATACAATGCTTTCACCAGAAAAAGAAAAAGCGATCGTGGACAGGGTCGAAAAAGACCTTCTCACTCCTTTCGGGCTCAGAAGCCTGTCAACAGATCACTTCCTGTATAAAGGACAGTATCTCGGAGACGCCTTAACCAGGGACACAGCCTATCATAACGGGACAGTCTGGCCCTGGCTCCTCGGGGCTTTTGTAAAAGCTTACCTGAAGACCCACGGCTATGAGGACAGTAACGTAGAATACATGAAGTCTATTCTCGAAGGTTTTGACGGACACCTTGAATCGGCAGGTATAGGCGGCATTTCCGAGGTATTTGATGGGGACTATCCGCATGCTCCGGGAGGAACAATTGCCCAGGCGTGGAGTGTTGCAGAAATTCTAAGGGCATATGTGGAGGATGTACTCGGGATAA
>LSQX01314225.1_pt2 | contig 15458 bp, 13 predicted proteins | sample 654561 | NCBI WGS metagenome assembly LSQX01 (sample SAMN04489861, study PRJNA283612) | anaerobic digester metagenome | isolation source: 4 biogas reactors fed with cattle manure at either 37C or 55C with and... | place: Denmark: Kongens Lyngby | collected 2014 | reverse complement strand
ATGAGGGGATTGTAAGCTACCGGCAGCCCTTCACTCGTTAGGCTCTGGGCAAGCTTCTTGGCCCGGTCCGCGGTGGGCATGACAAAGACCACCCGGTAGTTCTGGGCCCGCCACTTTTCAACTTCCCGGAGCAGGTACTTCATCTTGCCGTGGAAGGCCCCCGGAGCCCTGGTCTGGACGGTGATGGCCCCGCCTTTTGTCTTCCGGGGCAGAGTCGTGAAGGCCACCTGGGGATGGGCCTTGGCCCTTTGGGCCAGTTCATCCGGGCTGACGAAATTCGCATTGTAGCTGGGGAGGACAGCGCCTTTTTCCAAAAGGCTGGCGATCTGCTCCCCCAGCTCCCGCTCCCAGACCTGCAGGTGCTCTCGGATCCGCTCCGGCTCGTCGATGACCAACAGCCCCTCAGGCAAGTAATCAAGGAGAGTGGCCAGCTTCGGGTAAAAGTGGGGCAGGTACTGGTCCTTGCCGTAGAATTTGACTCCCTCCCGCAGCTTCTCCACATGCCCCCTGACCCGCTCCAGAAGCTCCTGGGCAGCTTTCTCGCCTTTGAGGGCGGCGATTCTGTCCGCCTGCCCGGCAGCTATGGCCAAGATTTCATCGCCGATCTGTTCAGCCGTCCCGGCGGTGAATTCCCTGGCCGGCCCCACCTGCACCTCCTCCAGGCCCGCCATCGATCGCTGGGTGACGGGATCAAAGGCCCGAAGGGAGAGGATTTCATCGCCAAAAAACTCACAGCGCACAGGTTCCGTCCTGGTGGGGGGGTAAATGTCGAGGATGCCGCCCCGCCGCGCGAACTGGCCCGGCCCCTCAACCATCGATACCCGCTCATAACCCAGGTCGATCAAGGCCGCCAGCAGCTCCTCCAGATCGGAGCGCGCCCCTGCTTCAATAGTAAGAAAGCGCTCCCGAAAGGCCTCCACCGGAGGCAGAGCGCGCATGAGAGCATCGATCGGGGCCACGACAAGGAGGCGCTCCCCCCGGGCCAGCCCCTCGAGGACCTCTAGCCGGCTGACCATTATTTCCAAAGGAGCTGCAACCTCTTCGTGGGGAAGCACTTCCACATCGGGGAAAAGACAAACCCGGCCATTATCGACGAAGACTTCCAAATCCAAGGCCAAATCTTGCGCCCGGCGATTCCCCAAGGTGAGGAGGAGCAGGGGCCGCGGCAATGTCTTGTTGAACAGAGCCGCAATGTAAGCTGCCTTGTCCGCCCCCGAGAGGCCGGAAACCTGGTAAGGATAAGCTCCGTTGCGCAGGCCGGCAAGGAGCTGCCGCATCTCCTTGGTATCTTCGATTATCGCGGTGATGGCGCGCAGGGACACTCTCTTCCCCCCTTGGGAGCGGTAATAATCGCTAAGTCTATTCTCTATTTTCTGCAATCCGTAAGGTCAAGCTGTTCCACAGGGCATGGCAAATCCAGGCGGCAAGGATCGCTGCCGGAAGACTCCGCCGATGGACAAGCCAACCCGTCAAGGCGCCAAAGAAGGCATGCCCAAGAAGGCCAAGCGCACCGGCCGCCCATCGGCCGGCGGCGCAGCCATCATAGGCAGCCTCCATGGTCCCAAAAAGGACATGAACGGGGACGATGGGCGCGCCAAGAAGGCATGCCCCGCCTGTCTTGCAAAGCTCCTCAATGGCAGGCACGACAAGCCCAACGGCCCTTCTTTCGCCCCACCGATCCACCGCCAGGCCATTCAACTTGTAGGCGACCAGCGCGGCCGCGAGGGCTGCGGGAATGGCCCTCAAACCAGCGTCAACCATTGTACTTGAGCATCGCCTCTTCAATCCCGGCGTGGATCCAAGTCCGAACAGCCTCGGCCGCCCTATCCACCATCTCCCGCGCGAAGGGAATCTCTTCCGGCCGAAAAGGGCTGATCACAAAATCGACCGGATCCTGGGTGGGCAGCGGCGGTCCAATTCCCAATCGCAGCCGGGGGATCATCTCCCCGACAGCCTTCACCACCGACCCCATCCCCTTATGGGTGCCCGCGCTGCCCTTAGCCCGCAGGCGCAGCCTCCCCAGATCCAGATCCATATCATCATAGACGATCAGGATGTCTTCCAGAGGGTATTCCTCCAGTAGAGGCGCCATGCACTGACCACTATTATTCATATATGTCTGTGGTTTGACGAGAAGCACCTCATGCCCGTCGAAGGACCCACGCGCCCCCAAGGCGGGAAACTTCTCCCGCCGCCAGGACAGCCCTTCCAGACGGGCAAGGCGGTCGACGACCATAAAGCCCAAGTTATGCCGGGTGAGCTCGTAGCGGCTCCCGGGGTTGCCCAAACCAACCACACATTTCTGGGCCATTATTCCTCGTCCGCGACCTCCTCGGCTTCCTCATCGGCCTCTTCAGCCTCAGCAGGCTCCTCTTCCACCGCGGCGGCAGGAGCGACGACCGCGGCCACGACCTCATCGGGGCTGGTCAAGATGTTGACCCCTTCCGGAGCCTTCAGATCCTGGACCAAGAGGTTTTCCCCGATGACCATGCCGGATACGTCGACAACGATGCTGTCCGGGATTTGATTTGCCAGACAACTGATCTCCACTTCCCACAGATGGACGGCCAAGGCGCCTCCGTCAGAGTCCCGGTTTTCTTCGCCTTCGATCACGATCGGCACCCTGGTGGTAATTTCCTCATCCAAGGCCACTTCGTGGAAGTCAACGTGGATGATGTCGCCCCGGACGGGATGGACCTGCATGTCCTTAAACAGGACGGTCTTCGTCTCGCCCGCATCCTGCAGGCGCAGATGCACCAGTCGCCCCAGGGCTCCTTCATTTACCAGCCGGCTGCAATCCTGGGCATCGACCACCAGCGGCTTTAACTCAACTCCGTACACGATCGCGGGCACCCGCCCCTCAGCGCGAAGCTTGCGGGCTGCGCCCTTGCCAGTGGCGGAGCGAGTCCAAGCATTCAATTCCAGTGCCATTTCCAAGCCTCCTTAATGCCACGAGGACCGCCTCCCCGGGCGGTCGGCCATTTTCCTCAATACGCCTTATTATAGCATCGCTCTCTTTTTATCGTCAAACTTGCTAGTCGAAAAGAACGCTCACCGACAGTTCCTCGGAGATCCGGCGGATGGCTTCCCCAAAAATGTTGGCCACCGACAGGACCACCGTATTCTTCGTCCGCTTCTCCGGCGGGATGGGGATGGTGTTCGTCACCACCACCTCCGACAGCTCCGCATCCTCCAGACCCTTGATGGCCGGGGAGGAGAATACCGGATGGGTGCAGCAGGCAAAGACCTCCGTTGCTCCCTCCGCCTTCAATGCCTCGACCACTTGGATGATGGTTCCCCCCGTATCGATGATGTCATCGATGATGATGGCCTTCTTCCCGCTGACATCGCCGATGATGTGCATGACCTCAGCCACATTGGGACGGGGACGACGCTTGTCCACGATGGCCAGGGGGCAGTGCAGGCGATGGGCCAGCTCCCGGGCCCGGCCAACGCCGCCCACATCGGGGGAGACAATTACAGGATCCTTCAGCCCCTTTTGGTTGAAATACTCGGCTAAGATGGGCAGGGCCCGGAGATTGTCCACCGGGATATCGAAAAATCCCTGGATCTGGCCCGCATGAAGGTCCATCGTCAAGACCCGGTTCGCTCCGGCCGCGGTGAGGAGATTGGCCACCAATTTAGCGGTGATGGGCTCTCTAGGCTGGGTTTTCCGGTCTTTTCGGGCATAGCCGTAATAGGGGATCACCGCCGCGATTTCCTTCGCCGATGCCCGCCGCAAGGCGTCGATGATCACCAACAGCTCCATCAGATTCTCGTTGGCCGGTGAGCACGTGGGTTGAATGACAAATACCTTGGCGCCCCGGACGGTCTCCCGAATGCGAAGATCGATTTCCCCGTCTTTGAATCGCCGCACCTCCATGTCGCCAAGGGGAACACCTAAATAATCGGTGATTTCCCGCGCCAGTTCGGGATTGGCGGTCCCAGTAAAAATCTTAATTCCCTTACTGGTAATGGTCATTTCCATACCTCCATTGATGAATTAATTCACTTTCTATTGGCGCAGGAGACTCGTCTCCATCGGGCGTCTATTTGTCCGCCCGCTCTTTCCGCTTCCGGGCCCAGCCCTCCCGGTTGTCTTGACGGGCCCGGGCTATGCCAAGGCTTTCCGGCGGCACATCCTTGGTGATGGTGGAGCCCGCCGCTACATAAGCACCTTGCCTGATGGTTACAGGTGCGATCAGATTAACATTGCTGCCGACGAAAACATCGTCTTCAATGATCGTTTGGTGCTTCTGCCGACCGTCGTAGTTGCAGGTGATGACGCCGGCGCCGATGTTCACCCGCTCACCGATGATAGCATCCCCCACATAGGTCAAATGGGGCACCTTGCTGCCCGCTCCCACCCGACAATTTTTCACTTCGACGAAATCCCCAATCTTGACCTGCTCCCCAATGATGTTGCCCGGTCGCAAGTAGGCATAAGGTCCAATGCGGACGTCATCGCCGATCTTGCTGCCAACCAGGGTGGCATTTTGCACCTCAACGCCCCGGCCGAGCTCACAGTCGATGATCCGCACGCCAGGTCCGATCACGCAGTCCTCACCGACAACCGTCCGGCCTTCCAAGAAGCAGAAGGGGTAAATGATTGTATCTTGGCCTACTTCCACATCCAGATCGATGAAGACCGATTCGGGATGGTAAATGGTCACTCCCCTAAGCATCAGCTCCCGCCGGATTCGCTCCCGCAGCACCCCTTCCGCAAAGGCCAGCTGAACGCGGTCGTTGATCCCCATGGCTTCCTGCCAGTCCTTGCATTGAAGGCTGCCGACCCTTTTCCCTTCTTGGACCAAAAGTCCAATTACATCTGTTAAGTAGTATTCTCCCTGGGCGTTGTCGGGCCTTAGCCTGCCCAAAGCCGGGAAAAGGTCCTGACTGCGGAAAATGTAAGTCCCCGTGTTGACCTCATCCACAGCCAGCTGGGCGGGGCTGGCATCCCGTTCTTCCACAATGCCGAGGACGGTCCCGTCCGCCTCCCGGATAATCCTCCCGTAGCCCCTTGGCTTGGGCATCCGGGCCGTCAAGATCGCGGCGGCCAAGCCTCGTCCCGCATCCCCCAGCTCCTTTAGCGTCCCGGGCGTAAGCAGGGGCGTATCGCCCGCCAGCACCAGTACATGCCCTTCATGGCCGGCAAAGATGTCCTTGGCCATGCTCACGGCATGACCAGTTCCCAGCTGCTCCCGCTGCCAAACGAACTCGACCCCGGGACCCACCGCCTCCTTGACCTTTTCCCCTTGATGACCGACCACCACGACGATCTCCCTCACCCCTGCCCGGCGGAGGGAATCGACAACGTGCCCGATCATCGGCTTGCCACAGACTTTATGTAAAACCTTAGCCCTCCGGGAGCGCATTCGCGTACCCTGCCCGGCCGCCAACACGATCGCCGCCAGCTGAGCCATGCTAATCCCCCTCTACAGCTTTCCAGCCTAAGCCCGCCAAATGAAAAAAGGCCAGCCAGGCAGCCTCATCCTCGAGCAAAGCTCTCCCCACGCGACAATAGTCCGTCCCCTTGAGGACAGACTGACCTTGCCTGAGACCTGCGGGATTTGCCGCTTGCCAACCGGAGATCCACCGCGCCCAGGCCGGGCTCCACACCCAATGCAAACCAACCGCCTCCCCCATTAATTCTATCATCTGGAAGGACGGCATGCAACAAACACCCCACTTGGGGACGGGAGCTGAAATTCGCCGAACCAGAAGGCCCGGCGAATTTCGAAGGGGCACGATGCTATTGGGTTTTCTTCGGCTGGTACTGGCCGTACTGGCCGCCCTGCTGCTGCCTGCGGCCCAGTTCCTGGGCAAATTCATAGAATAGCTGGGCTTCTTGATGCCCGTCCATCGTGGGCCGCTGCCTCATCTGATATCCTTGCCCACCGGGGCTCTGCTGCTGTTGCTGCTGCTGTTGACCTTGCTGCTGTTGCGGCATTTGGCCACCTCCCTTAACTCACTATTGGGCATCCCGGGGATTATTCTTCCCCGATCCATCCCGGGCATCACAGGGAATGACTGGCCGCAGGGCCGCTTTTGCGCCGAGCCCCCAGTTTGCGACAAAAAAAACAGTCCCCAACGGACTGCAAAAAAACTGGCTGGGGTGCCTGGATTCGAACCAGGGAAATGCCAGATCCAAAATCTGGTGCCTTACCGCTTGGCTACACCCCAGCACTGCCTATTACATAAGCAAATATAGCAAAGAAACGAGCCTTTGTCAAATCCGCCGGCAAGCCAAAGGGCAGAGGCTTTCCCCGATTTAGCCGGCCCTGCCGCCCTCTTCCAAGGCGGCCCTCACCGCATGGAACTGATCGGGCTTATCCACATCAAAGCCGATCTCCGCCCACGGGCAGACTACGGCCACTCCCCGCAGTCCGGTGAGTTCCTCGACCCGCCGGACGGCATCGCCGATGGCAAGTCTCTTCAGGAAAAACCTTAAAGCAAAGGAAAATCCAAGCAAGGAGACGATCCGCCAGGGCTGTTTGCGAAAGGCGGTGACTTCCTGGAGCAAATCCTCAAAACCGAGCGCGGCGCCAGGCCGCAGCAGCACCAGGTTGCCCCCGGTGAAGCTGCCCTCCCGGAGGGTAAAGTAAGTGCGCCGAAGGTGAGGAAAGCTCCTCTCCATGATGTCCCGGGGAATCAGGGGGTAATAGAAATCGCCTGGCGTCTCAGCACACTCCCCTAGAAAGCCCTCCACCGCCTCCCTGCTCAAAAGGGGGATATCGGCCGTGGCGATGAGGACGGGCCGCTCGCCGCCCAAGGCCTCTAGACCACAAAAGACATTGGCGATCAGGCTCCCGGCCGGGTCCACCCGAACGGCGCCCTCCGGCCAGCCCTCCGGCCCCTCGAGCTCCTGGGGCCCGACGATGACGACCCTTTTTATTTGCGGCGCGGCCAGCAAGGCTTCCAGCACATAAAGAAACATGGGCCGCCCCCCGATCCTGATCAGGGCTTCATGGGAAACGGAGTCTATTTCCTGCAAAGGGCCCTGGTTAGGCGCCCCGGCGAGGAGGATTCCATCCACCTCTAGCAATCACACCGCCACCCTTCATTTGACCTCCCGGACCCCCCTGGGGGCGGGAAGTCCGCACCATAGGAAAACATCTTCCTGCTCCAGCTCGGCCATGGCCCTTCGGGCATGGTCCAGGTCGGCAAAGAGCCCGATGATGCTGGGGCCGCTGCCCGACATGACCGCGCCGGGGGTTAGTTCCTGCATGCGCTTCGCCCAGGCGGCCACCTGGGGGTGCAAAGCAAAGGTCACCGTCTCCAAGACATTCACCATTTCCCCCGCCACCCCAGCCAGGCACGACCGCTCAAGATGCCCCCTCATTCTCTCAACGGACGGCCTGCGGTCCACCTTAGCCGGATCAAAGGCCCGGAAAACCTCAGCAGTGGATACGTGGAGCCTCGGGGTGACGACCAAGACGGCATAAGACGGACTGCAGGGTATATCCTCCAACACGTCCCCGATCCCTTCGGCAAGGGCTATGCCCCCCCGCAGGCAAAAGGGCACATCGGCCCCCAGCTCCTTCCCTATCCGGGCCAGCTCCCCGTCACTGATGGGCAGCTCCAAGAGCTTCCTCAGGCCCAACAAGGCCGCCGCAGCATCGGCGCTTCCGCCCCCGAGTCCGGCGGCGATGGGGATGCGTTTGCGGATGTCGATTTGGACCCCCGCCTGACCGTCGAAGCGATCCAGGAGCAGCCGGGCCGCCCGCCAGGCCAAGTTCGCCGGCCCCTCGGGCACCCCGGGGTGATCGCAGCGCAAGTAGATGCCGTCACTGCCAGGCATCACCCGCAAAGTCAACTCATCGGCCAGGGAGATCGACTGGAAGATGCTGCGCAGATCGTGGTAGCCGTCGGGACGGCGTCCCACCACATCGAGGCACAAATTGATCTTCCCGCAGGCTAGCAGGGTCAGCTTCCGGTCATGGCTATCGGGATTCGCTTCCCGGAAGGCGCCTTCCTGCATCATCCGAAGATTCCCCGGAAAAAGTCCCGCACCCAGCGAACTAGTCGGAGGAGGAAGTTTGCTCGCGACACATCTTCCGCGGCCACTACCGGCACCGAACCTAAGGTCTCATCCTTCAACGTGACCACCAGTTCGCCGATGACCTGCCCCTTGGCGACCGGGGCTTTAAGATCGGTTTGGGGCTTCAGCTCCCGCTCCAGTTCGCTTTGACTGCCCCGCGGAACCATCAACTTCAGGTCCCCCTGGGCCAAAGCGGGCACCTGTTCCTTGCGGCCTCCGGGGAGGGGGACAACGCCTACATTTTCTCCCTCCACCACGGCAAATACCTGCTCGAAGGCCCGAAAGCCGTAATCTAAAACCCGGGTCGTCTGTTCAATGCGGGCGGCATCGCTGTCCGTGCGCATGACAACGCTGATCAAGCGCACGTCATCCCGCTTGGCCGTTGCCGCCAGGCAAAAGCCGGCCGCTTGCGTATGCCCGGTTTTCAGGCCGTCGGCCCCGGGATAAGTTCTAATCAGGCGGTTCGTATTCGTCAGGACAAAGGGACGAGGTTCGTGACGGAAATTTTTCTGCCAGATGCTGGTCCACTCCAGCACCTTCGGAAAGCGCTGGATGATCTCCCGGGCCATAATAGCCACATCCCGGGCGGTGGTGATGCAGCCCGACTCCCCTTCCGGGGTCGGCAGGCCGCTGGCGTTGGCAAACACGGTGTCCTTCATCCCCAATTCCTTCGCCCGCCGGTTCATGCGCTCGACGAAGTTGGCCTCCGTTCCAGCCAAATACTCGGCCACCGCCACCGAAGCGTCATTGGCCGAAGCGATGGCGACCGCCTCAAGGAGCTCTTCCAAGGTGAATTTTTCATCGGGCGCCAGGAAGACCTGGGAGCCCCCCATGGAAGCTGCATGCCGGGAGATGGGCACCACATCCTCGAGGCTGGCAACGCCTTGCTCCACCGCCTCCATGGCCAGCAGCATGGTCATGATTTTCGTCAGACTTGCCGGCGGCAAAGGTTTGGTCTCGTTCTTGGCAAATAGAACCTGTCCCGATTCAGCCGCAATCAAGATGGCCGACTCGGCGGGAATGTCGAAGGCGGCGCCCTGGACCGCCCCGGACAGCAGGGCTAGGATAGCTCCGATGATGACTAGCTTCGTTGCCTTCATTTTTTGGCCTCCAGATCGATATTGGCAAGGCAGCCCGATCACCCCTTGCCGTTAGATGTTCCTTACATGCTGCGGCCCGTCAAATTGTGCTGTAAAGCAGGCGGCCGCAGTCGGACAGGTCATAGCCCCCAAGCTCCAATACCGTCTCCTGGAACCGCGGGGAGCGGAGGATCATCAGGAGCCTTTCCATGAGCTCGCTTTGGAAAAACTCTTGCTCGACCACCAAATCATAGCGTTCCTTGGCCAGGGGGATGAAGTCCAGGCCGAGGGCATTCGCGGCGCTATAGATCCCCAACCCCATATGGGCAACGCCGTTGGCCACCGCAGCGGCAACGGCCATGTGGGTGAATTCCTCCCGTTCGTAGCCGTTGATGGACCTGGGATCGATGCCTAATTCCTTGATCTTAAGATCCAGCAGCAGCCTCGTTCCCGCTCCCCGCTGCCGGTTGACGAACTGGATATCGGGCCTGGCCAAATCCTCAAGGCCCTGAATGTCTTTTGGATTCCCCGGCTGGATGATGATCCCCTGCTGGCGGTAGGCAAGATTGACCAGGGCGACTGGCACATCGGGCAACAGCCGTTGCAAGTAGGGGATATTATACTCCCCCGTTTCCTCATCGAGGAGATGACAGCCGGCCAGATGGGCCTGCCCCCGTTTGATGGCCGTCAGCCCAGCGGTGCTTCCCACATGGGCGGAGGCCAAGCGCAACTCCGGCCAGCTCCGCCCCAGGCAATCGGCGAGGATATCCAAGGTCAGATCGTGGCTTCCCGCAACGAGGATCGTCTTTTGGATCTGCTGCTTGGAACAAAGAAGCTCAACTTCGACTTCTTCGTCCGCCTCGAGGCCTTGGGAGAGACGAGGCACCCGAAGGATGCCGTCGGCTTTAACCAGACTTGACACGTTGCCCGCCCCCCGACCCATGGGGAGAGCAACCACTTGGCCTTTGACCTCCCCGAGCCTCACCCGGACGAACTCTTCCATCCCCAAAGGAGAGACGATCCGCCGCGCCAGGCGAGCCTTAGTCTTTTCCGGGATCGGCGGCGCCTGGCCCATCATCCGGCTTAGAATAGGTCGGACAAAGAGCTGTAAAGTCAGGTGAGCCGAGACGGGATAGCCCGGGATGCCAAGGACGGGGATGTTCTGAGCTGCGCCCAGGATCACGGGCTTGCCGGGACGGATCCCAACCCCGTGGACGAGGACCTCGCCCAATTGCTCGATGACGTGGACGGTGTAGTCCTTTGAGCCGGCCGATGAACCGGCATTGACCAGCACTAGGTCCCCCTGCTCCAAGGCCTTTTCCACCGCGGTCCGGAGCAAATCCACATCGTCAGGCACAATCTCCCAGCGGATCCACTCCGCACCCCATTCTTCCAAAGTCAAGCCCAGGATGTGGGAGTTGAATTCGGGGATCTCCCCTGGCTTAAGTTCAGCCCGGGGCAAGGCTAGATCGCTTCCGGTGGGGATGACCACCACCCGGGGCCGGCGCCTGACCAGTACCTTTTCGATCCCCCCGGCCAGCATCGCACCCACATCCACGGGACGGATGCGATGATTAGTCGGCAGGAGCAAATCGCCTTTCACCAGGTCCTCCCCGACGGTGCGAACATACTGCCAGGGAGGAGCCGCCGCGGTTATTTCCGCCACATCTTCCTTGGGGAAGTGAACATCTTCAATGCGAATGACGCTGTCAAATCCTTCCGGCAGCCGTTTGCCGGTGTCGATCAGGACCGCCTCCCCAGGGATCGCGAGCTCCTGCGGCTCGATTTGCGATGCGCCATAGGTGCTTTCCGACCGAACGGCAATGCCATCCATGGCCGCACTGTGGTAATGGGGCACCGACCGGGCGGCGAAGACCCCTTGGGCGGTGATCCTGCCTAGCGACTCCTCAACGGGCACCTCTTCGTCGGGGAGACTGCTGAAAACCCCCAATTCCTCCAGACGCCCCATATACTTTTCCAAGGCTTCCTCCAAGGGCCGATTGTCTAGATAGATCTTCCGCTCCAAGTCATCACCCCATCCCTAGTTTTCCCGATAAGTGTTTCACATTCAACAAGGTTTTTCCTGCCTGAAAGTCGGGGCTTGTCCCCTACAGGGACGAATGGGAGACGGGCAGGGATCCTGCCCGCTTCTAGGCGCCTCGGGCTCGCCGCCGGGGAATAAACAGCTTGCAGCCCTTCTCCAACCGCCCGCCCATCTCTCGCAAATGGGGGTTGGCCCGCAAGATGTGCTCTTCCGTCGTGCGATACAGCCGGCTGAGCTTCCACAAGGTGTCGTCTTCCTGGACGATGACGAAGGTGATGCTGGGCAGATCCCCTTCTTGCGGCTCTAGGGCCACGGCTTCGAGGACTGCCTCTTCCTCAAGGGGCTCATAGACCCGGATAGCTCCCCCGATCACCAGGGCCACCGTCACTTGCTCCTCGTTGGGCAGGAAGGCCCGGGCATCGATCACTGCCAGCTCAGCGACGCCTTCCATGCCGGGGTGGGCACCCGCCACATCAACTGCCAGGGTAAAGGAGATCGGTTCCGACCACCCGGCAAATCGCAAGGGATAAGGATCCTCCCTGCCGGTTCGGTAGTAAAGACCGACCCGGGCCTCGCCTTCAACGGCCAGCCGCCCTTCGGTAATGGTGATTGCCCCCACCTGGGCCTGGGCCTCCACATGGAGGATGTCGGCCACCCGGGGAAGGTCCCCTGGCAGGTTCAAGGTGCGTTCAACGACTGTCTGGCGTTCTTCCTGGGCGATGAACTGATCAACTCGCAAGACGTCCTTCCGGGTGGGGACCAAGTCTCCTTCCGAGGTTACTTCCCTCAGCATGGTGAGCTGACGTCTGCGGCAGCCCCGCAGATACATCTCCAGGTTGGCTTCGACGGCTACCTCCCGGCCGCTTACAATCTGGGCGGACACCCCGACGGGACGGCACCGACAGTTGAGGTCCATCCCCACTTCAAGCTCTTCCATCTCCAGGATGAATTCGAACGGCGTCCCTTCCGGAGCGCTAAAAAGGACCGGCCGGCCTCCCCCTTCGGTGCTCCAATAGAGGATGGCAAACCTGGTCTGGCCGCGGATGATGGCCCGGCCTGACCTGGCCTCGCACCCAGTAACCGTAGGCATGGCCAGGACATCGAGCACCCGCTCCACATCAACCCAGCCCCCAGGGATCTCAAGGTTGGCGTTAACTGCCCCTTCAAACCACGCTCTGCCCACCCCATCCTCGAGGGTAAGCCGCTTGCCTTCGGCTTTCACCTTGTGCGGGGCTTTCGCCTGCACTCCGCTGATGAAGCTCATGGTCGATTGAACGTAGGCAGCTGCCGACACTTGCAGCAGCACTTCCACTTCCAAGGCGCGCCCTTCATCATCGAGGGAGACATCGATGGCTTCCACCCACGCCCAAGGCTCGATGATCCCTTCCTCCTCCACCCCTGGAATGTCAAGGGTGCAGCTGAATTGAAGGGCATCGGGCCAATCCACCCCGTATACCTGCCCAGACCCTTCCTCCCCGGGGTCCACATCGGCCCCGTAGATCCCATGGAGGCTGACTGTACCGGCGATCACCACCTCATCGCCGCCCTCTTTCACCTTGGCCTCATCGATCCGGGGCGTCCCCCGCACCTTGAGCACCTCTCCCACCGACGGCAGCGGGGCGGGAATCCGCACTATTCCCTCGGCCACAGCTTGCCCCGCATTCCTGCCAATGAAGGCCTCTGTGCGGACTTGTTGTTCTTCGATACGCAGGCTCATCTGCTTCCCCCCTTTGCCCCACCGGGCCTCACTAACTAATACATATGCGGGATCAAAGGAATAGCAGTCTTACCAATTGTTCCCTGCCTTGCGAATTAGATGATTGGCCCCGATTTCTTTCCATATGCGGGGATCCTCCAAGCCCATGGCGAATACCGCGATCCCCGCCAGGTTGTACTTGTTAACGAGGGAGGCTTTGGCGGCCATGGTCTTGACCGTCTCTATCCAGACCCGACGGGGGTTTTCCTGCCCGTAATCAACCCGGCCGCCCCCATCGCCCCACCCATGCTCCTGGGCTAGGCTGAGGGCCTGATGGTAGGGGACGGGCTCGGGGTTTCCCCAGGCGAGAGCCGGCCAAAGGCCAAGCCTCTTGAGAGGCCTGCCCGTCCACTGCCAGCCATAGGCGGGCAGGCGCAAGATGACTTTCCAGGCCGGCACTGCTTCCAGCACCCGGGCGAGGACCTCCCGCAGACGTCCGTCATCGATGATGGGGCCGGGCCGGGATGGGGCCTTAAGTTCATCGTCAAAGCGCAAGATGAGTCCGTCGACCTTCTGGGCCAGGGCCCAGTAGTCATCCCCGAACATCCCCCGCCAGGGACGACCAAGGTCTCTGGCTGCAAGGGTCAAAAACAAAAGCAGCTGCCGGCGCAGGGGCATCAGCCCATCGAGAAGGCTGGCGATCGAGGACACATCGCCCAGGGCCAGGCCGCGAAAATCCAAGATCAGTCCATGGGCGCCCCCCAAGGCTTTGCGCAGCTGTCCGATCAGCTTCTGCCGCGGGCCCCTGCGGCCAACGGCCCGGCGAAACAGCCGACCTTCATAGCCGCCCTCTCCCAGGTTGGTTAGCACCGGCAGCAAGAACAGATCCCTCTCCCGGGCCGCCTCCGCCACTGGCTCTGGAATGGAACCCACCAGTTCCTGCCTTTCCCCCAGCTGGAGCCACAGCCCGGCCACCCCGCTTAAGAAGCGGTGGTGCCAAAGCAAAGACTTAAGGCTTCGATCGCCTCCCGCCATGTAGGCAATGACCAGCCGCTCCGGCAGGATGATCTCCTGCCCTTCGTAAAGACGCTTGAGGGACCGAGAGGAGTTGTAGGCATAGAGGGCCTCCGGCCTGAGTCCATACCGGCGCAGGATGCGGTTTGGCGTCTCGCCGGGGGCGACGATGTGGACGCGGCGGGTCGGCAGCCGATTGCCGTCTTGCAACAAGGCAAAGACCTGCTTGCCGGCCACACCATCCACCTGCAGCCGCATCGCCCGTTGAAACTCCCGCAAGGCCTCATAGGTAAGCCAGCCAAACTCCCCGTCGGGGGGCCCCGGATCAAAGCCCAGATCGGCCAAGAGCTTTTGCAGCGCAGCAACGTCAGGGCCCTGCATCCCAAGCTTTAAAACCCGCCCGCCAAGCCGTCTTGGTGCCAACATGCCCGCTCCCACCGCCCTCTGTTTTATCCTATGCGGGCGGGCCTAGGGTCATGTTCATCTGCTGCCGGCGAGCCCGCTGGACGTAGCCTTCAGCTTTGATCCGGGCCGCCTGGATCTCCTCCTGGGTGGGATTTGCTCCCAACCGCCGCCGAAATTCCTCGCCAAACAGCTTTAGGAACCGCTCCATCTTCTTGGAGCCCCTGATCCCCCACTCCTCATAATGTTCTTCGATGTAGTCGACGATGTCGATGACCAGGTCGCTGATGACCTGTTGGCGATGACTGCGGTTTAGCTGCCGGACCGCATATCCCACTAACACTACAACCAGGGGCTCCATCACTCCGTCACTGGTGATTATTTTGACCGCATTTACCAGCCAGCTAGGCATCCTTTTCCCCCCTTCACAGACTGATGTCGAGCAAACGCAGGACATTCTCCATCCGGTTGATCACCGTCGCCTTGGTTGAGCCGGCAAAGAGCAGGCCCACTGCCCGGTTGTATTCATCGAGGACTAAAGACCCGCTGTCGCCTGGCTGGCTCATGTTGGTGGCCACCAGCTGATCTTCAAAGTGGGCCTCCCCCACTTCCCCCATGTTCACCACCAGGGAAGCGTCCACCGCCACGATTTCGCCCCAGGTCACACCGCTCGATCGGCCGCTTTTTTGCACCCTCTGGCCCACCCTGGCCTCGGCCACCCCCGTCGGCGCCCCCAGCTCCAAGATCTCTTTCCTGACCCAGCTCTCATCCACAGGCAGGGCGAGGGCGGCATCGACGAGATTCGCCTGACTTTGTCGGCGAAAGAGGCGAAGTTCATACCCGGGGAAGGCGATCTGCAAGAGCCGGTTGGCTTTATCAGCCACGCTCCGGGCCACTTTGCAGGTAGGCTCGGCCGCATCTGTCCGCAGGGCCGCAAAGCGGTACAGATGGCCGATCACATCCCCTGGGGAGCGCCCGCCGTCGTACGGTCCCGGCTGCAGGATCTCATCGCCGATCTTGGCCCTCCCGCCGCTTCCCCCTTCCAGGTTGGCGAGGACGTGGTTGTTGGATAGGATCAGGAGCTTCCCCGTCCGCCGATCCTTGACGACGGCGCCGATGGTTCCGGCGGTTGACCGGTAGTGGCCGATGCTCATCCCCGGATACGCGGGCCGGCTCCGCTCG
>LSQX01281906.1_pt1 | contig 15458 bp, 13 predicted proteins | sample 654561 | NCBI WGS metagenome assembly LSQX01 (sample SAMN04489861, study PRJNA283612) | anaerobic digester metagenome | isolation source: 4 biogas reactors fed with cattle manure at either 37C or 55C with and... | place: Denmark: Kongens Lyngby | collected 2014 | reverse complement strand
TCTCCAAGAGTGGGAGGCAGAGGTTCTTTTTACAGCGAATCTGTGGGTTCCAGCAAGAAAACAGCCAATGTTGGAAGAGCCGTTTTTAACACAGGTGCCGAAACTTCTTTCAAGCTCTCTCGAACCTGGAAGAACGCCGAAAACAAATTTTGGGACGTGGATGGTTTGAGACACGTGATTGAGCCTTCTTTTAATTATATTTTTGTTCCCGATCCCAGTAGAAACCTTCAGGAACTGCCTCAGTTTGATGAGCTCACCGAGGCTTACCGGCTTATGCCGCTGGATTACCCTGATTATAATTCCATCGATTCCATCGATAGCGAAAATGTGATGCGTTTGGGTTTAAGAAATCGGTTGCAAACCGAAAGAGAAAACCGACTAGTCAATCTTATCAACTGGGCTCTTTACTGCGACTGGAGACTGGACCCCAGAGAAGATCAAAGTAGATTTTCAGATTTTTACAGTGGACTCAATTTTTATCCTCGCGAGTGGATCAGCTTCACTACAGAAAACAGAGTATCCACTGAGACCGGCGATATGCGTGAATCGAGCAACTATCTCACACTGCACCCATCTTCGGTATGGAGCCTGGCCTTTGGATATCGATTCATGGAAAAGCGCATGATTACTGGCTATCCTGATTGGTATAGCAATAATCTTTTCATGGGCCGCTTCACCCTTCGTATTAATGAAAACTATGCCTTCAGAACTCGCCTTCAATTCGAAGCACGTGATGGGACCCTGGAGGAGCAGGAGTACACACTCTACCGGGATATGCGCTCATGGGTGGCCGCTTTCCGCTTTAAAGTCAGGGATAATCGCGAGGGACCCATGGATTTTTCAGTCTCTTTCGGGCTACAATTGAAGATGATGGCCTCACCGGAATTAGGTGGAGATACAGATACGTGGAACTTCTCTCAAACAATATCTTAGTTTATTTAGAAAAATGAATCTTGATAAGCATACAGGCAAGACAAAAGCAGCCGCTCGCCGGATGCTCTGGAAACTGATTATTTTGTTTTTTGCGGTAGTTTTGGGAGGATTTCTCACTCAGTTGCTCTCCTCTTTTCTCGTAGCCGCTTCGGGAGTCATTTTTGCTCTCTGGCTCGCGCTCCTGGCATTTACCCTTTACTTTTTTCGGGATCCGACTCCCCGTGTTCCTGATGAAAAGGGTGTGATTGTGGCTCCCGCGCATGGGACCGTTGACTATATAGGCGAAGGAGTCGAGTCCCAGTATCTGAAAGGACCGTGCAAACGAATTTCGATCTTCCTCTCTGTTTTTGATGTCCATGTTCAAAACGCCCCCATTGCAGGTCAGGTTGAATATATGGACCACAAAAGTGGTGAATTTGTAAACGCTCTCAAACTCAGTTCAGCCACCACTAACGAAAATCTGTTGATAGGCTTTCGTGAAGAAGGCTCTTCACGAAAGATTTCCGTGAGATTGATCGCCGGGCTTATTGCTCGCAGGATTGTGCCTTGGGTCAGAACAGATGAACAGGTTCACCAAGGAGAACGAATTGGATTGATTCAATTTGGCTCTCGAGTTGAAATCTATTTACCTTTGGAATCTATGGTCACTATACAACTGGGGGAAAAAGTTCGTGGCGGGGAAACTGTTTTAGCTAAATGGTAAAAATGCTTATATGAAAGAAAAGCAGATAAACCCTGAAAATTTGCCTCACACCCAACGCCCTGAGGATGAGGTAAACGAAAATAAGGGAGTTAAAATTTACTTCCTTCCCACCCTAATGACTGCAGGGAATCTCTTCTGCGGTTTTTTGGCTCTCACGAAAATTGTAGAGGCGGATATTACCTCTCATAATTTTTCATCCGTTATTTACCAGGCTCTGCTTTTTATTTTGCTTGCCTGTATCTTTGATGCCTTGGACGGACGAGTAGCCCGCATGGGAGGAGAAGAGAGCCCCTTTGGGAGAGAGTTCGACTCTTTAGCCGATTTGATTTCATTCGGGGCTGCACCCGCTTTCCTGGTACACCGAATAGTGCTGGAACCCGTTTTCGTTGATATCCCGGAAATAGGCTGGTTTGTAGCTTCAATCTACCTGGTCTGTGGCGCCTTGAGACTTGCGCGGTTTAACTGCGTGGCAGCCTCTCCCACTCACAATCAAAAACCCCCGTCAAAGGATTTTATCGGCTTCCCTATTCCTGCTGCGGCGGGCCTGGTTGCCTCTTTAACTCTTTTTATGCTCTGGTACCAGGATAAAGAGTTTGTTGTTGGCAACTGGAGATACACTCTTCCTTTCATTATGGTATTTCTGTCTTATATGATGGTGAGCAACGTACGCTATCCTTCTTTCAAGCACCTCAGCTTGAGAACTCGACCTCGCTCGCGCAATTCGTTTGCCTGGATCGTGATCGCCGCTTTGGGCATCGGCGGCTGCATTGTCATGAGAGCATACGTTCTTCCCATTCTTTTGCCTGCAGCTTTTTTTATCTATTTAGCCTATGGATTAGTACGGTTCTTTTGGGATAATAAAGCAAAGAAAAATCCCCCCGAAACCCCTTCTCCTAACGCCCCGTAGGGATAAAATGCTCTTTTGGCCCATTATTAAACCTTTTCTGGTAGGGATACTGAGTGGTTTCATCACTTCTGTGCCGGTTGGACCTATCAATGTGACGATAGTAAACGAAGGCGCTCGAATGGGATTCCGGTCGGCTTTTTTTATCGGAATCGGCGCGGTCACCATGGAGGTCTTGTACTGCATGGTTGCTTTTACCGGGTTTGCTTCGCTTTTCGACTCCAGTCTCGTTCGCGCAATGATGGAATTAATGAGTTTTCTTCTCCTAAGCATTTTGGGTTTGAAGTATCTCTTTGCCAATAGCATCGAGGTCAAGGTATTGGCAGCCAATTACGTTGAAGAGAAGCTTCACCTTCAAACTGCTTTCACAATGGGATTTCTTAGGATATTGCTCAATCCGGTTGTTCTTCTTTTTTGGATCACCATGGCAACCACCGTAATTTCCCATGAGCTGGTCAGTATACAGTTTACAAGTAAATCGATTTACATCGCCGGAGTCGGGGCCGGATGCCTGGGATGGTTTTGGTTTCTCGCGTATGAAGTAGCGAAACGCAGACACCGATTCTCCAACAAAGCTCTTCTAAACATTTCGAGGGTTTCCGGCATTCTTCTGGTGGGACTGGCTTTCATTATGGGCCGCAATTTGACCCTGGACTTAATGAATCTTCCTTAATTCCCGGGAAGCAAATAGAAATTGCTTTTCAAAGAGCTTCCTGCATATGATGGCCATATGTACGCTTGGCCAGCGATTTTGACTTTTTTTTATGCTGCACTCGTAGCACTTCCTGCCATGGAACTGGTCCCTTTGTCTTCTATGGATATGTCCGCCGCATCGCAAGAATGGGGAGCTCCACAGATAAACCGCTCCATACGTGAAAAAAAATTGTCTGTAGGAGGGCAAGAATTCGAAACAGGACTTGGAACTCACGCCGCTTTTCGCTATATCGTCCAACTCAATAAAGGCACGCAAAAATTCACCTCCTGGGTTGGAGTCGACGACAGCGCTAATAGCAATGGAAAAGCCAGTGTTCAATTTCGTCTTGTAGCCGACGGGGATGAAATTTTCATCTCACCTGTGATGCACGAAGGCGACGCACCTCTTAAAATAGACGTTGACCTTACCGAGAAAGAAATACTTGTTCTCTCTGTCCTCCCGGCTGGCGATGGAATCAGCTTCGACCATGCCAATTGGTGCAACGCTTTCTTTCATGTCACCGGGGAAAAGCCGGTTCCCGGTACCCCATGGTGCGGACAAGCAACTATTCTGGCACCAAAACCTTCTGCCAAGCCCAAAATTAATGGAGCTAAGGTGTTCGGGGTTCGTCCGGACAGCCCTTTCCTTTTTACGATTGCCGCTACAGGCAGCCGTCCTATGTCTTTCTTTGCCGAACAGCTTCCTGCAGGCCTGCAGTTAGATACAGTTACAGGTCAGATTCAGGGAAAAATATCCGTCCCGGGAACCTACCCATGCTCTTTGATCGCATCCAACGCTCTGGGCGTAGTGAAAAGGCCTTTTAGGATTGAATGCGGCAATCGAATTGCGTTGACACCGCACATGGGATGGAACTCCTGGTACATCTGGGAAAATAATGTCACCGATAAAATTGTCCGTGATGCTGCAGACGCTATGGTTTTGAGCGGAATGATCCAGCATGGTTATCAATATATCAATATTGACGACTGCTGGGCCATCAAACCCGGCTCTTCTGATCCAACACTGCAGGGCACAGAAAGAGACGATATGGGACGCATTCTCCCCAATAACCGCTTCCCGGATATGAAAGCCCTGACAGACTACATTCACTCCAAAGGGCTGAAAGCCGGAATTTATTCCTCACCTGGGAGACTGACTTGTGCAGGCTTTGTCGGCTCTTACGGACACGAGTTGGATGACGTTCAACGCTTCGCCGAGTGGGGATTTGATTTTCTGAAATACGATTGGTGCTCTTACGGCAGGGAAATTCCCTCTTCTCCTACTTCGGAGGATATGCAAAAACCCTATTGGCTAATATCCAAATGCCTGAATATCCAGCCTCGTGATATTGTATTAAATCTTTGTCAATACGGAATGAGTAATGTCTGGGAATGGGGTGGTCTCTATGGGCAAAGCTGGCGAACTGCAGGTGATCTAGGGTTAAGTTTTGAAAAAATTGCTCATCAAATTTATACGGATGGATTCGGACTTGATGGGAAACAATCCTACCATAAACCCGGTCAGTACAATGATCCGGATTATATTTTGATTGGAGTTTTAAGCAACTGGAAAGGACAAAGAGTCCCTACCCCATTAACTCCTGATGAACAATATACTCACGTTACTCTTTGGTCGCTACTTGCTGCGCCACTGATTTTCAGCGGAGATATTACCCAACTAGATGAATTCACTTTGAGCCTATTAACTAATGACGAATTGATTGAGGTTAACCAGGACCCTCTTTGCATTCAGGCTCACTGCGTTAAAAGAGAGGGGGACATTCAGGTCTGGATGAAAACCCTGGAAGATGGATCCCGTGCCGTAGGAATCTTCAACATGGACGACGTCTTCCACAAAAACACTACCCTTCTATGGAGCGACCTGGAAATAGAAGGAGAGCACCGCGTTCGGGATATCTGGAGACAGCAGGACATCGGAACGCTTAAAGACAGCTTTTCGACCAGAATCAACCCCCATGGCTGCGTTGCTTTGAGAATCTGGTAGCCGCCTGCAGAAAGAGCTCCCTCAACAGCAACACACGATGCCCGCTCCCACTAAACCGAGGAACAGAGAGAACTCGGTTCCTCAGTTTTGCTAATTACGAACTCTGGTTGCGGTGCATTCCTGCATTTTCTTCAGGTCCGCACTGTCAGTGCCATCAGCTCCGTTCTCCGTGATCTTCATCGTTCTCGGATCTTTCCACTTGAAAGTCTCGGCGTGCCCATCTGCAAAGCTAAAACTACCCCCGTTATTGTGGCGGGTGGACGGGAAATTCAAAAATTGATTTCCTTCAGGAAGAGAACCAAAGTGTCCATCATCGATGGAGAGTTCATGCTCATCCAGGAACACAAAAGCTTTACTGGGTCCCGGAAATACAATATCCGTAGTCTTCTTATTCACACGATAGGTACCAGCAGGCACATTCCCGTAAGCGGTAGCAGTATCTCTTCCATTCATGTAGCAGTTAATAGAGACGCTGCGCACACGCTCGTAATTCCTGCCCGCGAAATTGACCATATACTTATCTCCGGGGCAACGATAGATCTTCGTCGCCTTATTGTAATTCCACAGCATACCTTCCTTGAGGAATAGATCATTGGTGGAGTCTGTTATATTCTCGGATGCCAAACCCATAATTCCATTCACCCAGCAATCAACCTTGCTGCCGGCCGCGTAGCTTTCCAGATTAGGAACCACTGCTTCGTTATTATCCTGGGAATACATCGTCCAGCAAAGAGTCAGCTGTCTGAGATTCCCGACACATTGAATTTGTTGCGCCTTGCTTTTTGCTTTCGACAAGGCCGGGAGAATCATCCCTGCCAAAATCGCTATGATAGCAATTACCACCAACAGCTCAATGAGCGTAAAACCGCTCTTCTTATAATTCTTAAGAGTCATATCGCACTAGTTTTCAAAAGTTACCACAGGCTCTCAACAATTGTTATTCAATCTCTTATCTAAGAGAAAACCTTTTTGACAGCCTATCAAAAGCTGTTGACTCAGAAAGCCATTTTTATGTGAACTAAGCCGATAGTCAACAAACTCGACATGAAACATTTTAAGGAGGAATCAACCTCAGCTCAAGTCTCCCTCAACAAGAAAAAGGGATAAATATTCAAAATCTTCCAGAATCTTTCATCATCGGATTAAAGCGAGCACCATCTGTCAGATACTCAGTAGGAAAGGTTGCTCAATCCTACACATAAAAACTCAGTGAAACACCCACGCACACGATCAAAAACCTCCTATTCCCGACTAAATTTTGATTCACCTGCCCTGCCAAAGCTGCTACATTGCCTTTATGAGGCTGCTAAATTATTTAACGAGCTCTTGGAAAACCACGGTTTGTATCGTTCTGTTGGCTGCGGGTTCTTTTTCACTGTCTGCGCAGGAAAGCCCCACCCAACCACAGGCAAAAGCCGAGGCTGTATCACCTTTTGTTTCTGCACAACCCATCTGGCCCAAAGGATTGGTTGATGACAAAAACATTACAATAGGATATCGCACTCTCTTCCAGCGTCCCGCTGGAAATCAGGCGACCTTGAAAATTACAGGTCACTCACTCTACAGGATATTTCTGAATGGACAATTTTTAGGCCACGGACCGGCGCGTGGTCCTCACGATTACTATCGGGTGGATGAGTGGAGTCTCAACGGAAAGATGAAAAAGGGCGAGAATCTCTTAGCGGTGGAAGTGGCGGGATACAACGTCAATAGCTTTTATCTCCTAGACCGCCCCCCGTTTCTTCAGGCTGAGCTTTTGAATGGCCGGGGTAAAGTCATTGCCTCGACCGGAAACGACGGTGCGCAGTTCGAAGGAATTGTGCTGAACGACCGAGTTCAAAAAGTACAACGCTACAGCTTTCAGCGACCTTTTACTGAGGTCTACAGACTTGCTTCTGATTTCAATGAATGGCGCACAGATCCGAATTCGAGAGTGAAACCCCTCGAGAACGAAGTACAACCACCAAAAAAATATTTACCTCGCAGAGTCCCCTACACGTGGTTCACGAAAATGTACCCGACCACAATCATCTCTTCCGGAACGTTGGCGACAAATATTCAGCCTGCCAATTTCTGGAAAGATCGTTCCCTGACAGGTATCGGCCCTCAGTTGGGCGGCTTTCCTGAAGCCGAACTCACATGTATCCCCAGTTTGGAGCTTCAAACGGTCGCAAACAAGGACTCGGAAACGCTCAACATCCCCTGGGATCGCGAGAACCATCTCCTGGAACTAAAAGGATCGGAATATCGCATCCTGGATTTTGGGACAAACTCTTCAGGATTTATCGGTGCAAAAGTTGAAGTGAACAAAGATACCCGACTTTTCTTCACCTTTGATGAGATACTTCGGGATAATGACGTCGATTTCAAACGTCTGGGCTGTGTCAACATTATCGAGTATGATCTGGCTCCCGGAACTTACTTTTTGGAATCCTTTGAGCCCTACACCTTCCGCTACCTGAAAGTCATGAGCCTTACGGGCGATTGCTCTGTAGGTCAGATCTATCTGCGCGAATATGCCAACGACGCTGTATGGGATTCTGATTTCCGTTGCAGCGATGAGCGGATGAACCATATTTTTGAAGCAGCCCGACACACTTTCCGCCAGAATGCCATTGATATCTTCATGGATTGTCCTTCACGGGAAAGAGCAGGATGGCTTTGTGACAGCTTCTTCACAGCACGAGTCGAATACGACCTCACCGGCCAAAGCATCATTGAACAGGCTTTCCTGGAAAACTATCTGCTGCCGGAGAAGTTTGAAAACATACCCGAGGGAATGGTAGCCATGTGCTATCCCAGTGATCATTATGACGGAGTATTTATCCCCAACTGGTGTATGTGGATGGTTTCCCAGTTGGAAGAATACGTTCAGCGCACAGGAGACTATCAGATGGCTGATAGAATGAAACCACGCGTATTGGGAATTATTAACTTCCTGCAAAAATATAAAAATTCCGATGGCTTACTGGAAAAACTCCCCAGCTGGGTCTTCGTGGAGTGGTCGCGTGCCAATAGTCTGGTACAGGATGTAAACTATCCCTCCAATATGCACTTCGCTGCCATTTTGGAAATTGCCGCCAAGCTCTATAATATGCCTGAACTGGCCGCAGAAGCTTACGTTATTCGTGAAACGGTCCGTAAGCAGTCCTGGAATGGAAAATTCTTTGTAGATAACGCCGTGCGTAAAGACGTGTAACTCGTCCTTTCAGGGGAATCCACCGAGGTATGTCAATATTTTGCATTCTATTTCAATGTGGTTTCTCCTGAGACCCATCCGGACCTTTGGAATACGCTCGTCAGCGACTTCGGCCCCAAGCGCAAACAGACAAAAACCTGGCCTGAGATTCATATGGCCAACCAGCTCATTGGAAATGTGATGCGTCTGGAGCTTCTTTCCCGTTACGGAGGTAACTTGGATAAGATTCTGGATGAATCGGTCGAATATCTCCTCTACATGGCGGAGCGCACAGGCACTCTATGGGAAAACGATGGCGACTATGCTAGCTGTAACCACGGCTTTGCCAGCCATGAAATCCGTGTTCTTTATCGGGATGTTCTGGGCGTAAAATCTGTAGATAAAGTTCGCCGGATCGTGAAACTCGATATCGGGGGTATTCCCCTTGATTGGTGCGAGGGTTCCCTTCCGACCCCCGAGGGCATTATCAAAATCAGGTGGGAACACAATAAAGAGGGTGTACTAAAATTAACCTCCAAGCTCCCCAAAGGCTGGGTGTTAATTAACGATACAAAATAGTCTTCTCAGTCTGACAAAAATATCCGCAGGCTTATTTGCTTGCGGATATTTTTTTATCCCTCGCTGCAGATTTTCAAAATCCGCTTGCTATAAAGCTCTGGTTTTGCTTGTATATCCCCCGACGACGCTTGCCGGCGTGGCGGAATTGGCAGACGCGCCAGACTCAAAATCTGGTGATAGTGATATCGTGAGGGTTCGAGACCCCCCGCCGGTACCACACAGTGTGTGGTTTTGACGTTGTCTAAAATGCATCCCCAAAGTAAAACGGAAATCTGTCCTCCGTATCCTGGTGCAGAAACTTCTTCCTTATGACTCAAATTCAAAAAATCGAACTTCTTTTCGGACCTGCGGAAATCAAACAAACTCTTCCCAGTGCTTTTGAAAATACAACCTGCATCATTTTTGATATTCTGCGCTTCACCTCCTCAGCCACAATGGCTCTGGCAAATGGAGCTAAAGCCGTTATTCCAGTTGAGTCGATTGAAGAAGCCCTAAGAGTACATAAACTCCACCCGGATTCCCTTTTGGCGGGTGAACGCAATGGCTCCAAAATTACGGCTACCCTTTCAGGGAGCAAAAACTTTCACCTGGGCAATTCTCCCCGCGAATATGTCAGAGAAGCTATTGAAGGCAAAACGATCATTTCCACTACAACAAACGGAACGATGGCCTTGACCCATTGCAAAACGGCAACGCAGGTAATGGCAGTCTCTTTCTTCAACATGAAAGCTTCCGTCAACTGGCTCCTCCATTATCCCACTCCTCGTGTCTGTCTGGTCTGTTCCGGCACTCATGAAGAAAACTCCTATGAAGATATGCTCGGAGCCGGAGCCTTTGCTGATTTACTGATTTCTTCTTTTTTATTCTCGGGTATTCTCCCGCGCTACTCTGATTCTGTACTGGCCTGCCGCCTCCTCTATCAGCAGGCAGCACAGAAGGGTCTGACAGAGCACTTCGCCCTTTCTCGCAACGGCAAAGCTCTTCACTCCATCCCTGCGTTGGCTCAGGACGTCGCTTTCTCTGCGCGCAGTGATCTATGTAACTTCCCTATTCTCCTCTGTAAGGATGGAGCACTCCGCACTTCACAAGACATGCTTTTTGGCGTATAATAAGCACTATGAAAACGCGAGCCATTGCGCATACAGGACTCGAAACCAGCTCTCTGGCCTATGGGTGCTGGCGTCTGGCAGGAACTTGGGATCAATCCAAGGTAACCCCGGCTGATCTGCAGCGGGGCATAAAGGCCGTTTTGACAGCCTACGATGCCGGCTATACCCTCTTTGACCATGCTGATATCTACTGTTCCGGTGTTGCTGAAACTATTTTTGGGCAAGTTCTAAGCGAAAATCCCAGTCTCCGCGAGAAAATGGTGATCGCCACCAAATGCGGCATCCGCTTCCGGGGAGTTCCTTACCCGAATTCTCCTCAGCGCTACGATTTTTCTGCAGAGCACATCATTCGATCCTGCGAAGAATCTCTTGTGAGATTGAACACGGATGTCATTGATCTTTATCAATTACACCGCCCGGATTACCTGATGAATCCGGAAGAGATCGCTGAAGCCTTTACAAAGCTTCACCAAAAAGGAAAGGTGCGTTTTTTTGGGGTGAGCAACTTTACCGCTTCTCAAGTAGACCTCCTGAGGTCAGCCAGTTCCGATATTCACTTCACATCGGTACATCAGGTAGAAATTAGCCTCCTCAATCGCTATGCAATGGAGACCGGCCTTCTGGATCAATGCCAGATTCAACGAATGACGCCTCTGGCTTGGAGTCCCTTGGCAGGCGGAGTCCTGGGCGATAGTTACACACCAACGGAAGAAAACCTCAAAAAATTTCCAACATTAGAAGATACTCAACGCACCCTGGATGAGATCGCACGTGAGCACCAAACAACACGTTCAGTCGTTGCCTTAGCATGGCTCCTAAAACATCCCTCAGGAATTATCCCCATTGTAGGTTCCGTCAAACCCGAGCGGATTCACCAGTTTACCCAGGCTGATGAAGTGAACCTAAGCCGTGAAGAGTGGTATAAACTTCTTCTGGCAGCCCGTGGTGAGCCCCTGCCCTAAGGATTAATGAAAGCCTTATTTGCACATGGATACACTCGCACAAGCCCTTCCTCAACATAAAGAGCTCATCCCCCAGCAATACCGAATGCCGGCAGAGTGGGAACCGCACGCTGGAGTCTGGCTCTCTTGGCCTCGCCCTGATGGAATCAGCTTTCCCTCAAAATACGAGCCCATTCCACAAATCTATGCGAAGCTCATCCATGAGCTTCTGAAATCTGAAGAGGTTCACATCAATGTCTGGAATAACCAAATGGCCAGTGACGTACGGGCTATTCTTGCTGGCCATGGCGTGGTTTCTGAAAAAATATTCTTTCATCACTTCCCTGCCTATGAGCCTTGGTGCAGGGACCACGGTCCCATCTTTGTTGTGAAAGACGTGGATAATCAACGCCATCGGGCTGTGGTTGACTGGGATTACAACGCCTGGGGCGGAAAGTATCCCCCATATGACTCGGATGACCAAGTGCCGGTCCATGTGGCAGACTATCGTAATCTACCGCTTTTCCAGCCCAAAATGATTTTGGAGGGCGGCTCTATCGACGTGAATGGTTGCGGAACACTTCTCACAACCAGGTCTTGTCTGCTGAATCCCAATCGAAACCCGAACCTTACTCAAACGCAGATCGAAGCCAAACTTAAGAAGTACCTGGGTGTCCGCCACATTCTCTGGCTGGAAGAAGGAATCGTGGGTGATGACACCGATGGACATATAGACGACATTACTCGTTTTGTATCCCCGGACACAGTGGTCACTGTTGTGGAGGATAATAAAGAAGATGAAAACTATGAAATCCTCCAGAGAAACCTCGAGCTTTTAAGGATTATGAAAGATCAGGAGGGCTCCTCGCTGAAGATCATGGAACTTCCCATGCCCGATCCTGTTTATTATGAAGGAGAGCGCTTACCGGCTTCTTATGCCAATTTTTATATCGCTAACCACGCCGTTCTGGTCCCCACTTATCGCTCCGACAAGGATGCAAAAGCTTTGGATATACTGCGCTCCTGTTTCCCGGGGCGTAAGGTCGTGGGCATAGACAGCACCGACCTTATCTGGGGCTTGGGGTCCTTCCACTGTATCACTCAACAAGAGCCCAAAGGCTGGTAAAACAAGGCTTCTCCCACATGGAAAACATCATCACCCAAGCCATACATTCAAGAAACCCTTACGAACTTAGGCTGGGAAAAGAAGAGAAAATAAGCGAACTCATTTCAAAATCTATGGAAAATATAGTCATTGTCGGTTCCGGATGTGCCGGATTGACCGCTGCGATCTACGCCGCACGTGCCAGCCTGAATCCCCTTTTAATCTCTGGTCCCTCGCCGGGTGGCCTGATCACGACCACAGGAGTGGTGGAAAATTATCCCGGTTTTCCTGAAGGTGTAGAGGGATTCGACCTGGTCACCCAAATGCAGGCGCAGGCCGAACGCTTTGGAGCCAAAGTCGAGTTTGGCAATGTAGAAGCAGTCGACTTAAGCCTGAAACCTTTCGAAGTAAAAGTAGAAGGAGGGAAAACCATTAAGGCTGCATCGGTCATCGTCGCTACGGGAGCATCGCATCGCCACCTGGGCTTGGAATCTGAAACTCAGCTTGAGAAAAAGGGGGTAACCTATTGTGCTACCTGTGATGGAGCCCTACCCGTCTTTCGCAATCAACCCTTGGTCGTCGTCGGAGGCGGTGACTCCGCCTGCGAAGAAGCACTTCACTTAACCCACTTTGGTTCTGTTGTTTATCTGATCCATAGACGTGACACTCTCCGCGCCAGCTCTATTATGGCAGATCGAGTATTGAAAAACACAAAAATCAAACCTGTCTGGGATTCGGTTGTGACTGAAATTCTGGATGTCGCCCAAAACAAAGTAACGGGCGTTAAGCTCAAGAATCTGAAAACCGGCGCTGTTTCGGAACTACCTTGTACCGGAGTCTTTATTGCGATCGGACACATCCCCAACACTAAACTTTTTGAGGGACAGTTGGAAATGGATGAGGCCGGTTATATCCTCCGCAAAAACGGGACAACTGCAACCAGTATTCCCGGTGTATTTGTGGCAGGCGATTGCACGGATTCCCGTTACCGCCAAGCCATCACCGCAGCCGGTTTAGGGTGCCAGGCCGCACTGGATGCGGGCAGATGGATGGGGGAGAATTGCTGATAAATCAGGAAATCTATTGCATTTGCACTGAATTCAAGGCAGAATCCATCACGTCCTTCGTCAGAGGGATACGTCGGGGCGTAGCGTAGCCTGGCTAGCGCGCTTGTTTCGGGTACAAGAGGTCGAGAGTTCAAATCTCTCCGCCCCGACCACTTCAAAGAGCTTCATTTTCAACTACTTACAAAAAACGAAAAAATTGGAAAAAGCTCAAAAAACATTTGAACACCCCCTCTGTCCCCCACTTTTGTACCCCCCCTCTTTTTCACGCATAGAATTTCAAATACACTGTCCATTCCGGTTTGATAGAACGCCTTTTCTCCAATCGTGGTCACGGTATAAGTGATTTCTCCCTGGGAAACGGTACTTGGAATAGATACATCTCCAGATGGTATACCGGACGACTGTTTACTTGAAAAGAGTGAGTAGAGAGGTGCTGATTCAAACAGATTGTTGTGGACAATTAGATTGAAATCCGTATTATACCCGAGAGGGCGTATTTTATACGCAGGACTGTTTAATGGCCCCTATCGGGACTATTTATGGATCTGAGTCAAAAATCAACCCGATCAGGATTATCGATGAAATTGGCTGAATTCGTTAAACAACAACGGAAGTATCACAGGCTCACGCAGGTTGAGCTTGCCGAGAAATCGGGAGTAGGCATCCGTTTTATCAGGGAGCTAGAATCTTCCAAACCCACACTTCGGCTGGATAAAGTCAACACCGTGCTAAACATGTTCGGTCATACCCTGGAACCCGTTCCTCAAAATAGAGAACAAATTACAAAAGGAGATCTATGAGAAAAGCGGAAGTCTATCTCTATGGCATCAAAGTGGGGATTCTAACGGAAAACGAACAAGGATATTTCTTTCAATACGATACTGAATACGCCAACAATCCCCAATCCATCCCAGTCAGCATGCTTCTCCCTTTGCGTCAAGAGCCTTACTGGGACAGAATGCTATTCCCCTTTTTTGATGGACTTATTCCCGAAGGGTGGCTCCTGGCGATTGTGCAAGAAACATGGAAACTCCACCCCAGAGATCGTATGGGGCTGCTACTGACCTGCTGTCACGACTGTATTGGCGCAGCAAGCATTAGAGCAATCGAATCATGAAAACATTAGAAAAGAGGCAAACAATGGGACGATGCTTGATCTGCGGAAAAGAGTTACATGCTTCAGAGATGCAGTACCATCAAACGTGCTCTCGTCATCTTTTTCAATCCCCCCAAAGTCCCCTTCTAGGATACTCGTGGGATGATCTCAATACACTAGCCAAAACACATGTTCTCCAAAGAATCTCAGTTCCAGGAATGCAACCCAAGCTCTCACTTCATCTGGAGCGCACTTCAAAAACGAATGGCCGATTCACTATCGTTGGCTTAAAGGGTGACTACATTCTGAAGCCACCTTCTCATCAATACGCGCTCATGCCAGAATGGGAACACTTTTGTCTCCTATTTGCCAAAATGTGTAAAATTCCAACCATTCAACAAGGGCTGATTCTATTGGCATCCGGGGAGCGTGCCTTCATCACTCGCCGAATGGATCGAACAGAAAAGGGATGTCTGCACATGGAAGATTTTTGCCAATTAACCAACAAACAAACCGAGCAAAAATATCAAGGTTCCATGGAACAGATAGGAAAAACACTTCTGAGATTTTCATCCTTTCCTGGTTTGGATGCTGTAAGATTCTTTGAACTCACCCTATTCTGCTTCCTCACAGGAAACTCGGACATGCACTTAAAAAACTTTTCCCTCCTTCGCAATGAAACCCATGACCTACAACTGGCCCCGGCCTATGACTTGCTTCCTGTGAGAATGATCCTCCCTAAAGACTCAGAGGAGATGGCACTAACTCTGAATGGAAAGAAATCAAATCTAACGCTCAAGGATTTTAGGATATTTGCTCAGACAATCCATCTCTCCCCCGTTCAGGTTGAAAACACGATCCGTCAAATGGTAAAGCGATCCCAGAAACAGCTGACACTCGCATTGGAACAATCTTTTTTGCCTGAAAATGAAAAGACTCGTTTTCAACAACTCTTTCATGAGAGAATAGAAAGATTAGCCCCTCCTTCATCCATGAATGATCGCTGAATCCAATCCAAACGAAAAAGGAATCACACACACTGTGTGTGGTGGCGGTTGCGACTTGTCAATTCCGACCGCTGTTTCAATCCAGACACAAAAAAACCCGTCAGTTCGGTTTAGATCCGAATACGGGCTACAGAGGTC
>LSQX01142553.1_pt1 | contig 15458 bp, 8 predicted proteins | sample 654561 | NCBI WGS metagenome assembly LSQX01 (sample SAMN04489861, study PRJNA283612) | anaerobic digester metagenome | isolation source: 4 biogas reactors fed with cattle manure at either 37C or 55C with and... | place: Denmark: Kongens Lyngby | collected 2014 | reverse complement strand
TAAAAGAAAAGAGATGATTTCTCATCTCCTAATTTAATAAGTCTCTAACATCCTTGAGTGGCACCATTATGCCAATCTTTTGGTCAACATACATTTGTGCCGTTTGGTCAGTTGGGTCAAGTGCTTTTAGTGGCAACACACTAATCCACACTCCTTCAAGTCCGTGCATATTCTCGCATACTTCGGTGGCTTCTGCCTCAAACTTTTTGACTCCGTACTTATGGAAGCTGACAATCACTCTATCTCGGATACAATACTTGCAAATTCTTGTCCTGTCTTGGGAGATTTTAATTCTTGGTTCTTTTGTACTCATTTAAATCGTACCTTCTTTCTGATATTATACTGCCGCGCTTTTTAATTGTCGTCAGCAGCTTTGTTGATAATTCAACAAAAAGTCATTAATTATCGGTTGTTCTGCAAGGTGTTTTGTTGATTGTTATAGATAAGCCAATAACTAGATTGAATGTTATTTTGTACTTCTCGTTGACAACAATCGAATCCACCAATGTATTAAATGTGTTCTCATCAAATTCTTTGTTTGGTTTTAAAGAATCGATTATTTGCACAATTTCATTAAATCTTTCATTGTCTTTTCTTTGCTGAATAGAAGCAAATTCATAGTTAATTTTGTCTTCTTTAATTTTATCAATTGCTACAGAAATATTACCTCCTTGTATAGCGTATTCTTCATCGGTAATTAGTTTTTCGTTTTTACGTTTTGCTAGAACTGCCATTTGGTTTTGGAGTATTTCTAATTGATTATCAAATTCTTGTAAAACATCATTTGGATTTTGGATAATCGCCTCTCTTAAGGCCATTTTTACAACTGATTTAATTTCATCAATATTGACCGATAATTTATTTATGCAATCGACAAATGATTCTTTAATCAATGATTCTTTAATGCCTTGCTGAGCACATTTCGATGCATCTTGTCTTCTTGTACCACAGGTGTAGTAAACTTCATTAAAGCCTTTCTTTGTATGCTGGATGTTTCTTACATAGTAATTTCCACAACATCCACATTTAATCTTTCTATAAAAGCATCCACTTACTGTTGTTAATCGCGATTGACCAAAACCATGATTTTTAATAAGTTCTGCTTTTCTCTGAAATTCAAGTTGCGCTAATTGATACGTTTCTTTAGAAATAATTGGATTCTCAATAACGCCTTCAGCATAATACATTTGAACTTGCCCTTCGTTTTTATATCTTTTCTTAGAAAGTACATCTGGTTTATATGTTTTACCCATTAAAGCAGCGCCATAATATTTTTCGTTATGAAGAATGCTATAGATAGTTGTGTAGTGCCATTCCTTACCTCCACAAGGAGCAGGTATGCCTCCATCCATCAACTCTTTTCTAATTACTGCAATTGGTTTGCCTAAAATGAATTCGTTGAAAATCCTTCTAACTATTTTTGCTTCTTCTTCAACAATAACCATTTTATGGTTTTCATCTCTCGTATATCCAAGAAAGCGAGTGTAATTCAGTAAAAAATCACCTTTTTGAAATTTCCTTTCCATTGACCATTTAACATTTTTAGATATGGTTCTAGATTCTTCTTCTGCCATAGCTGCCAAAATTGTTAATAGAACATCTCCACCACTCGTGGCGGTATCAATGTTTTGAGATTCGAAAAGGATAGTCACTCCTAATTCTTTTAATTGTTTTATGTAATTAAGAGCGTCAACAGTATTACGAGCAAAACGGGCTAACGATTTGCAAAGAATTCTATCAATTTTATGTTCTCGGCAATCAGCAATCATCTTTTGGAAGCCTGGTCGTTTGTCTGCTCTTGTTCCTGTAATGCCTGGATCACTATAAATATCAACAAGCGTCCACTTTGGGTTAGTTGAAATATATCGTGTGTAGTAATCCACTTGTCTTTCAAAAGAGTCTTCTTGTTCATCTTTGTCCGTAGATACACGTGCATAAGCCGCAACACGAAGTTTGGTTTCGGTCGATAGTTCTTTATTAATTATTTGTTGTCTAATCGTTTGAGGATTAGCTTTGATTACTTTAACTTCCATGATTCTTCCTTCCCCCATTTTTTACTTTTAATTCCATCTCTACGATGTTTCTTTCTGTTTGTATACGTTTTTTCAATCACAACGCCGTTGTAGAAATAAAACTCAAGAACATACATATGAACCACTATCTTCTCAATAGTTAGAAATAGTTTTACTTCAGAGAACTTTTGTATAGGCATTAATTTGCTTTTTCCTACGTTGTGTTTGGCAAATGTTTGTAGTTTTGCATCAATCAAATCTATTTTTGCCTTAATAGATGCGTTTTCAGACTCATAGAAGTCGCCTTTTACCCAACCGTGTGTATTTAGCCTAATTAAGTCTTTTTGTTGCTCTAATAGGGTGTTTTTCTCATTAATGAGACTTTCCTCTTCTTTTGGTTTTAGTTCATTAAGGACAAACTCGTTATAAGCCTCAACAAATTTATCTTTTAAGATAGAGTCTTTGACAATCGATGTAGCGCAGGGCTCTTCTTGTTGAAATTCTCTTTTTTTTGATTTTGGGCAACCCCAATATCCTTCTTGACTCACGTTTCCAGAATTACAAACACGATGCTGATAATGCCTTCCACAAAATCCGCAAAACACTAGACCTGTGAATGGATAAATAGGATTTTTCTTGCCTCTCAATTTGGGATTTCCTCTAAGTTTGATTTGATCTTGAGCAAGTTCGAATCGTTTTCTTTCGATAATTGCCTCATGCTGGTCTTTTACATAATAAGAATCTTGTTCTCCGTGATTTATCACTCTATATCCTTTTTTGTTAAAGTACTTTTGAAGGATTAAATCTCCAACATATTTTTCATTCTTAAGAATCGACATAACCACAGTTTGTGTCCATTGTTTTCCTCTCGAAGATGGGACATTATCGTGATTTAGCCATCTAGATATTCTGTTTGCAGAAAAACCCATATCTAAATACTCGTGAAATATCCTCCTGACAATCTTTGCTTCTGGTTCATATTTGACAAGCCCGCCCTTAGGAAGTAATGAATATCCATACACTCTTCCGCCATACATACCTTCACCACGTTTAAACTTTTCTTTAAATGACCAAGAAACATTTTCTGAATAACGCGATAAATCATCTTCTGCAATGGCGGCAGCAATAGTTAATTTAAGATCATCACTTGGATCGGAGGTATCGATGTCTTCTCTTTCAAAATGAACAACCACCTGTTTATCTCTAAGTTCTCTAATGATTGAAAGTAATTCTCCAGTGTTTCTTGAAAAACGTTGGACACTTTTGCAAAAAATATGCTGGATTTTGCCAAGCCTAGCATCATTTATCAGCCTTCTAAACTCTGGTCTATTGGATGTAGATTTTCCACTTATACCTTTATCGGCGTATATTCCAACGAACTCATAATTAGGGTGCTCTTCAAAAAATTTCTTCCAGTAATCAATCTGGAACTCATGACTGTGTGTCTGTTCGTTCGAGTTGGTAGAAACTCTTACGTAAGCAGCAGCTTTTGGAAACATAGATTTTACCTCCTTTCTAAAAGTTTGATTGGAAACATCTCCATACATAAATACTGCCGCATTATTTATATTTCGTCAGCGTTCAAAATTAAAAAAATGTAATATCTTTGATATTAACCAAAAAAATGGAAGTATATGGAAGTTAAAATGTAAAATTCCTTACTCGCGTACGCGTAAGAAAAAGTTTGCAATTTGTCTTCCATTGTCTTCCATAAAACAATCAATTTAATTTACAAAAACCAACTAAAGAGACTAATTAATCCGAAAATAGGGTGTGAATCCACACTCAAAAGAATGAGTTATGTTGTTAGTCATAACTATGTTATGAAAATATGGAGTGTAGGCTAGTGTAGGCTAGATAGAAAACTTTTTTCATTTAATTCTTACATAAGAGGATTTTTGGTTTTAGCTTACGCTTGCCTACACTATTTATTCTTAATACTTTGTATTAAATTTTTGTTTTGAAGTTTGATTATATGGATGCATTAAAATCCTTGTTGGAATATTATTGTTGGAAACATATCATTATTAACGCGTTTAAGCCAAAAAAACAAATTTCAAAAAATAGCCTCACGCATTTTAGAGGTACTGCTCCACGTTATCTTTTAACACAAAGAAGAACCAATATGGGGGGGCTAGTGGTCACTATTTAATGCAAGTGCCATTGATAATTGTTCTTTGTAGTCAAAATCCTCAATAAACGAATCACCCAAAAGTAATCTACACGATTCTTCACAATCTGATTCATCCATATAAGCGAGAAGAACTAATTCGAATTTGGCTCTAGATGTGCCAACATAATAGATAAGTTTATTCTTTTCATTGGAAAATGTGTTTTTGTCAATATCAACTAAGATTATCGCATCTGCTTCAAGTCCTTTGTATTGCCTACATGTAAAGAATGGATACTTTTTGCCATTAACAACAATAGATTGATCGTTGATTTTCTCGTAAAAAGAAGTTGTATTTTGCGTCTTAGCAGTAAGAATTACAATGTTCGTATACTTTTTATTTAGTTTTGTTACCCATAAAGACAGATCTTTAAACCCATCAGAAGGATTGGTAAATATAATGTTTGGTATGTCTCCTTCCAAAACGTTAGGGCCAGAATTTGGACTCTTTTTCAACACTTTAAGGGAAGCGTCTGCGATTTTTTTAGTATTTCGACAATTACGATATAGAGTCATTTTACAATCGGCATTCTTAACAAAATCAGGAAGTTTATCTGAATTAATTACCTGGTTTTTATCATAGAAAAGGAAAAATAATCCATCAGAAAAAATCATTGCTTCATACAATTTGCCAAGGACATCAACTTCACTATTATCTATTACCTCTTGTCCAAAATCTTGAGCTTCATCTACTACTATAACTTGATATGGAAATGTTTCAGATATTATTTGCTTTTCTATTAAATTTACTAATGCACCATAATCAGGAGTTGCAGATTTACAAAGATGACACGCCCATTGTGAGATATTGTAATAATCCACATTTTCCTTTTTATAGTTTGTTGCTAAAAAAGTAGATAGCGCAGAGTTATAGCATAAAAACAAAACTTTTTTCCCTTTGTTTGCTTCTATTTCGGCCTTTTTTATCGCTATCATGGTTTTGCCTGTTCCAGCTGCGCCTGATATTACAGCGATTTTCTGTTCGCTTAAAAACTCCAATAATCGTTCTTGCTCAATTAGAAGTTTGTTGAGTTCTTCATTTTTATATTCGTATTCCCAATTTTTACCTGGAACTAAATTCATCGTTGGTGCTAAAACATGGCTCACAATTAATGAAGCGTTCTGATAATCCCAAGGTTTTTTACCATTATCACTTATTAAAGGGTTCTCAAATTCTATAACTTTTTTTAGACTTTCAAGAGGAGTATCTAAATCTTCTTTTGTTAAAATTTGCTCTTTCGGGCACTCAGTTCTAGTAGAAAAGTTTTGTAAGGCTTTTTTATTAATTTGATGTAGCCATACACAACTATAAAACTTTTGTTTTAAAGCTAATGTTGAATACGGACTATTTTTTAAGTACGCCATCAAAGCATACATATTATCTCTTGATTGTCTAAAAGGGCCGTTGCCTTTCATTGGTCTACCAGATTCATAGACCCAAGTATAAGGTTCAATTCTCTCGCCTTCAAAATATGTTGGTGTGGTAGTAAAATCAACTCTTCCACTTTTGGCTTCTATCACAACACAACCAACATTAGGAATAAAAACAATAAAATCAATTTCAGTTTCTTTTTTAACACCTTCTGCTTCTGGATCAAGAATGCTTAACGAGTGAAGCACAAAACAATCATCTGGTAATTTTTTTAAGGCATCAAAAATTAAATCTTCATAGCTTTTTTCAACAAACTCAGGATGAGCAGGAATCATTATTGCCATATAAATCACTCCTTTTATTTAATTGAATTATTAAATGCATCAGAATCAAAATTATCATCAGGAAGAAATACCTTCCAATCGCACGAATCCTTGATTAAATCGTAGAACGCAAGATCATTTTTTCTTAATAACAATACTTTTTTAGAAGGCCAACGCAATAACGCTTTTCCTGAAGAACCTAAAGCAGATACTGTAACATTTATATGGTTTAATTCTGGTAAATGATTATTGTCTAAAAGCAATAAACAATCTTTTGCTTTTTGGGACAAGAATGTTTTAGATGCATTAAAGGCTTGTTGCCAATTAACAGCACTTAAGCCACCAGACCCAAATTGCAATGTAACATTTGGTACTGCTGTTATAACAGTTCCAACCGTCACTGTTCCTTGATAATTTTCTAAAAATTCACGAGCTTTTTGGTGGGACAAAACAGAATGATATCTTTGGTTTTGATATGTTTTTAAACACTTGTAACAAGAACTTTCACAACTGCAATCCATTCTATCGTATGCTCTCTTTAAAATGTGTTGGAGTGTTAAACCATTATCTTTTACGATTCTTTTAACATGGCCAGCACCACCAGGAACATTATCATAAATAACAAATCTGTAGTTTGTTCCTTCTTCAGAAGTATTTTTAATCAAGCACCCATTAATATCGTTTTGCTCTATTTCTAATTCTTTTGCGACCGCAAATAAAAGTGCATGAAGTATTGAAATGCCAGTTACAGTTATTGCGCCGAGTGATGTGTTCTCTAATGCAAAAACTTCGTTATTAAAAAGTATTTGTACAATATCAGTATTAAAATTGTGAACAAATAATCTTCTCTCAAGAGTGGTTTTTACACAATAATCACCGCTTGGAGTCTTGTGAACTCCCTCAATTGATGATGCTTGACCCGCCTTTAACTTTTTGGTTTCAGCGGTATCTTTTTTCAATGAACTACCATCCAACTTGTAGACAGTATCGTATTTCCCAACAGCATAGCCACATTTTAGGCAAACATAGAAAGGATGTTCTGGATCTGTGTTGACCATAATCCTATCGTTTTCCGTTGAAATAATAGTTATAACCTTGCCATTTACCTCATACGCTTTTTTTGCATCATTTGTAAAAGTTCCAACATATGAGGCTTCTGAACTATATAATCTATCAGGTTTTCTAGAAGGGACGTCTTTTGTCTCTGTCTCTGCAATCATTCCTGCACTAGGTTGAATTGCTTTCTTCTTATTAATTCCAGCAAGCGTTTTTCCACAGCCAATACACACTTGGTTTGGCAAATCTTCATATATAAAGTTAGGAGTCTTACAGTTGATGTCTCCACACTGGCAATAATATCCATCATCAAAACCAATTTTTCCTGCTCTTACAACTTTTGCTACATAACGAGGTGTATACATTCTTCCATCCGCAATAATGTGGCATCCTGGAGCATATTCACTAATTGCTTGAGACATATCCCTACTTAAAGATAGTTCAGACTTTGAACCGTGATGTTTTAATTCAACGGTATCAACAGGGAAACCATATTTTGGAAGTACATTGGCTTCTACAAGGAAATCCACAATTTGTTTGCTTTTTAAGAATTCTGCTTTTTTGCCAATCGTAGTTAACACCTTTAATTCACCAGAATTAGGTGCTCTAAATTCAGAAATTGCCTTTTGAGTAATTTTCAATGATTCATCAGTAATGTCTTTAAGCGTTTCTTCAAAAATACGAATAGAACCACTTAATCTACCGCTATCACCAATAAGAACGTCAACCCACCCTTCATCTTTTGGCAAGCCTTCTCCATAGGAGGAGATTTTGTACAAGCATTCAAGATTATTGCCAAAAGATTCTTTCAAAATCTTTGTTAATTCCGCAGGCTTGTCGTTAATCATTTTTACAAGTCTTTCATACCCACTTGGACCTTCAGAATTATCTAAAAAAGCACCTATTGTATTTTTTCCATCTGATGAATCGAAAAAAGCAACATTTTCTTGTTGGCGGAAGAAATAACTAAGAACGACAGAAAATATGTGACGATAAACTATTTTTTGATTACTTTCTTTAAGAACTGGCGGTTGTATTTTGCCTCCAATCATTTCAATTGGGTTATCAAAGTAATTAAAGTCATGTGATGATAATTTTGCATAGGTAATTGCATACGCGCTAGCTTCTTTCGAACGGCCTGCTCGGCCTGCTCTTTGAATATAATTGGCCGCAGTAGGAGGCATATCTCTAAGAAAAACTGTCTCAAGATGGCCTAAATTGACACCCATTTCAAATGTGGTCGAACATGAAAGTGCATTGATTTTGTTCGAGGCAAATTCATCTTGATAACTGCTGCCCTTTTGCCTTCCAAGTTGTGCAGTGTGTTCTTTAATAAGCAATTTTCTCAAATAAGATCCATCATAGGCTTTTTTGTAATAATTATCTTTATAATAGTCTTTAGGATTTTTAATTTCGTGAAGATGTCCCTCACAGTTCTTGACTTGGCAGTCTCCATCAATATCATAGTTAAATATTTTTCCACAACTATCACACCTGTACCAATGAGCATTATGATGTCCTGGAACAATTACTCCAAAAGCATCTAAAGGCATTGCGTAGCCTCCATATGAACCAACAGGAATGGCGTGGAACGGATGTTGTGGATTCGTAAAATACCTTTTCCAAACATCAATCAAGAAATCATTTGCTGTTTTCCCATCACATGTAAGAACGCGTTTGACTAAGTCTTGTCTAGCGCTTCTTCTCCATTTGTCGGTTTGTCCTTCCAAATTCTGAGGAATCCAACTTTGATTGTGTGATCCAGTTCCTTTCGATTTTTGCTCTAAAATACAATTTTGAACAGTTGATTTAAATACATATTTAATGTAAAACTCATCTATATTCAGATTTTCATGAACAATTGCTCCGCTACGAGCAAATGTCATAGCAAGAACAGATAAAAAATCTCTTATTCTATCTTTGCTCATGCTTGATAAATATTTAGTATGGACATAGCCAATCATCTCATCGGTGATACCGCGATAAACATATTGAAAATATCCCATAGGTTGAAGGTAATTTTTTCTGTTATAACCAACAAGTTGATCCAAAGTAATCATCCAGGCATAATTCTTTGCAATATTCGCAGATCCCATTGAAACACTATCATCGGCTAAACTATCTACAAAACTATGATTTTTTTCAAAACACTTAGCTAGTCCACTAGCCAATTCATTGATTGTGACATAACCGGCTTCATGCGAAATAATTTCTGGCTCTATTTGTTTAATGTAATGGGCTAATCCACGCCTAGATATAAAAGAGTCATAAATTCTACTCTCATAGCAAGCAAAAAAGGCAGCCTCGGATCTAGAATCTGAAAAACAGAGGAACTGTTTTCCGCCCTGGAATCGTTTTTTTAATCCATTATCATTTATTTCACAAATTTTTGTTGGTAACGACTCAAACAAAGACATACCAATAACTGATGTAGCACCATCACTACCAACATAAAAACCAGAGTATCTTCCTTCAGAACAAAATAAACATTTATCTTGATTATCAACTTCCTTGAGTTTAATCATGTCTTCTTCGGGGTGCCCACACTTTGGTTTTCCAACCTCGCCAAGTAATATTTGGCCGCAATGAGGACACAACCAATAGCCCTTAAGTTTATCGTTCTTTTTTCTTTTTGGTGTTTTATCGTCGCTTGAACCATCACCTGAATCTATTTCATCTTCCTCTTCTTCGCCAAAATCAACAAACTCATTGTCTTCATTATCTTTTCTGACTAAATGAAAATATTGATAATCATTCAAATCAGATCGGCCTTTTTCAAAAGGTGAGTTTTGCATTAAAAGGTAATCGTTATTATCAATGTCGCTAGTGACAATCTTTCCCATTATGGCTATGTCCCCACAAGAGGTGCATCTTGCAATTTCAAAAACCATATCTTTTGTACCATCAGGATTGTCAATATGATTTAAACGATCCAAAAACAATTTCTTTTCCCCGGAAAGGGTTGCATATGCCCCTTCGAGTGCTCTAACAAAAAAGTGATAATGAATGTCTAAAAGTGGAAATCCATTTCTTGTTGCTTTAGAGCAAACAAATAAAAACGCAACTGCATCATCAGTAGAAATACCAATCCATTTTGCAATTTTATCAATTTCTATTGGACCAAAATACTTATGTCTTAATTGATAATACGATTCACTATCGTGGCACAACGAGTAAACATTTTCTTCTGGGAGAATGGAGCTGTTGTATGTAATTCCATATTTCTCAAAAATAGTTTTTATGTTATTGTCTTCTTCATTTTCAGCAAGTTCACCCCATACTTCTATAGGGACTTTATTTTGAATTTTTTCATCTAAATCAGGATCCATTCTTTCGCCAAAAATTATATCTTTTTCATCAAAAGGCTCGTTGGTTAGTTGATAAGCAAAGTTGGCTATGTCTGGTTCAGATTCACCCTCTTCGCCCAAAGTGGCACTAGTTAAAATGTATTGGACTCCCTCTTCCGCCTTGCCAAGTCTAGCTCTTAACTTACGTAATAGCATCGACATTTCTATGCCAGTAGCACCGCGATAAACGTGAGATTCATCTAAAACAATAAATTTCAAATCCGAATCCTTAAAAACCCCACTATAATCTGGGCGAAGAAGTAAATACTCCAACATAACATAGTTAGTGATAAGAATGTGCGGAGGTTTATCATACATTTCCTCACGCGATATGCGCTCGTTTTCTAATCCTTGTTGTAATTCTGGATATTTTTCGCCAGCATGAATTTCTCTATATTTATTTTTCGCAGAGGTTTGATTTTTAATTGTATCCCCTGTAAAAACACCAAATGAAATCTCTGGGTAAAACATCAAAATATCTCTAATACGTTTAATTTGGTCGTTTGCCAAAGCGTTCATCGGGTATATTAAAATTGCCCTAACACCATGCTCACCAAGTTTGCCTTCTTCTTGCTCTTTAAATAATTTATTTAAAACAGGATACAAAAAACTCTCAGTTTTACCAGATCCAGTTCCTGTTGTTACAATGATGTTTTTATTGTTCACCGCTTTTCGCAAAGCCTTTTCTTGATGTTTGAAAAGAGGCCTATCTAACGGGACTTCAATCTCATACCCTTTTGGTTTATTAACTTCTAATAATCTGAAATAAGATGAAATAATGTTCTCATCAATCAATTTGTTTAGCGAATTACCCGTTTTAAAAATGTCGCTGATATCAACATATGGACCTTTGGATATTTCACGTTCCAAAAGAGCTTTAAATTGAGCATTATAATTATCATCACAAGTTCTATAAGAGGTTGTTAAATAATTGATAAATTCTTCTTTGATTTTTTTTGATGCTGATGCTGGATTAAACATAATAACCTCCTATTCGCTTTTAGAATAAATTGACAAACATTCGTGGTATCTTTCACCATCAACTTGATGTTTAGAAAGACTACCATTTGATGTATCAAACGAAAATTCTTTTATTTCGCCATTATCTTTGTAATGAAGACTTTCAATTGGAATGTTTGAAGAAAACAATCTGGTGCCTTCATTAATAACAAATTCGCAATATTCACCCTTTAAAGTATCAGAGTAGATTTTACAACAATATCGTAGCCCAAAACCATCGTCGCCGACATATGAGATATTGGTTAAATAAAGATTTTTTGTTTTACAACGTGATATTTTTGTGATGACTATTTTGGAAACATCTTTGAATCTAATTTCATTCAAATCACCAAGTTCCAATTCATCAGACCAAATATGAGTCCAATAATCACCTGTTGTATATGGCCCTTTATAGGAAACAGAAACATCATATACGTCTGACAAAATATTAAAAACGTTTATGCCATCTATAAGATTTCCTTCCCCTTTATATTTATATCCGTTAGAACTATGACCTTCTAATTCAATTTTAAATTTTGTGGATTGGTTACCATGAAAATTGTTTTTAACGTTAAAGACTAAAGTGCCATCCTCGAACGAAATAAAACTATCTGGGTCTTCATCTAGCAAGTATGGTTCAGAAGTTACGGCAAACAATGGAAATTCGACGCTTTCGCCATCAATTTCTACCATTGCATAAAAGCAATCTCCGCGAATAAAAGCTTCATGTCCGTTAGGTGAGTTGACAAACTGACCGAGCAAAAATTGGCCTTTTTTGTTTGACTCAATTATCTCGTTTTCGCCGCAGAAAATTCTCACGTTTTTATAAAATGTATTAACAAACAAGATATCGTTTGACTGGAATTCTTCTAATAGCATCGGAAGGGTTTCATCTATTTCTTCCCAGTGATAATCTCCCTGGTTGATTTTCCAAGAGAAAAACGGCAATTGAACTTCTGCGATGCCAATTTTAGTATCAACCTCTTCATAAATTGTTTGAGGCTTGTTTAATATATAGTAAGTTTCTCCCAAGAAAAATAATGTGTTATTGCTTGAAGATTCGCTCACATATGGACTTTCTCCATATACAATTTTTATATCAGGAAGAACAACAAGATGCTTATTGTAATAATATTTATCAGCAGATTGGTCTTTTATAGTGACAACAATTAAATGAATATCATTTTTTGTGGCGTTTAAAATTTCTTTTTCTAACGACAATGAATATATGCCATTTTCAGAAGGCAGTTTCGTTAAAGGACAACGGTAAATAATATCTCCGTCATCTGAATAAACCTGAATATCAAGATAATCTGGTCTCACCACATCATCCGTTCTAATTATCAAATTTCCGAGTGATTTATAAACACTATATGGTTCCGAGGAATTTCCTTTAAAAACAATACCGCTAATTTCAGATGTTCCATTCTCTTCAAAGAAGAAGTGAGCACCTGTTTCTTTTTGGCCAAAAAATACATAATAACCGTTGTATGATATTCTGTCGCCTTCATCTAATGAGATATCAAGCATATGACCAGATCTAATATTGGGTTCTTCGGGCGAATGAATATTGTTAGCTGGCAAAAAATTAGTTGGATAAACAATTCTGTAATCCCCAGGCGACAAAAGTGTTGATTTGCTTTCAACATCATCTTTAAGGACTATAAATTTTCTAAACAAAGATCGTTTGGAATCAAAAACTGGTTCGTTATCATCGAACGACATTGTCGCAACAAGATTAATATCATCTCCGAAATAATCCAGATAATCATCAATAGGGAAATAAATCTCTCTTAAAATATGTTTGTAGTCTTCGCCAACACACTCGTATACCTTCTTTGCTATCTCCATCTTTTCATTATCTACTGACAAGAAAAGTGTGACCGTCGCGGTTTTAAATTGCTGATTATCTCTAAAAAGCCTAATCTTAGGGAAATAAATATTTAAAGAGTTATTGTGAATTAAATATGTTGCTTTAATTCTTTCGATATCGTCAATTGTCTCACGGGCCCTAGGAGTTCTAACGACAGACTCTATTTCGCTATATGATGCAATCAATTTTGGCACCGATTCGTTACATAAGCGACCCAAATACCCCTCAACGTCTTCATCAACTTTGTCACGGTGTTGATAGATATAATCAATATATTTTAGAATTCTTCTAAGTATGTAAGTAGCGCCCTTTTGATCTTCGGCAAAAGCATATCTTAATCCTGCCCTAATCGAATATGTTGATGATTCAAACACAAAATCTGAATCAAAATCTACATCTTTATAATGTTTATTAAGTGATTCAATTATCGCTTCGCAAAGTCTTCCATCCGCATCTGAATCAAAATATGTTAAATCAAAAATGTCTGGATTTGTGTATAACGACCAAGCCAATTTAATAAAAGATTTTACAGATGTTTGTGGCGAATACGCTTGGTAAAATAAAGACTCAACATATTTATGGATTCCTGATTTAGAGATAAAAAGTGGCCTGTTATATCTTTTTAATGCATTCCCAATTGCTGGTAAACCTGTGGTGTAATCAGGCTTCCATCCAATTTGTGGATATATTCTGTCCCAGAACTCTTTACCTGTCCAATCGCCTTTATAGTTTTTTATAACACTCACCAAAAACGCAGTTGCTAGTTCGGTTGTTTCTGGAGTCCAATTTTGATAAGAAGATAATGAAGAATAAAACTCTTTGAGTTGCGCTCTTTCCTCTTCTGTATAGGTAACATCTCCTATTTGTCTTTTTTCATCGTTAAAAGCATCAAAAACCTTTTCACGCAATTTGGAACTTAAGTCATTAACATGCATACTAATATTTTACAGTCTCTTATTTATTCATAAAGAAAAAACCGCCCAATATTATCATGACGGGCGGTAATAATTTTGTGACTTGTTACTTAGTCATCAATTTAAATATTTCTTTAACGACATTTACATTCACGGAATTACCAAATTGTTTATATGCTTGTTGCATATTGTCATCCGGAATGAACGAATCAGGGAATGATTGTAATCTAGCGGCTTCTCTAACTGAGAGTTTTCTCTTATATTTGCCAATGATTGGTGTTTGAACCAATGCAACAAGAGCTTGGAAAATATCTGGCTTTTTGACTCTTACGCCTGAAGGTCTAATTTGTATAACGCCTTCCCAAATAGATTTGATTGTTGTGCCACACTGCCATTCGAACTTTTGTTCGGTTGGAGTAAAGTCTTTTAAGTTATTCCACTTCTTTAGCCAACCATCTATAAAGTCTTTATTTCTAAGATATAACTCTTGATTTTTTCTAACAAAGTCTTTCTTCCATTCAGGATAGGAAGGATCAATTCTCTTTGTTTTGAAATATGATGACCAGACTGGAAAACCAATAACATCAACATCAACACCATGGTAGAACTCATCCCAAGCAGTTAACACATCATTTATGTGTTCGCTAATTGAATAAACTGGGTTTGTCTCGGTAGGATCTAATATTGTATCGATGCTGTTATCCTTTTTATCAAGGAGTTTGTCAAACTTAATTTCAAGTGGTTTATCGGAGTTTTTAGGATCATAAATGCCTGGAATATATACTCTTTCTCTAACTTGTGGAACACCAAATTGGTGTGGCGAAAGAATCAAAGGCTCTGCAGGAATTCTATATCCTAATTTTTTTAAAGTGTCGCAAATAACTTCGCATGTGTGTCCATTATCGTGAGAAACCAAATTTCTAACATTCTCCAATAAAATGTATTTAGGATGTTTAGCATTTAAAATACGAGCGACTTCAAAGAATAAGGTTCCTCTAGTTTGATCCATAAATCCTTCTTGTTTACCTGCTTTTGAAAATGCTTGGCAAGGAAAACCTGCACATAGAACATCATGGTCGGGAATATCTTCGTTTTTGATGTCTCTAACATTAATGTTAGAATCAATACCATAATTGTTCTTATAAACCTTAATAGCGTTTGCATCAATGTCAGAAGCCAAAACGCACTCGCCACCAAAAGAAGCAAGTGCTTGATGGAATCCACCAATGCCCGAGAACAAATCTATAAACTTAAATTTACTTTTTTCCATATCCATTATTTTATTAAATAAATAACCAAAAAGCTACCCATTTTTAAAGAATTTGCTGAGAAGGTTAAGTGACAATTCCATCGCAACAGCAAGGTAAAAAATTACTCGAGTATAATTAACTT
>LSQX01297483.1_pt1 | contig 15459 bp, 13 predicted proteins | sample 654561 | NCBI WGS metagenome assembly LSQX01 (sample SAMN04489861, study PRJNA283612) | anaerobic digester metagenome | isolation source: 4 biogas reactors fed with cattle manure at either 37C or 55C with and... | place: Denmark: Kongens Lyngby | collected 2014 | reverse complement strand
AGGTGATCGACCTTGGGGTGATGGTTCCCAAAGAGCAGATCCTCGCAGCGGCTAAGGAGAACCATGCCGATCTTGTCGGGTTGAGCGGCCTCATTACCCCTTCGCTTCGTGAGATGGCTTCGGTGATCGGATTGTTTGAAGAGAGTGGTTGTACTATTCCTATATTTGTTGGTGGGGCGACCACCAGCGAGTTGCACACAGCTGTAAAGCTCTCCCCCCTGTATGGGGGCCCTGTCATCCAGACTAAGGACGCCTCTGCTATGGCCCTGACTGCCCAGCTGGCGGTAGGAGAGGAGCGGAAGAGCTTTTTGAGGGAACACGAGAGGCAGACCCTCAGGTTGAGAGAGAGTGAACAAGGGGCGCAACGCCCCTCTGTAAGCTTTGACTATGCATCAATCCTTGCCAAACAAGGACAGAAGGAACAAGGCAGCGTAGCAGATGAGTATGGCGTCTTTGTCATGAAGGATTTCTCCCTTCCTCTTCTGGTTGGGAAGATCAATTGGAAGATGTACTGCGCTGCATGGAAAGTCCCCTTCTTAAGTGAGGAGGGCGAAAGGTTGGTCAGTGAGGCTAAAGCGCTTTTGGAGAGACAAGAGATACAAAACCTGTTTGAACAGGGATCCAGGGTTGTATGCGGCCTTTTTCCGGCCCAAAGTGACCGTCTTGAGGTGAAGGTGGGCTCTTCCTCTTTCTATTTCTTGCGTAATGAGGAGAGCGGGTTCTCCCTTGCCGATGCCATCGCCAAGGAAGATACGGTGGGCCTGTTGGTCGCAACCTCAGCTTTGAAGCTGGCTGAGCATTTGAAGCATCCGGATGAGGGGTACACACACCTCGCTTTGCAACTTCTTGCTGACAGGCTTGCAGAGGTCCTCGCCGATGAGGCGGAGGCCTTCCTCAAGGAAAAGTGGGGATGTTCCTGTCCCTCATTCATCCGTCCCGCTCCGGGATACTCCTCCTGGAGCGACCATAGTGAGAAACAAACCCTGTTCGAACTGCTTGGGGCCGAGGAGAAGATCGGGGTACGTCTTACCGAAAGTTTTGCCATGGACCCTGCATCAAGTGTCTGCTCCATGCTCATCGGAGGGGAGAACCTCCGGTATTTCGCCATTGGTAAGGTTTCTGAGGCTCAGGTTGCCCTGTATGCCCAAAAGAAGGGTATTGCAGAGGATAAGCTTGTCACGCTCCTTGCTGGTATGGAATACTAAGTGTATGAAAGTCATAGATATCCTTAATCGGGCCAAGAAGCCCTTGTTTACGTTCGAACTGGTTCCTCCCTTGAAGGGAGGGAATGCTGAAGTGCTTCTGGATACGGTCCGATCACTGAGCCTTTTTGAGCCAGCGTACATCAACGTTACCAACCACCAGGCTGAGGTAGTCTACAACGAGCGTCCCGACGGTCTGCTCGAACGGCGTATTGTACGTAAACGTCCGGGCACCATCGCCCTCTCATCCCTCATCCAGCATACCTTCAACATACCGGTGGTCGCCCACCTTATCTGTGGGGGGATGCAGAGCGAGGAGATTGAAGATGCGCTGTTGGAGCTCAACTTCTTGGGTATCAAGAATGTCCTCGCCCTCCGAGGCGATCCCCCGCAGGGGCAGAAGCGGTTCGTACCGATTAAGGGGGGGCACCAGTACTCCAGTGATATGGTGAAGCAGATAGACAACCTCAACCAGGGCATCTATCTGGATGAGGCCCTGGTCAATGGGGAGAAGACAGACTTCTGTATCGGTGTCGCCGGGTATCCGGAGAAACACGCGGAGGCTGCAAACCGCATCACTGATATGGAACACCTGAAGCATAAGGTTGCCTGCGGAGCTGAATATATCGTGACCCAGATGTTCTTCGACAACAGTGTCTACTACAGGTTTGTCGAGGAGTGTCGTCAGAATGGCATCACCGTACCCATAATTCCCGGAATCAAGCCGATCGGCAGCAAGCGGGACCTTGCCACCATTCCCCAGACATTCCATGTCGACTTTCCCCCTGAGTTGGTCGATCTGCTGCATAGGGCAAAGAAACTCTCCGAAGTGAAGGAAGTTGGAGTATACTGGAGCAAGAAGCAGGCGAAGGACCTGATCGAACATAAAGTTCCCGGTGTCCATTTCTATACACTGGGAAAGGCTGAGGCTGTTTCCCAGGTTGTAAGAGATGTCTATTGATATCAATCATAAAGGAGTTTGTGATGGCTGAAACGAGTAAGGTTAATAAAAAAAGCAGTGCATTTGTATTGAGGCTTGTCATCTCTTTGCTGTATATCAGCATAGGGCTTCAGGGCCTCATCTCTCGTGGAGGCAGTTCTGGTATCGGAGCGCTCTATAAGGCGTTCAGCAGCGATGTGATAATCTATCTGGTGGCTGTCGTCGTTATGTTGGGTGGCCTTGTAATGCTGATCCCGCTGTTTACGAACAAGCTTTCAGGTGTATTTGTCAAAGCTGGTACCATTGCCGTATTGGTCATCTGGATAGCAGCGATCTTCTTCGCGGATATCGCTCCGGGGTTCCGTGGGTTCAGGGCAGAGCACTGGATCTCCTGGGTCGAGAGCGTCATGTTCCACCTGATTGTTCTTATTGCAACGTTTGAGGTTTCAAAGAAAGCCTTAGCGTGATTTTTTCACTCCCATCTTTGGACAATCCTGTTGTTGCGGGCATCTGGAGCACCATGGGCTTACCGAGGTGCAGATAAGCTGGCCGTAGATCACCAACAGTTCATTGAGTGGTATCCAAAATCTCCTGGGCATGACGCGTTGAAGTGCAACTTCAGTCTGCTCAGGGGTTTTTGTATTGACCCAGCCCATCCTGTTTGCAATCTTGTGGACATGACAGTCAACACAGATCGCCTCTATGCCGAACCCCAAATTGAGGGTGAGATTGGCTGTCTTTATCCCGACCCCTGGCAATTTCATCAGCTCTGCACTTGTTGATGGAACCCTTCCCCCATACTCGGAGAGCAGCATTTCACTGATTGCGTGGATTGTCTTGGCCTTGGTCTTGTAGAATCCGGCAGGGTAGATCGCCTTTTCAATCTCATCCAGGCCCAAGGCGAGCATGGCCTCCGGAGTATCGGCAAGAAGAAAGAGATTTTTGCTTGAAGCCAGGGTTACCACATCACGGGTCCTCAGTGAGAGGATGGTGGCGATGAGAACGCGGTAGGGGTCATCTTTCTCCCCAGCAATGATTGAGAGGGAGGGCAAGGTCCTCCCCTCGTCTTCGATGGCCTTCCTGAATGAGGAGAATATCTCGTCCCAGTACTGTTCTTCCATACCTGTTTGCATAGCATGGCACTAGGAAAAAGGCAATGGTTACTTGACCTTTTGGTGGATACCTTCTAGCGTAATCGCATGATAATCGTACTAAAGAAAAACATATCTGAAGTGCAACAAGAGCACATCAGGGCCTTCTTGGTTGGCAAGGGTTACACTGTCAAGGAAATCGTCGGACAGGAAGAGACTGTCATTGGGGCCGTAGGCCAGAGTTCACTCGACCTTCGTGAGGTTGAGTTGCTCGAAGGGGTGGCGAAGGTCATTCCCATCAGCAAGCCCTACAAGCTCGCCTCCCGGGAACTGAAGAAAGAGGACACCATCGTCACCGTCGGAAAGGTGAAGATCGGGGGCAACCGAGTCGCCATCATTGCAGGGCCTTGTGCAATTGAGAGCCGCAAGCAGATCATGGAGATTGCCCGGGCTGTGCGAGATGCAGGGGCGGTCATCCTACGCGGCGGTGCGTTCAAGCCACGGACATCCCCCTATGCTTTCCAAGGCATGGGCGAGGAGGGGCTGAAATATCTCAAGGAAGCGGGCGAGAAGTACGGTCTGCCTGTTACAAGTGAGATAGTCAATCCCAGTGATGTCGACATGATGGCCAGATATATAGACATGTTCCAGATCGGGGCGCGTAACATGCAGAACTTCGAGCTGTTGAAGGCTGTCGGGAAGACCGGCATGCCGGTCCTGCTCAAGCGCGGTCTCAGCGCCACCATCGAAGAGTGGCTGATGGCTGCCGAGTACCTCATGGCAAGTGGCACTGACCAGATAGTGTTGTGTGAACGGGGCATCCGTACCTACGAACGGGCTACCCGCAACACCCTCGATTGCAGTGCCGTCCCTGTTATCCAGAAAATGACCCACCTGCCGATCATCGGCGACCCCAGCCATGCCACCGGTATCCGGGACATGGTCAGTCCGATGAGCCTTGCCCTGGTTGCAAGCGGTGCCTCCGGCCTTATGGTCGAGGTGCACAACCATCCTGAAAAGGCCTTCAGTGATGGCCCCCAATCACTCTTTCCCTCCCAGTTTGAGACCTTGATGCGTGACCTGCACGCCCTCTGCCCTGTGGTAGGGAAGTCATTGGAAAGGATTCCCCTCACTCTTCCTTCTGTAAAGAAAGAGGGTGCAAAGGGGAAAAAAGCTTCTTCTCTTACTGTTGCCTTCCAGGGCGAGCGGGGAGCGTTCAGCGAACTCGCCATCAGGCGATCCTTCGATGAGAGTGCCATAGCTCTTCCTTGTAAGCAGTTTGGTGATATCTTCGAAGCTCTGATGGGAGGAGAGGCTACCTATGGCATGATACCCTTGGAGAATACCTTGGGAGGAACCATCTTCGATACGCTGGATCTGCTTGACCGCTACCCTGACATCCAGGTGGTAGGGGAGCAACAGATCAGGATAGTGCATAACCTCATTACCCTTCCCGGAACCAAGTTGGAGGATATCAGGAAGGTCTACTCCCACCCACAGGGCCTAGCCCAGTGTGTGGATTACCTTCGCAGCGAGCTTGCCCATGCTGAAGCGATTCCCTTTTTCGATACTGCCGGTGCGGTAAGCTTTGTAAAGGCTTCCAATGACAAGACACTCGCTGCCATCGCAGGGTCTCCTGCTGCAGCTGTCCATGAGATGGAGATACTTGCAGAAGGTATTGAGAGCAACCCCCGAAACTACACCAGGTTCTATATCCTCTGCAAAGAGGATATGGCTGGGGCTTACAGGTCCCTCTCCCCGGTCAATCGCGCCTCGCTCAGGTTCACCGTCAGTGACCGTCCCGGTTCCCTCTTCGAAGCCTTGTTGGTCCTTACCAAACATGGGCTCAACATGAAGAAGCTGGAGTCCCGTCCAATACCGGGCAAGCCTTGGGAGTACTCTTTCTTTGTCGAGACGGAACTTGGACAAGATGCGGGCTCCTTCGAGCATGCCCTGGAAGAGCTGAAGGATTGTTGTGCGTCGGTAAGAGTCCTGGGGACCTATACGGCAGGTATCTGAAATGGGTGAAATCCAGAGCTTCGTGCCATCAAGGTTGGTGATGGGTATCCTCTCTACTAGTGAGGATTCCCATCCAGCTCTCTTTGCCCTGCTTGAAAAGAAGTTCGGTCCCATCCTCCATACCAGCGAGGCCGTACCTTTCACTTTCACCGACTACTACAACAAGGAGATGGACGGCCGGCCCCAGAGGTTTTTCCTGGTATTTGAAAAGCTGTATGACCCCTCTTTGCTTGCTGAAGCCAAGCTCTTCACCAATCTGCTGGAAGAGCAGTTCACAGTGGATGGGGGCAGGAGAATCAATCTCGACCCCGGCCTGCTCAGTGCGGCCAGCCTGATCCTCGCCACCACCAAAAACCGTTCCCACCGCATACCGCTGCAGCAAGGAATCTATGCTGAGGTTACCCTCTTCTATGAGAAGGGCCGGTTCAACTCACTTCCTTGGACCTATGCAGACTATGGCAGTGAAGAGTTCCGGCTTCTGTTCAAACGTTACCGAAGTGAGTATATGTCTGCTATGAAGGCACAATTAAGCTAAATAAGAATAAAAAATACCTCTGCTATGGTATTTCAGGCCATCATTGTTATGATACATATACTTGATATCGTTATTTCTACTTCCCTCCACTAGGCTCTGCTGTCCTTTTGACCTGTGTGTGGTACTATCCTGAGTAGGCTCTCTTATGAGGCCATGCGAGGTTATGTTTGTCAAGATTGGACAATTCAGTACGTAATATAAAGTTTGGAACCCTTGGCCTCATCCTGAGTTATTTCAGTGGGTTCATCGCCCGTAAGGTTTTTGTGATGTTCCTTTCTCTAGAGTATCTCGGCCTTTCAGGATTGTTCTCCAACGTACTTACGATGCTCTCCCTAGCTGAATTGGGTTTTGGCTCTGCGATAAGCTACAGCCTCTACAAACCCCTTGCCTTCAAAGAGGAACAGAAGATTCAGGCTCTGATGAAGCTCTACAGGAAAGCTTACCGGCTGATCGGTACGCTGGTGCTTGTATTGGGGTTTGCCTTCACTCCCTTTCTCCATCTGCTCATGAGGGAGGTTCCTCCCATTCCGCATCTGAGTGTCATCTACTCCTTGTATGTCATCAACTCAGGAAGCAGCTATTTCCTGGGATACAAAAGGACGGTGATCATCGCCGACCAGAAGGCCTACATCAACTCCATCTACATGTACGGTTTTCAGATACTCAAACATCTGCTTCAGATAGTGGTTCTGGTGGTGACGGGAAACTATATTCTCTTTCTTCTGGTGATGCTTGCTTGCACCATAGGGGAAAATCTGGCGATAACACTGCAGGTGAACTCCCGTTATCCTTACCTGAAAGAGAAGACGGATGCTTTTCTAAGCAGGGATGAGAAGAGCAAGATCAAAAGAAATGTCTTTGCCCTGACATTCCATAAGGTGGGGGGAGTCCTGGTCAATGGGACGGACAACATCATCCTTGTCCGGTTTGTCAGTCTGTTCAGCGCTGGCCTGTATGCCAACTACACTCTGATCCAGGGCGCAGTGGGAGGCATTGTCGGACTGCTCTTCTCCTCCATCACTGCGAGCATAGGGAACCTTGCGGCAGAGAGAGGGGCCTTAGGAAGCAAGAGTCTCTTCGACGAGCTGAATTTCATCTCTGCCTGGGTATACGGGTTCACCGCCCTCTGCCTCTATTTCTTATATAATCCATTCATATCCTTATGGTTGGGAAGGGCATATCTGTTTCCCCGGAGCGTAGTCTTTGCAATCGTGCTCAACTACTATCTTTCGGGTATGAGAAGGCCTGTGCTTGTGTTCAAGGACTCGCTGGGATTGTTCTGGTATGACCGGTACAAGGCCTTGCTGCAAGCCGCGGTCAATCTGGTCGTATCAATACTGCTTGCAAGAAAGTATGGAGTCCTCGGTGTCTTGATAGGATCCTCGGTAAGCACCTTGACCACCTGCTTCTGGATAGAGCCTTATGTGGTCTACCGTTTTGGCTTTGATGAAGCCTTGGGCAAGTATTTTTTTCAGTATGCGCTCTATACACTGGTAACCCTGGTTGCTGGGTTTGCAACATTCGCCACCCTCTCCTTGATCAAGATACCCAATACGGTTTTTCGTTTTGCCGTTTCACTGCTTGCTGTGCTGGTGATTCCCAATCTGGTCTATCTGCTCTTTTTCCATCGCTTGCCCCTGTTCAAAGAGGTTCTTGCCATACTGAAGCGTCTTGTCAGCTCTGAGACGGCAAGGTAAAGGCTTCCTTGAAGGGATAGGGGGTGTTTCGCCTCTCTCTTGTATGTGAGCAAGCAGAGAGCATGTGCCATTTTTTCGATCATAACCCTTACCCTGTCTCTTTTCACCGGCTGTGCGGTCGACCCCCTTTCAATGAGGAGTGTGGAGGTGTCCCTCCCTTTGAAACACCGCTGGGAGGAGATGAAAAACCAGAGTTTCTGGTATACCCTCGTCTGGATTGATGGGGGAGAGGTGAAGCAAAAGCACCTGAAAGCTGGGGAGAAGAGGGTGAAGTTATGGGTAAGGCGGGCAGAGACTGTACTCTTCTGTGCGTATCCGTTGGGAGTGTTTGCCCCTGCAGGAGGAGCAATAACCCCCAACGGCAGGGCACAGGTCCTGCTCAGCGAACAGGAGGGGGCGCTCTGCCATACGCTGCTTGAGAGTTCCAAGATCAATGCTGACTCCTTAGGGTCTCTGGGCTATCCTAAGCTCCTGGAGGAGATGCGCTCCAAGGCAGATGATTTCACCCTCATCGATGCCAATCGCCTGCAAAAGGATCTGGTCAATGGAGAGCTCTCCTCCTCATCCATACAGGTTCAAAACCCCCTGGCTGTTGTGGTCTCCTCTATCCCGCAAGGTTACTGGGTTGGCCAAAGGAAGTGCGACCGCTCCTTCTGGAGCTATTGGGATGGGGAAGGGGTCAGCCTTCTCCTGGGTGAAGGATTGCACTGTTTCTGGAACATGGAGGAGGCCTTGCTGCTCAGGATATTCGTCGACCTCAGGGAGCAAGTCTTTTTTGTATCGGTTCAGAAGGGACCCCTGTGGTAGTTGGATATCTTTCTTTTTCCCGATTAAAAATGTAAAGTCTCTGTATGGAATCACTACGCGAACTTTATAGAATTGGCTATGGTCCCTCAAGTAGCCACACCATGGGCCCACGTTTTGCAACAGAGCATTTCCTTGGATTGTGTCCGGAGGCTGACCGGTATGAGGCATGCCTGTACGGTAGTCTTGCTGCAACAGGAAAAGGCCATCTGACCGACAAGGCGATCCGTGAGATATTCGCCCAGGCGGAAAAACAGGTGGAGATCATCTGGTACCCTGATGAGGAGAAACCGTTCCATCCAAATGCCCTTAGCCTTAAGGGGTATGACTCTCAGGGAGAGACGGTGGCCGAACAGACCTACTACAGCACTGGGGGAGGGCGCGTGGTCGTTGAAGGCGAGATTGAGGATGAAAAGAAGCGCCTCTATCCCCAGGAGTATGGGACGATGGCGAAGATTCTCGCCTATTGCGCTGAAGAGGGCCTGCAGCTCTGGGAGTTCGTCCTGCAGTTTGAGGGCAATGAGATACTGGACTATATCAGTGAAGTCTGGACTGTGATGTGTGAAGCTGTGGAGGCGGGCATCAATGCCGAGGGAGTTCTTCCTGGCGGTCTCAAGCTGGCAAGGAAAGCCAGCCAGTACAACTCCAAGGCAGGTGATTTCACCGGGCCATTGGGCAACACAGCCATTGCTATCAGCTATGCCCTTGCCGTCTCAGAAGAGAATGCAGGGGGTGGCAGGATTGTAACAGCCCCAACTTGTGGTAGTTGCGGTGTGCTCCCCGGTGTCCTCTATTATCTTGCAAAGCATTATAAGATATCCAAGGTCAAGATTTTACGTGCCTTGCTAACGGCCGGACTTATCGGAAACCTGGTCAAGGCCAACGGTTCCATCAGCGGAGCTGAGGTGGGGTGTCAGGGCGAGGTTGGCGTTGCCTGTGCAATGGCCAGTGGTGCTGCAACCCAGCTGCTCGGCGGGACCATCCATCAGATCGAGTATGCCGCTGAAATGGGTCTGGAACATCACTTGGGCCTCACCTGCGATCCTATGCGCGGTTTGGTACAGATCCCCTGTATCGAACGCAATGCCCTGGGGGCCATGCGTTCGATAGACCACTGCACCTATGCCCTGCTTGGCGATGGCAGGCATAAGGTCTCATTTGATAGTATCGTGGAGGTGATGATGGAGACCGGTCAAGCTCTTCCTTCGCTCTACCGAGAGACTTCGAAAGGTGGTCTGGCCAAGGTCCTGGCATAGCCCAAAGCTTTTGTACCCCTAGGAAATGCTTCAATGGTCTTTGGTTCATACTTTGTATGATGTGTGCTATCATATTTTACTGAGATATGACATAAGGGATAGTATTATGGACAGGGACAACCAGGAAAACAAGTGTAGAAAAATACTTGCCATACTCGTATTGCTTCTCTGTGCCGGGCAGTTGCTCCATGCCACCATTGTCCTGGAAACTCCCCAGACAGAGGTAAAGGTAGTCGTGACTGATAGGATGGGGGAGCGTAGCGAGCTACCTTTTTCCGCAAGGATACTCCCTCTCTGTTCCATACTGATTTCAGCTAAGCACAAAGGTTCTGGCCTTCTCAAAATCACCCATTCCCCCCTACATAATGAATTTGAGAGGGTTAACTACACGTTACTCTGTGATGTTATGGAGGGTGCGCTTCCTGATACCCTCTCGTACACATGTGATTCTGCTATCCCTTTGATCATACCTTTGACAAGGATTTCCATTGAGTTGGATAAGCCTCTCCAAGGAGACCGCTCATCCTATACCAGTGAAGTGTACTTGCACCTCCGCCTTGACCTATAGGGTCTGGTGACTGATAGAAACTTTCCTATAAGGTATGTCAATAGTTTGGTCCTGTTCAGCAGTACCTGATATGTTTGGAGTGGAACGCTCTTGCAGGATCGGGCAAAAGAAAAAGGAGGCCACCGCCTCCTCTTTTCTTTTCCAACTCAAAATTCTTACTTGACGACCAGATTTACCAGCTTGTCGGGGACCACGATCTCCTTGACGATCGTCTTTCCCTCTATCCAACGCTGAACCCTCTCGTCATCTTTTGCCAGCGCAAGCATCTCTGCCTTGCTCAGGCCTTTTTCCTGAAGACTCTTGGAGCGGACCTTGCCGTTCACCTGGAGGATGATCTGGACCTCACTGTCAATGGTGAGTTTCTCATCATAGGTGGGCCAAGGGACATTCGCAAGGGTGGGCTCATGGCCTGCAAGCTCCCACAGTTCCTCAGCGATGTGTGGGACATAGGGGCCAAGCAACTTGATCAAGGTCTCCCAAACAACTCTTGGAAGGCTCTCTGTCTTGTAGATTTCGTTGACCAGGACCATCATCTGGCTGATCGCCGTATTGAAGTTCAGGGAATCGGTATCATGGGTCACTTTCTTGATGGTCTTGTGCAGGAGCTTGAGAATCGCCTCTGAGGGTTCCTCGTCGGTGACGGTTCTCTCTTCCTGCAAGCGCCAGACCCTGTCAATGAAACGGTATACTCCGCTGAGCCCTGTTGTGGCCCAAGGCTTTGACACCTCAAGAGGTCCCATGAACATTTCGTACATCCTCATGGAGTCCGCACCGAACTCCCTGATGATGTCATCAGGATTTATGACGTTCTTCAGGCTCTTGGACATCTTCGCAACTACCCGTTCGAGCTCTTCGTTTGTAGCCTTTTCAATGAAATGGTCAGGTTCCGTCTCTTCCACCATATCGGTGGGAACCAGGCTTTTGTCCTTTCTCTGGTAGGCGAAGGAGGTTATCATCCCCTGGTTCACCAGTCTTTGGAAGGGCTCCTTAGTGGTTACCAGGCCCAGGTCATAGAGCACCTGGTGCCAGAACCGTGCGTAAAGCAGGTGAAGTACAGCGTGTTCGGCTCCCCCTACATAGAGGTCTACCGGCATCCAGTACTGCTCCTTCTCCCTTGATACGAAGCGTTCGTCGTTGTTGGGATCAAGGTAGCGCAGGTAGTACCAGCATGATCCTGCCCACTGGGGCATGGTGTTGGTCTCCCTTTTGGCCTTTCCTCCACAGTTGGGGCAGGTGGTGTTCACCCACTCGTCAATCTTGGCGAGAGGGCTCTCTCCAGTTCCGGCCGGTTCGTAGGACTTCACTTCAGGCAGAAGCAGGGGCAACTGCTCTTCCTTGAGAGGCACTGTACCACATGTTGGGCAGTGCACCAAAGGAATGGGTTCGCCCCAGTAGCGTTGTCGGCTGAATACCCAGTCGCGCAGCTTGTAGTTTGTGGCCTTTTTTCCGAGCTTTTTCTCTTCAAGCCAGCCAAGCATCTTCTCGATGGCATCATCCTTGTTAAGCCCGTCAAGGAAGTCGCTGTTGACGTGCAGGCCATCTTCGGTCCAAGCCTGCTCCTGTACATCAACCTCGCTCTTCAGCACTTCCACGATGGGAAGTCCGAACTTTTTGGCAAACTCCCAGTCACGGGTATCGTGGGCGGGGACGGCCATGATTGCCCCCGTTCCGTAGCTGATAAGCACATAGTCTGCGATCCAGATGGGGATCTTCTTGTTGTTTACAGGGTTGATGGCGTAGCTGCCGGTGAATACCCCTGTCTTGTCCTTTGCGAGGTCTGTCCTCTCAAGGTCACTCTTATGGGCAGCTGAATCGATATAGGCTGCCACTTCGGCTTTCTTCTCCGCTGTGGCAAGCAGGTCTACAAGGGGGTGTTCGGGGGAAACGACCATGTAGGTCGCACCGAAGAGGGTGTCCGCACGGGTTGTGTAGACCTCCAGGTGCTCGTCACTGTCCTCTATCTTGAAGGATACGCTGGCACCTTCGCTGCGGCCGATCCAGTTGCGTTGCATGTGTTTGACCGATTCCGGCCAGTCCAGGCTGTCCAGATCGGCAAGCAGCTTGTCTGCATACTCGGTGATCCTGAGCACCCATTGGCGGATGCTCTTGCGTACGACAGCGGTGCCGCACCGTTCGCATCTGCCATCCTTGACCTCTTCGTTGGCCAGACCGGTAAGGCACTCGTTGCACCAGTTGATGGGGGTATGGGACTCGTAGGCAAGGCCTTTGTCGAACAGCTGAAGAAAAATCCACTGGGTCCAACGATAGTAGTCGCTGCTGTGGGTCGATATCTCGCGGTTCCAGTCATAGCAGAAGCCCAGGCTCTTGATCTGCTTGCGGAAGTTATTGATGTTCTTCTCTGTGGTACCCTTGGGGTGCTTGCCTGTCTTTATGGCGTAGTTCTCTGCAGGGAGCCCGAAGGAGTCAAATCCCATGGGGTGCAGAACATTGTAGCCGTTCATCCTGAGGTACCGGCAATAGATATCTGTGGCGGTGTACCCTTCAGGGTGCCCTACATGGAGTCCCGACCCTGAAGGATAGGGAAACATGTCCAACACATATTTGCGTTTTTCAGGGGGAAAGGACTCATCTTCTGTAACTGCAAAGGTCTGGTTCTTTTCCCAGTACTGCTGCCACTTGGTTTCAATTTTTTTGAAGGGGTATTTGCTCATAGGAGCAATAATACATTTGCAGCAATGTTAGGTCAACGCCAAACACTCACCAATTATAGGGTTGCATCGTCTATGGAGGGTGAAAATTCTACTTCTTCAACCCTATTACCCAGCATTTTCATGATCCTGAAGGTCCCTATGGGGGCCTGAAGCACATCGTCGACCTCAGGGATATCCCCGGTAAGGCTCATCAGGTAGGCCGCTACGGTACTGGTTCTTGCCCCTTCATGCTCATAGTGCAGGGAGAGTTCGTCGACAAGTTGGAGAAAAGGTGTGTCAGCCATGACCAGGTAGGTCCCCGGTCTCAGCTCCTGTTCCACTATCCTGTCGGGATAGCGTCGTTCATGTTCGTCATACAGTTCACCGAAGAGTTGCTCCGCCACATCCTCCATGGTCACCACCCCNNACAATGGCAAGCTGCAGGCGGTCCTTCTTGAAGAGATAGAATACATCATCGAGATGCATCTGTTCGGGAACGAAGAGCGGCTTGAGCATGATGGATGTAATGTTTTTGTCCTGTTTTTTTGCCAATTGGGCTCGCAGGATATCCCTCACCAGTACGATTCCGATGATGTCCTCAATGTTCTCGTGGTAAATGGGGATGCGCGAGTAGCCGGAGCGGACGATGGAAGGGAACGCCTCCCCGATGGTAAGGCTGTCACTTATGCAGAATACGCCGGTCCTGTGGCTCATGATGGTCTTTACCTGGGTGTCGCTGAATTGGATCGCCCTTTGCATGAGGTCTGACTCATACTGGTCCACCAGCCCGTAGTCCTCGGCGGCCCCTACCATATGGCGGACACCCTCGGTTGTGATGGCCGGATCGGTATTTTTGGCGAATATCCTGGTTATGAGGTGTGAGAAGTGGATCAGCAGCCAGATCAGAGGGTAGAGGATGATGGTCAGCATCTTGATGGGGTATGCCATGAAGGTGGCGATCTTCATGTTGTGGTTCATTGCTATCTGCTTGGGGGTTATCTCGCCAAAGATCAGGATGACGATGGTAAGGATCCCTGTCGCATACCCAACGGCACTGTTGGAAAACAGGTCGATCGCATAGGTGGTCACCAGGGCGGATACGCTGATGTTTACCACATTGTTACCCACCAGGACGGTGGTAATGAGAATGTCGTGTTTTTGGCTGAGCTCGTACGCCATGCGGGCGCTACGGCTTCTTTTGTTTTGCAGTGTCCTGTGTTGCATGAGGGAAAGGGAGGTAAAGGCTGTCTCCGTTGCGGAAAACATGGCCGATAGGAGAAGCAACACAAAAATAGCTATCAGGTGTGTGCTCATGAGCACAACCTAAGCATTTGAAAAAGTGGCGGGTGTTCACACGAGCACCCTGGACTAGATAACGGGTCTTCCATAATGGGCCTAGTATACCAACAGCACTGCTAGGGCCGCAAGTGTAATAGTCAAATAAAGAGCATATGTTTTTGTGCCCATGCGTTTTATCCTGCTCGCATTGAATCCACAGAAGGGGTAGAAGAATAAGAGTCCGTCGAGGATGAGTAAGGTTAGGCCAAAGAGGAGGGGCAAACCCCTAGGGACGAGCAGGCAAAGGGCAAACACTGCGATTTGTCCTGCCACTGCCATCCTGAAGAGCAGATGTTGCTCTTCCTTCATGTTCCACTTCAATCCTTTTATATAGAGGTTGCCAGCAGCGGGGAAGGGAAAGCCTACGGTGAGGGTGAGCGCTAGCGCTGTGATCCAGGCAGTGTCCCAACCGCGGTAGACCAGTTCTCTTCGGTCCTTTTTTCCTGTCGCTTTTGCCATGAGGAACATTGCCATGGTCCTGGCAAGCAGGAAGAGGGAAGGTGTTGCAAGCATAAGACCTTCTTGTGAGGTCGATGCAGTAGAGAAGAGAGGCAGGATCGGATTCAGACCGACCAGAGTGAGCAGGTTCCACCCTTTGAGACAGAAGAAAAAAAGCAAGGTATGGGCAGCCAGTGTTGTGAACAATGCCTGCAAGTCCTCCCTTGCCTCTGGAAAACTCTCTTCTGTCAGGCTCTTGTGCCAGAGAAAATATCCCATATCAAAGAAGCGGGATGCGTGGTGGTAGACCTTTACGGTTCCCGCTTTGAACAGTTTCAGTTGTTGCCAAAGGCCCAGGATTGAGAACCCCTCCTTGGCAAGCTGTTTGAAGGAAGCCGGATTGTCCCCTTCCACACAGGCAGAGAGGGAGGTGCACCCTTTTCCTTTGAGAAAGTTGATAGCTTCTGTAAGTAACTTTCCCGCAAGAGCATTTCCCCGATGATTCTCATCGGTGTAGAGCCACCCTATGTAGCCCATCTTCACCTGCCGGTTTACTTGATAGACGTCCAGGTTTATTCCTGCGACTACTTTATTTTGGTAGGTTGCTACCAAGGTCGATTCCACATGGAGGTAGAAAATCGAGGCAAGCTTTGCTTCGAAGCATAGGCTCATCAAAGCCTGTGTTTCTGTTATCTGTCCCTCTTGAATGAGGGCGATGGCATAGTCACTCATGCCTTCCCTCTGAGGGTGTTGGTCATCTCTAGCTGTGTGGCATAGAGGTGATAGCCCATATTCAAGAGAAGGGTGTTCAAGGGTTGGTAGCGATCATCGATGTTGATGAAGTGAAGCTGTTTTTCCTTACAGAGCTTTGCTGTCTCTATGATAGCCTCTTTAGCATACCCCTTTCGTCTTTCTTCCAC
>LSQX01285123.1_pt4 | contig 15462 bp, 9 predicted proteins | sample 654561 | NCBI WGS metagenome assembly LSQX01 (sample SAMN04489861, study PRJNA283612) | anaerobic digester metagenome | isolation source: 4 biogas reactors fed with cattle manure at either 37C or 55C with and... | place: Denmark: Kongens Lyngby | collected 2014 | reverse complement strand
CCTTGGTCGCCGTGCTCTCGCGCGATGTCGGAACCGGATCGGACGACCAGCAGGCGGTCGTCGCCTTCGGCAATCAGAGCGCACCCCGCGCGATGTACGAGTTGACCGATCGGGCGTTCGGCAACTGTTTCGGTAACAACAGCGACGATCTTTCCATCTTCCCGGTGCTCCCTCCGGCCGCCGCCAACGTCTACATGATGGAAGCCACGGCGGCCGACATCATCACCGGCTGGCGCTCGGGAGGCGTTCCCTCCAAGGTCAGCAAAGTGCTGGGCGGCGACTGGGTTACGGTCGACACGCCGATCTGCCTCGGCTACCGGCCTCACACTCACCGCACCACGTTCCGCGGCCAGATCGGCGAGGTGCTGCTCTTCGACCGGCTGCTCAGCGAACGGGAGCGTGCCGACGTCGAGGACTACCTCGTCAACAAATGGACGCGGGCGGACGGCGCGGACGGCCTCTTTGACGGCGCGGTGTTCGATGTCGCCGCCGGTGCCACGCTTGACTTGGGCGGCGCGCGTTCCGGCGTCACCGTCACCGGCAGTGGCACGCTGGCGAACGGCACGCTCGGCGCGGGCTTCATCATCAGCCCCGCCGGTGATGACGCGATCGGCGAGCTTGCGCTGAACGGCGTCACCTTCAGCGCGGGCGCAGAATACCGCCTGACCGTCCTCGACACGGCCAGTGATCGCCTGTTGGTTGACGGCGACCTCAGCGCCCTGACGGTCGTGCCCGCCACCGCTGCGGAACTCACCGGCACCAGTTACGTCATTGCGACCGGTGCCATCACCGGCAAGCCCGCGCTCAGCGGCTTCCCGGAGAAGTTCAAGGTGATCCAGCAGGGTAATGACCTGCTGCTCACCAGTATTGGGGGCACGGTTCTGATGCTGCGCTGACCATTGAGTTATTCACCCAGCGGAATCACCGCCTTGACGCGGTAGAACTGCGCGGCGGGCGGCGGACCGGCGGGGGGTGCGGTGTCGACCTCGCGCGTCATGGTGGCGCCCGCGTCGGGAACCATCACGCCCAAGCCCGTCGGCGACCGGTCATTGGTCGACAGCGTCGGCGACCGCCACAGTTCGTAGAAGCGGGTCTGCTCAACGGTCCACGTCAGGCGGTTGGTCGTGCTGGACCGCGAGAACGCGGTGAAGGCCAGTCGCGACTGGCCGTCCAGCGGGTCGGTGTCGGCGCCGTATTCGTCAATGTCGCACACGCCGTCGCCGTCCGCGTCGTGCGCCCCGCCCTCCAGGGCGGTGAGGCCGCCGGTCATCCGCATCTCCCACGGGTCGGGGATGCCGTCACCATCGCTGTCCGGGCCCGCGCTCAGCACCGTCGTGCGGACGCCGCCGAGGCTGATCCAGCCGAGGTTTGCGCCCCACGCGCAGCCGCTCAGGTCGCCGGTTACGAGATTCACCTGCGGGTCGCCCGTCTCCTCAAAGGCGATCCAGCCCGCGTTCGCGCTTCACCCACACCCGCGTCATCACCCGGCTCTCGACCGATGCGGATGCCCTCGACGATCCCTTTGTCGCCGCCGCCCTGCGCTTCGTGCGCAACAACCTCTCCCAGAAACTCGATGCCGCCATGATCGCACGCAAGGTCGGCTACTCGAAACGGATGCTCCAGATCCGGGCCGAACATGCGCTCGGGCACACCCTTGGCGAGGAAATCCGGCGCATCCGCCTGGCCGCTGCACGTGAACTCATCGCCGAGACCGACAATCCCCTTGCCGAAATCGCCGAGGACTGCGGCTTCAGCTCCGTCTCGCACCTCACGCTCCGCTTTCGTGAAGCGTTCAATATGACGCCGCTCGCGTTCCGGCATTCACAGCCCTACCACCGTTAGTGCCTTATCGACCGATAAGGCCAATAAAAAACAAGTTGTTTGTTTAACGCAGAGGCGCAGAGACGCAGAGGTTTTTTTGGAGGGAACGCGCTCCCGGACAAACTAATGCACTAAGTAACTAACGCACTAATTAACTTGGGTTGCGGGCTGCGCCCGCATTAGCAACCCGCCGATTGACAAATCGGCGAGGCTGGCGTAACGTAGCCTTGTGTTGTGAGTCGGGAGGTTTTGTTTTGGTCGTCAACACAGACGCGATAAGACTGGCGCTTTCTGCGCAGACAAAGGACGGCAAGAAGGCTCAACTTGGGCAGTTCTTGACGCCCTCGTCTGTTGCGTGCTTCATGGCGTCTCTTTTCTGCGCAGGCTCATTTTCAAAGTGCCGCCTTCTGGATCCGGGCGCAGGCATCGGTACGCTTTCTGCGGCCTTTCTTGACCGATGCATTGCGGGAAAGCTGCGCTTCCACCAGATTGATGTCGACACCTTCGAGATCGATAACTCGCTGCAACCTCATTTGTATCGCACGCTGGGGGCTTATCGCTCGCACATCAACTGCAGTGTGAAGGTGTGGGACGCCGACTTTATCGAAGCCGCAGCCTCGTCGCTTGCGGGAGATCTTTTCGCCCATTCATTGCCGAAGTATACACACGCGATACTGAACCCGCCCTACAAGAAGATTCGGAGCGATTCTGTCCACCGTTCGGCGCTGCGTCGTGTTGGTATTGAGACGGTAAACCTCTATTCCGCTTTTGTCGCCCTCTCATTAGAGTTGCTGGAAGAGGATGGGCAGTTGGTTGCGATCATTCCCCGTAGTTTCTGCAACGGCCCTTATTACAGACCGTTTCGTGAGTTGATGCTTAACCGTGCGGCACTCAAGCACCTGCACCTGTTTCACGCCCGAAATAAAGCCTTTCGCGACGACAATGTCCTGCAGGAGAATATCATCATTCAACTGGAACGCGGGCGACAGCAGGGGCCCGTCACGGTGTCTGCATCCACGGACAACAGCTTCAGTGATTTTGCCAGTCAGGAATATCCTTTTGACAACATCGTCTTCCCTGATGACGCCGAGCGTTTTATTCGCGTGCCAATGGTTTCAAATATGGTGCCAGCCGTTCAAGCCTCAACGCTAGTGTCGAGCCTTGCGGATTTGGGTGTTTCCGTATCAACCGGGCCGGTCGTCGACTTCAGGGTGCGGCAGCACCTGCGTCAAGTCCCCGAGCCCGGTTCGGTTCCGCTTCTCTATCCCGGACATTTTTCCGGAGAGGGGTTTGAGTGGCCTAAAGACAATTTCCGCAAGTCAAACGCGATCATGCTGAATGCCGAGACCGAGAAATGGCTTTATCCGAAAGGCTTTTATACGGTTGTCCGGCGCTTCTCTTCGAAGGAGGAAAAGCGGCGTATCGTCGCGAGCGTGGTTGATCCTTCGGCATTTCCAGATGCCGAGTGGCTGGGTTTCGAAAATCATCTCAACGTCTTCCATCGTGAACGGCACGGGTTGCCGGAGGACATCGCCTACGGGTTGACCGCCTTCCTCAACACGCGCGCCCTAGACACCTATTTCCGCAGTTTTAACGGTCACACGCAAGTTAATGCGACCGATCTCAGGCAATTACGCTATCCGAGTTTTCTATTGTTGTCCCGTCTCGGACGTTGGGTACGCAAGAACCCGCAAGCGGATCCCGATCAGGTTGATGAGAAAGTGATGGCGATTACCGCATGACCAAAAACGTCAAACAGGCACTGCAGGTTCTATCAGAACTTGGCTTTCCCCGCGCCCAACAAAATGAGCGATCGGCGCTTTGTCTCTTGTCTCTTCTCGGAATGACTCGCAACAAAACGTGGGCACAGGCTTCGAGCCCACTTATGGGGATAACGCCGATCATGGATTGGGTAATGCTCCACTACAAGAAAAAATACGCGCCCAACACGCGGGAGACCATCCGTCGGCAAACCATGCATCAGTTTGTTGATGCAGGGCTCGCCATCTACAATCCTGACGATCCCGCTCGCCCTGTGAACAGTCCGCATGCCGTTTATCAGATCGACCAGACGGCTCTAAACTTGTTGCGTACCTTTGGCTCGCCCGCATGGAAAGCGAACCCGAAAAGTTATCTGGCAGATCGCCCGTCCTTGGCAGAAAAGAACGCACGACGGCGTACCCTCAAAAAAATTCCGGTCGAAATTGCTCCCGGCCGGAAGATCAAACTGAGTCCGGGGGCTCACAGCGAGCTTATCAAAGCTGTGATTGAGTCCTTCGCGCCTCGATTCGCCCCTGGATGCACGCTTGCTTATGCGGGGGACACGGGCGAAAAGTGGGGATACTTCGACGAAGAACTATTGGAGAAACTGGGTGTTTCTCTTGATGCGCATGGCAAAATGCCGGACGTGGTTCTCTTCGATCAAGCAAGGAATTGGCTGTTACTGGTTGAATCGGTGACCAGTCACGGGCCTGTGGACGCAAAACGTCATCGCGAGTTGTCGCGCCTGTTTGCGCAATCGACGGCGGGGTTGGTTTACGTGACCGCCTTCCCCGATCGTGCCGTCATGTCGCGTTATCTTGCTGAGATCGCATGGGAGTCGGAGGTGTGGGTGGCAGATGCGCCGACTCACCTGATCCACTTCAACGGCACCCGTTTTCTGGGGCCTTACGATCCGTGTTAGCCTAACGCGGGCGGCGCCCGCAACCCTCGCCCCAGCCCTTTCCCAGCGGGAGGGGGTGAAAACAACTTGTTTTTTATTGACTTTATCGGCTGGTAAGGCACTAAGGAGAGTGGTACATGTTCAGATCCGTACGGTTCTTTTTCCTGTACGCCGTAAGCTGCCTACCGGTATTGGTGTCTACGGATTTTCGGGCATAGGGACAGGATCACCCTTGAACTGCTTTTCCAACCAGACCTTTTCGTACCGGCCGTAGAATGTAGCGTTGAGGTCAATCCAGGCGGCGATGACGCGCTTCTCTTCAGGCGTGACGCGTGAGGCGTGTTTGCCCTGCGAAAGCTTGTGGAGGAGTCCGGAGCCGAGGGCGTTCACCCCCGGTCCTTCGGGTGTGGTCTGTACTTGGTTGTATTCCGGCCAGCAGGGAACCATCGGCACAACCGTGCCGTCCGCCTTTTTGTATGTGCGGCGTTTCCAATACGCGAAGAGTTTGTTCGAAAAAGATTTCGCACCGGTCGACTCATCTGTGAAGCACAGCGTTGCATAGGCACGCGAAAAGGGCGCATCCCATTCGCTTTGGAGATTGAAACGCGGATCGATGGAGCGCGTGAGCGCAATGCCGCAAGGCGGATCATCGTCCCCGTGGCAACTGATACACTTTTTGTCGAGAATCGGCTGTACGTTCTCGACGAACCCCCAAGGACGCCCGCCTTCCGGTGGGACATCAAGCTCCTCGGCCGGGCGGTTCATCGCCTGACTCGTGGTCGCCGCAAACGGCGACACGGCGTGCTTGCTCTCATGGCATCCCACACAGGAAACACGTTCACCCGGTTGCAGGTGAGTCAAGGACCGCATGGTGCGCCATGCGCAGCCATCTTGGTCGAGCACCTGAAAAAGAATCGGACATCCCGCAGGCACATAGAAGCGAGCCGATCCGTCTTCTTCAATCGTCGCCGTCCCCAAGATCGCACGGGCGTTCTCATGGCCCGCCTGCCCCGTGAGCGGCGAGTACTGGTCGGGTGCCGTGCGCGGGAAGAGCTGCACGACGCGTATACGTTTCAACGTGCCGCGCGCGGCCTTGGTAAGACCTTGATAAACGTCGCTCATGAACACTTCGCCCTTCCCCTGCGCGGCGAGTTGGGGATCGCACCGTGACTGCAAGCGGGGAGGAGGCGTACGCGCCACGAGCGGTTCCGGTGCGTGTGCACCGATATACCCGTCGCGCCACAACACCTCGCGCGTGCCATCGGCGGAAAGGATGTAGAGACCGAGCGAGGCATCGGGGGCTGGACGCGAAGGTTCGTATTGCAGCGGCGCGCGGCTCCAGCAGATGAGAAACAGATCCTCGCCATACGGATAGGGGGAGTTGTACCAGTCGTTGTGGGCGTCGCGCGCAGTGCTCTCGGCCGGGTGCTTCATGGCGATTTCGGGATAGTGTCCGGGCGTGACGCGCGTAATCGCCGCTTGGCTGTTCGCGTCCACAGTCGGATCGATGAGGATAAGCGGACCACCGGTTACAGCGTGATGGGCACTCGCAATACAAGCGATCTTGTGTGAACCGGGAATGGCTCGCGGCTGGAAGGTGCAATGGGGATCGGTGGTCTCATTGCCCCACACGGCCTCTGGATTCGTGCCGTCCTGACGCATGCTCCACAAATTCTGATGGCGAACGGCATCCCGGTCAATATAGTCCCATCGCGCAAAAAGAATCTCGCCATCGGCGCTGAGCGTCGGGAACCATTCCGCAACATCATTCCAGGAAAGCTGCGTGATAGCGCTGCCATCCGGCTTCATGCGGAACATGCAGTAGGCCTGCCAGCGATTCGAATAGCCGTACCAGAAACAACGGCTCTGCGACCGGCGTCTGGTGGACATAAAGACAAGATCGCCATCTGGGAGCCAGCACGGCATGAAGTCCTCATAGCGGTCATTCGTGAGTTGCCGAAGGTCGGTGCCGTCAGCATTGACCGTGTAGAGGTGAAAGTAGTGGCTGTTTTCTCCCTGCTCATTCACCTTCATCGAATAGGGATTGAGCGGCCCATCTGTTTCCACAAAGGCAAAGACGATTTTCTTCGCATCAAAGGAGAGACGCGGCTCGAGGAACGAACCACGCGGGAGACGCCCGGCGATCAGGTCCTCGGTGGCCAGTGACTTACCCGGCTTGAGCAACTTGAGCAGAGTGCCTCCCGCACGCTGCCGCCACCCGAAGTATTGTGCCACACAATGATTCCAACTCACGCTGCGGCGCGTGTTGAAGACGATGCCATGGGCCAGCGTGGACACAAGGCGCGGATCAGCAAGAAGCCGCTCACGGCGGTCGAGACGCGCGGCGAGATAGTCACGCCAACCATCCTCAGAACAGTTCCATTTGTCATCGTCCGTCACCCATTCGGAGATGACAGTCACCCAGAGGTCGGCACTCATGCCGGAAGGCGGCGCGAGACGGGAGGCGAACGAGCGGGCGATTACTTGAAGGCCGGCGAGACCGTTCCCGTCGAACCGCCGCACAAACGGGCGCGCGTCTGACGACGCCGAGGTCACGGATACGGATGTTGCCGTGCATTCGAGCGACCAAGCAACGTCATTCTCGAAACCCACCACGTAACCGCCGAAACCATCTTCCGGATTGCCGTCCACCACGGCGACGGCTGGTAGCAGCACCTCCGTTGCGGGAATCTGGTCACGGAAGAGACGCCCTGTCTTCCCCACGGCGAAGAGCCGGGGTTCGCTCACGGCGGGTTTTGCAGGCCCCCGCCCTTTCCAGAGCGAGCGCGTATCGCCCCGAAGCGGCGGGTTCGCGCGCGGCGCGGCCGACCAGTCGATGCGCACGCCCCGCTGGCTCATGAAAACCTCGGCGAATCGCAGGGCGGCCTTCTGTCCGCTCCATGCACGCGGAATCGGATCTTTGGTTTCGGCCAACGCGGGATCAACATCTTTCGGCGGCAGGCGACTCCAGTCGCCCGCGACGTCGATCTTCCTCATCCCCTCACGGGGCGTTCCGCTCTTTCCGGCCTCGGCGGCATATCCAGCGTGCAACGTGGTCAACACCAAGACAAACACTGTCCGCACAAATGGTTTCACGAACACATCTCCTTTTACCCACAGGAGCAGAGTATCAAACGCTTTTTCAGGCTGTCAATCGATAGCGTGAAAATGAGTCGTGTCTTTTCAAAGCGTGTACGGGTGTGGTTAAATAGTCGCCGTCTATGTCCGGCAGAATTACAAATCAGGTGATCGAGGAAGTCCGTGCGCGCGTGGATATCGTCGAACTCATCGGCTCGCGCATGACGCTCAAGAAAGCGGGGAGTTCCTTCAAGGGGTGCTGCCCCTTCCACCGTGAAAAGACGCCCTCGTTCCACGTCAATCCCGTCAAACAGTTCTACCACTGCTTCGGCTGCGGCGAGAACGGCGATGTCTTTTCCTTCCTCATGAAGCAGGACGGACTGACCTTTCAGGACGCGGTGCGCACGCTGGCCGAGCGCGTGGGCGTGGCGATCACGGAGGAGGTCGATTACAACGCCAAGGGGCGCGAGATGCTGCTGGCTATCCATGCAGAGCTGACGGCGTTCTACCAGCGTTGCCTCGCCAAAACCCGCGAAGCAGAAACGGCGCGCAAGTATCTCGCCGACCGCAAGCTCCCCGCAGAGATCATTGAACGCTTCGGCATCGGCTACGCGCCGAGACGGCCGCACAACGCGCTGCTGAAATGGGCGCAGAAACACAACTACACGCCGGAGCAGCTTGTCGCCGCTGGTGTCCTCTCGCCACCCAACAAACCCGACCGACCGGATGACTACTACGACCGCTTCCGTGGCCGCCTGATGTTTCCGATCTGCGACCGGCGCGGTCGCGTGGTGGCCTTCAGTGCGCGCATCCTCGACCCTAAATCGCATCCGGCAAAGTATGTCAACTCTCCCGAGACCGAGATCTTCACGAAGAGCCATGTGCTGTACGCGCTCGACAAGGCCGCCGCCAAGATCGTCAAGCATCCGCACCGCGAGGCGATCATCTGCGAAGGCCAGATCGATGTGATCCGCTGCCACGCCTGCGGCTTTGAGACAGCGGTCGCCTCGCAAGGCACCGCCTTCACGCCGGAGCATGTCGCACTGCTCAAAAAACATGCCGACAGCGTGGTGCTGGCTTTCGACGGTGACAGTGCGGGGCGCAAAGCCGCGCTGCGCACCGGTGCGCTCTTCCTCGAAGCGGAGATGCCGGTGCGCGTCGCTTCATTGCCGCCGGGCGAAGATCCCGACTCGCTGTTGCGTGACAAAGGCCCCGCGCACTTCCGCGAGTTGCTGGAAGACGCGTCCTCCATCACCGCTTTTCAGATTGAGACTCTCTTGCAGGACGAGGAGCGCCCCGACGCCATCGACGCCGTCAACCGCGTCGCACGCGCCGTGCTGGAGATGCTCGCAACCTGTCCCGGCGCGGTGTTGCGCACCCGCCTGTTGCAAGAGGCGGCTGCGCGCCTACACATGCCCCTCTCAGCACTGGAGGCCGATCTCGACAAGCACATCGAGACGTTGCGTCAACGCGCCGCCTATGCGCCGCCTCCACGTACTGCCGCCCCTCTACCCTCCCCAGCAGCAGGTGAGAGCGCGGAGGCACCGCCCGACGATCAACCGCAGGCGCCTGAACCGCCTTCACGCACCGAGTTTCTGCTGTGTGAGTTTTTGGTGGAACACGAACATGACGCCGAAGTGTTGGAACTGGTCGAACGGCATCTGCCGCTGGATCTCTTGCCGCATCCCTTCGCGCGTGCGTTGGTAGAGGCGCTCTTGACGCAGTGGCGCAGCGGCGGCGACCGTCTGGTAGAACTCTGCAAGTCGGTCGATCCGGCTTGGCAGCCGTTGCTCGGAAGGTTGCTGGCCAACAAGAACAAGATGCTGAGCGCACGCGAGATAACTAAGGACGAAGCGGCGCGTGACCTGATTCGAGCACTCTGGACGATGCGCCTCAAAGAGGTACGCAGCCGGCTCTGCGCCGACAGCTCGCCCGAGAACGACCGCCCGCGTTTTCACCTTTCGCTGTTGATCAAACAACTGGAGACCGCGCCGTGGGATGCGGTCGCGGACTTCCTGTGCAACGCCACGGCGGACGCGCTTACCCCTGGGGCGGAGCGTCTGGATGATCTGCCGCCTTCGGCGACTGCGGCTGCACCTTGCGCACATGCAACGGATAGCGCATCCGCAACTGCTGATCCAGCAGAATTTCCACCCAGTGAGTACCCTCCTGACGAAATGCCAGATTGATGAAGACCTCGACGGTGGTGGCGACCTGCTGGTCGTTCGTGAGGCGGATCGGCACCGGCTGACCCTCGCCCACCACCGTCACGCCGTCCGGTGCCATGATGCGTGACTTCTGGGTAAACTCGCCCGCGCCCGCGCACCAACGGTTCATCAAACAGATGCGCGGACAGACCGGCTGATTCACGGCCTGGACCAGGCCATCGAAAATGCCGATCAGCATGAACTTCCCGTTGCGCTCCTGACGCACGTCATCACACAACAGACTCGCCTGCAGGTCGGGTATCATAAACTGTCTCCTTGCATTGGGTGAGAGCGCTACTGCAATATCAGCCTGGTTCCGTCGGCATTGACCTCCAAAAGCGCGGGGAGGCTGACAACATACCGGGAGCCGCTACCGTAGACCAGTACGGTGTAACTACCCGTGTGGCGACCGCGCACATTGGGGATCTCCAGCGTCGAGGCGGTCGCTCCGGGGATGATGACGCCGTCCTTGCACCACTGATAGCGGGTGGCGTCGCGGGCCAATACGGCGAAGAACGCCGACGCCTTGACATCGACCCGCTGGTCGGTCGGCGAGAGGATGATTGTCGGCAGGGTACCCCAGCCGGGATCCGGTACCGGCTCCATCGGCGCTACGGCGGAGGGCCGGACGAAAACATAGAGCGTGCGCGAGGAGTACTCGTTGTAGGCACCTGACCCCGTCCAATCCGGCGCACCGGTCGGCCGGTTGCCGATGCCCAGTTCGATGGCACGGTTGTCATTGCCCCAACTGTTCACCGCAAAGAGCGTCTGGCCGAGCCTGTAGTTGTGAACCTGGAATGAACCGCGCCCGAACGCACCGTTGAGGGTGGCGGCATTGTCGACCGAGTAGTAGAGCGTGTTGGAAGCGTCGACATCGAAGCGCGCGCGCACCGGGATATCGATTGTGTAGAGGTGTTTGAACGCAGCCGCATCGGGCACGTTGGCGAGCACCTCGGCGGGGATAGCCGGTGCCTGCGGTTCGGGCTTGATGAAGACCAGCAGGCGGCGCGAATCCCAGTTGGCACCGGAGTTTGAGTGTGTCCAGTCGGGGGAGCCAGACGGGTTGTTGCCGATGCCGACGCAAACGCTGTCATTGCCGCCGCAATTGCCGAAACGGCTGAGCGCCCAGCAGGTCTGCCCGGCGCCGTAATTGTGGACTTGCATCGAACCGTACCCGCCGCCGCGCGAAGCGCCGCGGCGGTCGCCGAAATCGAAGGTGCTGTTGGACGCACCAGGGATGGCTGCGGCGTTGGTCTGCTGATAGTCCCAGTCCCAGAACTCGATGTTGCCGGTGTCGCAGCCGTTGGTGTTGACCACCCCATTTACGTTGGAGAACACGTCGAGATTAGAGACGGTCTGCTGGAAGAAGTCGTCGTTGGCCGGGACTCCGAGCCGGTTGACGCCGACGCAAATGGGGTCGAAAGCTGTCCAGCAGAAGCTGGTGACGTTGTTTTTGACCAGTTCCAGGAAGTAAGCGACGCGCGTATGGGGCGTGTTCGCAAAACGGGTGGCGTTGTCCACCGAGTAGTAGGTGGGACGCACGGCGGCGTCGGCGAACTTCGGCTGGCGCGGGATGTCGACGGTGTAGAGGTGCCGGTAATCGGTCACATCCGGCACCTGCTCAAGCACGTGCGCAATCACCTCGGCAGGCGGATCGAGCGTTTCTGCCGGGACGGGCACTTCCGGACGCGCGAGCACGTAGAGGCGGCGGGAGGCGTAGGCAGCCGCATTTTCGGCGAAGGTCCAGTCTTTGTCTGAGCTGTTGAGCGTCTCGGTGGAGGCGGGCGTACCGATGCCGAGACTCACCGAAGACGTACGATTGTCGCCCCACCGGTTGATGCCGAAGACGGTCTGGGCGTTCAGATAGTTGTGGACTTGGAACGAGCCGTGTCCGGCACTGCCGCTGAAGCCGCCGTCACCGAAATCGTAAGTCGAACCGCTGGCGCCCGGTATGCCACGGTCGTTTCCGGTGCCATAGTTGGAGGGCCAAAACTCAATGTTGCCGGTGTCGAACTCGCCGTTTATGACGCCAGATTTATTGGACCTCACGGTCAGGTTGGTCACGATCTGGGCGAAGATCGCTTTAGTGGCGGTGTTCGGGATACCGATCTTGGAGAGGAAGGGCGTGAAGGCATCCATGGAGGTCCAGGCGTATTGGCGCGCCGGGGAGGCGAACGGACGTTGGCCGAGCGCCAGATAGTAGGCCACACGGCTGAAGGGCACGCCCGAAGCCGCAGCGTTGAAGAGGTACGGATCAGGAATGCCCCGCCCGAAATCGCTGCAAACGGGAATGTCCAGCGTGTAGACCACGCGGTAGCCGGCGGCGAACGTGCCCGCATCCGCCGCGATCTCGGCGGGCAGCAGGTCCACTGCAACAGAGGCGGGAGCCGTGGGAATACCGCCTTGGATATCGCGCAGGCCGGCGGCGGTGAGCGTGAGCGCGGTACCGGACGGTTGCGGCGTGGTGGTGAGCGTGACGGTCATGAGATCCTTGCCGAGCGTGGCATCGGTAACCGACACGCCGTTATCAAGCATGAAGGCCGAGGCCGTGACGGATTCGGCGCGCAGTGCGGACGAAAAGGTCACCGCGATGTGTACGCCGTCATACCCGGTATAGGCGGAGAGCGGCACGGGCGGATCGCGCGGCACGGGCGCGGCGGCGCGCTTGATAAAGACTTGCAGCACGCGGGTGGCGTATTGCCCGGCGTTGTCGGTAAAGGTCCAGTCGAGCTGTCCGCCACTGGAGGTGGTCGAGGGGTTCGGGTTGTTGCCAATTCCGAGGCATGTCGTGTAGTAGGCGGTCGAAGCACTTCCCCAGTGATTAAGGGCAAAAATCGTCTCGCCCTCGGCGGTGTTGTGGAGCTGCATCGAACCATACTCGCCATCCGAGGGGGTGTCGCCAAAGTCAAAGATACTGTCGCTGGCGCCGGGTACGGAGGCACCGTTCCCAGCCCTGTAGTTGCACGGCCAGAACTCAATGTTGCCGACCGGGAACTGGCCGGATGTGACGGCCGGCGAAATGCTGTGGACCGTCAGATTGGAAACGGTCTGCTGGAAGAAGGCGCCTGAGAGCGTGGTCGGCACGCCGAGCTTGGCAGCGTCCTGCGTGAAGGCGTCGACCTCGGCCCACACGTAAAGAAGCTGCTCACCGGTACGCTGCAGTGCCATGTAGTACGCAACGCGGCTGAGCGGCGCATGGGCGTATGTGGCGGAGGCGTCCAGGCTGTACCCTACCTGTTCGCGGCCGTAACGGGCACCGGTCGGGATGTCGAGCGTGTAGAGCGGATCCCAGCCCTCCAGCAGATCCGCCGGGACATTGTCAGCGGCGTACGCGGAGATCGGCGGCGTCAAGAAAGCGCGCGTTTCCGTGCGCGTCGCCGAGAACGGTCCGCCCTCGGCGGCGGGCACCAGATCCGTGAGCGCACCGTTGAACGTGAGCGAGTATAGGGTGTTTGGCGAGACACCAGAGACAGTCAGCGTGACCTGGCGCAGGTCGTCCGACAACGCAGAAACAGCGGTCACCGTGCCCGCAGGCGCGAGGGTGTAGGAGGCTGGATTGGTGACGGCCGACGAAGCGGCGAGATCAAGCGGCTTGGAGAAAACGGCGGTCAGGCTGGCTGGAGAAACCGCTCTGGCGGAGGAGAAGCCGGGCGGCAGGCGGTCGCCGTAGTGCCCGACAATGTTCGTCACGACCGGGAACCACGCGGCAGCCATCTTGGCGTAGCCGTCCGCACTGGGGTGCAGGTTGTCGTACATATCGGAGCGCTCAAGGTGGGCATGCATGTCGAGGAAGTGCACGCGCCGCCCTGCTGCCTGATGAGCCTGAACCCGGCCTAAGACATAAGGATTAAAGTAGTTGGTGATCGCGATATACTTCGGCTCAGTGTCATCTGTCCCACGCTTCATAAGGGTAGTCGCTACGATGTGGGCATAGGGCCGCGCCTCGGCGATGCGCAGGATCAGCGCGTCCAGCTCGTCGATCGCGTGTTCGAAATCCGGATCGTTGGTGTCGTTGGTGCCGACATGCAGCAGCACCACGTCGGGGTCATCAATCTGGGCAAGCCAGGAAAGGATGTTCTCGTACAGACCTTGACTGGCCGCAGAGATACGCCAGCCGCTATGCCCTTGGTGATTGATCTCATCGCCGAGCCCGGGCGCCGAATTGCCCGTCGCCGTGCCCACCAGATCAATGTTGAAGCCCTGATTTGTCAACGCGACATAGAGCGGCAACCGGTAACCGCCGGGCGTTGAAACACCGTAAGTGATTGAGTCGCCGAGCGGCATCACCCGCAAGGGGGGCGGCGTTTGGCCGCCGACGTTCAACCCCAGGAACGCACACGCCGCACACGCCGCAAAAAACAGGACGCAACTTCTATCACGCATGACCGACTCCTCTATGCTCGACGCCTCTACAGCCGCAATGTCTACGACATTCACAACGATTCGAATGTATCAAAACGAACACCTTCGGCGCAACAGCAATCGGTCGGCGGCGGCAAGGATCTGTCGGATCAGCCAGATCGGTCTGATCTGACGCCTTCCCTAAAATGGGGATTGTCGAAGCGGTGCGAGCTACCGTATACTGACCCCTGTTTATGCGAATCCTCACCCGATATGTGTTGCGTGAATTCTTAGTGCCGCTTGCCTATTGCCTGGCCGGTTTTCTGGGAATCTATGTGCTGTTTGAGTTGTTTAGCTCTTTCAACCGCCTCATCGAAGCCAAACCGCCGCTCTCGACCGTAGTCAGCTTTTTCGCGGGGTATATCTCACCCTACTTGGAGTGGCTGATTCCCGCTGCGCTGCTGCTGGCGGCGCTCTATACGATGTGGAACTTCTGCCGCCACAGTGAAATCACAGCGATGCGCGCCAATGGCATTACTTTCCTGGCTATCGTGCGGCCGTTGCTGGCGGTGGCGATTGTGATGGCGGTGATCGTCGCCTGCATTAACGAGTTCTACGCGCCTTGGGCCTCAGAATGGGCGAATGACCTGCGCGAGGCGCGCTTTGAGGAGGGTTCGGATCAAACCTTCGAGAACATCCCCTTCTACAACCAGTCCGCCGGACGTGTCTGGCGCATCAACCGGATGTCCGCCGCCAACCCTAACCTGCTGGAGGGCGTGCGCCTCTCGTGCGACCGGGCGGACGATAGCCGCTTGGTGGACATCACCTGCAGCAAAGCCGAATATCTCGACGGCATGTGGTGGTTTTTCTACCCGAAATACCAATATTTCGATGAGTTTAATAATCCGGTCGAAAACCCGACCCCCGCGCTGGCGGCGCTGCCGTTGCGCGCCTTCCCAGAGTTTGACGAGCGCCCGCGTGATTTCCTGCTGATGAATAAGGCGTGGGAATATTACACAATCCGCGACATGCGCCACTACCTAACGACGCATCCCCATCTGGACCCCGAAGAGGTGGCCTCCAAGACTTTCGATATCCACGCGCGTTTAGCCGCCCCCTTTTCTTGCCTGGTCATTACGCTCTTCGCGATTCCGGCGGGCGTCGCCACCGGACGCCAGAGTGTGTTTAAGGGCGTGATCATCGCCATCGCACTCTTCTTCGCCTTTTACGCGGTGTCGATCGGCAGTATGGTGTTGGCCAAAAACGCCTTGGTTCCGGCCATTCCGGCCGCATGGTTCGGAAATCTGCTCTTTCTCGCTGTCGGCCTCTATCTCTTCTACCGCCAGCGCTGAT
>LSQX01353217.1_pt1 | contig 15464 bp, 14 predicted proteins | sample 654561 | NCBI WGS metagenome assembly LSQX01 (sample SAMN04489861, study PRJNA283612) | anaerobic digester metagenome | isolation source: 4 biogas reactors fed with cattle manure at either 37C or 55C with and... | place: Denmark: Kongens Lyngby | collected 2014 | reverse complement strand
TCGCCATCAAGGTGCGCGACTTGGAGCTCGTGGAACCCGACGATGCGGCCAAACAAAATGTAGAGCGCATCCAGAAGTCTTATGGCTCGCAGGCTCCAGAGAATGGCACATCTGCAAATGTTAGGTGTAGAAGGCGCAACGCAAAAGATAAATATCAGGAGTTCGGACAAGAACCAACATCTTCTCAAGATGTAATCAATGTACAGCGGGAGAACAACTCAAACGGCAGAAATGGTAACGATTATATGGACACAGCAGACCAGGTAAGAAAATCAAGAATAAAGAGAGAATTGAAAACGTTCGGTTTGAGTCTCTTGGCCGGCTTTCTTATCGGGATGGCAGTGATTCTGGTTGTGTGGTTTGTTATTTTGAGGTGATGGGTATCTGTCATCTACTTCATTTGCTCAACAATGTATTCAATTAGATTTCGCTCTTAGCGATAGATGGTCGAAGCAGGTAATAATTTTGACTTGTAATCTGACCTTACAGTCGTTTAAATCGCATGTGTTATAATTCGTCACGGAATTGGATATTTTAGTACGATACAAATACATGACATCGATTCTCTCGACTCATACGCCATATGCCTTAAATGGCATACTAATGGCACTAGTGACGGTTATCTCTAACCTTATTTTGCTAGTTGCTCTAATGTTAAAGGTCATTGGATATACCGACTCTCTGGTTTTAGCGACTTCTATATCAGTTTTATATCTATACTCATGCATTAGAAAACGCATTGAGGTCAAACCTAGCAGTCATTTTTCAAAGTCTTAACATATTCTTTGGTACAATCTATACGGCATCTAAAAAAACCAAGGGTACACTCATCACATCTTCTTTGGGTGCAGTGACGTCACTGGTATTGAATATTTTATTTATTTCGACACTAAAACTAGACGGTGCTGGCTTTGCGACTTTGCTTAGCTTTTTGTTTATGTTTCTGTATCGTGCATTTGATACGAGAAAGATAATAGAAATTAATATTCATTGGAATAAGATCATATTGAATGTTATGATTCTCATTGTTCAGTACATTATGCAATTCAGATTTGAGGGTTGGACGTCGATATTAGTTCAAAGCTTTTTATTAATACTACTCGTTATTGTTAATAGTAAAGAAATTAAATCATTGAGGAGTTTCGTTGTCAAAACAATGAGACGACAACGAATTTAAGAATTGAAGGTGTTTATATGGATCAACATAAATCGGTAATTGTTCCAAAATACCAGAACATTTGCAAGGCAACATCTAACGTTGTCTTAAAATATCCCAAGATGTCCGGTGTTGGTGCTGTAAGCGTTAAAGAAAAGACAAAAATCATTATTAAAAATGTACTCAAATATATATCGGGGTAAAGAAGGATCGCTTTAATTGGCCCAACGCACACATGATCATTGGTTTGCAGAATGCGTATGAGTATAACAAAGATCCGTCTGTCATTGATATGATTGAGAAATATTATGATCATTGGCATCATTTTGGTAGCAAAATCAATGTCATTGACAACGTGATGAACGGGTATTCGCTCCTATACTTATATGATATCAAGAACAAGAGTAGTTATTTAAAAATGATAAACAAAATGATCTCTTACATAGACAATTCCCCAAAAGACAAACTGAATAGCTTGCCTTATAGAATGAGATGTCCAGATATTTACATAGATAGTTTAGGAATGATTTGCCCATTCTTATGTAAGTATTCTTCAATATTTAACAAACCTCAATACTCGGAATTGGCAACCGATCAGATTCTAAGTTTTCATGAATACGGTTTTGATAAAAAGAGCGGTCTACCATATCATGGTTATTATTTTGGGAAGAGCGAAAAATATGGGATCATTGGATGGGTTTGTGCTATTGGTTGGATCATGATAAGTTTTTCCGATTCACGTGAATATATTTCTATAGATAATATCAGACAAGATCAATTAGTTGAACTTTTTACAAATTTGTCAAATACTGTGATCCAATATCAAAAAGGTAATGGTGCATTTTCATGGCAGATCACTGTGGTTGGAAGACCGGATGATATATCGGTAACTTGCATGATCACGTATTCAATTCTTAAGGGAATTAAACTTAATGTTTTGCCACAATTGTTTATGAGTAATGTAAACCGCGCAACATATTATCTGTTATCAGGCACCAGTGACGATGGTTTCGTTAATAATTGCTCTGCCGAGCGTGAGGGTTTCTCTCGATATCCGCAACGCTATGGCTGGTATCCATGGGGACAAGGATATACACTTGCCCTACTTTCTAATATATTAATCACTGAAGATGTAAGTGCGTAAACGTTCTTTCATTAAATTCATAATCTGTGGTAAAAGGTACGTTTGAGTATGAAGCGAGTAGCAATTAAAACATTGTATGGGGAATTCAATTTTGGTAATAAATTACAGAATTATGCGGTTGTTCGAAATTTGGAGAAAAGAAACTTAGAAACCGTCACTTTACAGTACTATAAAAATGCAAGGGGATTTACAGGCAGAATAATTACAAAAGTTAAGCAGTTGGTGAAACTTTTGCTGAGCCTTTTGCACATTGGAAAGAGATGGAATTACAGAAATTATGCAAGGGATAAGGATAGAACTAAAATATTTAGAAGTTTTTCGCAGCTTTACTTAAATATTTCTGAACCCATCAATCGATTTAACGTAGATCAAAGCTTTATCGACGGATTTGATTACATTGTTATTGGAAGTGATCAGGTGTGGAATGAGAAAAACTTTGCATATCGAGAGGATTTAGAGTTTTTCCTCGGCACAAACGATCAGCCAAAGGTCATTGGCCTAGCAGGTAGCTTTGGTATATCGGAGATTAGCGATAAGTATCAAAATACATACAAAATGGGCTTTGACAAAATGTCTTCTATTTCTGTCAGAGAAGTTTCGGGAGCTTCCATCGTCGAACGCTTAACGAACAGAAAGCCAGAAGTTCTTGTTGATCCTGTCATGACACTTACAGAAGAAGAATGGCTAGAAGTATGCAAAAAGCCCGCTTGGATAGTGCCAGATGCATACATTCTCTGTTACTTCTTGGGTGAAAAAAATGACTACCTTGCTGAAATAGGGAAATATGCCACAAAGAACAACTTGAAAATCATTGATGTGATGGAGAGATCGTCTGACCATTATCTTACAGGACCTTCTGAGTTCATTTACTTACTAAAGAATGCGGAGTATGTGTGTACTGATTCATTCCATGCATGTGTTTTTTCGTTAATTTTCAATACTCCTTTTCGCGTCTTCAATAGAGTTGATAAATTTAAGGATATGAGCACTAGGCTCGTCACTCTACTAGAAATATTTGATTGCTCCTATGCTACAAGCCCGAATATGTGCAAAGAAGCATTTAATTGGGAGTCTATTAACAATACAATAGTTATGAAGAAACAGGAGTTTCTAGAGTATCTCGAAAAGAGTGTTTAAGTGAATGAGAAGAAAAATATTGAACAGATGATGTACAAGACTTTAAAGAAAGTACTGTCAAATCACATGTTCGCAACTTTGGACTCGTATGTAGGCTAGCAGAAATTTAATTAATTACTTCTTGGGTGTAAAGAGATAATGTTAAAGACAGATCAAAGTAGTCAGTTGAAAATCGGTGTTATCCTATCTTACGTATCCACTATCTTGAATATTATTGTTCAGCTCGTTTACACACCGCTGATGATTCGCTTACTTGGGCAAAGCGAGTATGGTGTATACACCCTAGTTGGCAGTGTTGTTAGCTACCTCAGTCTTTTCAGCCTTGGATTTACCGCTGCCTACTTACGCTTCTACTCTCGGTACAAAGTACAAGATGATAAAGAAGGTGTCGCTCGATTAAATGGCTTCTTTCTCATCGTTTTCACTATCATGGCCGTTCTTGCTTTAGTCTGTGGTTTGATTTTAGCAAGCTATCCTCGTCAAGTCTTTGGTAACAAATTAACTGAGTCAGAGCTGGGGCTTGCACAGAAATTGATGATTGTTCTGGTCTTCAATATTGCGTTAACTTTTCCATCCGGGCTCTTTGAGTCTATAGTCAGTGCTCACGAAAAGTTTCTCTTTCAGCGTCTGCTGCAGTTAGTAGGGACTATTTTTAATCCATTACTGTGTCTTCCTTTGCTTCTTATGGGTTATGGTTCGCTTGCTGTCGTTGTTGTCATAACGGTAATTACAGTCGCCAAGCTTTTGACTAGTGTGTATTTTTGCTTAAAGAAACTGAACGCACGCTTTGCCTTTGATCAGTTCGATTTTAGCTTACTAAGAGAGATTGCTAGTTTCAGTTTCTTTATTTTTTTGAACATGATCATCGACCAAGTCAATTGGTCTGTAGGTAAGTTTATCCTAGGTAGGGTTACCGGTTCCATAGCGGTAGCTATCTATGGAGTAGGTGCAAATATAAACACCCTGTATCTAAACTTCTCTACCTCCATCTCTTCAGTGTTTTCTCCACGAATCAACCGTATCGCAGCTGCGAATGAGCCAGATATGTTGCGGAGGTTTACACTTTTGATGACTAAGGTTGGTCGCGTGCAATTTATGGTCTTAGTTCTGATAGCGTCAGGTTTTACTATCTTTGGTCAAGACTTCATTACCAAAATCTACGCTACACCTGACTACGCAGAAGCCTACTATGTTGCCTTACTACTTATTTTACCTGTTACAATTCCGTTGATGCAAAATACAGCTCTTGAGATTCAACGCTCGCTCAACAAGCACCAGTTCCGATCCGTTGTTTATATGGTGATGGCAGTTTTGAATGCACTAATTAGTGTTCCTTTGGCAAAACACTATGGTCCGACTGGCACTGCAATTGGTACGGCCATTAGCTTAATTCTTGGAAATGGAATCATTATGAATTTTCACTATCAGAAAGGGATAGGGCTCGATATGGTCTATTTCTGGAAGAGTATTTTCAATCTAGCTAAGGGCCTAGTTTTACCTGTATTATTAGGTGCTTTTATCATGCGAAACATCACCTTTGAGCGGCTGTCTGTGTACTTTGCAGCTATCTTGGGCTATGTGGCGGTCTATTGCGTATCGATGTATGTCTTCGGGATGAACGACGAGGAAAGAGTGATGGTGCGCAGGCCCATCAAGAAAATTTTACATAGCTTCAGAGGAGGACGAACGTGATTCAGCTTGAAAGAAAAGAAGATTGCTGCGGTTGTTCTGCCTGCGAACAGTCTTGTCCGGTATCCTGCATCAGGATGATCCCAGATGAGGAGGGCTTTTTATACCCTGAGATTGATAAAAACACGTGTATCTGCTGTGGCTTATGTGAACGAGTTTGTCCGGTCATTAATTCTGATGTGAACTCTGATGAATCTTATGATAATGCAATCGCCTTTGCTGCCTGGAACATTGACGAGAACCTACGCCTATCAAGCTCCTCGGGGGGGATATTCTCTGCATTGGCTGAAAAGATTCTAAAAGAGGGGGGGATCGTATTTGGTGTCACATACGCAGATGATTTTAAGTCGGCGAGACACATCGTATGTGACTCTGTGGCCGATATAGGGAAATTGCGAGGTAGCAAGTACTTACAGAGTGACAAGCAAGACATCTTTAGTTTGGTGAAAGAGGCACTCAAGCAAGGTCAGATTGTACTGTTCTCGGGGACACCCTGTGAAATCGAAGGTCTCAAGCACTTTCTGCAAAAGCCCTACGACAACCTCTTTTGTGTCGATATCATCTGTCATGGTACGCCTAGTCCTAAACTTTGGGCGAAATATGTTAGTTTCCGCGAAAGTCTGGCTGGAGCACGAACCGTGAATACCTTTCCCAGACATAAGAAATATGGATGGAAAAGGTATTCAACTTTAATGGTGTTCTCTAATAAAGTTGAATACCTTGAAACATTTGATAAAGATTTGTTCATGCAGATGTTCTTACAAGATCTTTGTTTGAGACCAGCTTGCTACGAATGCAAATTTAAAAAATTAAAACGAGAAAGTGATCTTACCTTAGCTGATTTCTGGGGTTGCGATCAGGTTGTGCCAGAGCTGGACGATGACAAGGGTCTGTCACTTGTTATTGTGCACTCAGAACGGGGCAGGAGACTTTTGCAAGATGTAAATAGGAATGGCCAAGTAAAGCTTGTGGAGGTTGATGCTCAGCAAGTTCTAGTAGGTAATCCCTGCATGTTGTATTCAAGCAAGAGACCTGAACGTCGTGATGAGTTCATGAACAATCTGGATCGCCTGAAGATTCCTGAACTAGCAAAAGCATATGTAAGGCAGCTCACACTGGTAGATAAGGTTAAGATCATTGTTAAGTGTGTGGCTAAGCGCATACTTAACAAACAGGTTATAGATCAACTAATGAAAATTAGACACCGATTGATCTAGAGTTGTCGTTCTAATCTCATGTAAAGGGAATATATTAGCATCCATAAATCATCAAATCTAGTGAGCCTCAAATACTAATATCAGTTGTCTTTTCCTTTAGTGTGAGTGGATTCCTCGCTCTAAAAAGTCCGGTCGCTAACGCTGGCATTTTGCGAGCGTGATTTCCAGTGTGAGCACTGAGGAAAAGGAATTGTGTCTAAAAATTAATCAATTCAATTATTCCCCCTTTTTATTTTTTTTCCAAAAATAAAATATATTAACCAAGCAAGTGGGAATCCACACTCCGTGAAAAGTGCTTAACTTATCGTTCTTTTTCGCGAAATACTTGCCCAAACATATTCCCCAAAAAACAGATAATGGGAGAATCAACATGGATTGCTCAAAGAAATAGCTGACAAGAGAAAAGACATATAGTGGAACAAGTGAGTAACCCATCGCTGGCGCTAAAGGATGTTTTTGCATAACCATTTTTACGGTGATTGAAGTGATTCTAACTGTAAACATGACGATCAACATAAGTCCGATCACACCATAGTCATACAAAGTCTCCAGAAAACTATTGTGCGCATACCTGCTGATACCAAAGGGCGCTATCCTATAAAAAACAGCATGAAATCCATGACCGAATATTTTGTCAACAGCAGATGATGAACGATATCGTTCAAATATTAGATTCCATATTTTTATTCTTCCGGACCCGCCATCTTCAATTATAGAAAAAAGCCTCTTTAGAATATTCAGGTCAAATATCTCAACAACTACAAAGAGAAGCAATATTACAAAAATAAAAGTGATCAACAGTTTCCTGAGTTGTTTCAAACGTCCTCTGGCTCCACTGCGTACATATATCAATAATGTGTAATAAACCCCTACCCCAAGTAAAACGACAATATATCCCGCTCTTTTTGATGAAAACAACATCAAACCGCCTACAAGAAAACTAAAAATAGCAACCTGTCTTCTCGTATTTACTAAGTAAAGCATAGGAAGAAATGTTAAACAGAAATAGGTAGTAAAGATGGCTGATCCTTTTACGGTTGAATACTGAAGAACGATATTGGGAATTGAAAGCAAACAAATTAGTGCCATTCCATATTTCGTAATCCATTTAAAAGAAACCGGAAGATCGTTGGTCATACTATAGTCAAGGAAGACCACAAGAAGTAGCGGCCAAGTCACCACATCAACCATAATCATGGGAAAAATGAAAAGACCTTGTATAACCGAAATGATTATTGGGTAAATAATTATTGAGAACAAGAGAAGAACGAATGAGTTCAAATAGTTGAACCGTTTTAAAAACAAGTAAATAGTACAGAGCGCATTGATTGCCAATATAGAGGCATGATAGAGGATACGCCAAGCATAGACATCGGTCAGTGTAAAACGCATTTCAGCAATGGCCGCAATAAATACAAAGATGTAGATAAGCGATATAATATCTTTAAGTCTCATCTTCACTCTAACGCACCTCGTCCGATAGTATGAATACAGCAGCAAGACGATAATAGGCAAAGTATCGATACATTCTACACATCTCTATAACCAATCATCTTTCCAGTTTAATCTCCGCCTTTTGATTTATTTATTTCTTCGAAATGTAAACAGTTTTCTAGCAAGCAAACGCAGCCTAAACGAGCACCAAATTAAAAATGCTGATTTCATTCTTGCGGTTGCCCATGTTATCTTGTGATTTTTTGGGTTAAGCAATTTATAATCGACTTGTTCTATGGAGGATTTATAGGGTTCACAACGAATAAGTGCATTAAGCTGTTTCAGACGAACGATAAAGGAATGCTTATTCTGTTTGGCAAAGTAATACGAATACAGGCTTTCATCCAACCTGCGAATGACAAACATATTAAACGCTTTATTAAAGTCGTCTTCGCAAGATAATTTATAGTGTCGAATAAACTCAATAATTCTTTCAAAAATACGTTCACTTATTTCCAGAAAGCTCTCTTTATATCCCCTACTGTTTGAATCATCCACTTTCCTGTAAAAATAGATCGTTTCAGGAATAAAACTCACTCTCTTACAACACTCCAAATAATGGAGAACGAATAGATTGTCTTCATAAGAACCTAAGGTGTATGGATCGAAACGCAAACCATTATCCTCAATAATTGTTCGAACGTAAAGCTTGTTGCCCATGCTGCCTAGTCCTGTTATGTTGTATTTTGTTCCGGGATTTGGATTGTAACCATAACCGATACAAGCCATTTGATATCTATTAATCCATTCCGGATCATCGGTGGTAAATGGTCTATCAAAAACCTCAATACAGCGAGAATGATTTCCTTCAACAAAGCTCATATTGGCAACAACTAAATCTGCCTCATGCAACTTATACTCATCAAGGAGTACTTGTAAACCATGGGAATCCATCCAGTCATCAGCGTCCACAAAGACGACAAAACGCCCTCGCGCAATGTTTAGCCCTGCATTCCGCGCTTCACTCACGCCTTTATTCTCTTGTTCTAAATATATGATCCTGGAATCTTTCTCCGCATATGATTGACAGATATTACCGCTATCATCCCGGGAACCGTCATTAATCAATATAACCTCGATATCAACAAAGGATTGACGCAGAAGAGACTCAATGCAATCTGACAAATACATGTCCGCGTTGTAAACAGGTATGATCACGCTAATCATTGGACTCACTTTACGACTCCAGTCTCGTAGCTAAAGATTCTTCTTATAGATTCCCTCATTGGGATCGACGGATGCCACATAAGCTCGTCGTAAAACTTGCTTGAGTCCAACAACGAGTTAGAGTATTCATTTGAGTGTTCAAACACACAAGTGACAGGACCGATGCTAAATTCTTCTGCAACTTCACATACAAATCCAGCAATATCTCTTATAGAGTATCCGTCCTTTGGACCTAAATTATATAAAGAACTCCAAGAATCGCTTTGCGTGTTTATCAACGTCATTATCCCGGTCACTGCATCCATCACATCTAAATAACCATAGATTTTTTTGCTCAGCACAACATTTAATCGCTTGTCGATAAGAGCTTGTTGTACGAACCGATTTGTAATTCGTTGGTTAAACCCCGGTCCAATCAAACTCGCCATCCTTAGATTCGTGTAGTTTGTATCGGAAGAACTACAAGAAGCTTTCAGCATAAGCTCTGTCGCATATTTACCAACAGAATATACCGTATCCAAACTCACTGGCGACTGCTCTGTCGCGGCCTCCGTTCTGTTTGTTGGATAGACACTTTGTGTCGAAATATTGACAATGGCTTTGGCCAAACACCTGTGAGCAATACGAAACAAGTGCTGGGTGTATTCGAGACCTTCTGCCATCTCTGTTCCATTACTATTTCTTGGGAATGCGCAATTGATCACGGTAGAACCGTAGAAAATTTCCTCGTCATTATTTGTAAAAATAGCATCGCGTTCATGGTATCTGACATGATCATCTGTGTTCGTACTACGGGAAAAATCAGCGCGAGAGGTAATCGCGTGCACGATATATCGATTATCTTCCCTTAACATTTTGATGAGATTCCTGCCAAGAAAACCTGAGGCGCCGGTGACAGTAATCTTCATCTTTCTACTGCTGATGCTCATAGATCGTCCCTACATAATCCGATTCCTCCAAGCCGGAAAGAATCATCTCTTCACCTGTATCGGAAACAACACTGGCCAAATTTTGAACTTCCAACATTTCATCCTTCATCTGAGCAATCGTATCCGCTTTCCCAAGGATTCGAACCGTTATTTGTGCCAGTCTCCCCTTCATAGCTTCAGTGATAACATCGCCAACAGGATGAGCAACAACTACATCGAGAACACCCGGTAACTTCTTAATACTCTCCAATCCCTTTATTTCCTTGATTCTTCCAGGTTTGCATAGAAGCGAAACATTATAAGCATATTTCCCGCCCAAATATGGGTCTATTCTTTTGCTTATTCCTGGCTGACCCATTTTGCCCGTTAACGCAAAATAAATCATCATGTCAAGCGGGTTATACCCACATAGCGCGTTCAGATTAATATATTCCAAGCTCCCTGTCAGTCGGTAACCGATATCATAAACAAAACACGTGCCATTGACGACTTTGCATTGCATAAACATCATCCCATTTCTTATACCCACAGAGCAGAACATCGCTTCCATTTTGGGAGCTACTTCCTTGAGGAATGCCGGCAAAACTGCTGAAGGATACGTATAACCTGCGGGTAACGGCAATTCGCCTTCTTGGTTATACTTCACGTGTCTGTTACCTAAGAGTATCAAATGGCTTTTACCATCAATAAATAGCCAAAATATTGTTGCTTCATCGTTGTCATAATAATGCTCAACGAGAATTCCTCCGACTTTTGATGTATCTGTGGCAATAGTAATCGCGCTCCTTAATTCATCGTGATTATTGCATATGGACACTCCACGTGAACCACTGCCATCTAAAGGCTTTACAATGACAGGATACTCGATGTCAGCTGTTGTCTCTTCGAACCTGTTGATATCAACTTCGTAATCAGGGATCGTAGGTATATCAAAGGCTCGCATCAGTCTCTTATATTTGTCTTTGTCAGTAAAAATCTCAAATTGTTCCTTCGTGCCATAAGCGGGCAAATCGACAACGTCACATATTTCGGCATAATACGGCAAAACAGAATCCGTGAATCCTGTGATCACACCATCAAACTTCTTATCTCGCACAAGTTTTACCATGGACTCTATGTCACTGGTACTGACATCATACGCTTCGTCAGCCTCCCTTTTCGCAGGACTATACTCTAAAGGATACCAATCCGTCACCCCTGTAATGATTCCCATATTGCGAGCACGTTTTACGATTTCACAGGATATTCTGGAGCCACCCAAAATTAGCAATCTTTTATCGTTGAATTCTTCATTCATGAGTTCTGCCTTTTTTCATGACTTGTCAATGTTGAATCTCATCATACCATGCGTGTATTGTCTTGATGATCGCGTGCATATCATTGCTTGAATATCTCTGATCACACACAAGTGATAGTTCATTTTCCCGAATACCCACTTTTGCCCCCATAACTTCAGACCAATGAATGGGACAATAGATGCCTCTTGAAACAAGAAACTCCCTAAGCGAATCTCTGTTTTCCATATTCAGAAAAATCGGCAAATAGATAGGCGTGTCAACGGACATTTCTAGCTTCGGAATTCTGAGAATATGATCATCGAAATCATTTAAACCGTGAACGAGCACACTAACATTTTCTCTGCGTCGTTTAATAACCTCATGCATATCAGTATGATTCAAAATGCCCAAGGACAAATCGTCAATCTTCAACATTTTATCCAAATGGATTAAATCATTTTCAAAAGTCGAATGTAATAGGAGGAAACTCTCTTTAGACTCTTGATTACCAGTTAGATAAGCAAATTTCTCCTTCATCCCCGCCACTTTATCTACGACTAGGTGATTACTATCGAGATAGGGTTTTTTAAGAATTGATCCAGATCTTTTACCTACCCAACCACCGCTAGGTATACCGAGCCATTTTCTGAGACTTGTAATATAGTAATCACTACCCACGGAAGCATTTTGTTGGCAGAGCATGGAATGAGTAATATCTTCAATCACAATTGCACCTTGTTGTTTGAAATCCATGATCACATTTTTCACTTTATGTGTTTCAATTCCAAAATAATTCATGACTAGAGCAACCGAATCATTGTCAATTTGCGGAACATGATACGTAAACCCGTCGTCATAATGGACATCGTAGAACACTATCGGGATTTCATAATCAACAAATGGCTGCAACATTGAAACACAACTGTATGACGGAACGTATGCTTTTTTAATATTTAAACTAATCATAATATCTTGGAGAGCAATACTGATGGCAGCTCTTCCGGAAAAAGAGAAAGCAAAATCATCTACAACTGGTAGCCAATCAAAATGCCTCAATGTATTTCCCTCTTTAAAGTTATCCCCCTCCAGCCACCAATAGCTTCCAATTTCAGAATACGTCATGTCATTGATTCGCATATGTGTTTTTCCCTGCTCTTTTATCACACTGTATGGACCAAAGTCCTTAATACTTGTAGTTCCACGAATAGAAACATTCGAACGTCCAAATACCTTAAAAAAAGTGACGAAAATGATCTTTAAATCTATTAAAAATGAGATATTACGGACATACTCAATATCTAAAGCTAATCGCTCATCCCAGGGCAAATCGTTTCGCCCGCTCACTTGTGCCAGCCCCGTTAATCCTGGTCGAACTTGATGCCTCTTCCTCATTGTGCTTGTGTAATGGGGAAGATAATAGATTGACAAGGGTCTCGGTCCGACGATACTCATATCCCCTTTTATTATGTTTATCAGCTCTAACAATTCATCGAGGCTACTAGCTCTAAGGAACCTACCGAATTTTGTAAGTCTCTGAGAATCAGATAGAAGTTCTCCCTTTTTGTTTGTTTGATTTGTCATGCTGCGAAACTTATAAAGAGTAAAGAGTTTTTCGTCTTTCCCCGGTCGTGTTTGCCTAAATATGACTGGACTACCTAGCGTAAGACGGACAAGAATTGATATAACTAATAGCAGAGGGCTCAACAAAAAAAGAGCCATTGAGGCAAAGATTAAATCTAACATCCGTTTAATGTGCTTTGAATACAATTTCACAGTTACCTACCATTCCCCAAAAGATCTACAGACGAGTCCGAACAAACCTCCTTCTATAAGCTGGTCTACCTTCTATAAGCTGGAAAAAATTCATGGTCTGTAGAAATACTAGAATATGATCCTCTAGTTGAAACTAATTTGTCATAGATTTCCTCATTGAAAATAATCTGACCAATAGAAAAGAATGTGTCGGATTCCCTGTTAAAGCCTTGCTTGAATGTATACAAACTATCTTCAGAAGAACTGCCAACTCCTCCACCCATATGAAAGCTCTTAAAATCATTTTCTAAACCCCATTTAATGACTTCAGTAAGCAAAAGATTTGTTCCTCCAAGAGTACTATAATCGGGATCACTTCCTGACAAGTGATAATGCATTTTCCCATTAGCAAATAGTATGATCGACCCCGCAATCATTTTCTCTTCATACACTGCATAGAAAATCAGACTGTTATATTTCAATGAATTCAAAATACTCGAATAAAACTCTTGATCAAAGAAATAGTAATCCACCGCATTGTCTTTCTCCATGGTTATTCGATAGAGATCAGCAAATTGCCTGAAAATATCCCGGTTTCTACCCCAATATGCGCGGACACCATTCTTAATCGCTTTACGCACTTTGTTTCTGTTGTTTGCTTTGTAACTTTGCCAAATCTCCGTAAAGCTTACTAAAGGTATAGTAACTGTATTGCCGAGATCAATGACCCTCATATGCTCGGAACACTCTTTCAAGACGTCAGCATTCCTTAGCACGGGATGAAATCTGATAAACTCGCTAACGTATCCCCTTTCCCTGCAAAAAATCTTGTAGTCGGAAAGAAATTGATTCAAAGAGTCGTTTGATAACTTTCCTTCAAATAAAAAGCCGCCATAACCATACGGTGTAGATAAATCAAAAATCCTATCACGTTCAATGACATTGGCAAAATACTCACACTGAGATATGTCACGCTTCATGACAACATTCATGACTCTGAGATCATCACGCGAAAAATAAAAAAGTGTAGGTATTCCGTCTCCATGCAACTCAAAGGCCTCAACATACTCTGCGAGGTAATACACATCGTAATCAATAAAGCTTCTTACTATTGCATTCCATTCAGCTCGATTGTCAATATTAATTTCTTTAATCAATTCCCGCTCCGCATACAACGAAGAGTTACGAAACATTTTTCGAATGATACAATTAATCCACTAATATGTTAACGATAGTTTCAACGATACGTTCCAACTCTCTTTCACCCATATTGATATCACTCGGCAGACACAAACCGCTCATAAACAGCTCCTCTCCCATACTACCTTCAGGTTGAGCTGTGATGAAATCGCAATAATGATAGAACGGCTGCATATGCATAGGCTTCCATATGGGTCGAGCGGAGATAATATTCTCATCAAGCTTCGCAAAGACTTTAATGACCTTACTAGAGTCATCAAAAGTAATACAGCTGAGCCAGTAGTTGGGATACACACCCTCCGGTACCGGCATCATGCGCACCATTCCCGTTTTCTCCAAGCGTTCCTTGAAAAACTCAAAGATAGATTTCTTCGCCTCAATGTGACGGTCGAGAACTTTCAGCTGTCCACGTCCGATGCCAGCTAAAACGTTTGACATCCGGTAATTGTATCCTAATTCCTCATGTTGATACCAAGGTGTTTTTTCTCTTGACTGAGACGCCCAGAAGCGAACTTTCTCACAGAATTCCTTCGCCGAATCCGGGTTGTTGCCCGTCAGCATTCCGCCCCCCGATGTCGTGATGATCTTGTTCCCGTTAAAACTGAAACAACCAATATCCGCCGCAGTACCGGCGTACAACCGTTTTGGCGTGTCGTGCCAGCGTCGTTTCGCCTCTCCCTCAGCGCGATAATAATGGGCGTCATATGTTGAGCCAAGCGATTCCGCCGCATCCTCAATAACGGGCACTCCATATTCATCACAGATTGAAAGAATTTGATCGATATCTGCAAGCAAGCCATACAGGTGTACGACAATAACCGCTTTGACTTTATCCTTGTACTTGTCAAGCGCAATCTTCAACGCTTTAGGATCCAGGTTCCATGTCGACCATTCGGAATCTATCAAAACGGGAGTTGCGTTTTGATACACAATGGGATTGACCGATGCCGCAAAAGTCAGTGAAGCGCACAGAACAATATCGTCCGGGGCATCACGTGCATTGGGGTCGCCAGGGCGAATGCCCTCTACAACGCGTACAAGTTTGAGCGCAAGATGGATCGCCGAAGTACCGGAAACGAGAGCAGTCGCATCATACGTACCGAGCGCTTCAGCAAACTCCTTTTCAAATGTTGTAACATTTGGACCGAGAGGAGCAATCCAGTTCGAAGTAAAAGCTTCCTTTACATACTCAAACTCTTACCCCTCATCACTCATACGAGGGGATGATAAATAAATGGTCTCTGTTTCAATCATTTTCATGCTATTACCAATCACTCAATGTCGCTATAACATATTCAGGGT
>LSQX01382234.1_pt3 | contig 15465 bp, 12 predicted proteins | sample 654561 | NCBI WGS metagenome assembly LSQX01 (sample SAMN04489861, study PRJNA283612) | anaerobic digester metagenome | isolation source: 4 biogas reactors fed with cattle manure at either 37C or 55C with and... | place: Denmark: Kongens Lyngby | collected 2014 | reverse complement strand
TGTTTACCTGCTCGAATACAACGGTGTGGAAATTCGGCAGGAGACCTTGACGTAGAATGTTGCTCCGCTCTGTGCCATTAACGGTCAGAAAGGGGACTTCACGTTCGCCATCCGCGCGGAAGGTTATTCTAACGAACGCCTGCAATCCATTCTGGATGTCGAATGTTCCGACGGCAAGGGCCACCAGACGGCCTGTTTCCTTAACCGGGTCGCCCGTAATTACGCCGGCTTGAACGCCGATCTGAAGCAAATGTTCGACGCGTTCAACAACTACCTCGTTGTTCTCGGCAATTACGCGCTGGATTTGTCGGACGCGCTGGATTTGCTGAGTCCCTTCTATAACGGCGACCGCAAAGCCGCCCTGGACGCGATCGTCGCGATTGTCCGTCGTCTGGACATCGACATTCGCTCGATTGCCCTCGACCATCGTGTGGTTGCAATAACGGAGGAGAGCTTGTCTAATGTAAAAGGGAGAGTACACCGGATACTCCCCGACCGAAGGAAAATAGAGGTTGTGGACATCCGCAGTGTCCATAACAACGCACAGGGGGAACCTGTCGAATTTGATTTTATAGCTGAAGAGTCGATGGGTACACAACGTGTTGCGAGTCTGGTCGGATTGATGCTTGCCTGTCTGAAGGGCGGGCGCACCTTATTCGTCGATGAACTCGAAAACTCGCTGCATCCGTTGTTGCTTAAGGAACTAATCCGGATGTTCAAGGATAAGAGTTACAACCAGTCCGGCGCACAGCTCGTGTTTACCACGCACAACACGGACATTCTCGACAACTCCGTCCTGCGTCTGGGCGAGGTGGCGATTGTCCGCAAGACGCTTGCGGGCGGCACGCTTGTCCGGCGCCTGGTTGATTTCAAGGAAGACGGACTGGACGTCCGCAATGTCACCAACTTCCGCAAGCAATATCTGGATGGCTTCTATTCAGGCATCCCATATCCCGCCATTTGAGGAGCATGCCAATGCCGTCATACATCATGGTCTGCGAGGGTCGCTCCGAGTTTGTCTACCTGCAACGATTGCAGAGCTTTCTTGATTCTCAAGCGAGTGGCTGGAATGTGCCGCTAAATTTCATTCCCAAGATACCCGCAAATCCAGATGGGGACGAAAGCGGTGGTGGATTCTACACGAATGTGACCAGATGTTACCGTCGACAGCGGAATGAGAACAAGAAGTTACAAATCGAGGTCTGGGTTGACGACGATATCTACGTACGGCAAGGCTCAGCCCGCGAACGCAAGAATCGCGAGAGTTGTCTAGGCAAACCCATCGGTATTCCCGACTTTCTCTTCTCGTTTCACAATTTCGAGGATTTTATCGCGCTGCATCTGGACGATGCCGCCATTGAGTGCTGGCACACCTCATTTGACACTGCCCATGCCGCCCATCCGCTCCATTCGGTTGACTACCTACCGCTCTATGACTCTGTTTTTCCGGGATACCGGAAAGGCGACTTGCCGCCGGACTTCATCACCCGCGAATCCCTCTTGCGCCTGAAAGCCAACCTCGACAGGCCACTCATTCAGCCCTCAGACGATCCGCGCTTCCGGAGTTTCGCCCGGTTTCTGATCGAGCAGATCGATGCCGCCTTCCCGGCGTTGCTGGCCTAACGATCCTCCCTGCTTCTCATGAATTTGCACATCAATCGCTGAATTATCGCTGCGGACTTCGTAGTATCGTTCAGGAATGCGATAAACGTTCACCATCTGATGCCCGGTTGAGAAGGTGTTATCTTCAAGGTAACTATCATTTCCGAAAACCCTTTGTTCAATGATGCGACTAGCATATTCGCTAAATGCGCTACCTGACTTCACAATTGCCCTGTGCTTCAATATAATCGTCGGCCATAGTCGTCATGATTTGCGCTGTTGCGCGGGGAGAGGTATGATGTTCGGAAACTGCAAGTTTCGTGTTCTGGGTACAGTGTTTATGGTGATGCTAACCATGGCGGGTAATATCGTGAAGGCTTCGGAAGAGGATGCCTGGCGGCGGCAGGCAGTCAGGTATGCGCGCATTCTGTCGCGGCTCAAATGGTCGCCAGTGACCAACGGCATACCGATCCGCGGCAAGGGCGAGTTCAGGGCCGGTACCAGATATACGGGAGTGCCGTATTCCAACGGTGGCTGGGATGGCAGGATGATCGGGTTCGACATCAATCTGCGCACGTATCTGGCGGCGGTCGAGAACCCACGGAGTGTGATCTATACCACCGATCTGCGCGGTCAGCGGAATAATTCCGCCGGCTTCTATGGCACCGTATGCTCCGGCTTTACCTCCTACGCGCTGCAGTTGGCGATGCAGGTGGGCAGCAGTTTCCATGGCCCTGAACACCGCAAGGGAGTGGAGTCCGCCCGGCCGCAGTCGGCGCAGGGTGCCAGGGTGGGGGACATCCTCTGGTCTAGAGGGCATGTCGAGATCGTCACGCGCGTCGCGGCCACGCCGGAGGACGGGGTAACACGCGTGCGCGTCGAGGATAGCTGGTCGCCCACCACGCGGACGAGGAACTATACGGCCAGGCAATTCGATGACTACCTCGCGCAGCGCAAGGGCATCCTGTACCGGATCGCGGATCACGACGCCTGGCGGGGGGAGAACCGCGCGGAGCGTTATCTCTTCCCCAACTATGCGCTGGATGCGGCCACTGCGACCGTGAACCGTGTCTTGCTGCTCGATCTCGGCGACTGGGTGCCTTATCGCCGGGATCAGCCGGTGGCCTTCAACCTCATGGATCGGGATAACCAGGGCGTCAAGGCGCTGGTAATCCAGCGCGGGGGGGAGCAGATCGCGAAGGTTCCGCTGGAAGGCCCCGGAGTGGTCGAGCGCACCTTTGCCCGTCCCGGTGATTACACCGCCCACTGTATCATGACGGACGGCACAGCCAGCCAGACCTGCGAGTTTTCGGTTTGCGCCCTCGAATTCCGCACCGTACCTGAAAACACAGTCGCGGGCCAGCCGCTGGAGATCGAATTCCACGCTGAAAACATCAGGCCGATTCATTTGTCGGTATCGAGCGCGAGCCCTCCGAATTATGCCAAGCCGGTGGTGCCGCATGCCATATGGCTGAACGACGAGCACCGCAGCCGGGGGCGGGTGACGATTCCCGCCGCGGCTCTCGCCGGGGCGGGCCAGTGCCGTGTCGTAATCACTGGCGAAAACCGCTATGGCAGATTGAGAAGTATTGCTATCATTAACGTGACCGACCCCGAGTGAATAGAACCATGAAACTTGCAACAACAACTGGTGATTTCCGCCTCTCCATTGACAAGAAGCCGGAATGCATCGCCCTTTTCAAGGGCACGGGCTTCCGCCATCTCGACCTCAATCTCTACAAGGCCATCTATCCGGATTCGCCATTCCTCGATGACCGCTGGGACAGGTGGGTAGGGGAGGTGGCGGAGTCCGCCGCCGCGAACGGCATGAGCTTCTGCCAGGCGCACTCGCCCTACGGCAACCAGTTTTCCACCGGTGAGGAGTATGAGGTGTTCCTCATGGCGACCATCCGCTCGATCGAGACCTGCGGCAGATTGGGAATACCCCAGACCGTGGTGCATGGCAGGGATATTGGCGGATACCCATCGAGGGAGTACCGCGACCTGAATCTGCAGCGCAACCTTGACTTCTTTTCCTGCCTCTTCCCGGCGATGGAGAAGACCGGTGTCCGCGTCCTGATCGAGAACAGTTGCGACCGGCACGCTCCGACCAGGGAGAACAGCAGGCATTACCTCTCCACGGCCGCGGAGGTGGTGGAGATGGTGGAGTACGTGAACCATCCGCTGATCGGCGCCTGCTGGGATACGGGACATGCCAACGTCCAGGGGGTGGATCAGTACCGCAGCATCGTCGAGCTTGGCGGGCACCTCAAGGGGCTCCATATCAACGACAACTATGGCGACATGGATTCGCATGTGGCGCCATTCCAGGGCACTACCAACATGGACTCCATCATGCAGGGGCTGCAGGATAGCCATTATGGCGGCTATTTCACCTTCGAGGCCGGCAACATCCTGCGCGATGGCGGTGTGTGGCCCAACTACCGGCGCGAATGGGAGTTCCGAGGCGAGAAGGTGACCCGGCTCATGAACGTCCCGCTTGAGATAAAGCAGCAGGCGATCGCGCTGCTTTATCAGTTGGGGAAGCACATGCTGACGGAATACGGCTGTTTTGAGGAGTAGGGCGACTATTCCGTCCGGATCAGGTAGTAGATCGAGGGGAAGACCTCGCCGAGGCGGAAGGTCAGCACACCGTCGGCGTAGGTGGCCGGCACGCGTCCGACATAGAAGCCCTCGGCGTTGATGGCCCAGACCATGAGATTGGGCACCGAGGTGCGGATCGACACCCCGGTCTCGATCACCTCGGCCAGGATCGGGCAGGTGCCGAAGTCGACGATCTGGCCGTCCTGGCGCTTCTCGCCCGTATTGCGGGCACGCCCGATGGTCGAGAGCAGCAGGTTGTCGGATTCGGTGATCGGCGCGTCGGTCAGCGACGAGAGGGCGACGACAGCGAAGTCGGTACGCGCATCCACCTTCAGGTCGGTGGTCTTGAGCGGGCTGTTGCGTCCCACAAAGCCGTAGACCACCTGCGAGCGCGGCGAGTCGATCAGTCCATACTCGCGGCCCCAGTTGCGGTAGAGTTCGCCGGTATCGGAGGTGACCTCGCGTGCCGCGGCATCGATAGGTGCGGGATCGTTATAGCCAAGGTGCGTCCTGGCGCTCTTGGCGGGCACACCCTCGTACTCCGTGCCGAGGCGCGTGTGCTCGGCTATTAAATCCATCGCCTCGGTGTTGCGCAGGCGCAGATCGTCGACCTTGATGGCCACGCTTCCGACGGACGGGCGCACGTCGCCGCGCCGCATGATCAGCGCCGCGTGGTAGAAGACGCCGAACTTGGCCGGATCGTTCCAGGTGGCGAACTGCCCCTCGCGGTGGTAGCCGTTGCCGATGCTCCGCGAGCTGACCTCCAGCCCCAGCGGCTGGTAGGGGGTGTGGCGGTTGCTGTAGGCGTAGGTGTGGATGGTGTAGCCGGACCAGTTTTGCAGACATCCGACAGCCGCCATCAGGATCGGCGACTCGGCGCGGTAGTCGCAGGGCCAGAGCATGTCCCATTCCGACACGAAATAGGGCTTGTCGGGCAGGCGGTTGAAGGCCAGATTGCCAAAAATCCCCTGCTGCTGCGTAAGCGCCACGTTGTTGATGCGCCGCGCGGTGGCGTCGAAGCGTCCCCATGAGAAATAGGAGTGGCCGTCGTTGAAGTCGGTGACGTGCTGCGCACGGGTGACGGCGCCGTTGATCGTCCAGTTGGTGCCCGTGATCGGGATCTTGACGCCGAGGCTGCGCTGGAAGGCGATCATGTCGCGGTAGTGCTGCTCCATGATGTGTACCTTGAAGCGTACCTGGTCGTCGTCGTTGGCATCGGGGTCGAAGTTGTCGGGATCGTAGGCGGCGCCATTCTTCGCGGCCCACTCGCGGTACAGCTCGCGGTAGTGGCTGAAGTAGGGCTCGACGCGCACGACCTGGCGCGCGAAGAGGTCGTCCTCGTTGACGATCTCGGTGAGCACGATGGCCGGCTCGTCGCAGTAGGCCAGGCCGGTGTAGGGGTTGACGTGCGTCCACATCTGCTCCATGAAGCGCTTCTGGAGCTCGATCAGCCTGGGATACGTATAGGAGTAGGGGCGGGCGCAGTCGCCCAGCAGCTCGGCGTTCTCGATGCCGTCGCCCGACTTGAACTTGCGGTAGGTCAGCATGTCCAGGTAGACGTAGACGCCGTTCTTCTTGAGGCAGTAGATCAGATAGTCCAGCCGGTCCAGGCTCTCGGGATCGGGAGCGCTTGAGTTGGCCTGGCGCGGTCCCTTGGTGAACTGGAAGATGTTGGGCGTGGCCCATTCCGAGTCCATCTGGTGGAAACGGACGATGTTGCAGCCGTATTTGGCGAGCCGCTCGGCGACCTGTTCGGCATAGTCATGCGAGGGGAAGCAGAGTCCCGAGTTGAAGTTCGTGCCCCAGAAGCGTGCCTCGGTACCATCCTCGAACTCGAAGCGGTCACCGACCGCCTTCAGGAAGCCATGGCAGCCGGCGGGGGCGTCGTTCTCAAAGACAAACCGCAGGTCGATGGGTGCCGTGCCGGGATATGCTGGGAAGGGGATGTAGCGTGACATTATGCGGGTCTCCTGTGCCGGGGCGGATCCCTGGTAAAAGCAGCCGGTGCGTTACCGGATCGCACCGGTTTGAGGCTCCGCCCTTGGATTGGGGGTAGTATTGCATGTTGCGGCGTTTCTGTAAACACAACCCCAATCATCTATGTGGAAAAAGCGTTATGCGAGCGTTAGGCTCGTGTTAGTTTCGTGTGCTTGACAAGGCTGAAGCAAAATAATAGTATCCGCACATTACCCACATAAAGCGTGTGGTTTTTGCGTTGCATTAGAATAGTTATGAAAAGCGCCCGAGTGGGGCGCATAGAGTGCGACGCTGGTTGACAGACTCATGAAAATTGACAACCACAATCTTGATAATGCCCTGTTTACGGCATTGAAGGAAGATTTGCGTTCCGTGGAGAAGTCACGGGCGCGCAGGCGTTCCATGCCCGGTAACTATGTCTATGTCCTCGCCTTGGATCGCGGCGGCTATCCCAGCGACCTGCCGAAGCACGACCTTAAGATACCGGCTGTGGAACCGCCCACCAACTTCAGCGAGCGCTGCGACTGGGAAATCCAGCGGCAGAGCTTCCAGATTATCCGAGACGGCCAGGCCATCTGGGTGATCGCCGGCAGCCGCGAGGGTGCGCTCTACGGTTTCGACGAGCTACTGGAGTGCCTGACCGGCGTTATCTGGGCCGGCGTGCGCGACGACCAGCTTGTCTTTGCCGCTCCACGCAAGCTGCCAACGGGCGTGCAGGCACCCTCCTTCCCGTACCGTTTCCGTGACGGTAGCGGCCCCGATGGCGCCACCGAGTCGGACTACAATACCTGGCTCAGCCGCAACCGCTATAACGGCCGGGTCATCACCGGCAAGGCGTGGAACGACTTCTCGCCGCAGCGTCGTGCCGCCTTTCTGAACTCTGTACGTACCCGTGCCATGCACCTCGTATGCGGCTCCCATGCCATGGACTTCTACCTGCCGGAGAGCGAGCTTGAGGCGCATCCCGAGTGGCGCGGCATGCGCGACGGCAAGCGCATGGCAAGGGCACGAGTGACCTTTCCGGAGAGCAGCCACCTCGATGCCGACCTGCCGATCCAGCCTTGTTACACCAATCCCGAGGTGATCCATACAATCACCACCAACATGGCGGCGCAGATCCGCCAGACTCCCGACATCGAGATCTTCTCGATCCGGCCGCTCGACGGTGTCAACAACTGGTGCCAGTGTCCGTCTTGCCTCGGGCAGACGCCATACGAGCAGATGTACAATATTGCGCTGGCGCTGGCCAAGCGCACTGCACCGACCCTGCCGATCGAGCTGATCGCCTACGGCAACACACTGACCGTGCCCGGTGAGGAACTGCCGGTCAGCAACCGGATCGTCACCATGCTCTGCCCCTGCCAGCGTCCCTATGAGCGGCGTTTCTACGAGCTGGGCGGACCACGCCTCGGCATGAGCACGGCCTATCCGGAACCCGACCGGCTCAATCCGGTTGATGACCGCGACTACGGCAAGCTCTTCCGCGCCTGGGCACCAGTCTGGAAGGCCAGCGAAACGGTTCCCGGGATCTGCGAATATGGCGGAATCCTCTGGCATGACGAGACCTTCCGTACTGAACGCCAGCGTTTCCTATACCACCCCCCGGCGGAATTGCGCTTTGACGAGGTCAAGTGGTACCGCGACCATGGCGTGCGCTACTTCTCCCACGAGACGGAGTTCATGAACTGGCCCGATGCCAGCCTGCAACTGGCAATGGCGCGGTCACTCTGGAACGCCGATGAGGAGCCCGAGGCCTATCTGGACCGCTACTACGGCGCCGCCTGCGGCTCACTCGGCCGCGCCGTGCGCCTTGCCCTCGAGCGTATTGAAAAGAGCCTGACGGCGCGCGAGGATCCCGCCAGTGCGCTGGCACGTCTGGAGAGGATCCTGCCCTGGCTCCCGGATAGCGCGACACGCGCCCGTTACCAGTCCTGGGTTGGCTATGTTCGTCTGGCCTGGAAGGAGTACGAGGCCTTCCTCGATGGCCGCTACGAAGAGGCTCTGGAGCACGAGAAGACCGTGGCCGCCTATCTGCCGGAGTGCCTCGTCGAACTGCTGGACAATGTCAACATGCAGTGGGTCATGAGCTACTCGGAGACGCGGCAGGCGCGCTTGAGACAGATCATTTCCGACGGCGGGCTGCCCGGTTCAAGGGAGTAGCGCCCCTGCGGGGCGGTTGGAAGGTAAGAGACGCCACTTTGTCGTCTTCTGCCTACTGCTACTGCCGCCGCCCTGCAGGGCAGCGGCAATACTGATAGCCGACTCCGTGAACCGTCCGGAGCAGGCCGGTATCGGCACCGATCCCGGCGAGCTTCTTGCGGATCTGGGCGATGTGCTGGTCCAGTGTGCGTGTGGTGCCGAAGTAGCCGACGCCCCAGACCGCGTTGAGCAGGTGGTCGCGGCTCAGCACTTCGCCGGGATGCTCGTGGAAGCAGCGCAGCACGCGCAGCTCGCGGTCGCTGAGGTCGCATTCGGCCTTGTCGAGCACGAGGCGGTAGCGCCGTACATCCACCCTGACGGGCCCCACCATGAAGTCGGTATCCGCAGGTGTCTCAGGCGCGGGAGCATGTTCCGCCTCGGCACGGCGCAGCGCCGCCGCCACCCGCGCCAGCAATTCATGGATGCCGAAGGGCTTGGTAACATAGTCGTCGGCGCCGAGTTGCAGCCCCAGCACCTTGTCGATCTCCTCGCTCTTCGCGCTGAGCATGATAATCGGCACACGGGCATCGGTGGCGCGTATCTCGCGGCAGACATCGTAGCCGTTGCGGACCGGCATCATGATATCGAGGATCAGCAGGGCGGGACGTTCCCGGCGCCAGGCTGCCAGGGCAGCCCCGCCGTCGGCGACGGCCTCGACCGCATAGCCCTCGCTCGTGAGTGTAGCCTCGAGCCCCTCGCGGATATGGGCGTCATCCTCGGCTACCAGAATCCTTAGCGGCTTCATGCCCGTGTCTCCCGTGTTGTCTCCCCGGCCACGCGTATGGTGAAGCGGCAGCCACCGCCCTCCCGCGGGGCGAAGAGCAGATCCCCGCCCATGCCGCGCATCAACCGGCGCGCGATGCTCAACCCCAATCCGCAGCCGCTGCTGCGGGATGTCAGCTCGCAGTCGGCACGGTAGAACGACTCGAAGAGCCGTTTCCGGTGCGCCGGCGCGATGCCGGGTCCGCGATCCTCCACCGTGATCTCGGCGCCTTCCGGCACCGCGTGCAGCGTGACCGTGACTTCGACGCCGTCGGCGGCATACTTGGCGGCATTGTCGAGCAGGTTGACCAGCACCTGCTCGATGGCATCGCGGTCGACCGGCAGGACAACCGGCGTGTCGCAACCCGCCAGCGTGAGCGTCAGCCCAGCAGAACGCAGGCGGTCGTGCTGGGCCTCGGCCACCCCGCGCAGGACGCAGGCCAGATCGGCGGACTCTATCGCGTACCGGCGGCGTCCCTGTTCCATGCGGCTGAAATCGAGGACGTTGTTGACCAGGCGTGTCAGGCGCTCGCTCTCCGCCACGATCACGTTAAGGTACTGGCTCTGCTTCCGGGGCTCGCTCACGCGCCCGTCACGCAGGAGCTCCGAGTAGAGGCGGATGCTGGTCAGCGGCGTCTTCAGCTCATGCGAGACGCTGGAGACGAAGCTGGTCTTCTGCATGGCGTCGCGCCGCTGCGCGGCTGCATCACGTGCCAGCAGCAGGCCGCCGGAGACGAGCGAGGCCAGCACCACGCTAAGCAATAACCAGGCCGCAAGCATCATCGGACGCCGGCCACCGGTGGCATCCAGGCGGAAAAAGACAATTTCCCAGTGCGGCAGTTCGGGTGCCAGCGACACCACGATTCCGGCCTGTCCGGGCGTTGCCGCCGTACCCCCGCTCTGCACCATCACCTCGCCCTCGCCGTTGCGGATTGCCACCCATGTGGCAGCATTACGCAGGGTCGCGAAAATATCAGAAAGCCGCGAGAGCACCGTGACCGTCTCCAGTTCCACGCCGCGGATAGCGCCGTCTGGCAGTCGCTGCCAGCCGAGCAGGTAGAGCTGGTTGCCATCAAACCAGGTGCGCCACTGCCCCGATGCAGTCGCGCCTCTGGCGACCGGCGGTTGCCAGACGGAATCGGTCATAGCCCCCTCTTTGTCGCGAGCTTTGTCGAAATCCGTCTCAATGGGCGGACACGAAGATCCGCCGGTACGAGAATGATCCTTGGCAGTGCCGGGCTGGAAATGTCTCGAACCGGGATCTGGCAAAGAATCCCCCGAGGCGGGCACCGATACCGGCGCCGCATCTGCTTTGCCGGCCGGGGCACGTTCCAGTTCCGGCTCCGCTTCCGCCAGGGCGACTTTGGCTTGAAAGTCTCCCATCCGCGCGCGCTCGTTGCTGCTTCCGGCTGCACGGCTGCCCTTCATGGGATCAGACGCGGTTGCCGTGGGGTAGGGGGGCGCAGCGGTCGCCGCAACCGGCCGTGCCCTGGCGCGCATTTGGTCGAGTGCCACGCGCGCCTGGCGCTCCGGCGAGGCGGGACTCGTGCGCGTTAATCCGCCATCATCTGCAACCGGACGCTGCGCCCACGGCACCTCGCCCTCGAAGAGCGGCGCATAGCGCTGCAGAAAGCGGCGTTCCTCCGCGTTGCCGCCACGGGCCGGCGGCAGAACAACGCCCTTGCCTGGGAGCCAGACAAAGACATTGCGGATGCGCGGATCGCGGCTCATCCAGTCGCCCAGGGTCTCCTGGTAGCCAACGGCCGGCAGCGCCGCGAGCTGCTCCATGACATTCTGCCTGACGGAGGCGACCATGCCGCGCACGGTCTCGGCCAGACGCTCGGCACGCTCGATGTCGGCACGCCGGGCCAGCGCGCGCAGGCGCGCCTCCTCGCCGAGCAGCAGACGCACCGACGCCATCCCCAGCAGCAGCGTGGGGATGGCGATCAGCAGCCAGTAGAGATGAATACGCCCGGACGACATGTGTGGTTGCAGCCTACTTCGACTGCTGATTGTAGAGCATGTAGTTGTCCGTCACAATCAATTTCCGCTCTGCCTTCCCCATGCCGCGGGAACCGATAGAGTCGGCTTGCACGTTCTGGCGGCGCGCTTCAATCTCGAGCTCGGGCGCATCCAGGGATCTGGCCGCTGCCTCGAGCCGTCCCGCCGACTCGCGCATCACCCGCGCGGCCTCCTCCTTCCTGCCCTCGTCGGCGAGCCTCACGGCCCGGTCCAGCTCCTGGGCGTTGCGGTTGAGTGTGTATTCGCGGGAGACGGGAACGTTGACACTCTCCGCCACCTCGCGCGCGTCGCGGCTGAAGCGGATGCGGCCTGCGGCCGTCGCCTGCGCCGAACGGCGGCTCGTGGCATCCTCGAAGTTCACTTCGGCATCGGCGAGCAGACGCGTCTCCCCATCGCGACCGGGTGCCAGTTCGACGCGTATCAGCAGGTACTTCTCCTGCCCGCCGTAGAGCTGGTTGAGATCGACCGTGACGGTGTTGTCAACGATCCGCCCGTCGCGCCCGATGCACTCGATGGGCGTGGCGCCGGCGCGGAAGCGTACCGTCAGCCGCACGCGGCTGGCCACGACGCTCAGCACATCCCCGAGCTCCTTGGTGAAGATGGCGGGCAGGTCGTCGCTCTTCTCCACGAAGTAGCTGTTGCCGTCGCTGTTGCCCGAGACGCGGGTCATCAGATCCTCGTTGTAGTCGGTGCCGACCCCGATGGTCGTCACGGCGATGGCCTCCTTCATCAGGGCCGCGCCGAGCCGCCCGACCTCATCCGGACTGGATGGGCCGGTGTTAGCCAGACCATCCGAAAGCAGGATGGCGCGGTTGATCCTGCCGGTATCGAGGTTCTTGCGCAGTTCCGAGGCACTCTGGCTAAGGCCGGCGAAGAGCGCGGTATTGCCGCGCGCGGTGATCTGCGCGATGCGTCCCTCGATCCACTCGCTGTTCCGGGCCGGCTGGGCGGGCACCAGCGTCTCGACCTCGTGGTCGTAGACCACAACCGAGACCATGTCGCGGCCATCGAGCCGGCGGATGGCGGCAATGGCCGCCTCGCGGGCGCGGGCGATCTTCTCGCCACCCATGGAGCCCGACCGGTCGAGCACCAGGGCCAGATTGATCGGCGGACGTTCCCGCGACGCCACGCGGTCGGCGGCGAGCGTCACCTTGACGATCGCCGTCTCCGGCTTGTCAGCGGGCACGACGCCGCGGTCGGTCTCGATGCGGCAGGCGACCAGCTCGCCCCTCTCCGGCGCGGCCACCAGAGTGGACGCGCAGCAGACCGCCAGCAGCAGGGCCGCGGCCAGACGTGGGGGACGGACATGCGGTAGCACTTGACGGGTGGTCGTTGTCTTCTTCATGTTGTAACTCCTCTCCATTGTACCAGTGATGGTTCTGTTCGACGGTGCCATTACACCAGAAACACGGTGCGGAGTCGTCATGGAGATGTCAAACGTTTGTAAATAGTTTGTAAAATTTGCAAAATTTGCAAAATGCCACGCAACACTCGATTATGCGGACTTGATTCGCTATACTGCCGCCTTTTCACGAATACTGATGTTCTCCATGTCTATAGTACACAAGCTCTCGTTTCTGCCGTTTCTGCCGGACAAGGGGCGTGTCCGCGAGGTGCTGCGTATCGCGACGCCCCTTATTATCGGCAGCAGCGCCCTGACCGTGATGCAGTTCTGCGACCGCCTCTTTCTGGCCCGTCACAGCAACATCTCGATTCAGGCGGCGCTGCCGGCCGGCATCCTCTCCTTCACCTTCATCTGCATCTTTGCGGCCACGGCCGGTTATGCAGGTACTTTTGTGGCGCAATACCACGGTGCAGGCGACCGGCGCAAATGTGTACATGTGACCGTGCAGGGAATCTGGCTCTCCCTGGCCAGTCTGCCATGTCTGCTACTGCTGATTCCCGTCGGCCACTGGCTGATGACCCTCATCGGGCATGCGCCAGAGGTTATGGCCGAGGAGCGCATCTACTTCAACTGGATGATGCGCGGCGGCTTCCTCGTGCCGCTCGGATGGGTGATCGGCGGCTTCTTTACAGGTCGGAGCCGCATGCGCCTCAATACGATGGCCAACATCGCAGGCGCCGTTGTCAACGTGATCCTCGACTACGTCATGATCTTCGGGAAACTCGGCTTCCCGGCCATGGGTCTCAGGGGCGGTGCCATCGCCACGGTCATCGCCAGTACCGTGGCACCGCTGATCCAGTTCGTTTATTTCCTGCGCGACCCGGTGGTGCGGCGCCTTGGAGTACACCGCATCTGGTATCCCGATTTCAAGCTGATGGGGCGCATTTTACGCTTCGGTTTTCCAGCCGGTCTGCACATGATGGCCGACGGTACCGCTTTTGCCGCCTTTGTCATGCTTACCGGGCGCCTTGATGCGCTCTCGCTGGCCGCCAGCAATATCGCGCTCAGCATCAACTGGCTGGTCGTATGTCCGCTCACGGGAATCGGGGGGGCGGCGGCTATTCTTGCCGGCCAGCATCAGGGCCGCCGCGACAGTAGCGCGGCAGCCACGGCAGGCTGGACTGCGCTGGCGGTAGCGTGTGCCTACATGTCTGTGATGGTCTTTGTCTTCCTGCTTGGTTCGGATGCGTTCTTCCGTCTCTTCTACGCCGCCGATGCCACCTTCACCCTGGAGCAGTTGCAGGCTATCGGCTTCCCGATGATGGTGGCCATGGCACTCTGGGGCCTCTTCGACACTGCTAACATTGTGATTACGGGAGCGTTGCGCGGCGTAGGCGACACCCGGTTTGTCATGCTTTACATGCTGATCATGGGGTGGGGGATGTGGATTCCCGGCGAGTTGCTGATCCTCTACCGTGGCGGCAATATCCTCCACGCGTGGTATTGGATGGCAATCTACGTTGCCTTGCTCTCCTTCGGTTTTCTCTGGCGGTGGCATGGCGGACGCTGGCGGCGCATCGACCTGCTCCGTCAGTCTCCAGCGACCGTCAGTGGTGCGTAGTTTGAGGCCTTGTCCTTTCATGAAATACGGGCCGCAGCCCCCTTGTTGTGTTCTGAGTTCCGTGATTCAATAGAATTGAATCGCACCACGCAATGGGCTTGCATTATTACTCCGCATAGGCAACACTTGGCTACATGCAAAAGAGTCAGGAGAAGCCGGCTTTCAAGCCATTCGTCCCGCATCAGGACACTCTCATCCGGGCGAATTATCATACGCATACGACTTGGTGCGACGGGGCGGATTCGGCCGAGGCGGTCATCATGTCGGCGATTGCCAAGGGGTATGAGGCGATCGGCTTCTCATCGCATGTGGCGTTCCCGGATACGATTCCGGGAATGCTTGACCCGCGGAAGGGCTTGGAATACGCGGCGGAGATTCGCCACCTCCAGGCCAGATACGCCGATCGCATCAAGGTGTTTCTGGGATTGGAGGCTGACTACATTCCCGGGGTGACCGCTCCCGAGAGTTCGCGCTACTCCGCCTTGAATCCCGACTACATGATCGGAGCTGTTCACTATGTGGTTACGGACGATGGTTCCCGCGTTCCCGTTGATAATACGCCCAGGATGCTGATGGACGGCATAGCCGCGCACTTCCGGGGTAGTGTGGAGGCATATATCAGAGCCTACTACCGGCAACTGCGCGAGATGGTGTCGCGGTATGCGTTTGACATTGTCGCGCATCTGGATCTGATCCGGAAATTCAACGTCCGTAATCCCTATTTCGACGAGACGGCACCATGGTATTGTGACGAGGTGGCGCATACGGCGGATGTTGTCGCGGCATCCGGCAAGATCGTCGAGGTGAATACCGGCGCCATTTCCCGCGGCTGGCTGGACGATGCGTATCCGTCACGTCCATTCCGCGATCTGCTGCGCGAGCGCGGTGTCCGGTTCATCCTTTCTGCCGATTCTCATGCCGCCGCTACGATAGACTGTGCCTACGAGCGCTTTTCCACAGCGGAGCATTTTCTGACGGGGGTCGAGTGGTTGGGCACCCGTTAATGCCGCCAAGCGGCTTGACCTGCCTGCCTGTTTCCCCATACACTCTGCTCCATGGGTTACGGACACCAGCGTTATCATAAGGAGCAACCACGGGGTGTACCGGTGCGGCCCATTCAAGCGAGAGGACGACAAGACTTGAAACCAACAGATGCGCAGCACACCGGGGCAACGGAGTTCCGGAACAACCCGTGGGGCAGGGCTGGCTTCATGCTGACCACAGGCCATGGGGTATTGCGTTTTATCGCAACCGCGGCGCTGGCCGTTTGCACCCTGGCCATGTGTACCGGGGTGGCGGCGGCGGAGGCACAGCCGGCTGCCAAGGCCGGGGG
>LSQX01082660.1_pt2 | contig 15469 bp, 13 predicted proteins | sample 654561 | NCBI WGS metagenome assembly LSQX01 (sample SAMN04489861, study PRJNA283612) | anaerobic digester metagenome | isolation source: 4 biogas reactors fed with cattle manure at either 37C or 55C with and... | place: Denmark: Kongens Lyngby | collected 2014 | reverse complement strand
ATCGCAGCCGTCTCAACACGCTCACGACGAACCCGATCCTGTGAGGTAGTAATACTGAGTGCTAGCGTGGTAGGAATATTTAAGCCATCCATAGCTGCACTCGCTAAATACTCACGAATACTTGTACGTAACACTGCCCTGCCATCACCCATACGTGAATAAGGCGTTAGGCCAGCACCCTTTAATTGGAGTTCCCAAGGCACATCTGCTGAACTCGACTTAATTGCACCCAATAAATGAGCGCGACCATCACCTAACTGACCTGCCCAGACACCAAATTGATGACCACTGTAGACCGCAGATAAAGTAACTCCACCAGGCAAATCTGCTTGTCCTGACATGATCTCTAAAAACTCAGGACTCTCCCATACAGCTGGACTGATGTCTAAGAGCTCAGCAACTCGCGGGTTAACATGCAATAATTTGACATCATGTCGTAAACCCTGCATCTTGAGTCGGGTAAAAAACTCTGGAGATAGTTCAGCAAAAGAGTTGCTGACTTGTAGTGATTTCATAATAATCTGCCTAATACGTTATTGACCGGATTTTTTGCGTTGCTTAGCTATCTTTTTAGCAGGACGCAAGTACATGATCAACACATAAAAAACAATCAATGAAAGTAACGTTTCAGCCATTGCTAAGTGACGAGACAATTCTGATGGGTCACTATACCAACGTACGATCCCTTCCATAAAGTAGAGTAAGACCAACATTGAGGTCCACTGCATAGTATATAGATTGCCGCGCCATAAGCCGACTAATGGAAAAACAAGGGGTATCGCTTTTAGCGCCATTAGTGAACCGCCAGGAATTACTGGTGCTAAGACCCACTCCCAGAGGACACATAGAATAATAAGTAGAACGGTGCAAATAAATGCAAGATAACGATAAAGGGGGTTTAAAGGAACCGTTGTCATAGAGTACGAAGCTTGTCATGTATCAACAGGCTATTGTATGCTATATCTTTTTTACAAAGCTACTCAGAAACACTAGCGCCTGTAATCACTTAATTAATGGGTCAACCTACAATGAACAAAAAGCAGTTGCAAGGAGCTGACAACAACGATTCGAGCAATCGTGTTTTCATTAAAAATCATAGAAACTCTCTAGGTGATTGGTATTTTTATAAAGACGCCTTGATGTTTGCTATTTCCCGGCTAATCAATGAGGGCCTAACGAGTAAAGCTGCGAGCCTTTCATACACTTCCATTACATCGGCAGTACCCCTATTAGCCGTAATTTTGTCATTATTTACTGCCTTTCCAATTTTTAATGATTTTAAGTACTACTTGGATCAGTTTCTGACGGAAAGCCTGTTTCCTGAAAATATTTCCGGGCAGGTATTGAGTTACCTAAATACCTTTGCTGATGCTGCGTCGGGATTGACAGTGGTAGGAACAATATTTTTGGTTGTCACCTCAATTATGTTGATGATGACTATTGAGAAAGCGTTAAACCAAATTTTTCAAATCAAAAAGCCTCGTCCTCTCTTGCAGCGTATTTTAATTTATTGGGCAATTTTATCGCTTGGGCCTTTTGCCTTAGCACTTAGTCTTTGGGCTAGCGCTACGGTTTTACAAGAAACTATCGGTTCAGAATTTTCCTTTTTAAAAAGCTTTTTAAGTTTTGTTGTGCCGGTACTTTTCTCCGGTTTCTTGATGAGCCTGCTTTATTTTATTGTTCCTAATCGCCGAATTAATTTTAGAGATGCGATGGTTGGTGGCTTTTTTACAGCGATTTTTGCTGAAATCATGCGTCTAGGATTTACTTTATATTTAAGCTATTTTCATACCTATACGCTGATTTATGGCACTTTTGCAATTTTACCTATCTTCTTAATTTGGGTATATATCTCTTGGCTATTGGTTTTGTTAGGGGCCTATATTGTGTCGCTTATGCCGCAAATCCGTCGTGGCATCATTACCCATGACAGCCTCTCCGGAACCCGTTTATTACTAGCTACCAGAGTACTAAGAGCGTTGTACGAAAATAGAAAATTACATAAGCCCGGCCTGAATGAAGCTCAGCTACTGACCTTAATCCCCAGTAGTTATGATAATATCAATTATGTTTTAGAAACACTCAATGATCTTGGCTATGTGATGCGTAACGCTGATGGGCGAGATGCCATATGGGCGTTAATCTGTGATGATAATTATCCAATTACACCTCTAGTGGATTTCTTTGTCTTTAATCAGCAGATGGATGAGGTGCTAAGCGATGAGAAGCTTCACGATATATTGCAACGCACCTTTAACAATGAGGACGTCCCCGTCAGCACGCTGTACTAATATCGGGCAGGCTGATATTCAGCCACCCGATTAGTTTTAAGTCAGTTTCTAGCTATTGTTACTGTACATATAACGACGAGACCAAGGCAGCTCCTGCGCAGAACGACCTGCTTTGCGGCAGACAATCTGATAGATAGATGCCTTATCATGTTCAAAAACATAGGCACATCCCGCTAGGTAGACACGCCAAATACGAAACATCTCTTCATCAACCAACTTAGATATTTCATCCTTACGCTCTTCAAAATTCTGCGTCCAAATATCCAAGGTCTTTGCATAATGACGGCGTAAACTTTCAATATCGATAGCCTCTAAGCCACCGCGTTGTGCCGCCTCAAGTGCCAAGCTAATATGCGGTAACTCGCCATTAGGAAAGACATAGCGATCAATAAATTCACCGCCGCCAAGAGAGTTTCCAGCATTATCGGCATCTGTTGAGGTGATACCATGCTTCATGGCAATACCATCATCTGTCAGCAGATCACGCACACGTAAAAAATAATCGGGTAGATTGGCCTTGCCAACATGTTCAAACATCCCAACACTGCTGATTCGATCAAACTGCCCTTCAACATCACGAAAACCCTGCAAGCGAATCTCAATTTGTTCGTCCAATCCGGCAGCTTTTACCCTTTCCCTTGCTAAATCATATTGATTTTGAGATAGCGTAATACCTACACATTGAGCCCCAAATTTGCTCGCAGCGCGTAGTACTAATGCCCCCCAACCGCAGCCTATATCCAGCAGACGATGACCAGGTTGCACCTGAATCTTCGTCAGAATATGATCGATCTTTTTGAGCTGTGCCGTAGCAAGATCCTCATTACCATTTTCAAAATAACCGCAAGAATAAACCATATTCTTATCTAGCCAAAGCTGATAGAACTCATTTGAAACATCATAATGATACTGAATGGACTCACGAACGCTGGCCTTGCTATGATTAAAATAGCGTGCTATCCGTGCTAGCTTACCAGTTTGCTTTGCACCACTTCGTGCTAGTGAAAAACTAATATTGATGATATCGGTAATCGTACCCTCAACATCAATTTTACCTTTGATATAAGCCTCAGCTAGATTGGCTAAATTTGGATCAAGCAATAAAGGAGCTGCTGATACATTATTGACCTTGACCGTGACTTGTTGGGTGACAAACTCGCCTAAGTTAATTTCCTGACCTCCCCACAGAACGAGTCGAGCTGGTATGTTGAACTGTTCACGAACAATACTAGCCCATTGCGCCAGTTTGTTTTCTAAAACCATAACTTCTCTTTCTCCTATTCTAATGAAGACATAGAAATATATTGTAGACCATTTTGTCAAATGAGTGATTTATGGTTTTTCGTAAAATTAGCGTAAAAATTCCCTATAGGCTATAATTGGCGCACAAAGAAAAAGCTCAAATACAACTTGTTATTTGAGCTTTTTTCTGTTGAGCAGCTAAATCATAATATCAAAATAGCTTTTCGAAATACTGTTCGATATCCTCGGTAACCTCTGGCTGGCGTTTTTTATAACTACCAATTACCTCAACATCGACCCTTGCCTCAGGCGCCGGCCGGCAGCAGCAAGGTAAAATCTCACCCGGATTGACATAGGCTAGTGGCTCGGTAATATACTCAACCTCACCATCAAGCAAGGTAGTACGGCACGATCCACAATAGCCTGAGCGGCATTGGTACTCAACCTCATAGCCCTGCCGCTCCAGTCCTTCAAGCATCGTCTCGTCACTTAGTAATTCAAAGCTACCGTCCCAGGTAAAGACTCGACTCATAGTTCAAACCCAGATAAATCATCCGGATTAATATCAGAGTCAATCTGACCAATCAGATAAGAACTGATTTCTACCTCTTGTGGAGCGACCTGAACATTATCAGATGATAACCAAGAGTTAATCCAAGGAATCGGATTTTGATTAGCCCCTTCAAATGCTGGCTTAAGGCCAACAGCAGCCATACGTGAGTTAGTAATGTACTCAACGTATTTACACAAAATATCGCGGTTAAGACCAATCATGGAGCCGTCTTTGAATAAATAGCCGGCCCATTCTTTTTCTTGCTCAGCTGAATCTCTAAACATCTCAAAACAATCTTGCTCGAGCTCTTTAGCGATTTCAACCATCTCAGGATCGTCTTGACCATTGCGCATAATATTCAGCATATGCTGAGTACTGACTAAGTGCAATGCCTCATCACGCGCAATTAGCTTAATAATTTTGGCGTTACCCTCCATCAACTTTCTTTCTGCAAAAGCAAAAGAACAAGCAAAGCTCACATAGAAACGAATCGCTTCAAGAATATTTACAGACATCAAGCATAAGTAAAGCTTCTTCTTAAGCTCTCTCAGGCTAACTACCTCAGTTTTACCGTTAATCGTATGAGTACCCTCGCCTAGTAACTGATATAGCGCTACTGAACGGATTAAATCATCGTAATACTTAGAGATATCACGAGCACGCTCTAAAATATGCTCATTGACAACGATATCATCAAAAACCACTGAAGGATCATTAACAATATTACGAATAATGTGCGTATAAGAACGTGAGTGGATCGTTTCAGAGAAAGACCAAGTCTCAATCCACGTTTCTAACTCAGGTAAAGAAACGATAGGCAGTAGCGCCACGTTAGGGCTGCGACCCTGAATTGAATCAAGTAATGTTTGATACTTTAAGTTTGAGATGAAAATATGCTTTTCATGCTCTGGTAATTTAGCGTAGTCGATTCGGTCTTGCGACACATCAACCTCTTCTGGACGCCAGAAGAAAGATAACTGCTTCTCGATCAACTTCTCAAATACTTCAAACTTTTGTTGGTCATAGCGTGCAACGTTGACGCTTTGACCAAAGAACATAGGCTCTTTTAAAGCATTATTTGGGGTTTCATTAAAAGTACTATATAACATAAAAGCTTCTTATATAAAACTAGTGTAAAGCGCTTAAATTATTAATTAACTCAATAACTTAAGCGCAAAAAAATTAAATCTTGCAAGCACCGCTTTCGCAATCATCCGGTGCATCAGCTAAATTGACTAAGTCACCTTGATCATCCTGTGCGCCATCACGGGTATTGTGATAGTAAAGGGTTTTTAAACCATACTTATAAGCACTTAATAAGTCTTTGAGTAACTCATTCATCGGCACTTTACTGTTCGGGAAACGTGATGGGTCATAATTGGTATTAGCAGAAATAGCTTGATCAACAAACTTTTGCATAATACCGACTAGACGCAAGTAACCGTCGTTAGAAGGCATATTCCAAAGTGTTTCATACTGCCCTCTTAAGCGCTGATACTCAGGTACAACCTGACGTAAAACGCCATCTTTAGAAGCCTTCACAGTGATTAATCCACGCGGTGGCTCAATACCATTCGTCGCATTGGAAATCTGGCTTGATGTCTCAGAAGGCATCAAGGCTGTTAGTGTTGAGTTACGTAAACCATGCTCTTTAATATCACTACGTAGCGCTTCCCAATCTAGTAATAAAGGCTCTTGGCAGAAAACATCAATATCCTTTTTGTAGGTATCGATTGGCAAAACACCTTGAGCATAAGTAGTTTCGTCAAATGCTAAGCAAGGACCATACTCTTTAGAGAGGTTCATTGACGCTTTTAACAAGTAATACTGAATAGCTTCAAAGGTACGATGTGTAAGACCATTGCCACTACCATCAGAATAACGAGCACCATTTTTTGCTAAATAATAAGCATAGTTAATAACACCGACACCTAAGGTACGGCGATTCATTGTCGCAATTTCAGCCGCTTTAATCGGATAATCCTGATAATCAAGCAAAGCATCTAAGGCACGTACAATTAAATCAGCTAAATGCTCTAACTCATCTAAAGACTCAAGTGCGCCAAGGTTAAAGGCTGACAAGGTACATAAAGCAATCTCGCCATTCTCATCGTTAATATCGTTTAATGGCTTAGTTGGTAAAGCGATCTCTAGACACAAGTTTGACTGGCGCACAGGGGCAACAGATGGGTCAAACGGGCTATGCGTATTGCAGTGGTCAACGTTTTGAATATAGATACGACCCGTACCAGCACGCTCTTGCATCATTAACGAGAAGAGCTCAGCCGCCTTAACACTACGCTTACGGATAGACTCATCCTGCTCATACTGAGTGTATAGACGCTCAAACTCATCCTGATCGGCAAAGAACGCATCATATAATCCTGGCACATCCGATGGAGAGAACAAGGTAATATGCTGCCCCTTGATTAGTCGCTGATATAACAAGCGGTTAATCTGCACACCGTAGTCCATATGACGAACACGGTTTTCCTCGACACCACGGTTATTTTTAAGCACTAATAAGGACTCTACCTCTAGATGCCACATTGGATAGAATAATGTCGCTGCACCGCCACGCACACCACCTTGAGAGCAGCATTTAACAGCCGTTTGGAAGTGCTTGTAAAAAGGTATGCAACCGGTATGCTGTGCCTCACCACCGCGAATCGCACTGCCGACTGCACGGATACGGCCTGCATTAATACCAATACCGGCACGCTGAGAAACATAACGCACAATAGCCGCGCTAGTCGCATTAATAGAGTCTAAGCTATCATCACACTCAATTAAAACGCATGAGCTAAATTGACGGGTCGGCGTACGCACACCAGCCATAATCGGCGTTGGCAAAGAAATCTTAAAGGTCGAGGTCGCATCGTAGAAATCCTTAACATACTGCAGACGTGTCTCTTTAGGATACTTAGAGAATAAGCAGGCAGCCACTAGGATATAGAGGAACTGCGGACTCTCGAAAATTTCACCGGTAACCCGGTTTTGAATCAAATACTTGCCTTCCAGCTGATTAACTGCCGCATAAGCAAAGCTTAAATCGCGCTCATGCTCTAGGAAAGAGTCCATTTGCTTAAACTCCTCCTCGGAGTAATCCTCAAGCAGATGGCGATCGTATTTATTAAGTTCAACAAGCCTTTTTACATGATCGTAAAGTTTTGGCGGCTCAAACTCGCCATAAGCCTTTTTACGCAAATGAAAAATAGCCAAGCGTGCAGCCATAAACTGATAGTCTGGTGTTTGCTCTGAAATCAAATCAGCTGCAGCTTTAATAACTGTTTCGTGAATATGCTCGGTCTTAATACCGTCATAAAATTGAATTTGTGATCGTAGCTCAACCTGAGAAACCGAGACATGGTCTAAACCTTCGGCAGCCCAATCTAATACACGGTGGATTTTATCTAGATCCAGCGGTTCTTGACGACCATCTCGCTTCGTTACTAACAGAGCTTTATTCATGAAGATCCTTTTGAAAACGGGCTTTTTGGGCTTGTTTCGCCACTAGGCCAAGCAAAACCAAAAAGTCTATATATAGTTAAAAATAATGACTTATAGTCAATATGTAGTATTAAAATCGATATCAGCTCTAAAATCAAGTGATAAGAGATTTATTAAAAAGATGTTTTTTTATTATTGACAATCAGAAAAAATTGAGCGTCAGATACAGCATTACTATGTATGACTTGAAGCCACCGGTTTTGCCATATCTTTGAAAATCTCGTAGGATTTAAGCAGCAAATTAGGGTCTGCTTTTGCTAGTTCCTGAGCATTAGATAGAGATTGACGCCATAGCCTAGCACCCTTTTGACCGTTAAATAAACCAAGTAAAGGCTTCATAACAAATCGTAACGGTACACCTTCTTTTAATTGGCGAATTGCATAGTCAAAGACTAACTGAATTATCTCATCAATTGCTAAATGCTCGGTATCAGGCCACAGCAATTGACTAATCTCTCTGATACGGTAGGGTTCGTGCCAAGCAGCACGACCGATCATAATCCCCTCAAATGCCTGTGCTTGCTCGTGCATTTGCGCAACCTCACCTAAGCCGCCATTTAAAATAAAGCGAGCTTCTGGAAAGTCCTTAGCGAGTTGGGTAACCCATTCATAGCGCAATGGCGGAATCTCACGATTGTCTTTAGGCGACAACCCCTTTAAAACTGCATTACGAGCATGAGCGATAAAGACGCGAGTGTCACTTTTTTCTATTAATGTACCGACAAAATCACGTACAAAGCCATAATCGTCACTGTAATCTAAACCCAGACGATGCTTGACCGTTACCGGCACCGTAACAGCATCCTGCATGGCCTTTAGACAGTCAGCAACTAAGTCGACCTCAGCCATCAAACAAGCACCAAAAGCCCCTCTTTGCACGCGCTCTGAGGGACAGCCGCAGTTGAGATTAATCTCATCATAGCCCCACTGCTCACCTAGTTTAGCACAATGAGCTAAGTCCTCTGGCTCACTGCCACCTAGCTGCAAAGCGACCGGATGCTCCTCGCTATTGAATTGAAGATGACGCTTAACATCACCATGGATCAAAGCGCCCGTCGTCACCATCTCAGTATAGAGCAAAGCTTTTGGTGCTAATAAACGGTAAAAATAACGGGCATGCCTATCTGTCACATCCAACATAGGAGCAATAGATAAACGCCAAGGCTGATCGGGCGACTCGTAAATTGAGGTCATAAATAAAAATTAATTACGAATAAATGGGTTTAATTTAACTTCACTGGTCTTGTCGATAGATTTTTTAATCTCGCTATATCGTCGAAGTACATCTGATTTGTAAACGACACCTAGCAAATGAGGTGGTTCAGCAAAGTCTAACACTGGAAGACGCTCACCATTATAAGTGACGAATTCATCCTGCACCTCATCCAAGGTCATTCCGGCACGTAAAGGCTCCAAATAAGTACGCGAAATTAAGTGTGCCGGTATTGGCTCATCCAGGTTAACCGCACCAAGTAAACTACGTGTAATATCCCGATGAGCCAATACGCCTAAGAACTCATTATCCTCATTGACAACATAAAGATAACGCACGCTAAGCTCAGTAAATAGGTCAATAGCCTCACCAACTAACATATCGCTACGAATAATATTTTCTGGGTTTTTGTTAATTAATTGCTCAATACGAACGTTACCCAAGCGATGACGTAGACGAATATCCTCTTCGCGGTTAGTCGTCACATTAAACATGACTAGACCATTAAATTGTCGCGCTAAGAAACTAGCAACAACACAAGCAAAAACCACTGGCACCACAATGGACTGATTATGTGACATTTCAATCATCATAATAATGGCCATTAAGGGCGCACTAGAGGCGGCAGATAAAAAAGCCCCCATCCCTAAAATGGCAAACACTGGACTATAAGGCGCCAACGCTGGAAAGATAATCACTGCAGTTTTGAGTATTAATAGAGCCACTGCCGCCCCAATAAACATAATAGGTGTAATCACACCACCTACTGCTCCGGCACCTACCGATACTAAGGTGGCAGCAACTTTAAGTAATAAAAAGATAATCAAAAACTGCCAAGTCCAAGCTTCTCCATGGATAAAGGTCGAGACAATCGAGTCACCATTACCGGCTAATCTCGGGTCATAGAGTAAAAACAAACCCACAATTAAACCTGCAATAGCCATGCGAATCGCTAAAGGAAGTGGAACTAACTTGATGCCTCTTTTACACCAATCGAGTGCCCTTAAAAAAAACGGTGACAAGATACCAGCAAAAACGCCAACGATAATAGCACACACAATTAACTCAGCGGTCAGTGATATCTCAATATTTATTTCATACAATAAAAAATGACTATTAAAAAAGCGAGTGGTTAAGTGTGCTGACATAGCAGCAATTAATAAAGGCCCGACAATGACCATGGACATACTGCCCACCACAATTTCAGCGACAAACAAAGCCCCTGCAATCGGCGTATGATAAGCTGCAGAGACCGCCCCTGCGGCACCACAAGCTACAATCAATCGCAGGCGCTTGGCATCCATAAAGAAAAAACGGCCAATGACCGACGACAGCATGGCGCCCATATGTATCATCGGACCCTCTCGCCCCATGGAAAAGCCAGAGGTAATTACCGCCATAGATGACAGAATACGCAGTACGCCCTGCTTGATCGAGAGACGACCGTCACCCAGTGCCACCGCCTCCATATAATCCGAGTTAGTATCCGTCTTGATGCGGGCCGACCAAGATAAAAGCAATCCGCCGATCAAACCTGCCAAGCAAGGGTAAAGCACTGCTTGCCAAGTAGCAAAGCTAGAAACCACACTATCGATGGTGCCTGTTTCACCAACCATTAGCATTTGTAGTAAATGAACCCCTTGAAAAAAAATCAAGGTTGCCAAAGCACCCACTATTCCCATAAGTACGGCCCACAGCAAAACAATCGCTTGGCTGTGAAACAACGGTCGACGAACGATCCGCTTACGAAAATAGGTAATACGACGCTTAAAGGCCATGATAGTAATTTTTTGAGAATCTCAGTTATAAAATTTAAGTCGCAACGGCTTGGATTATTGGGAATTCAGCGACGAGACTGGTAAAATCAGCATTCAAGTCTATATTTTACCCATCATTCATATACTTTATAAGATTTAATTAATTCTATGGCTGTTTTTACTCCTGTAACACCTGAAGAAGCTCAGGTAATTTTGCAAGATTACGATCTAGGCGAGTTTGTTTCCATGCAGGGTATTACTGCGGGTATTGAAAATACTAATTATTTTTTGACCACCACTAAGGGTGAGTATGTCCTTACCATATTTGAGGTTTTGACAACAGAGCAAATTCCCTTTTATTTAGACCTAATGTACGGTTTAGGTGTTAAAAAGCAGGCTGTGCCAATGCCGCAAAAGCGCAATGATGGCGCTATTTGGGGCATTTTCAATGATAAGCCTATTGCCATTGTGCTGCGTCTAAACGGTGGCTGGGAGGCTCACCCTAGCGCCAAGCATTGTGAGATAGTTGCCCGCGCGCAGGCTAGACAGCATATTGCGGCATACGACCTACCACTCAGTCAAGCTAATTTACGTGGCCTAAGTTGGTGGCAAGAAACCTACCCGCAAATCAAGCCTTTTTTAAATGACGAGTTACAAGCGCTTTACGAGAGCACTTTAGAAGAACAAATTGAAGTTCAAAACGGCTACGCTTGGCGCTTTATGCCGAGTGGTCCATGTCATTGCGATTTATTCCGTGACAATGTGCTGTTTGATGGCACTTATGAGGATCCATCCTTAGGGGGGGTCATCGATTTTTATTTTGCTGGTGTTGATCGTTGGATATTTGATGTGGCTGTCGCTGTCAATGATTGGTGTATTGATCGTGATAGCGGTGAGTTGATTCCAGAGCTTGTCGAAGCTTGGCTTAGCAGCTATCACAAAGGACGCCCTTTTACTGATGCCGAACGTGAGCTTTGGCCAGTTGCTCTTAGAGCTGCTGCACTACGCTTCTGGACCTCAAGGCTCTTTGACTTTTACCTACCGCGCCCTGCACAGAGTCTCAAGCCTCATGATCCAACGCATTTTGAGCGTATTCTTAAGTCACGCACCTACGGCGAGATTCCGCCTTTACCTCAACGTTAAGGAATATCATGCAAGCTGTAAAACTTCCTGCTAGCGCTGGATTAAATTGGCTGAAAAAAGGTTTTGCCATTTTCAAAAAGCGACCGACGCTATTTATCGCGCTGGCCTTTGTATGGAATTTTAATACAATTATCAGTATGCAATTGCTCGGTATCTTCGGTATTTTCAGTGTCGCCCTAGTGCAGCCGGTATATATTGCCTTTATTTTGATGTGCACTCATTTTATTTATGAGGGCAAAAAGCTAGATTGGAATGAGCTCTTTGAGCCTTTTAGAGAGCTTAAAATACTAAAATCCTTGCTCATAGCCGGATTTATTTATGGCGTTGTTTTTTTAATCCTAGACATCTTTTTGACACCTGCTTTAATAAACGAAAGTGATGTGCCAAATATTGTTGCTGCTGGTAATAATGGGGAAATGACCGTAGATAGCTACAATGCCATCATTTCTTCCATTAATCCCATAGCCATTATCATGACAGTCATAAATTCCATCGTCTTGACTTTGGTTTATTGGTTTGTACCTGCTTTGATTTTGTGGAATAACGTAGAGCCGATTAAATCGATCGTCTTTTCCTGTGTCGGTGTTTTACGTAACATAGGTGCTTTTATCACCATGGCCGTCAGTTTTATCATCATCGGTTTTGCCATTTGGCTCCTGATGCTTATTGTGATGAGCATTGGCATCACTGGGGTATTTTTTGCTTTTATTCTTCAATTAATTTTTATATCATTACTTATGACAGTTTACTGCGCTATGTATATTAGCTATAGACAAATTTACCAAAACGCCTCTTAGCCGCGCAAAAAAATCCAATATGTAAAATGTAATGAGTAAAGATTAACACCGTGTGAGGTAGTGATATGTCCAAAAAAGTTTTAGTAGCTGCAGCTCTTTGCTTAAGCCTGAGTGCTTGTGAAACAATGAATATTGCCGGCATGGTCGGTGCAGCATCAACACTTGCCAGTGCTGCGAGTATTAGTGACAGTGATGTTACTGCACTTGGTCTTAGAGCACAGCAGCAGCTTGATGCTGAAAACAAGGTGGCACCTGCCAACAATGCTTATGCTAAACGCTTAAACAAGATCACTCGTAACTTACAATCATACGAGGGCCGTCAATTAAATTATCAAGTATATTTGACCGATGAGGTTAACGCCTTTGCTCTGCCTAATGGTGGAGTCCGCGTCTATAGTGGCCTAATGGATAGAATGACTGATGATGAGCTGCTCTACGTAATTGGTCACGAAATTGGTCACGTTATGATGGGGCACTCTAAGCAGCAAACTCGTGCCAATATGATGAGTTCGGCGGCCTTACAAGCTCTCTCATCTAGCGGAACCACGGTTGGCGCTCTATCTAGTGGTGCGATTGGCCAATTAGGCCATCAACTTGTTAATGCTCAATACTCCCAAGCTCACGAGTATGAAGCAGATGCCTATGGTTTGAAGATACTAAAGCAACAAGGCAAGAGCAAGGACGCAGCAGCCTCAGCACTACGTAAACTAGCTGCTATTGGTGGTAATAACTCAAGTATGTTCTCTTCACATCCTAACCCTTCAGCGCGTGCTGATCGTATCGATAAAATGGATTAGTTAGTTGGGCTTTAGGATGTCTTTGCAGGCATTTGAGCCTCTAATCTAAGCATCCAGCACATAGCTTAAACCATCGTCCATATCAAGCTCGGGTATTAATTCATTAATACCCGATTTTTCTGGGTAATGAATATGCGAGAGGTATAAACCATCTGCCATAAAGGTCGGCGCCGCATACTTACGATCACGGAGTGCTAAAAGCTCGCTCATATACTCAGCGCGATATTTACCCTTCCCAACATAGACTAAAGAGCCGATGATATTGCGCACCATATGGTGTAAAAAAGCATTACCCTTAATCGAAAAGATAAAGAGATTTCCATGCTTCCTAATATGGAGATGATGAATCGTACGAATAGGTGAATGAGCCTGGCATTCCGATGATCTAAAGCTCGTGAAATCATGCTGACCCACTAGGTACTGAGCCGCTTCCCGCATATGCTCAAGATCCAAAGGCAAGTGAAACCAACCGACTAGCCCCTTTAAAATGGCAGAATGTACGGGATGGTTACGCAACACATAGAGGTAGGTGCGCTCCTCAGCGTCAAAACGAGCATGGAAATCAGACGCGACATGCTTAGCCCATTTAATACGAATATCGGGTGGTAAAAAGCTATTTACCCCCCTCACCCAGGAGTTTTCACTCCGTGTCGCGTCAGTATCCAAATGCACCACTTGATTAATCGCATGTACGCCAGTATCAGTACGTCCAGCACAAACGACCTGCGTTGGTGTGGTAATAAACTGACTGACTGCCGCTTCGACTTCAGCTTGTACAGTGGCTCGATCGACTTGCACCTGCCAGCCGTAATAATTTTGTCCCTGATAAGAAATACCTAAGACAACACGATGCTTAGCCATTAACTTTTATCCAAGTCCAAATTAATTTCTTTGAGCTGCTTTCTGAAGGCCTTAGCGGCTGGACTCTGATCCAATGGAGACTGAGCACCTAGCTCTGGGACAGTCCCTGAGCTAGGCCCCATCAATTTATTAGCAAGAACGAGGATCACTGCTATCAATAGGACGAAAGCCACTAAGAGAATAGCAATATTATCCGTGAGAAATTGCAGTAATCCCATCTATTTAATACCTTTTGAGCAAATACTGCTTACATCTCGCCAAGTGCGATACGTAGCATACGACGTAAAGGCTCAGCAGCGCCCCATAGTAGCTGATCACCAACGGTGAAAGCGCTGATATAGTCTGGGCCCATACTTAATTTGCGGACACGACCAACTGGAATGTCTAGCGTACCGGTAACAGCAACAGGCGTTAACTCACGCATAGTGACGTCGCGGTCATTAGGCACAAATTTAGCCCAATCGCTACTCTCAGCAATGATGTCGTTAATCTCGTCAAGCGGCACATCCTTTTTAAGCTTAAAGGTCAAGGCCTGACTATGACAACGCATCGCACCGACACGTACACACAAACCATCGATAGGAATGATTTCATCACCACTACGGCCTAAGATTTTATTAGTCTCAGCCTGAGCCTTCCACTCCTCGCGAGATTGACCGTTGTCTAATTGACTATCAATCCAAGGAATCAAGCTGCCACCTAGTGGTACGCCGAAGTTAGCTTGCGGTAAGCTCTCATCGCGCTGAGTTGCAAGTACCTGACGATCAATGTCTAAAATAGCAGAAGCTGGGTCATCTAATAATGACTTAACCGAGTTGCCAATGACACCAAACTGAGTCAGTAACTCACGCATATGCTTAGCCCCACCGCCAGACGCTGCTTGATAAGTCATGCTGCTCATCCACTCGACCAAGTCGTGCTTAAATAAGCCACCAACACCCATTAACATACAGCTAACAGTACAGTTACCACCAACGAAGTCCTTAACACCATTGGCCAGTGAGGCATCAAGTAAATCACGATTGATAGGATCTAGCGCAATAACCGCATGGTCCTGCATACGCAAAGCACTAGCCGCGTCAATCCAGATGCCATCCCAGCCAGCTGCACGAAGCTTTGGATACACCTCATTAGTGTAATCGCCACCTTGAGCAGTCACAATAATGGGTAACTTTTTAAGTGCATCAATATCAAATGCATCTTGTAAAGGACCAGCACCCTCTGCCCACGTCGGAGCAGCGCCACCAGCATTGCTCGTCGAGAAGAATACTGGCTCAATCAGTTTAAAATCACCCTCATCACGCA
>LSQX01185250.1_pt1 | contig 15471 bp, 12 predicted proteins | sample 654561 | NCBI WGS metagenome assembly LSQX01 (sample SAMN04489861, study PRJNA283612) | anaerobic digester metagenome | isolation source: 4 biogas reactors fed with cattle manure at either 37C or 55C with and... | place: Denmark: Kongens Lyngby | collected 2014 | reverse complement strand
TCAATATGTATATTATTGTAAACATGCTTTCAATTAATAAAAACAATCACATTTGTCCGGTTAAACTTCATTTTTCAGCAATTTGAAAAAATGGGGTTTTCAGAGCAGACTCATGATTAAAACTTTTATTTTCAAAGGTATCATATGGAACTCGCTTTTAATCATCTTCTTGAGTGTAAGAATTGTTGACTACGTCGATTACTTCGTAATTCATGCTCGTTTCATACGATTATTTTATTTTTACACTACGGTGTATGGAAAACTTCGTTTTTAAATTATTCATACCGTTTACATTCCAATATTTGAGTCATCTATAGACAAAAATAAGTAACCTATGTTAACAATAAAACCCATTTCATGCATTAATATCTTCATATTACGTTTTTATCAAACAACAGTTGTTATTTAAAATACTTGTCTATCTATCCTTTTAAAGAATATCTCAACCGAAATTCCGAAGGAGTGCATCCTTTGACTCGCTTAAACATCCTGGCTATATTCTTGTAGTCCAAAAAACCATGCTCGTCAGCTATTTCTACGATAGGACGATTGGTTTCCAGTAATTCCCGGGCAAATTTGTCAACCCGGAAATTCATAATATACGTATACATGGGTAATCCGGTTACTTGTTTGAACCGTTCTTCGAGCAACCGCCGCGAGAGCGGCACCAGCCGGGTCATTTCATCGATATTTAGTTTTTTGTTGGGATGCTGGTGGATATGCCTCAGGACCGCGGCGACATATCTATCGTTTGTGGCATATATATCTGTTGATTGCCGGGTAACGACATGGGTTGGGTACACCACTACATCCTCGTAGGGAGCATCGGGATCAGAAATTAATTTGTCCATCAACCGTGCCGCCTCATAACCGCCACTTTCCACCGCCTGATCCAGGGACGACAAGGGGGGATCGGACAAAGTGCAGATGGCTTCATCGTTATCCACGCCTAACAGGGATATCTCCTCGGGTATCTTGATCCCGCGTTGCCTGCATACTTCAGTGATATGGTGGGCATTGTTGTCGTCACAAACCATCATGGCAACCGGCTTGGGTAAGGCCTCCAACCACCTGATCAATGGATTTGATTGATAATACCACAATTCCCTAAAATCCTCGTTTTGATATTCGTACAACTTATCATCCATGCCATACCGTGCCAGTTCATCCCTGAATCCTTCGAACCGTTCCCGCGACCATACTATATTCCTGAACCCGTAAAAAGCGAAGTTCCTGAATCCCTTTTTAATAAAATAATCGGCACCCATTTTCCCGGCCAAGTGATGTGCCCCGGTAATATTGGGTATCTCGGCAAAACGCGACTTGAAATCTTGGGCAATAGCCACTATTCCGTTCTCTTTGAAAATACCAACGCGGTCGGAATTGTAAAACTGGGCAATGATTCCATCCGCTTTCCAACGCTTTGCCCATTCAAGGACTCCTTCCACCTTGTGTAAGGCACGATACGACAGGGGCATTCTGCACAATATCCACGGCTGGTGTTCTTTTGAATATTGTACAATACCCTTCAGCAGTCTTTTTGCATATTCTTCTGAAAAATCCGTTAATAGAATAACACGAGCCATAATTACATTGTATCAGACATAGTGTTTTGAATAATCCATTCATAAAAATTAGACTATTTCTCGCAACGGCATAATGTAAGCAAGCTTACCTTCTGCTCGTATTGCTTAACGAAATAGTTCATAAAAATATATCAACGACCCATCATAGGGAATAATTCTCTGATCTCTTCCTCAGAGGGTTGTCTTCCATATTCACAAATTTCAAAAGCTTCGGCATGAGTAACTTTTGCTCCCCACTCTTGTCCGTACCATTTCACGAGAGATTGTCTTACAGCTGTATTGATTGACCTTTTTCGGGTAGTTTTAAGCCATTCAATTCTTGCCTCCTCGTCATCAGGTACTTCTTGGGAATTTGTCCAGGGCAGCCATTCAAAATACTGCGATTCGTGAGCAGACATAGCATATATTTTCTGGTCGAACACGTCAGAGATATCGATGGCTATATCGGGAGAAAAAGGATAGGGTTTCTGAAATCTATCTTGCGCGTATAGAAACAAAGGGTTTACTTTCAGTGGTGGCGTATCCGATACTACATTCGGCACTATAACCATATACGCGGCATCCTGAATGACAATTGCCGTATTTCTATGATCGGGATGATAATCGTATGGCCTCGGCCCGATAACGATGTCCGCGTTCCATTCTCTAATCAATCGGATCACGTCCCATCTCACATCCAATGTGGCAAGCAGCTCCCCATCGTGATTATTTAATACCTTGTAAGTTACTCCAAAACGTCTACCCGCCTCTTCGGCCTCGGCACGTCTCCTTTTTGCCAATGCCCCCCCGCCACTCGATTGGTGCCCTGCATCCCCGTTGGTAAGTGATACGAAAAGAACATTATGTCCCAGTTTTGCAAATTTAATAGCCGTCCCACCCGCTGAACTGTCCGCGTCATCCGGGTGCGCGCCTATTACAACAACATTCATCTCTTTATCCTGACTATGTACAGGAATAAAAGAGAATAAAAGAAAAGCAACAATGATCAAGTATTTCATGATTATTTACTATTTATTTTTTTATGCTTCCAGCGGTATCCATCGGCTCATAAGACATCCAGTCAATCTCTAATTCAAAAGGATGAACGGGCTTCTCTAAAGAGTTCGGGTTCGTTTCAACCGGCCAATTATTAGTGTGCCAGAAATTCATCCTATAATAGGTAGAAGAAGTGGGTATTCCTATATCAGATCCCTGGTAATCCCATAATACAATCGTGTCGGATGTGGCCGGATGAATCATCCACCATCGAATACGGTCGGGGTACCAATCAAATCCATACGTGTGAAATCGCGATGACGCATCGTAGTTTTCGATCGGCTCAATCCTTTCCGGTTGATTTTGCTCACCAGTAAGTCTTCTCCTGTTACTGCCATCCTGTTTTCTGAAAGAGGTATCATAAATAACCCCTTCGGCCATATTAATAGTTCGTCCGATTCTTTCCAAATTTCCGCGAGAACCTGTCCAGGTGCCCACGTAAATAATTTCGGGATCAGCAACAAGCCATTCAAAATCAATCTCGCTCAACCCATGTTCGCTATCAACCCTATAGGTAAAATAACCAACGACTGCTCCAACATTAGGTTGAATCTCGCTTACATCAGGGACCTTAAGCCGTGCGGCATACCTACCATAATGGGTTAATTTATTTGAAATAACTTCCGGCCCTCTCCCCGCTCCAGCAATATCCTCTGGGTCAATCTTAAATGAAAGAACCTTAGTTCCCGGTTCTGTAGGTGAATCCGTCCCCATTTTCCAGGTAAAATCGGCGCCTTTTCCACCAGTTCCATGACGAAAAAAAATGGATGTTGAGTCATTGAAGTTTTCGACAAACTCGCTATGAAACTCATCTTCAACACCTTGCTGTTGTTCCTGATTTTTAAAGGAACAGCCGGTTAGCCCGAATAGTAGTATGATACATGCCAACAATCTAATTTCCATGTTATTAATATCTTCAATGTTTTATTTCAATTGCCCGGAACCCTGCGGATAGATCCTGAGTATCGTACCAAGGTTCCAGAAAGAGACTAATTTTTTTCTCTAATTGTTTTTCTCACTTCTTTTCCCCACTCTTTCAAAACTTCATTCGTCCAACCACCCACAGACAGTGCTTCGGGAGTGAGCATCGAACATGTTTCATCTTTATCGGCTATCGACCAGGCAACCCAACTGATACGGTTCTCCTCCATCCATTCCAACCACCTGTTCCACTCTTCGTAATCAATAGGGCCATCGCCTGTAGCTTCCATTCCAGCACATTCGGACACAAAAATGGGTATCCCCTTGGAAATAGCTGCATCACAACGGTCACGCAACCACTTTTCGTGTGTTGCCGCGTAAAAGTGCATCGTGTACATAATATTGGTTTGGCCCACGATCGGATCATCTGCAACCATATGCAATGCCTGAGACCAATGTGGCGAACCGACCAATATAACATTGTGAGGATCTATCGAGCGTATGGTATGTATAATCGCTTCTGAATACTCCTTTACCTCTTCCCACGTATGCGTGTTTAAAGGTTCGTTGAATATTTCGTAGATTATATTCGGGTACTCCTTATATTTTGTCGCCATCTCGGTAAAAAAGACGGTCGCCTCGTCCAAACAAATATCATGGGTATGAAAATCTATAATAACATAAATTCCTTTTTCGATCGCGGCGTCAACAACCTTTGTAACACAATCAATCCCAAAAGCGGGATTCTGTATATAGCTGTTGCCGTAGGATAAACTTACACCCATGGAAGCACGTACAACGTTACATTTCCAATCGTTCACTAAAAAATTCACAGCTGATTTATTATAAAAACGAGGCCACCACATATGCCAACCAAAACTCACCCCTCGAAGCACGACCGGCTCATCTTTTTCGTCCACCAATTGATGTCCCTTTACCGACAACTGCCCGTAAAGACTCTCAAGTTGAACAGGAGGCTTTTCCGCTTGGTCAGGCGTCTCTTCAAAAGGATTAGTCGGCACTTCTGAAGGATTTTGCGTACAGTATGCAAGCGATGTGAGAGTAATTATCACGAAAACAAGCAACAAACGCGCAATGTATGATTTCATCTTGCTCATAGTACAAACTATTATTCAATCCATGTGAAATCCATGGATTTCACTGTTTTGTTTCTAACGGATTTTCAGATTCCCTGAAAAATTGTTCCTGGAGTTCAGGTACATTTTTGTCGGCTTTGATATTACGGATGGTTTCCACGAATTGATCAACGACACTATTTAAAATAAGCTCGCCGGCCTCGGCATTCGCCTTCGATCCGTCTCCGGAATAATGATTGGGATAGCGGGCATACCACCATATTCCCGAATAAACATGGGGTAGGTTGTTTAAACGATCCAAATCGACGCCCGATTGTTGTCCCGCTTTGTCCGGATGCACCAGATCGGGCACAATGGCTTTTACAACAGATGTCTCTCTATTACCGGCATGTTGATCGTAGGGATCGTGCTGGGTCAAGGCCACGGCTTTTTTGAGTACTTCAGGATCGTACGTGGGTTGAAACCAGTAAAGCGCGTAATCTCTCTTTTCCGATAGTTGTGCCATACCGAAGTAATTTAGAAAAGCGTTGTTGCCACCATGCCCGTTTACGATAATGATCTTTTTAAAACCGTTTCGACTTAGCTCGTTGAGTGTCTCTTGCAGCACCTCCCATATGAGCGAGGGGGAATAGGCTATGGTCCCGGGTTGATGTCGCGCTTCATTAATCTGGCTGAAATAGTACCAGGGAAACACAACGGTAAACTCTTTCTCGGCCGCGCGAAGGGCAATCTCTCTAGCCGTGTAAAGATCTGTCCCTAACGGCATATGGGGACCATGTTTTTCAAAAACACCAATTGGCAGAATAATGGTGTTTGCACTCTTCCCTACAGCTTCTACAAATTGGGGAGCAGAGAGTTCTTCCATCTTAAAGGGTAAATCTTGCGCTTGTAAATTGATAAAACACAGTAGCGCGAAAAATGCTAAAAAGTGTCTCATAGGCTCGTTTTTTTATAATTGATTAAAAATCACCTTTTACAGGATCTTACGATCCATAGAAGCATTCCAAGTAGCGAAAATCATTCCAAATTAAAACCTTGCATCACGATTTTCCATCCTTTCGTATTCTCCAAATGGGTGGCATCGGCAGTCCCGGTTAATGTACGTTGTTCACCGGGCAGCAGGGAAATATAGTTGTCGCTCCAAAATACCGGCAGCACGGGTTCCCCGGTTTTCTCGTCCACCAACATAAAATCAATAAAGAAAGCTATTTTATCCGTCGGGTTGTGGGCCTCCACTTCAAAGCTCATCTCGTTCGCGTCATTGTTAATTGAATAACTGTACGTGACTTCCGTCTTGGCCATGGAGTTCAACGCCGAGAAGTCGGCATGTTGTTTATTGGGTGTCCAATACCACGTGGTCTTCTCGAAATCGGGAATATCGGGTACCGTCGACAACCAGTAAAAGTTGTTCTCAATAAGTTCTCCCTGTTGATCCATGAGTCTCAGGTCAAGGAAATAAGTGGAAGAGAGTCCTTCTAATTCAGGAATATTCAACACTTTTATGGCACTATTAGGCCCTATATCCACTTTTTCGAGCCGATCGAACAACATGTTGGAGTGAATATCATATACCTTCACGTGCAACGAAAGATCCTTTGCTTCTTCCAGTCTATCGTTATTGATATAGATACCATGATCCCCGTAATTATATACCGGGAGCAACGGAGCGGCCGCCTTCTTAGTGCCATAGAACGCACCGTTCGGCATCAGGTAATAGTCGAACAACTGCCAATAGAGGGTGGGCCATGCCGAATTATACATCCACTGAACCACCCCCGTACTATGAAACTTATTCACCGCGAACGCTTCGAACATGGGACGAATGGCCTCGTAATTGCTTACCTGATTCTTTAATAGGAACGTCTCAATATTATCGGAATGGCCGTAGCGTGCATGAAACGCGTCCAGGAAACGATCCAGGTTTTCGAATTGATTACGGCCACTATAGTAGAGCCAGACGTCGTCAACCGGCCAGAGATGTTCCTCGGGTAGCATCTTTTTTATACTGGGTAACGGGGGAATTTGCGGCCCCGGCCCCACCTCGGTATTAAATCCGAAAGCACCGCCATACCGTTTGTCGGTATACCAATACACGGGTGGGACCCAATCGTATGGTCCTTCCATTTTCACACCGGTAGGGCCGCTGATTTCGCTTTGGCGCGGGTCGCTGTCGCCCATCAGCATCGCTCCCCCACAATAACTAAGGATAGGACGCGTGGTATCAATTTTAGCCATTCGTTCATTGAGCATCACCTCCAGTTCGGGCCGCGGCAACTTATCACTTCCATAGGTCCAAATGGCCACGCTGGGATGGCGGCGGAGCCACAGCACCTGATCCCTGTAATTATTGGCATGCAGCGTCATTGCTTCCTCCCCACGAATAGACACGTAATTATCATGTGGGATCCCAACATAACTATCCCATTCCCAATGTGCCGACCAACCGTGCATAAGCAATAAGCCACACTCGTCGGCCATATCCATGATGGTACGGTTTCTTCCCCAAAAGCCCTCGAGCCGAAGTGAATTCAGGTTCATATGCTTGGCGTATTTAACCATCCTCTCCACCTTCTCATCCGAATCCCCTAAGAAGATATCATCGACCCAACCGGCACTTCGAAGCATCACCTTTTGCCCGTTCACCATAAATCCGCGATAGCCCGATTCATTCCAGAAATCCTCGATCTCGCGGATACCAAATCGAAAAGTCTCTTTGTCGCTTTCCTCGTCATTCACCGTCACGCCGAGCGTTAAGTCATACAAAGGTTGGTCCCCCATGTTATTGGGCCACCAGAGTCTCGGGTTCTCCAGTTTCAGTTCACTAAAATCCGAAGGACTGAAAAACACTTCACGTGTTTCGTTCGCATGCAATTGAACCTGTTGACGAATAGTTATACCATCGAACGATGCGACAACCGTCGCGTTCTGAACCAGACCGGTATGGTTGGTCAGTTCGGTCGTCAGGGTGACCTCGGCCGATTGAAGCGTTTCTTTGTCCACCTTGGTTACCACATTGGAATACCGCATGGAAACCGGACCGCTACGGGTCAGGAGCACACCGCGCCAGATCCCCATAAGGCGATCGGGGGGCGTGGGGTTCCAGTCAACAAATCCCATATGCACATCTACACCGAAAACAGGTGGAATAATCTCTACTGCCAGCCAGTTACTTCCTCTTTTAAGAAACCGGGTAATATCAAAATTCCAGATCCCATACGATCCTTGCACGGAATCTTCACTGGCAATCCGCATCCCGTTAAGCCAGATATTGCCCTTATAATTAAGCCCTTCAAAGGTAAGTTGATAAAAATCCCCGTCGGATAGTGCATCGATCCGAAACTCTTTGCGGTACCACCAGGGAACTTCGTAGGGAGCCTTATCCATTTTTTCGAGTACATGCGGTTCAAAAATATCGGGGAAAAGATCGTTCTGCATCAGCCCGTGCATCACGGTAGCAGGAACCTTCACCGGATAACCCACCTTCTTGTTAAAACCGGGCGATGAAATGACCGATCCGTCAACAGAAACAGACTCGGAAGAAAACAGCTGCCACCCGTCTTCAAGGTATATTCTATGCTCGACAGTCCGCGTATCCACTTCACATGATAACAGATACGCCATTCCAATGATAAACAATATACTCTTATACAGTTTGAAAGCCATAAAATACGGTGTTTTTGTGATTGAATACATGATTAAAATTCATCGCATGATATCCCTGATTACCTAATTTACGCGGAACGTGAACTTATAATGAGTAAAACCCGGATAGCAGGGGTTTACATACCCGTTTCATACGATGCCCATTGATAAGAAGACGGGGTAGGATCAATTTCTATACACAAAGCCCCTGCTCCAAGAATTCCGATATTTTTCAAATCCGATGTCATAATTTGAATATTTTCAACCGATTTGGGGTAGGGAAAATCGTTCAAATTCTCAAACATTGACCTTTCAAACAGATCGAACGACTGGGATATGGAGCCCCCGAAAATAATTGCTTGCGGATCCAGAACCAACAAGATAATTTTCACCAGGACAGCCATATGTTTTCCATACTCATTATATAATTCGATCGACGATACATCGCCCTCGCGCGCCTTTAGGGCGATTTCGTACCCGGACAGATTCGCCGTACGGGTAAAGAAACGGCTTCCGCAATACTCTTCCAGGATCGAGTCAAGATAGGGGATCTCGCCAAATTCACCGGAACCGCAGTTGGTGTCAGACAACAGATGGTGTTTCTGAATGATTCCCCCGCCTACTCCCGTACCCAACGTGATACCCACGAAATTTTCAAACTCTTTTCCTTTACCATAATTTTTTTCCCCGTACGCGAAACAATTGGCATCGTTATCAATATGTACCGGTATCCCGAATTCCGCTTCAAGGAGTGATTTCAGATGCACTTCGTCCCAGTTCTTGATATTCTGCACGTTATACACGATCCCCTTCTCCCGGTCAACTACACTTGGCACCCCTATTCCAATTGCCTTAGTATCCCTCGTTTTTAACGTAGCGACAAGCTCTTTCAGGATATCTAATGTCGTGTTACCCCCTTCCCTCGCGTTGGTATCGACGGATAATTGCTCAACGATGTTCTCGCCTTCGATTCTACCCCCGACGATGGATGTACCTCCAATATCAACTCCAATAATATTTTCCATATTTTCAATTATTTTCAATTCCACGAGCAAATCATTTACCGAGCTCTTTATTGCAACTTATTGCGTAAACGCTTTCATTTTATTAAAACCTCGATGCCGATATCTTGTCTCCAAGCCATCTCCTCCCAAGAATTCAGCACTTACAAATATCAATTTCATTAACATAAGTACCACTTTCAACGGAGTATTTTCCATCCATTCAGTTAAAAAAAGATCAATACCGCAAATATAATACAAACTTTTCTTTCTGCAACATATTTGTGAATAAATTTTCATTATTTTATTTTGTTGCATATTGTTGCGTCACAAATTGGCAAATCTTTCGAAAACTCCCTGAATGAGTCGTTATTTATTAATCAGTGAAAAAATTCCCGGTTCGTTACATCCTGGGATGCGCCCAATAACACTATCGAGCTAAACCGATGAAAAGTCATTTATTGGATCGGGCATCCCGGGTTAATCCTTTTTTCACTATCTTTGCAGAAGAAAGGATGCGCCTCGGCATTGCCCAAGCGAGCTTGGCACTGCTCTCGGCTTTCACTATCTTTGCAGAAGAAAGGATTTTACAATAACTTATCGTATAGAAACGAATCGTTTTCTCATCCTATAGACAGACGGGGTACCCCTACCTGGCAAGGTTGATCAGGAACACGAGATAAAAAGTGTAACGAGCCATGTTTGAAAATTTAAACGAACGGCTGGAAAAGTCGTTCAAGATATTAAAAGGCCAGGGCAAGATCACCGAGATCAACGTGGCCGAAACCCTGAAAGAGGTGCGTCGCGCACTGCTGGATGCCGACGTGAACTACAAAACGGCCAAGGAGTTTACGGAAACCGTCAAGCAGAAAGCAATGGGGCAGGACGTGCTCAACGCCGTGAAGCCGGAGCAGATGATGGTGAAGATCGTCCACGACGAGTTAGCCGTCCTGATGGGAGGCACCGCCGTCGAGATCAATACCAAGGGTAATCCCGCCGTCATCCTTATGTCGGGTCTCCAGGGATCCGGTAAAACTACCTTTTCCGGCAAGCTGGCCAATATGCTCAAGAGCAAGCGGGGGAAAAACCCGCTGCTGGTCGCGGGCGACGTGTATCGTCCCGCTGCCATCGAGCAACTAAAGGTACTGGGCGAACAGATCGGCGTGGCCGTTTACTCGGAGGAGGAGAATAAGAACCCGGTCAAGATCGCGCAGAATGCTATCCAGCATGCCCGCCAGTACGGCAAGGATCTGGTAATCATTGACACGGCGGGCCGTCTGGCCATCGACGAGCAGATGATGAATGAGATCGAGGCGATCAAAAAGGCGGTCAACCCGCAAGAGATCCTCTTCGTGGTGGATGCCATGACCGGACAGGATGCCGTGAACACCGCCAAGGAGTTCAACGAACGGCTCGACTTCAACGGGGTGGTGCTGACCAAACTCGACGGGGATACCCGGGGCGGGGCGGCCTTATCCATCCGTTCAGTGGTGAATAAACCCATCAAGTTCGTGGGTACCGGCGAGAAACTGGATGCCATCGACGTCTTTCATCCCGAACGTATGGCCGACCGTATCCTGGGTATGGGCGATATTGTTTCGCTCGTGGAGAAAGCGCAAGAGCAGTACGACGAAGAAGAGGCGCGGCGGCTACAGAAAAAGATTGCCCGGAACCAGTTCGACTTCAACGACTTCATCACTCAGATCCAGCAGATCAAGAAGATGGGGAACCTGAAGGACCTGGCATCGATGATTCCCGGGGTGGGTAAACAGATCAAGGACCTCGATATCGACGACGATGCTTTCAAAGGAATCGAGGCCATTATCCGCTCCATGACTCCCCAAGAGCGCGGCAACCCCGAGATACTGAACGGGAGCCGACGCGCCCGTATCGCGAAAGGGAGCGGCACCGATGTGCAGGAGGTCAACAAGCTCATCAAGCAGTTCGACGAGACCCGTAAAATGATGCGGATGATGACCACCGGGGGAGCGAAACAGGCAATGCGCCAAGCCCGCGGAAGAAGATAATAATTGATGTGACGATTCGAAGATGTGAAGATTGAATCAACGAATCAGTAAATCTGCTAATCGATATGATGCTAATAGATGGGAAGGCGGTGGCCACCAAGATAAAGGAGGAGATCGCGGAAGAGGTGTCACGGATCAAGGCAGCGGGGGGTAAAACACCGCATCTGGCTGCCGTGTTGGTGGGCCACGACGGTGGCAGCGAAACCTACGTGGCCAACAAGGTGAAGGCCTGCGAAGCGGTGGGCTTTACATCCACGCTGATCCGGTACGAAGAGGACGTCACCGAGGAGGAACTGCTCGACCGGGTAGACCGGCTGAACAACGATCCCGATATCGACGGATTTATCGTGCAATTGCCTCTCCCCAAGCATATATCGGAAGCAAAGATCACCGAGGCGATTGATTACCGCAAAGACGTGGATGGCTTCCACCCGGTGAACGTGGGGCGCATGTCGCTCGGAATGCCCTGCTTCCTTTCGGCTACCCCCTCGGGTATTCTGGAGTTGTTGAAACGATACGAAATTGAAACCCGCGGGAAACACTGCGTTATACTCGGGCGCAGCAATATCGTGGGCAAGCCGGCTGCCATGCTGATGGTACAGAAAGCGTATCCCGGCGACTGTACCGTCACCGTCTGCCATAGCCGCACTCCCAATATCAAGGAAATTACCCTGCAGGCCGATATTATCATCGCGGCCCTCGGCGTGCCGGAGTTCCTCACGGGCGACATGGTAAAAGAGGGAGCCGTGGTGATTGACGTCGGCACCACCCGCGTACCCAGTGAGAGGACCCGCTCGGGATTCAAGCTAACGGGCGACGTGAAATTCGATGAGGTCGCGCCCAAATGCTCCTTTATCACTCCCGTTCCCGGCGGGGTGGGCCCCATGACCATCGTTTCGCTCTTGCGAAACACCCTTCTCGCTGGCAAAAAAGAGATTTACACCAGCAAATTAGTAGATTAGTAGATTTGTTGATGTGCCGATTAGAAAATGTAGGCACTACACATCATCGAATCATTATTCACATCATCACATTAGCACATTAATCTCATTTCCTAAAAGGGGGTTTCACCACGGTTGCTTTCAGGTTCCGGTCGCGTACCTTTATCACGATCCCGCTGCCCGGTTTCGCGTATTCCGGCTTCACGTATCCCATCCCGATGCCGATTTTTAGCATGGGCGACATCGTTCCCGAGGTCACGTACCCGATCACCCCTTCCTCTTCGTGCATGATCTCGTATCCCTGGCGGGGGATGCCCCTGTCCACCATTTCGAAACAACACAGCTTACGCGTCACACCGTCTTCTTTCTCTTTTTCAAGTGCTTCACGGCCCACGAACGGTTTGTTTTCAGCGAATTTAGTGATCCATCCCAAGCCTGCCTGCAGGGGTGTAGTGGTTTCGTCCAGGTCATTGCCGTAGAGGCAAAACCCCATCTCGAGGCGCAGCGTGTCGCGTGCTCCCAGCCCCACCGGCTTAATATCAAACTCCCGGCCCACCTCGAACAGGGCATCCCAGATCTTTCTTCCCGCTTCCGGGTAGAAGTAAAGTTCAAAACCACCCGCACCTGTATAGCCGGTATTGGAGATAATCACGTTCTCCACGCCGGCCAACGTGTCGGTCACGAACGAATAGTAAGGGATAGACGATAGATCCGCTTCGGTCAACTTTTGCAGGGTCTCCATCGCCTTCGGGCCTTGCACGGCCAACAGCGCCATGTGATCGGAGGCGTTCTCCAGCTCCGCGCCCACGGTGTTCCATTGCCGGCACCATTCCCAATCCTTTCCAATATTGGAAGCATTCACCACCATCAGGTATTTCTCCGGCTCGTAATGGTACACGATAAAATCATCCACGATCCCTCCCTCTTCGTTCAGGAAAGAGGTGTATTGTGCCTTTCCCGGCTGGATAAGGGACGCGTCGTTGCTGGTCACCCGCTGAAGGAACTCCAACGCGTTGGGGCCTTTTACCCAGAATTCTCCCATGTGCGATACGTCGAACACGCCCACACCATTCACGACCGCCTGGTGCTCGTCCATGATACCGGAATATTCGATGGGCATGTTGTATCCGCCAAACTCGTGCATCTTGGCACCTCGCGCTATATGAAGATCTGTAAAAGGAGTCTGTTTCATACGGTTATTATATTGTTTTATTTCGGTATATGGAACCTTTGATATTCAAAATAATCATTCGCTTGGGTGCAAATGGTTTGCATGCTCGTTTCATAATGTATAATTTAGTAATTAACGAGGTCTTTCGCGACTAATTCCGCGATCTTCACGATTACCTTCGATGCCTTCTTCATGGAAGGAATGGGCAGGTACTCGTACTTGCCGTGAAAATTCATTCCCCCGGCAAAAATATTGGGACAAGGCAAGCCCATGAACGACAACTTGGCACCGTCGGTACCTCCCCGGATGGGTTTGATATTGGGCTTCACTCCCACCTCTTCCATGGCTTGGAAGGCATAGTCGATCACGTGTTTCACCGGCTCCACCTTTTCCCGCATATTGTAGTACTGATCTCGCATCTCCAAGGTGAGGCGATCGCCATACTTCTGGTTCATTTCGGCCACGGCCCGCTCCATCAGCTCCTTGCGTTGTTCGAATTTCTCCCTGTCGTGATCCCGGATGATAAAGGCGAGCTCGGACTCTTCCACGGTCCCGCTCAGCGAGATCAGGTGAAAGAACCCCTCGTACCCCTCGGTGTGCTCCGGCCGCTCTTTCAGGGGCAGCAATGCAATCAGCTCGTTTGCCACGTGCAGCGCGTTGATCATCTTGTCTTTCGCGTAACCGGGGTGCACGTTACGCCCCTGTATCTTTATTTTTGCCGAAGCGGCGTTGAAGTTCTCGTATTCCAGTTCTCCGACCTCGCTTCCATCCATGGTATACGCCCACTCGACACCGAATTTCTTCACGTCGAACTTATCGGCTCCCCGCCCGATCTCCTCGTCCGGCGTAATACCGATCCGGATCTTGCCGTGTTCGATCTCGGGGTGGTCGATCAGGTACTGCATCGCATCCATGATTTCGGCGATGCCGGCCTTGTCATCCGCCCCCAGCAAGGTGGTACCGTCCGTCACGATGATATCCTCATCCACGTGTTGCAGCAACTCGGGGAAATCATCCGGCGATAACACCACTCCCTTGGATTCATTCAGCACGATATCTTTTCCGTCATACGCCTTCACGATGCGCGGGTTCACGTTCTCGCCGCTCATATCAGGGTTCGTATCAAAGTGCGCGATGAAACCGATCGTCGGCACCTTCTTTTTCGTGTTCGCGGGCAGAGTTGCCATAAGGTAACAGTTATTGTCGAGGCTCACGTCCGCCAGTCCCATCTCCAATGCCTCTTTCTCTACCTCTTTGGCAAGATTGAACTGTTTTTGGGTACTGGGAGTCTGTGTATTGTTCTCGTCCGAACGCGTATCGATGCGAGCATACTTGATAAAACGATCTACAATGTCCATGATTCTTTCGTTTATAATAATGATTTTTTCGTTATTTTATTTCTTCTCCATACCTTACAAAGATAGTGAAAGCCGAGAGCAATGTCAAGCTCGCTTGAACAATGCCGAGGCGCATCCCATCTTATACAAAGATAGAAAAAGGGGGTGAATAGAAAAAATCAATTTCATCATTAGCAGAGTCAAGCAGCAAGTGCAATTTACATTAATTGTTTGTAAAACTCAACTTTTGGTGTGCTGAAGCTTAATTTTTCTCTTGGTCGATTGTTCAATTTATGCTGTATTTGCTTTAATCTCCCCGGGGGATAGTCCTTGAATGATGCCCCCTTGGGGATGTATTGCCGGATGAGTTTATTAGCATTTTCAATCGCTCCTTTTTGCCACGATGAATAGGGGTCTGTAAAATATACGGGGACTCCCAGTCTTTTAGTTATCATTTCATGGGCGGCGAACTCCGTGCCGTTATCCGTGGTGATGGTCTTTATTATATCCTTGTAGGGTAGCAGCATGTTAGCAAGCACTTTTGCCACCTCCTTGGAGTCCTTGCCCCGGGGCAGTCCCCTGGTCATTACAAGGTTCGTTTTCCTTTCCGTTACCGTCAAGATCACCTCCGATTGATTGGCTCCTATTATCGTGTCCATTTCAAAGTCACCGAACCGGCTCCCGTCGGCCTCCACGGGCCTTTCCCGGATGCT
>LSQX01267115.1_pt3 | contig 15473 bp, 11 predicted proteins | sample 654561 | NCBI WGS metagenome assembly LSQX01 (sample SAMN04489861, study PRJNA283612) | anaerobic digester metagenome | isolation source: 4 biogas reactors fed with cattle manure at either 37C or 55C with and... | place: Denmark: Kongens Lyngby | collected 2014 | reverse complement strand
CTACTGTACCGACGCCTCTCGGAGAAGTGCGTCAACCTCAACCTTGGTAATGGAACCGCCAATCTCGCTTTGTGCAGCAGCCTGTGGTCCGCGGACGGCCGTACCCACAGGAAACTCGATATGAAAAACCGAGTCGGGCACAGCGGTGTTTGGGTGAAACTCCAGCGTTTGGAGACGCTTTACATCCGCTGCTGATTTTACGCCGTCCTTGTCCAAGTAGCTGATCTCGGTGGCGGTTTCAGGAAACCAAACGCCGTCATATTGGCGAAATGATTCTACATTGTAGACACTCACCCGTCCCTTTCCCGGATCAGGCGTCGTGCGCATGCGCTTGGTAAGGTAGCCATTCTGCGGCGATATCCAGATGTCTCGCACTACGCTATTCTGGCGCAATACGAAATGGTGCACGGATATATTATCGATGGTCTCATCCCCAATATAAGCCGGAGTGCCCTGGAACAATAACTTCCGCTCACTGCCGACAAATGGTTCGATCACGCCGATCAACGCACGCAACCGCGTCTCCTTCTCAGCGTCGGATATAAAGCCTTCCGCTCCAGTCAGGCCAGTGCCCTTCGTTCCATTCCACGCAACCTGACTAAGCCCGCCACACGCTTTATCTGGAACAAGCGTCCTCTTGTCGAGGCGCCATTTGAGACCATCAAACGCCCAGTACAGCTTTTCCAGTGACTCAGCGCCCCCGAGCGCCTGAATGCGTGAAGGGCCATTCTCGGAAGCCTTTGCTCGCGCCTGCTCAACAGTGAAGAGATCCTTGCTCTGGACATACGACACAGCAAAATAGCCGTACCCGCTTCGCAGAGACGATATCGAGTGCTCTATGGCTGTTCTGATGGTGGTCATGTCCACGCAGCAGCCTGCTTTGGGCAGAAGGATGAGCGCGACACACAGCGGCACTAAACAAGCGATGTTCCTGCTCTTCTCCATTCCATATCCCTCCTGTCTTTCATTGGCCTGGGACGCTCCACTTGCAGCCCCAGGGTATATCAGACATAAGCATTATCCGCGTTGCTAACCACTCCTTTCTAGAATCAGCGATTTCGGGCACTGGGTTCACGGGCTACACAAGCAACTTACAGCTAACGCCATTCTCCCACTCACCCGAAGTGCATGCACTATGCCCCGTATTCGTCTATTTGTCAACTGGTATTGTTGTATATGTTGTTATTTGTTTGTATATTATCGTCTGTTTTGACATGCAAACACTGTTTCCTGGTCTTTTTGGAACAATCTTCTTGAAAGACCAAAATATGCTGCTTGTAACTACTCACAGTCGCTGCCTATCGCTTCTATCATTGCGCCGGTCTCCTCGATGGCTTCAGAGATGCGGGATATTGCTGTGTCGAGTTCGGATTCGGTTATGATAAGCGGCGGCTCTATTCTCACCACCTTGGGGTTATTGAGGCTGTATGCAGCCAGCAAATCGCGCCTGCCGCATCCTGCAATCACCAGCGCAGCGATGTCTTCCTCTGCGAACTCTATTCCCGCCAAAAGCCCCATCCCTCTGACCTCTTTAACCAGCCAGGGATACTTTTTGTGTACATCCCGCAGCCCGCTGAGAAGCCTCTCTCCGAGCGCCCTTGACCTCTCCACCAAGCCCTGTTCAATCGTCGTCTTGATCGCGGCGATTATCGCTGCGCAGGCAAGAGGATTGCCTCCGAAAGTGGTGGAGTGCAGATATGGATTTTTGCCGAACATCGCGTCCCAGACCCGTTCGGTGGAGGAGAACGCGCCGACCGGCATCACCCCTCCGCCCAGCGCTTTAGCCATTGTCACGATATCCGGTTGGACCCCGTAGTGCTCGCTGGCGAACATTTTGCCGGTTCGGCCGAAGCCCGTCCTGACCTCGTCAAGAATCAACAAAGACCCGTTGGCATCGCAAATTTCCCGCACTTTGGAGAAATAATCCCCCGGCGCTATATTCACTCCAGCCTCACCTTGCACAACCTCGAGTATGACAGCGGCAGTGCGCTCGCTTATTACGTCTGCAAGCGCATCAGCATCGCCGAACGGCACATGTCTGGTCTCAGGAAGCAGCGGCTCGAAGCCCTGCTTGTAGACGTCCCGGCCGGACACGGAAAGGCTGCCGAAAGACTTGCCGTGGAATCCGTTTATCGCGCCAATAAACTCAGGCCGACCGGTCAGCACACGAGCGCATTTCAACGCGCCCTCCACCGCCTCGGTTCCCGAGTTGCAGATAAATGAATATTCGATATCGCCCGGCAGCACCGAAGCCAGCAATTCGCAGGCGTCGGCAAGAGTCGTCGACATAAAGAAGTGGCTCTTCAGGGCTTCTTTTTCAAGCTGTTGTTTAACCGCGCCGACGACTTTTGGGTTGAGATGGCCCAGGCTGAACGCGCCGTAGCCGCCAACGCAATCCAGGAATTTGCGCCCGGACGCATCCCAGATGTAACAACCCGCCGCGTGATCTTCCGGCACACTGAACCCGCTGAAAGAAAGAATCCCCGCTATTCCGGGATTCACATATTTTCGATATTTGTCAACCGTCTGCTCACTTAGCTGCTCAACCGCTGCTTCATCCAGGATCATCTCGGCCTCCATTTGCTAAACCGTCCGTATTTGAGTATTGCAATATCATACAACCTTGAGAATCCACTTTCAAGCTGCGCTGTCGTCATTGGCAGCCATAGACGATATAACGAAGGTTATAGGTTCGGGTGCGTGGAAGTGCGACTTAGTGAGCTTGGAGGTTGAGTAATGTTCAGTCGTATGCGTTTATTTGTGGTAGTGCTCATCGCTGCCGCTTGTTTAACATCGGGCGCGATAGGCGCAAATTTTACGTTTGTCCACGTCACAGACACCCACTTAACCGGACGCGGGAGCAATGTTGAGACCCTTGCCAGCATTGCCGATGAGGTTAATGCCCTGCAACCGGCGTTCGTGCTGATATCGGGTGATCTGACTGAGACGGGGTTCCCGGGGGACTGGGAGCGATTCGCTGAGACAAAAAAGGCGTTTAAGGCCCCGGTCTACTGTGTCGCCGGCAATCACGAGACGAAGTGGTCGAATATCGGAAAATACGGCGTGACGGATTATCTCAATCTTCCGCCGCGCTATAGTTTTGACTACGGCGGGCTGCACTTTGTTGGGTTAAACAGCACAATACGTCTGCAGCACCACGGACAACTCGACAAGAGCGAGCTGACCTGGCTTGCCGGTGACCTGGCTAAAGCGGGGACAAGGACACCGTCGGTGATTTTTTATCACCACTGCCCCGGCTATATTCCAAATGAAGCCGAGCTGCTGCGGGTGATTCGGCCATATAATGTGCGCCTGATTCTGGTCGGGCACGGCCACGTCTATAAGAACTGGCATCGTAACGGATTTATTTTCGAGGAAGGCAAAGCCGCGAAAGATGGTGGCGCCTATAGGATTTTGGAAGTATCAGAGACCGATATCCGCAGCTTTACCAAGCTCATCAGCCAACCCGCTGCTGAGGAAAGCGTCGTTTCACTTGCCCGGCCGAACCATCCTATCAACCTGATCCAACCTCGATTCGACGACAAAATCGACGGCGCGATCAATATTAAGGCGCAGATATCCGGCCCGCTGGCCGGCAAAAAAATAGAATGTATCCTCGACGATCAAACGCACCCTCTTACCCCGGACGAAAATGGCGTGTGCGAGACTTCGGTGACGTTCGCCGGAGTGCCTGGTCGGTATGACCTAATTGTGCGAGTCACCAACCCCGACGGAACTGAGTGGACGGATTCCGTGCCGATCCGAATCAACGGAGGCTCGCGCGAGGCCTGGCGGGTGAAGGTGGCCGGGGGAATCCAACGCGGGATAAAAGTGGCGGCGGATCGGGCATATTTCGGCGCTCTGAGCGGGGATGTCTATTGTCTGGATGCGCGGACGGGAAGTCAGATTTGGCGCACTAGCACCGGTTCTGAGGTTATATGCGAGGTCGCCGTGCACGACAACCTGGCATATTTCGGCACAGCGGATGGTCGAGTGATCGCATTGGACGCGGGGAGCGGAAAGCTGAATTGGGAGGTCGCTTCAAAAGGATTTGTTACGGGATCGCCTATAGTTCACGATGGCAAAGTTCTCATCGGCACCGGGGAGCCGGCATTCTTCGCGTTTGACGCAAAAACCGGCAAGGAGTTGTGGAAAACCCCTCTCGGCAGGATGACGCAGGTTGTTCCGATTGTAATTGATGATACGGTTTATTTCGGAGCCTGGGACGCCAATTTCTATGCGCTCGATGTCAAAACGGGGCAGCCCAAGTGGAAAACCTCTATCGGCCCCAGCTTCTATTTCTCCACCGCCAACTCCGACCCTGTCACTAATGGCAGACATATAGTCGCCAATGTGACCCCACATCAAGCCGGAGATTCGGATATTTATTGCCTGAACGCAAAGACCGGCGAGATAGCCTGGAATATACGCAATCCCGGCAAATCGGACTGCGGGTTCAACAGCCCTGCCGCCAAAGGTGACCGAGTTTATAGCGTATCCGGCAACGGGGATGTCTTTTGCATGTCGATTGCCGATGGCAAAATGATATGGAATAGCAGCGCGAAACGCGGTATGACCAGTGGCAAGCTCGCTATCGCGGGTGACAGGCTATATGCAGCCGGGCTGTGGGGCAGACTCGTGTGCATGAACGCATCAGACGGAGAGATTTTGTGGAGCTATTCGACTGGTAACGGATATTTGTTCGGCGGGTCGACGGTCTGGAAAGATTTGCTGATCATTCCGTCGATGGATGGAACCGTAACCGCAATAAAGCGATAGGTAGTCTGAGCCGCGAATGAAACTCGACCCCTCCGGATGCGTTATTCGGAGGGGTCGAGTTTTTTACCACTTCAGGGTTATCTTGTGATCCCCCGGCGCACACTGGTTCACATTAACATAAAACATCCCGTCATTGACTTCCTGTGTGACCGTGCTGTGTTTGCCGTCGACTATGATTTCTTTGGGGGATGCCTTGACAATCAGCACGGTCTGCCGACCAGCCAGGATGTCGATATCCGCCCGTCCCGCACCATCAATTATGCTGTTCACACAACTTGCGCCGTGGATGTCGATAAACTTCGATCGTCTGCCCACCAGACGATAGACATTAAACGATTTCGGCTGTATCGACACTTCCACATCGCTTTCCGAAACCATTTTCTGCTGACGACAGTCCCATACGAATGCGCGTCCCGAGTTTATACGCACCTCTTCGGCGTTAGTTGAGAGATTCGAGATTGTAATGTAATTATGTTTATTGGCGCTCCAAACGATGTTCGAGCTGTCGGTCTCCACCAGCAGGCTGCGGCACCCGACCTCCCGCATCGCATATTTGACCGCCATACACGCCGCCTCTACCGTACTTTCCGATAAACCGAACCCGCAGAACAGAGCAAGAGTCGCCCGGTCTCTCCACTCGGCAACCGCCGGTATCGGGCCATCAGGAGTATCCACCTCATAGAGAATGCTCGCCCTCGACCCAAATATGCGGCGCACGTTTGCGATCCGGTCTGTTTTCAGTTGCATCCGGTCGCCAAGAAACGCTCCGCGTCGGATTCGCGAAACGTCCCTCAAAGTCAGGGGTTCATGGTTAACGTACTGTGGATCGGCATCTTGCTTCAGACCGATGAGTTCAAATACTCCGGGGCATGCCGCGCTGCTGGGTCTGGCTCCTGGATATGCACGATCAGCGCAGTAGCCCAACCCCGACCCAAACGCCACCAGTCCGCGCATCTCCTCGCCCCGCCACCACCGGCTGATAACGGACATCTGCGAATGCGTCAGCGGAAAATGCTCTTCCAATATCAGAAGCTGAACCTCCGGGTGCCGAGCGAGGTCTTCCTCAAGGGTATCGGCAAAAAAGGTCAGCACAGGCGTGTTATATTCAAATTGCAGCCGACTAACTAAATCCCAATAAAATGGAAAAACTGTCTCGTAGTTGAACGGCTCAGCATGCTGCGTCCCAGTATACGAAAAGACATACGCAATAGGAGCGCCAGGCTGCCCCAATCGGCCTGCGAATGAAGCGGCATCCGCAAGGACTTGCATATGTTGATGGTCGCTATCATAGTTTTTGCCATACCAATGACGCGTAAAGCCACACGGTGAGGCAGCCACCCCAGCCAGCGTATAATCCGTAAAAAACTCAAGTGGAATGAGCCTGCCAGGCTCCGGGATAGTATGTTCGTCAGTCGGATTGTTGACCGCTATAACAGGCTTGCCCAAGCTGTGGGCCAGAATTTCGGAATAGTATAGCCTGGCCGAATTGGTAAGTTCATCTCCTGTGCGCATGGTTTCGCAATGTATATTATCCGGCTGCATTCGCACCACAATAAAATCAAGCTCCGGCATCGCAGCGATGCGCTGGATCTGGCATGATGGGTTGAGCGTTTCCGGTGGGGTGTTTTCTATAGTCGGGATAAAGAACCACGGCATCACCCCGGCTTTTTTTGCGCCGACCGATTTTGCGTGCGATACAAGCTCTTGGCAGAAGTTGAACAACGCATCGGCCTTCGCCTGCTGCACCGTTAGATATTCTGTGGTTTCGCGGCGCTTAGTCGGATAGGCGATATTGGGATGGGCAGTGGTGAAGTCGGCGTAGAACGGGTCTTGAGTGCCGGGGATATCGACACGATACATCGGCTCCTCAAAGACAATCCAGTCATAGTTATATTCTTGAATAAAGATGGTTGTGAGTTCTTTCAGGTAGGCCAGCCACTGTTTGGACGAAAAAGAGGCGAAAAACCAATCGTTGGCGTTCCTCTCCGGCTGGTTTTCAATGTTTCGTTGTGCTTGATCGATCCCTACCCTATCCCCTGCGCAAACGGTGATTTGTATTTGTATGCAGGCCGGATAACCTCTTTTGTGGGCTTCCGCAGCGAACTCTCTGTATGCGGTTTGCTGCCTGCCTACGACGTCGCTATATAAGCCGGCATAATATGCGTTATATGCGATGTCGAAGCCAAAACGTTCGAGGTCGGCGAAATACCTGTCACGGGACTGATCGTCTCCCACTCCATCGGGCCCAACAGGCAGAGCATTCATGGACTGTGTCCTCCCACTCCCGAGCCAAAAGGTCATAGCGAGGCGAACTACCGGTCAAGAAGCAGATAAAACCCTCTTTGGCGCGGTCAAATGCTGCAGGTCTAATTTCGATATGTGCCTGCATGCTTACATTATTATACACTATAATCGGACACAAGTCCAGTCTTGCGATAATTTTCGGCACATTATCGCCTTATTGCCTGTATATTTTACAATTCTGAGTAAGTTGCACAATTTGCTTAAAGAGAATTCACGCAGTTCTTATGACTCCAACAATCCTCTACACGGCATTTGCACGGATATCAGGTCAGTCTGACGGGCGCGAGGGAGCGGGAGGATTGGTATATGGCCGATATGATCTCGATTGATTTGCGAGCTTCCCGACCATCGACCACTGGCGGGCGATCCTGGTTGATCGCATCGACCATATCGTTTATCTGCGCCTTGTGACCTATTGCAGTAATCGCCATCGGACTCGTAGAGCCGCTGCCGGTTTCGACGGTCTCAGCAACGTGCTCCTCGTCGCCATCAACCTGCCAGGTCACGATGTTGCCGTCTTCGATGATTATTAGCCCTTTCTCGCCGCGCAGTTCCAGCCTGGCGGGGGTTCCTGTGTTGGCGGATGTGCAGGCCTCGATGACCCCAAGCGCGCCGTTGGCAAACTTCAGGCAAGCGACCGCGGTATCCTCGACCTCTATTCGCTGTTTTATCAGAGTCGCAACACGTCCGCTGATCGACTCGACCGGCCCCATCCCCCACTGCAGCAAATCTATATAATGAATCCCCTGATTCATCAAAGCCCCGCCGCCGTCTAACTCCCACGTTCCACGCCAGGTTGCCGAGTCGTAGTAATCTTGCGAGCGATGCCACTTCACATACGCCCCTCCAAGCACGAGCTTGCCAAGCCGACCTTGCACGATAGCATTTCGCGCAGCAACCACCCCCGGCAGAAATCGGACCTGAAAAATCACCGCGAGCTTGACGTTGGCCCCGTCACACTCTTCGATAATCGAGTCCACCCGCTGCAAACTCACTTCCAAGGGTTTTTCGGCGATGATATGTTTGCCTGCGCGTGCCGCATCAATACACACCGGCGCACGCAGCCCCGAAGGGGTCAAAACACAGACCACATCGACATCCGGGCGGGCAAGCAATTCCTGATAGTCGGTATACCAAGGCGCCGACTGCCGATCCCCTACCAGTTGGGCGCGCTCCTCAGAAACGTCGGCCACCGCGGCGAGATATGCCCCCTCACAAGCTTCGATCCCCTCAATATGAAGCGGGCTGATCGCCCCCAGGCCGATAATCCCAAACCCGAGCTTTCTCAATTATGGAAACCCTCCGATTAGTTTGATCTGTCGACTACTGCTTCCACGGCTCGCCGTCGTTTTCGGCCAACTGCCGTCGGACAACACTGAAGTGATCCGCTACTCGTGATTTCGATGTCATATCCCATACACAAGTGTCTTTCAGGCGCAGACCAAGGACCGCGGTTATCCACGCAGACCCCCAGCCGGTCTCAGAACTCCAGGCGCCCCACCCTGCATCGGCGGAACTGGCCCAGTAGTCCCAACGCTTGAAATCGAACGCGCGAAACCATGACCCGTTTACGTACGGTAGTTGTTTTGATCTCACCTGAATGCGGCACAAATACTCTGCCAGCTTGTCTTCAGCGGCCTTGAGCGCAGGATCGCCGGTTGCCGCCGCAGCCTCACACAGGCCGAGCAAAGCGAAGCCGGACGTGTAGAGTTGGTCGGTGGCGGGATCGCCGTTGGCTTGGATAAGGGGAGTCTCGCCGGTTCCATAAGCTTCGTTGGACTCCGGAATTCGATAGTGTCCGCCTCCTGCGCCTCCAAGCAACTCCGGCAGAGCGCCGCACGGCTGCTGTTTTGAGATAAGGTCATCCGTTAATGTCTTGAGCCACGCTCTATGCTCCGCAGTGTCCTCCAAACGCACCAACCACGCGAGGCATAAAAGCATCCTGGCACGCTCCAGCGTGTCATTCCAGCGCCAACCCGACGGATACGCATCCATTGTCATCTTGATAGCGTTTTTGGCGCTTTCTATAAATGGTTTGTATCCGGTCTGTTTATAAGCCCAAATGTTGCACGCCCAGAGATATGACTCGAAGTGAGGGGAATAATTGACGACCTCGGCGTCGTGGAAGTGCCGCCAGCCGTGTTGCTCCAGATTCCCCATATCGATTCGGTCTGGCCGAAAACCGAGCTTGCCTGTTGTTCGGAGATTGGCAAGCAAAGCCCGCATTATATACTCATCCCAATCACGTATATCCAGACAGGACTGAGCGAGTATCGTGGCAAGCAGCGCTCGAGCATTGTCGTCGCCATAATTCGCGCACATCCACGCCGGAGAGATCGCGCCCCACGCGATCAAACCGAAAGCAGGATGTTTTGGATTGCCACGATCTCCGCCGGTCATCCCCGAGTCTACGTATACATAGCGCAGCAAATTTCGAGCGATTTTTGACGCTTTCTGATCGCCGTTCACCATACTGTGCATCGAGAGAGCCATCGCAACCTCGGTGTTGCAGTCGGCTCGCAAAGGTATGAGTCGCCTCTGATTTCCTTCATAGTCGATAGCAGCCGCATATCCTTCGAGTATTCCGCACGAGCCATCACCAATGGGTTGGTCGGCGGCTAAAAACGGCAGGCTCGCCGAGTTGGCAGCCAGCAGCTTCTCTATCTCGGGTTTTTCTTTTTCGCTGACCAATAATCGGGAGTTCAGATACCATCCTGCTCCCTGAACAAGCGCCTGTTTCTCGAAATCCGAAGGGAGTTTATCACAGGCAGTATATGCAGGCCGAACAATCGGCTCCCACTTAAGGGCTACTTTGGAGGCCGGGTCGAGCAGACCAATAATCCGCTCCCACAAAGCGCCCCAATCGGCCGATGGAGCATATCTACCGGTGACGAATCCGCTGAGGTTGGTGGTCGCAATCAAGACTTCACGACCTGGCAGGCGGAATAAAATCGGGTATGCGGAATCGGGCAATCCGTAGACCGCTGAGTCGAAGCCGGCGACTCGGGCGATGGATATGAGCGGATTATCGACTTTAGCGGGAACAAAATGGCAGCCGGAAATCGACAAAATGTGCATTTCAGGGAGTCTCTCGCCGAACTCGTCGGACGATACTACCGCGCGCTCCCATTGCGTGTCGCGGACATCTTCAGTGGCGATGCCGGGTATCTCAGAGGGATATTCGATATACAACTTCAGGTTTCTGCCGGCGGCTGCATCGTAAATATCGCTATCTACGGTAGTGCGATTGTCGGGATACCCATCAGCAAGAACCAACACCGCCGAGCCTGGCCGGGAGCTTTGAATCGCCTCGGCTTGACTATCGAAGCGAGCGCATTTATAGCCGGAATGGCGTACTACTTTATACAGGTCGTTTTTTTCTGAGCATACGAAGCTGATTTGCAACTGCTTTGCCTCCACCCCAACTGCGATCATCATCAACAAAAGCGCCACAATCGGCCATCTACACAAAGACAATACAACCTCCCCCTGCACGAACGCCGACAGGGTTCCCACATTATAGCATATCCCGTTGAGGTTAGACGGGGCGAGCGAAGATAGCTGCTGATCCGGTGCATCGGCTCAAGATTGTCAGCAGCTATCCGGGTTATTCTTGTCGGTTGATCGCACGCAAGCGATCCAACGAAATATCTTCGAGCGCTTGGGCGACCTCGGTGGGATCGGTCACCCTCACCCGGCACGACGAGCCTAAGCACGCCGTAACCGCAGGCTCGCCTTGCTCGAGCGGGACGGTGCGCACCGTGCAGTTCAGATTGCATGCTCCCATCGACGCCTGTATAAACATATCGGCCTCCTCGGTACCCGGATAGGCGTGAACCGTGACGAGAACCGGCGAGGCATCCAGCATCGACAACGCGAAACCGTAGCTCGATGCCATTAGTCCGTAATCTTCGACATACACAGACAGCGCATCGAGGACGCGCCTGGCAGACAATCTATATGACTCATCCTCGGTTAGATCCGCCAGTTTGATAAATGCGCTCGCCAACGCTGAGTTTTCCTCGATAGGAGTAGTGTAACGCGTTAGGGAACGTTCCGTGGCTCGGGTCGCGCTGATATCATAGAATCCGCCGTTGTCCGATCCGAACTCAGCAAAAATCGTCTCTAGCAACTCCTGTGCATTTTCGATGTAGGTATCGTCGGCTGTCGCCTCGGCTGCCGAGACATTTGCCAGCACTAACTCCGCCATATCCGACAGCATCCCGAACCCGTGGGCCTTGCCTTTCTCAATGTAATGGCCAACTGTCCCGTTTTCGGCCTTTTCCAGTCGATTGAGGTTGCCGACGATGCGCAGAGCCTTGTCGCGAGCTTTCAGGTCTTTTCCGATGCCATACAGTTTCAAATATGAACGAGCAAGGATCGCGTTTGAGTCGGTGTAAACCAGCGGATCCACTTTCGGCGGGGTCATATTTTTGCGAGAATCCGCATCGGCCTGATAGTAGTTCTCATCGGCATCCTGGCTGCCGAAAAACAAGCCGGTCTTGGAGTCCATCATGTTTTTTTCCAAAAACCCAAAGACCCGATGCGCCATTTGGAGAAACTCGGTTCGCTGCGTCAGCCGATGCGCGTCGAGCAATGCTGCCGCGATTTTGGCGTTATCTGCAAGAATTTTTTCGTAGTGCGGGGCCGTCCAATCCCGGTGGGTGGCATAGCGGAACATGCCTCCCTCGATTTGGTCGAATATCTCCCCGTCTATCATCGCGACCAGCGTATCGGCCACCATATCGAGATCGCCTTCGCATCCAGTTGCTTCGTAGTGCGCCATCAAGAGCTGCAAAGCCGCGCTGTGGGGAAACTTCTGGGTAACGCCGAAGCCACCGTTTTCTATGTCATAAGCCGACCGCAAAACGTCGATCAGTTTGCGTACATCCTTTGCGGCTGCGGTCCCGCTGTGCTGGTAGGTTTTTTCGGCTTGTTCTCTGGCTTGTTTGGCCTTGGATTTGAGTTCGTCGGATTGCTCGGCATAGGCTTCCGTCACGCGGTCCAGAACAATTCTCATGCGATCAGGGGGTAGATATGTGGCCCCGGTAAGCACGTCACGGTCGGATGTCAGAAAAACCGTCGACGGCCAGCCGCCCATATTGTAGCGAAGATTGACGTCCGGCTCGCGGTCCACATCCGCTCGAATGGGTATGTAGTGTTTGTTGATTATATCGATTATCGTAGGATCGGAGTATGTTCTCTGATCCATAATGTGGCACCAATGGCACCACACGGCGCTAATGGAAAGCAGGATCGGCTTTCCAGAGTCGCGAGATTCCGCGAAAGCCGCATCACCCCAACTCCGCCATTCTATGTTTTGCATGCTGATATCCACCTTTGCGCTTTGTGATCCTCTCAAGAATCTTCCCCAAAAACAAGGGACTTTCTAACCACAAGCGCAGGCATGCGAAATCATCAATCGAAATAGACCACCCTCGACTTCTTATATTCTTTTATTGTGCGCAGCATTGCGTAGTCGTCCGAGCCAGACGATGCGCAAAGTTCAGAGATAATCTTTGCGATACGCTCATCACTTCGTGCGTGGATCATTGTGTAGAGGGAATAGGGCCACCGGTCGTTAGTCGGGCGCTGATAGCAATGGCTGACGGCCGAGTTTTCGGCCATAATTGCGCCGACTTGTTCGATGTCCTCTTCATTGACCCGCCAACACACCATAGCATTCGCCCCATAGCCCGCATGCCGGTGCCTCAGCACTGCGGCAAATCGACGCATCATTCCCGTTTTCAAAAAATGATGCGCATCCTCAAGCAGCCTTTGCTCTGTCAGGTTCTCTTCGGAGGCGAGGAGTGCAAATGGTCGATCTGTTATAGGAATATCCCGTTGAAGAGCACGTACAGCCGCTATTTGGCTTTCAGAAATCGGCTGATATTCGGCTTGATGCTGCCGTGAGAATAATCGATTTGGCATGCCTTCGCTGTCCTGCGACATACCGAAAAACACCCCTATTTTGAACACTCGGCTGGCGGGAAGAAACAAATAATCATCGACAGACAGCTCGCGCGCCAGAGAATCGACTTCGGCGGAGATATTTTTGTCCGGCCCAACGGTGATGGTGAACCACAAATTGTAATCGGAATCTCGCGAATAACAATGCGTTACCCCAGAATGCCGGGAGACGGCCTGGGCCACGTCATCTATGCGGTAATCACACACTCTAAATGACGCCAAGGCGCTGGAGTAGCCAAGCGCCCGCGAGTCGAAAATGGCGCTGATCTGACGTATGATGCGAGACTCTTTCAGCGCCGTGATCCGGCTCATTACCTCGCTGGACGCAGCGTCAAGGCTTTGAGCTATAGCCTCGAATGGGCGCGACACTACCGGGAACTCTTTTTGCAGAACATCCAGAAGCCGGGCGTCTACAGGGTCAATTTTACTGCTTGTCATGGATTTATTATACTCACAGTGTCATAATAGGGAAACCTCCTCGGCGCCGCATTTCCGGCAGGTAAACGGCGGTCGAATGGATAAGGTTGAGAAGAATGGATGTAAAACTGGTGGAGGTATTATTTTGAACAAACCGGTCGCGGTAGTTCGAAGGGATATTATAGCAGCCACAGGGCCGTCTATCTACGGAATATCCCGAATGGACAAAGTCAGATCGCCAAAAAACGAAATATTTACTTTTCTGGGGGTTTGCGAAGGAATCGTGTATCTGGAACGCGATGACAAGACCAAGGGCAAAGCATTTGAAGAGGTCGATAGCGAACTCTTCGCAAAGTGGAGAAAGGTGCAGACATAAAAGAACTAATCATAGTGAGGCACGGCGAGCCGGATCATTTGATAAATAACCTCACAGGGGGATGGACCAACAGCCATCTGACCGATCTCGGAAAAAAACAGGCTCTGCAGACGGGTAAGTATCTGGCTGAGCTTATCGGAGATCGGGCGTTTGGATTTTATTCCAGCGATTTGGCCAGGGCGATCGAAACTTCCGAGCTTATCGCCGAAGCTCTCCCCAAGAAACCCGTATTGACCCCGGCGCTGCGAGAGTTGAATAATGGTGTGGCGGCTGATCTCAGCAATGACGATGCGGCAAAAATTATGAATCCGATAACGCAACCGCTGGTCGATTGGTATCCGTATCCAAAGTCGGAGAACTGGCGCGAGATGTCGATGCGGGTGATTGAGTTTCTCGATGAGGTTACCGATGATTTAGCGCTGGTTGTGACGCATGGCGGATCGGCTAATGCGGCGATAGTGTGGTGGTTTGGCCTTGGCATCGGCCAGGCAAATATCGCTTTCGAACTCGATGTGTGCAGTGTGAGTCGGTTCAACGTGAATCGTTGGGGGGAGCGCAACGCAATAAAGATCAATGACACGGCACATTTGCTGTCGCAGTGATATTACGCCTGCCTGTTGAAGGATTTGTACGTGCGGCAACCCAGTCCCAATACCGGGATTGCCTGGTTTGCAGCCAGTTCTAGACTGCGGTTCTTTCCGGACGTCCTACATCTATCAGCCCAAGCACAGCGGCTCTGCGCATCGCCTGCACCCGGTTGGAGACTTCCAATTTCTCATATATTTTAGTGAGATGATAGTCTACGGTGCGTTTACTGCAAAATAACGCGTAAGCGACTTCTTGCGAACTTTTGCCCTCCAATACAAGGGATAGGACCTGGGTCTCGCGCTTGGTAAGCCTTACTGCTCGATCGCCGTGGTTTTCTTTTGATTGCTCTATTGCCACGAAGCCTCTCCTTTTCACCCCGGTGCTATATTCTGCGACCGGTTTTTGCAAGCAGAACAGATTTCGATAAGTGCTTGCGGGGATTTGTCCCGCATCAACACAGGCTGAGCAGCGCTAGTGCCGAAAACAGAGGGCAAACAACAGCTTTGCCTGTTCTCAATTCAAAAACATTCAAATAAGAAGATGGCTATCAACATAGGGCGCTGCGACAGCCGAGGAGACCGAAGAAAGTTGTGTGCGGCAGCCTGGCTGATTATGCTCGAACTGCCGGACGGCCATAGCCGTGGAACCTCCAGTTTCGATTCCGACGCTACCGTAACTTCCTGTTAGCCGGTCGGAATCCCGAGACCAATCCTCTGCCTCTTGTTTAGTTATTCGGTGAAAAACCCAGCAAAATTGCTGGCTTTATATTCGCAGTATACTCAATGAAATATGCACTGTCAAGCCTATTTTGAGGATCAAAATAACTCATCCCGGATATACCATGCAAGCTCGACAGTGTGATCTTGTCGGCTTGCGTCGAGCCTCGGCCCTCTCCCCAAGACGGGGGCCAGTCTACCCCCTCTCCCTCGAGGGAGAGGGCGGGGGTGAGGGGGTCGGCCTGGCAAACCGGGCGGGCCTATTGAAATATGAAAGACCGTGCGGGAAGAGAGTTTTCGCCCTCACCCTGACCCTCTCCCCC
>LSQX01278144.1_pt1 | contig 15475 bp, 16 predicted proteins | sample 654561 | NCBI WGS metagenome assembly LSQX01 (sample SAMN04489861, study PRJNA283612) | anaerobic digester metagenome | isolation source: 4 biogas reactors fed with cattle manure at either 37C or 55C with and... | place: Denmark: Kongens Lyngby | collected 2014 | reverse complement strand
ATTAACCGATCAACCTTATTGATGAATAATAACGGTTTTACACGTTCACGCAGAGCCTGCATGAGAACAGTTTCAGTTTGAGTCATGGGTCCCTCAACGGCATCAACTACAACGAGCGCGCCATCGACCGCTCTTAAACTTCTCGTGACCGCACCTGAGAAGTCAATGTGACCAGGTGTATCGATTAAGTTAATGAGGTAATCTTGTTTGTTATATGAGTGAACTAAACTCACGTTTGAAGCAAAAACGGTCAATTGACGTTTCTGCTCAAGATCCCATGAATCGAGGAATAATTTCTGTCCAGCAGTCTGTGTACTGATAATACCAGCCTTTGCCAATAAACTGTCAGATAACGTTGTTTTACCATGGTCAACGTGTGCAATAATACTAGTATTTCGTATGATCGACGGACTGTTCATCAATTTAACGATTTCTTCTGTTTGCCTATATCGCGCCATAAATTATACTCTCTCCACTTGTATGAAATCATCTTTAATTACATGATTATTGATTATTTGAATCATTACTTAAATCAAACCATGAATTCGGTAAGACTACATGGGAATTGAGTAAGTAACCTATTAACTTTATGGATTCATTTTTTGTAAACAATTATGCATAAAACATACTCTAATGTAACCAAAAAGAACTGCAAAGGGTTGATTTGCTAAAAACACAAGTTAACAAAGAACCAACCAAGCAAACTTGGTTTCTCATCCCGTTAAGGAGCTTAGCCAAGGATTGTTTATTTGTTGTTGGTTTGCCCATTTTTTTGCTTGGGTTAAGTCGCCTTGGTTTGGTCTGTCTCGGTGTGTGATCCCAAATGTTTTACCTAAACATATGAAGTAGTCGGGGTTGAGTTGTACCTCTTTAGTTTCAAGCGCTTTTTTCACCCCTTCATATGCTAGTTTGTTGCTTGCTCCACCGCCAGCCCAAGTCATAAAAAGCGCAAACCGTTTACCACAATCAAAATTTGCTTTGTTTATGTAATTGAGCAATTCCACGTAGGGTTCGCCTCCCCTGATACCTGTACCAAAAAAAACTAGGTCAACACCATCGAGGTTTATTGGTTCAAAGTTTTTTGTAAGTTTCACTGTTTTACAGTTTGCAGCTTCAGCTATTGCTTCTGCAATTTTTTGAGTGTTTCCCCGATGGCTTGAGTAAATGACTATAGAAGTCATATAGGTCACTGTAGGCGTTTTGTGATTGTTATGTTTGAGGGTTTATTTGTTTTTGCTTTCTCAAGTTTATCTGTAATTATCTGTTGCATGTTTAGATCTGCTTCGTAGCTTATGCTGTTACGGTCGTTTAATAGGGCGATTTTAGCTGTTGTTCCAGAGCCTAAAAAGGGATCTAACACGGTTTCGCCTTTAATGCTAAACATTCGAATTAGACGTTGCGCTACTTCGTCGGGGTAGGCTGCGGTGCGTCGCTCGAGTTCACTGATGGTTTGTCTTGCACCTTTGAAGTCCCAAATTTGGCTAAACCAGACATCACGCTGTGTTTTAGTAAAACAGCTCTCGTAACGATCAGGATCATGGGGTTTAAATTTACGTAGTTTACCCTTCCTGAACAATAGGATGAATTCGCAGTCTAAAGTAACATAGGCGTTTGGAGGTAGAAATCCTGAACCTAAAAATGCGCCTTTACCCTTGTATTTGGGACGATTAGTAGGTTTTTTCCAGAGTACGTAGGGTAATGCAGTGAACCCTATTTGCTCACATACTTCCGTTATACGCGAGTGGTTTGGGAAAAGCTGGAATTTTTTATTGATCGTGCGTGTTGCGTCGCCGATGTTTATGGCGGCGATTCCTCCGTCACATAATACGCGGTGGGTTTCAGTCCAGACTTTAGCGAGGTATTTATGCATTAAATCGTAGGTTTGTCGAACTATTACCTCGTTAGTTTCAATGTTTTCCCATAACTGACCTATTTTGGGGTCGGCTTTGCAGAAAAGTTCATCCCACATCGCTATCATAGGGTAAGGAGGCGAAGTAACCATTAACTGGATACTGCCGTCTTTTATTTCAGGCATATATTGGCTGTTAGCAAAGATTACTGTGTGCTGGGTAGGCATTGCTGTATTGTATGGATGAATTGCGCTTTTACCTCTTGCGGTTCTATTGAAAAGTTTGGAAGGTTCCACTGTATACTTTCATCCAGGTAACTCGGGAATAATCGATGCTTGTCTAAACTATAGTATGTGCTGGGAAATGATTAATAAGTCAGAAATCAACCATTCTGGTACTGCAATTATGCTACGGTAACCAAGCCAGGTCAAAGGTGAAGGACTCAAGATCAACGTTTGGCCGGCAGGTCTGGCCCCAACGGATGGGACATCCTTTCCCGCAGGGGTTCGCAGGTTCGAATCCTGCCCGTAGCACTTTCACAGCTACCCATAGCACTTTACAAAAGATTTTAGGTATAGCTCAAAACATGAAAACCAAACCAGTTCACAATCGCAGGATAGAAAAATTATTGACGTTTAAGGCAATTTACACTGTTCGCTCTGAGCAGCTATGCTTCGATACTTTCAGCGTTGATTAAGTCTGAGAGTATGATGGTAGCGTTCGACTCATTCAGTTTGCTTAGAATTTCCTCACGGCTTTTGCCGTTCAAGTAGTATGCCAAGTAGAATTTTTGCGTTACTTCATACAGAGCAGCTTTGTACCCGACTTGTCCTGTAACCTTAATTTCTATAAGATATCCGTCCCGCACCAAAGCGTGTATTCTTTTGTTGAGACTCGCATAATAGGTGACTTCAAGCCCACTTATCCTGTTTAGCCTTCTTTGGATATCACCAATACTTAAGGGTCCTGCAGCAACCAGAATATGAAAAATAGCCAGGTTCTTGTCTGCGCCTTTGCCCTCAAAAATCGAGAGTTTAGTGCTTTTCTTTGCTTTTCGGCTGATAAACGCTTCTAGACTTGTGCCTTTGGCTCTCTTCCGCGTCAAGCGTGTAATACCCCCTCATGGCTATGGGCAAAAGTCAGGACTTCAGCAAGCCGGCAGGGCTTTTTTTATTCTGTTTTGCTGATTTTAATAATTTAAAGTTAGGCGGCAAATCTTTTGGAGGATATGCAAAAGCGACCTTGGCGGTTGTAGCTTTTTGATGCTTTGTGTCCATCACGCTTTTTCCCAACCCCCAATTTAGCTATTTTGTAGAAGCTATTGGCTTATCTAGGTGGGATAAGCAGTTAATGACGAGCCTCACCGCCAGATTTCCGTAAAAATACAAGGCACTGCTTGATTTTCAAGATTTTTTTGTATATGCCGATATACGAGCCTATATACAACAAAAATGCAACTCTTCTTAAAGAAGACATATTAGCCCTATTGTCTAAACGTGAATTGTCCTATCTGATTAAAAAGGTGTTAGTAACGCTGGAAATAGACATCTCTGGTTTTGGTCAATTGAAATTAGAATATTTAGTCAGTGATTTTAATGGCACATTAGCTTTGGACGGCAAATTGCTGCCTAATATCAAGCCTAAACTAACCAGCATAGCCGAATTCTTAAAAATAGTCGTTCTAACGTCTGACGAGTTTGGGAAAGCAAAAGAAGAATTAAAAGAAGTTAATTGCTCGCTTCATATTCTAGAAGAAAAGAATATGGATACCCAAAAGGCAGAGTTTGTTACTAACCTTGGATCTGAGAGAGTCGTCGCTTTTGGAAACGGAGTGAACGATAGAAAAATGCTAAAGGTTGCAAAGCTTGGGGTCGTTATTGTAGGTAGTGAGGGCTGTGCCACTGAAACTTTGCTTGCAGCAGATATTCAAGTAGCAAGCATTGTAGATGGGTTTGATCTTTTGCTTAACCCACGACGGCTACGAGCGACCTTGAAATTCTAGCACCCCTAGAGATCTCATATGTGAAATAGCCAATAAGCGGGAAAAAATTATTAGTCTCATTAATTTTATTATGGGTTGGCTATGGCATTAGCCTTGAGTTGCGTCAGAACCGCATCAATTGAATGCTGATAATGCCTACCTAAAACACATGCAGGTAGGAAACATGAAAATGATCGAATTCGTCTTCTTAGCGGTTGGCGCAGTCATCGGAGCTTTTCTGCGATACAGCATAGTTGCCTCTCCTCAGACTATCGGCGGAATACCGGTCAACATATTAGTGATTAATGTTATCGGTAGTTTCATAATAGGCCTTTTTTCAGTCTTAGCAGTTGCTTTAAACTTAAACTCAAATTACACGTTGTTTATAGGTACAGGATTTTGTGGGTCATTCACTACCATGTCTAGCTTCGCATTAGACACTAGCAGTCTCATGGACAATAGTCGCTTAATCTTGGCAACACTAAACATACTTGCCAATGTAGGCTTATCCTTAGCTGCTGTAATCTCAGGAAAAGTTATCGGCGAAACGATAATAGCCAAGGTGCTATAATGAAACAAGAAATGTGGAGTATTACTATAAGAATCAAAAGGAACGATGAGTTAGGCGGTAAACACCTTTCAAACCTCTTAATTGACTTTCTTGTTAAATCAGGCGTAAACGGAGCCACGGTTTGGACGGGCGTTAATGGCTTTGGCAAACGTGGCAAATCCACCTTAAAGCTTGAAGGAGTAACGGTAAATATGCCCCTCATTATTGATGTGGTTGATGAGCAGTCAAAGCTTGAGCCGCTTCTCCCTGAGATAAAAAGAATCGTGGACGACGATGGTTTGGTTACAATACAAGAAGTCGATGTTGTCTAAAAACCCAAACATCGATTAGCTAACCCTATCCAAAACATGCTTGCTTGCCTAAATTACAATTTTTACCAGCATATCTTGCGTTCTCTTCAAACTCTTCTTCTATTCGAAGTTGATTACATTTTGTCGTACGTTCTCCACGTGCAGGAGCTCCAGTTTTGTGTGTCTTCGATTGAAACAATAGGATACTTTGCTAGAAGTTCTATCCAATAACCAACAAGCTGCTCAGCTGTCAAGTTTTTCTCATCGATAAAGTAGGTTTCATTTTTTGGTCATAGAAAGACGATGCTGCTGAGTCAATAGCTAAAAATATTTCTTTTGAATAATCTGTGTGTTCAATCGCTGTAATAATGCAGTCTAACGCCTCAGAAGTGAAGGGTATGTTGGGTGCGTAGCCTCCGTCATCACCAACGTTCTTTGCGCTAACGCCATAACGGTCTTGAACAACCCGTCCAAGTTGATAGTAAGTTTCAGCTGTCATGCGTAATGCGTCATGGAAAATCGAAGCTCCAATAGGCAGTATCATAAATTCTTGAGGAGAAAGTTTACCGTGACAGGATAAACAACTAGCGAGCGACACATCCACCAGCACTCGATGGTTTTGGCTAGCTTGGTTTGCTATGATGTTGTGGCTATACGGTTGCTTGTTGCTGGCGATGAAAGTCTAAAGGAGTATAAGCAAGTACTAGGCGTGACCTAATAACAAAGGTGTGCTCGAAAACGCCAAATCAATAGTATTTACAGATACTCACCCAGATTTGACTAAGAAATACATAAGCAGTCAATCCAATAAAAAACTAATTGTACACACTTCTACAACACACTTTGGAAACGCTCCGCAAACCAAAAAATACCCATGAGATTTTCAGTTGTAACTATGACCCCCAGAGTGGGTACAAATACACAATTATAGTTTCTAACCTTCTTGACTGACTTATGTTATTATTCACGGTTTTCCGAAAAAATCCAAAAGGATATTGATATTAGTCATTGTAAGAACTTAAAGCTATCATTTTTGCTAAAAAATAATGCTAAATATTATCTGATATTTTTCGGTGCTGCAGGATAAACATATCTTTAAGTATTAAATCTCATGTTATAAAATAATGAGCATATGTTACAAAATAATGAGCAACATTTGGGTGTGCTAAATGACTAATACGCTGGGATTCCTTACCCCCAAGATAATGACAGTATTGGAATTCTTCCTAGAAGACCTCATGCATGAATATCATGAAAGAGAGGTGATAAGGAAGATGGGTGTAAGTGTTGGTTCAGCCAATAAAACACTGAGAATGTTAGCCAAGATGGATTTTCTAACAAGGAAAGAAAAGGGGCGGCTGGCAATCTACCGGCTCAACCAAAAAGAAGCTCACTGATAAAAAAATAGCTACATACAATCCTTTTGTTGGTACCACAGAGCTGAAGCCAATGAATTTGAGAACCTATGCCCCCTAATAGCAGCTCCCTTCCCTTAATCCATTGCCCCAATTGGGCGAGCTATTATTAGCATGTTATTCAAGTTCAAATGCGCCAGTATAGAGTTGATGATACTTACCTTTAAGCTCAAGTAATTCTTTGTGATTACCGCGTTCAATAATTTGTCCGTGATCTAGCACGATAATCGCCGCCGAATTTTGGACTGTTGAGAGCCTATGGGCGATAACAAAAACCGTTCGTCCATACATCAGAGAATCCATACCTTTCTGAACGATTGCTTCTGTGCGAGTATCGATACTACTTGTTGCTTCATCTAATATCATTACAGGTGGATTAGCAACTGCAGCTCTTGCAATCGATATAAGCTGCTTCTGTCCCTGTGAAAGTCTATCGCCATTAGCAGTAAGCAATGTATTGTAGCCTTCAGGCAGACGTTCAATAAAATCATGTGCGTTGGCCAGCTTTGCCGCCGCAAATACCTCCTCGTCGGTCGCGTCTAGTCTACCGTAGCGTATATTATCCATAACCGTACCTGTAAAAAGGTTGGTTTCTTGAAGTACAACGCTAAGGGAACTTCGAAGAGCTTTCTTTTTAATTCTCTTAATATCAATGCCATCAAAAGTAATTTGCCCTACAGAGATATCATAGAAACGATTGATTAAATTAGTAATTGTTGTTTTGCCTGCGCCCGTTGCTCCTACGAAAGCTATTTTTTGACCTGGTTTAGCAAACAACGATACATCAGTTAGAACTGGTTTGCCCTCTTCATAAGCGAAAGTTACATGATTAAAGCGTACGTCTCCCGTTAATTTAGTGTAAGTTACTGAACCATCACGGTTGGGCTGTTTCCAGGCGCGTATGCCGGTATACTCGGATAACTCAACTATAGTTTCGCCATCCATCTTGGCATTAACCAACGAGATACAGCCAGCGTCATCCTTAGGATTCTCATCCAATAGCTCGAAAATCCGACCAGCACCCGCCGCTGCCATTACGATAGAACCAGCTTGCTGTGAAACTAAACCAAGAGGTATCGTCAAGCTACGACTTAATGTTAAGAAAGCAACGATTGCGCCTAATGTCAAACCAGCGCCTCCACCGATCGCTATAGCGCCGCCAACTATTGCTAGAACGGCATACTGCATATAACCTAGATTTGCAACTATTGGCATAAGTGTATTTGCAAAGGTGTATGCTGCGGTTGTATTTTTGCACAATTCTTTGTTATGGTTATCAAATGCTTTTTTTGCTTCTTCTTCATGACAGAAGGATTTTATAACTTTTTGTCCATTAATCATTTCTTCAATATATCCATTAGTTGTACCGAGGCATTTCTGCTGTTTTTTAAAATGGACTGCACTTTTACCACCAATTTTTAAGGTGACAAATGAAATAATCCATATTGAAATGAGAACTACAATAGTCAATTGTATACTGGTAACAAGCATTGCAATGAGCACAGCTGTTATAGTAAAAAGACCTGAAATGATTTGGGGTAATGATTGGGAAATTAGCATACGTAGCGTGTCAGTGTCGTTTGTGTAATGACTCATTATGTCACCATGAGTATTAGTATCAAAGTATTTTATTGGGAGACTCTGCATTTTAGAAAACATTTCATCCCGAACCTTCCTTAAAACTCCCTGAGCAATGGTTACCATCCATCTATTGTAGCATAGAGCAGCAATGATACCAACGGCAAAGATAGCAGCCATAACTAGAAGCGCCGTTAAAAGCCCCGAATAATCAGGTATTGAGGATGCGAGCAAAGGGGTAATATAGTCATCAATGAGGGTCTTTAAAAACAAGGATGAAGCAACCGTAGCAATGGCGCTAATTAAAATACAAACGACAACCCCAATAAACCGTAATTTATAGGGTTTGATTATGTACTGAAATAGTCGTTTGGCTGATTGCCAACTAGACTTTGTGCTCGGATAGGGATTTTGGGTGGGTATACCCGCTTGTGGCAGCGTTGATGTACCACGCTTATATTCAGTCGCCGCTGATGCCTCCTTTAATTTGCGAACCGTAAACCTCTTGGTAGATCAGATTACTTATGAGCAGTTCTTCATGAGTTCCTACGGCATTGATCTTGCCGCCGTCCATTACGATTATTCGGTCAGCATCTTTCACTGACGTTACCCTTTGAGCAATTATGAATTTGGTTGTGTTTGGGATTTCTTCCTGGAATGCCTGTCTAATTAGAGCATCAGTTTTTGTATCCACGGCACTTGTGGAATCATCCAATATTAACACTTTAGGTTGTTTTAACAGCGCCCGGGCTATGCAAAGACGCTGTTTTTGCCCGCCAGATATGTTAGTGCCATCCTGTTCGATGTAGGTGTCATAACCTTTGGGAAATGAGCGAATAAAAGCGTCTGCCTGAGCTAATTTACATGCTTTTACCATCTCCTGGTCAGAAGCATCTTTGTTTCCCCACCGTAGATTCTCTTTAATTGTACCTGAAAAGAGAACGTTTTTTTGTAGAACCATCCCTACTTCATTTCGGAGGGTTTTGAGGTCATAAGCACGTACATCTATGCCCCCCACAGTGACTGTGCCGCCTGTTACATCGTATAGTCTTGGAATCAGTTGTACAAAGGTTGATTTTGAAGACCCGGTTCCACCGATAATCCCTATAGTTTCACCGGGCTTGACATCGATGCTCACATTACTCAGACAAAGTTTGTTAGGGTTTTTAGCGTAGCTGAAATTTACATTTTTAAATGATACTGAGCCATCCTTCACTTGCGTAATTATTTTTTCGGGGTTTTGTAGATCAGGTGTTTCAGTTAAGACTTCTATGATACGTTTGGCTGAAGCACGCGAGATAGTTACTGTTACTAGCACAAGTGCAAGTGCCATTAAGCTGAATAATATTTGAAAGGTGTATGTGAATAAGCTGGTTAGCTGGCCAGTCGTTAAAGAGCCACCAACGATTAATGTTGCACCGAACCATGACAATAATAGAACGCATACGTACATTACGAGTTGCATCATTGGCATGTTTAACGCGATCAGTTTTTCTGCGCTGGAGTAATCCTTGTATATGCCGCTTGATGCTTGGCTAAATTTTTCTTTTTCATGCTTTTCGCGTGTGAAGGTTTTTACAACGCGTATTCCGCGTACATTCTCCTGTACAACATTGTTAAGCTTGTCGTAGGCGCGAAAAACTTTGTCAAATATTGGGTAAGCACGTGTCATTATCAGATATAAGCCCAAGGCAAGAAAAGGGATTGCGCAGAGTATGATTATTGTTATTTCCGAGCTAATGGTGAAAGCTACAGTTAAAGAAAATAATATCATAATTGGCGCTCGGATTGCAAGACGGATAAGCATTTGAAAAGCTTCTTGTAAATTCGTTACGTCGGTTGTTAGTCGAGTAACCAAGCTTGAGGTTGAGAATTTATCTATGTTTGAGAATGAAAAATCTTGTATTTTATAGTAGATATCTTTGCGTAAGTTATGGGCGAATCCGGCGGCTGCTTGGGCTGCATATTTTCCAGCAAAAGTACCGAATAATAAGGACAGTAGCGCTGAAATTATGAGAGCTAATCCGATCTTAAGGACAATATTGATATCGCCTGCATTAATACCGAAATCAATGAGATTTGCCATAAGAAAAGGAATTAACACTTCCATTATGACCTCAAAGGTAACTAGGACAGGCGTTAATATGGTAACCTTTTTGTATTCTCTTAATGACCCCGCCAGTTTTTTTAGTGATATCACATTCTTGTCCCGACTATTTGTTCAGAATTTCTAAAATTGTTAGGTTCCTAACAAATTATTGCAAGGGAATGCATAAAGCCGTACTTAAAGGTTAACCAAATCAGTGACCAGTTACAGCGTATTTTTCTTAATCTTATCTATAATATCAAAAAAAGAGTCAAGTTCTTGTTTACTTAAGCCGTTTGCAAGCTCATCATCTGCAACTTTGATTTTTTTCTTAACTCTCAATGCCAAATCTTTCGCTCGAGGTGTTAACAATATCTGTTTTAGTCTTGCGTCTCTATCTACAGCTTGACGAACGATAAAACCATCTTTTTCCATTATTTGAAGTACACCTGTCGCCGTTGAACGTCGAATGTTAAATTCTGTTTCAATATCTTTTTGGAATATTTCCTTTCCTTCATTTATTTCAAGGAACCCTATGATCCACATTTGCATAATAGTAAATTGACCACCATTGGTTCCAAAGATTATTTTATCTATTTTTCGCGTGATCCTGTTAGAAAGTATTTTAATTTGGAAGCCAATATGACGCTCATAGCCTATAAGCTACACCTTATTTTCATCTTAAGTCGTAAATGTTATAAAAAGTGTGCTATATAACTTCAGCCTTGTTTGGGCTATAGTTTCTGATTCAAAGATTAAATGATACATTCTCATTTACCCAATAGTTTAAACTTTAAGAACAACCATTCGTAGAAACAATACTTTATGCCCTTATAACGCTGATTTTATACTTTTGATTCAGGACTATTATGAGAAGCTATGGAAACAAGCGCAGGAGATTAAATCATTTATGCAAGTTAAACAGTTATATACCCGTGATTTTTAATTTTTGAATTTATTCTAACAATCAGCAAGAAGAAATTCACAATAGTATGACAAATTGTTACTGAAAAGTGTTAGTTGATAGCTCACCCTATCACAGAATGAATTAAATTTAAAAAGTATAACCAACTAAATAAATCTCTAGAGGAAGTATGGTCAATAAAACAATAATCACATGTCAGAAGTGCGGGTACACCTTCCAAAACATATGGCGACAGTAAGCGGTTATGAAGTGAGTGCACATGGCAGACATGTTCATTGCAGTAAAGGTGGGGCTATTGTAGCGGAGTTTTTAGCCTTAGTTAAAATGAAAAAAGCAAGATTGTAAATAGTTGTTTGCCCTTATATGTTAATTGAATCAGCGGTTCTTTATCGGTTGCTGAGTTATAGATTTCCGCTTCGTAGAAGAGGTTGTGGCCATCCCAATCGGTCTTAGTAACCTTTCCGATGGCGTTTGGAACTGCGACATGCTCGATGTAAGCCAGTGCATTAATGCAAGTTTGAATAAGCTTTCTAAGGTTTCAAACATTACCACAATGATTTTGAAGGATGATTCCAAGGTCTCCTCGTATGCAAAAACAGAAACTTGTCCTTTATACTATTTCAGACAAATAATATCACGATTAATCGAAAACGATGTCCAAATTGCAATAAGATTCGGTTTCTATACGCAACCTGACGATAGAAGTAACGTTCAGTTGGAAAACATTAATGTACTAAGCAAATCATTTGCAGACTATATTGATTTGGTTACTGCAACCCGTCAGTTTGTCGATAGCCTTGTTACCGACTCATATCAGCTTATTTGTTTGGAGCCTAAAAAACTGAACTATCAAGCGCTTTCATCATTAAGCAGTTTCTAAAAATATGCTACTAAGTCAATTTGGAATTCGATTGCAACTGACGACCTTAATAGCCTACTTCAAGAGTTTAATTTGATAGAATTTAATGAAAGAGCCAACTCACCGATTTCACAATGTCAGCACAAAACTTTTGCCAAAAAAATCGATTTCATTTTTTCGAAGCTTCAAATAAACGATGAGCAGTTTAAAGATGAGTTGAAAAATATTTTCAGTTTTTCCTGAGTTTACCCATGTCGGTTATGTGTCAACCATGTTTGCATCCACATATGAGTCAGAATGCATTTTTGGCGACGAAATAGGTCCCTATCTTCCTAGTACGGAGAACTTCAGCGAGTTAAAGTTTGAATTACTGACAACTGGAATGAAGTTATTATCACGCGTTTATTTTCCATCGCTCAGGTTTGCACTTGCAAGGCTCATCAATGAGCCAAATGGAGTTAATGGTGAACTTGACAAATTGACTACTATGATAAACTCTGAGTTAGCAACGAGAAACAACCAGTATTACTTCTTTATTGTAAACAGCTTAATTGGGTCCAAGAAAAACATAACATTGCTTTGTAAATGTGGAACAGTAACATTATGGAAGCCGCCTCACAAAAATGAAGATATGCTTTGCAAAGGATGTGGAAGCACGTTTAATTTCATAGTAATAGATGGAGACCCAGGATACATTTTTACTTCACAGGGACACGTAAAAGCAATAGGCTCATCTGCACCTAATTTGGGTGATTTACCTGAAGATAAATTTAAAGAGGTCTGGGCGAAATGGCGGGAAGAGATGGAAAAAAAGCATCCTAATAAAACAATATAATTTTGCTTAGCTTCGCTGGTGTTTGAGCTGTTCACTAAACTCTATATCAGCCCTCGCACGTTCGAGCTTTTTTAGGGCGTTCTTTCTTGAACGGGTTACGTTGGGCGTTTCCATTTTCAACTTCTTGGCAATTCGGTAGTCATTCAAGCCGTCAGCATGCAACCGTAGAATCTTTCGCTCACGCCCAGTCAACGCCATAACTTAAGTATCCTCTTCAGAAGCGCTGTGCAAAGTCACGCCTTCGGCTAGCAAATCTTTCTCTAATGATTTATAGGCGTCTACGCCAAAGCTTGTAATGGCCCAGCACCAACCCAGCTCCATTATTCATACGGAAAACCGCTTAACATTTCATATTTTAAATACTCAAACAGGTTTCCAATAATATGAAATGCCCTCAAAAAGCCGACTGACTCCAAATGACATTCCTCGCCCCAGAAATGCTAGGTTTGATGAGCGCACTTGTGTTCGGGGTTAAATATCTATTATGATGTATATCATAATACTGCAATAATTGCAGGGTTATGATAAAAATGAAAAAAGGTTTTGCTCAAGAAACTGTGGCTTAAAGCCAAGTTTTTACAGTGACAGGTTCTTTAGCTCTCCAATGACTTTCTCCTTACACGCTTCTGTGAATTCAGTGGTAACAAACGTCCCCTTCCATGAATCCAAGAAGCGCTTATCTGCAATGTCTGAGATGATGAGCGACAGGTTCTTCTCTATTATCTGCGGGTAAGCCAGCGTTTTCTTAGCTTCCTCTTTAAGGTCGTGTGGAATACCTCTTTTCCAAACCAATGTGGCAATGTCCCTTATGTCGCTAGGTCTTGCGGACATGAGCTTTAGAATAAGATAATCAGTATAGTCTGGGATGTACATTTCATATTCTTCTCGAGCAATCGTTATTTTCACTTTGTTGGCTTTCTGCAAGAACTTCTCGGTAACAACAAATACCTGCTCGTCTGTTCTTCCACGCACCTCGCCTTCCATGAAATCGATCGATATCTTTGCTCCAGCACCAAGCAGCTTTATGCATCTCATGAAGCCGTGGGTGCCTTGCTTCTCGCAGGTGTCTGTGCTCATATCCTTGGACAGCAATTTCTGAATCCTGTCCAGACTCCAACTCTCCGCCCTTTTGAGGACGAAATCGCAATCTCTTGTATACCTTGAAAAGGATGTGAATGCTCTTAGGGCATAACCTCCGATGAGCACCATTCTGGGGTTCTCAAAGCCATCGGTCTGCTCCGACAGAAAACTGACTAGTCTTGGCGATTTCTACCTCTCTTAGGTTCATCAGTTCAATGTGCTTAACCAAGCTCAACAACCCGCTCTACTGCTTCGTCGATTTCTCTTCGAACAAAATCGTCATCTAATCTGGTTTCCCTATGCGGGAATTTTGCTCCACCAGCTTTTTCTATCTGGTGAAAACCGTATTCTAAAGCCTGCTTGGTTCTTATGTTCGTCTTGGATATCCTTTTCCAGTAGGCACTTTGGTACAATCTGGCTAAATCTATTCTATTTTTGTTCTCATACAAGGTGGCGAATGCATCTGTAAAAGCCCATTTCTGCAAGCACTCGATTACGTTGTCCTCGATGTCCTCCACGAACAAGTTTCCGACCTTGCGATACTTGGCTTTGGACAGTCCCTTTGAATATTTGACCTCTACGTTCCAGCCCCTTTTCTTGGCGAACTCTTGTAATGCTTTTCCATACGACTTGTCCTGAACTTTTAATGCGTAAACTTCTCTGTGGATGAAATCGTTATTCCAAAATGAGGCAGCAGTCTGGGCGGAGACGACCTTGAAGTTCTTGTCTTTTTCTAAAAAGTCCCAGATATCTGTTATTTCGGTTGGAACCCAGTACCAGCCCCACTTGACCCTTTCTACAAACCCTTCTTTGGATGACTTATTCAAGTACTCTTTGGCCTTTGGTTCGATGCTTTTGGCAGTTTTAACCCTGATCAAACTTCCTTGATAGGGCTTCAATTTCTTGATGAATTCAGCCAAATAAGTAGCCATTATTGTTCACCTTTTATAATCATTTGGCAAACTACTTAAAGATATTCGTCATCTTTTCAAGTCCTCTGGCAAATCTAAAGAATTAATTGAAAGTAACCCCATTTGCTTTCTGATCTGTTTCTTCTTCAATTGTTCGGAAAATGGTAGTCGCTCGATACTCTTTGGATCAACTCTATTCCTCCAACTTTTACTAAGATAGTATTCTTTGGATACAGCAATGCTTAGTGGGTAGCTTTAGCTTAATTTTCGGAGTGGTTTTAAAGAATTGGCATTTTGAGCAAAGAGGTAGACATTCATATCAACCATATTTTAAAGATAAAAATGGGAGAGGTTTTGGCTTCTCTTTTAAGAATCGTCTTCGTCATAATCTCCTCGATATCTAAGGAACGCCATCACTGAAAGGATAATAGCTATAATGCTTAAGATTATGGATACATAGAGTAAGGTATTGTCTGTGTCTTTTCCTGCTGGACCTGTTGCACCTTTTGCTCCTCGATCGCCTGTGTCACCTGTTCCGCCCTGTGGACCTGTTAAATCTGGAACAATGATAGCGGTACTTGCAGTGAGTCCGGTTTTGCTTTGCGCCATCAGGGTATAGTTGCCGTTGATGCTTGTTGGGACTATGAGAGTAATAGTAAAGTTGCCAAGTGCATCAGTTGCGCCAACGTCAGTAAAGTTGTATGTTGATATGAAGACGTTTTGTACTAGAGCAAATGTGATGGCTTGATTGGGGTAGAAGCCGCTGCCAGTGACTTTTATGATGTTGCTGTTAGCTGGTGAAACCGCAATTTCTGGGTTGGGTATGAAAGTGACGCTGTATTCTTTGGTGGCACTTACGACGGAGGTTTTAGCATAGATATAGTATGTGCCATAGGGGAGTGAAGGTATGGTGACGTCGCTTGTGAAGGTACCTAGCGGACTAGTCGTGATGGTTTGAGTGAAGTTATAGATGACTACGCCTGTGGTTTCATTTACTAATGCAAGGTAAACAGGTTCGTTTACGTCAAATCCGTTTCCCATAACAGTGACAACGTTGCTTGTGCTAGTTGGAACCACTGTTAAGGTTGCGATTG
>LSQX01059951.1_pt1 | contig 15475 bp, 8 predicted proteins | sample 654561 | NCBI WGS metagenome assembly LSQX01 (sample SAMN04489861, study PRJNA283612) | anaerobic digester metagenome | isolation source: 4 biogas reactors fed with cattle manure at either 37C or 55C with and... | place: Denmark: Kongens Lyngby | collected 2014 | reverse complement strand
ACCTTTTTAGACTGGACTCATAAATGGATCACTAATGTGCGATGGACTATCTTAGATGCCTCTAATAATCCGGTACCGAATTCAGTAGTAAATAAATCGTGTCCACATACTTGTTATGAAATGATGATAGATGGTGCTTGCTACGGGTGGTTCTATACATCGGGTGGTTGGAGCAGCTACAATAACTTCTTCGAAAAGGGAAATTATAGTGTGCAATGCGAGATTTGGAATAAGTGTGCGGATCCGGATGTTTACAACCAAAACCTAACCCCTTCACAAGCTGTCCAACTGCCCTATTATGATGTATCACTTAGACCATTCAAAGTTGTAGATTGTGATGAAGAAATCATCTTTTCCCTAAATGTTACTGGTAATCATCCGGAGATATGGGCTGGGACGATTAATCTCAGTGGGGAGGTACTTTCCGGTGGCACACTTCACTGCGTTGGCCATAATGAAATAAATATGTTTCCTGGTTTTACTGCACATCAAGGGAGTGATTTTAACGCTGAAATAATTCCTTGTCCTGATTGTAGTGATAGCGTAAAAACGTCTTCCGAGTACTTATCTAAAACTATTGATGCAGATTTGGTTAACTATCGGGATGTAAATTTTGCCAATCCAATTGATATCTATCCAAACCCTACTACAGGGTTGATTAACATAGCGCTCAATCAAAATCAGAAACACATCGAAGTTGAAGTAAAGGCAATGAATGGAGTTGCTATTGTGGCGAAATCTTATGAATATCCCGGCAACACCATCCTCGACCTCTCCCCCTACCCCAAAGGCATCTACCTGCTTACCATCAAAACTATGGAGCAGGTTTTTGTCGAGAAAATCATCTTGCAGTAAGCGTTCGGGTTCTTTTCATAAAAATGATAACTTTGCATCTCCTGCTTCATAATAAGGATGAGTAAATAAAAAAAGAATTCTAAACCAAAAACCCAGCGCCGATGAAAGCAAAACACATTTTTAAACAGATCCTTCTTCTCCTACTTTTTACTGTTCCGGTAGGGCTTTGTGCCCAAACCGATTCCGTAAAAAATGTCTATCCCAGCGCTACGATCACACCGTTCGAGCTGCCCGATAGCGATGCGGTAAACTTCCCGCTGGATCAGGCTACGCCGGTGGGCGACATCAACGGCGATGGCTTAATGGACATGGTGTTTACCCGATATGCCGCCGATGAGCGCACCCCGGAAGAAACGGATCGGGTGCGAAAATCTCTTATCACCACATCGTCGGGTATTGACCCCGAGGCCATCGTTTTTTACAACAGCCTGGTGTATGGCATCGGCGACTATGATGGCGATGGATACGACGACATCATCGACATCGAGCAATGCGTAATACGCTTTGGAAGTCCCTCGGGTTTCCGCACCGATTCGCTGATTGTTAATCTTCCTGAAAATTGTGATTTTTATTATGCAGGAGATATAAATGATGATGGCAAAAGCGAGGTACTGATCGGTGACAGGGAATCGAACCAGACCTTGTACGTTTTCTCCGGCCCCGACACTGCCGCCGTGATAATGGAATCGGGAGGCTATCCCTTGTATTTTGATACAGATCGTGTTTTCTTCTATATTGATGATTTCGACGCAGATGGCACCAACGAGCTGTGTGTTGCTGCCGTTGATAATTATAATGATGCACGATTGGTAAGGTTTTTTAATTTTGATAAAGAAGCCCACGAAATAACCATAGAGCAAAGCTTCAGCATTCCATACATCCACGAGCCATCATCGCACTACACCACTGCATTTTGCGATCTTAATGGAGATCAGCAAATCGACATCGCCCACGCTTTTTACGTACCGGAATCGATGGGCGAATTTGATCTGGAAGTATTTTTTGGAAAAGCCTCAGCGCCCTATTTCGACGATCCGGTAGAAGTGCAGGTGCGCAACCATGGGCGTATGCTCTACATGGGTGGCGATTTTAACAACGACGGAGCCGACGATTGGTACTCGAAATATGGCGCCGATACCATAGCGGTATTTTATGGACATGACCAGGCGGCCAACGAAGGAATTCAGCCTGTATTTTACAACCACGGAAGCATGCAGGAGCTTCTTCTCAAGGGGCCTTTTTCAGGAGCTTTCTACACCGTAGGTCGGATGGACGCTTTCGATTACAATGGCGATTCCTTTGCCGATCTGGCTTTTAACTATTGGTCTTACGACGAAAACCTGCGTTTTGAAACTATTGGAACGGCCATTGTTTTAGGCAGCGATACGCCCGACTTTCTGAATCCTGTCATCATCGGACGAACAGGAGATCAAACCTACCAGAATCTGGAATTTGGCTTTCAAGCCCAAAAAATTAAAGATATCAATCAGGATGGCTACGACGACTGGGGCATTCTGGCGCGCGGTGGCTGCTACCTGAATGTCTATTTTGGCGGCCCGGAATTCGATATGGAACCCGATATCCGCTATCTGTTGCCACAAACTTCCAAAGCCCTGTGTTTCGACTGGACTTCGGGCGATATGAATGGCGACGGCTACACCGATATTGCCATTTCCAATAGCTCGGATTATACGGTGGCGTTCACCAGAGGATTTATTCCTGAACGCCAGGACATTTTTATCTTCTTCGGTTCGGCAGATTTGCAAAGCGTCTACACCTGGCAGGATGCCGATGCAGTGCTTCACGACAACGATACATTTCATAGTTATGGATACAATATCAGTATCGTAGGCGATTATAATGCCGACGGTTTTGACGACCTGGTGGTGGGCGGCGGCAAACACCGCTACTGCCTCAGGGAAGCATTTGTATATTTTGGCAGCGACAGCCAGATTGGCCCCGAGCCCGACCTGGTAATCAGCGTGCCATGCACCCAATGCGGAATATTGTTTGCCCATCCCATTACTCCCTGCGGCGATGTGAACGCCGATGGCTACGACGACTTTACACTTGGCGACCCCAACAACGGAGACGGTCAGTCGCTGGTTTATTTTGGCGGTCCCAATGCGGATGCTTATTATGATAAAGCGCTGGTAAATCCATTTACCAACGGAAGAAATTATGGAGCAAACACCGCTATGTCGCCCGGCGATTATAATGGCGATGGCTACAACGATCTGATACATTACAGCTATTTTGCAAAGACGATTTACGTTTATTATGGTGGGCCAAATATGAATTCACAATACGACCTCACCATTGCCGACAGCACTTTTTCGAATAGCATTCATTGTTTTGATTTTGTTGATAGAAAGATGGAAAAAGAAGCCTCCGACATCATTGCCGGCTTTCGCCACGCGTATGGATATGATTATTATCTTTATGCCGGTGGCGGAATACCAGCCCAATCGCCATCGTTCGTATTAAAAAACGGACTGGCACTGCCGGGGCGCTCGGTGGCTTCGGGCGATTTTAACAACGATGGTATTGCCGAGATTTTTGCCGGCGTTCCGTTTGAATACAATTATGGAAATACCGGCGGTGTTGCTTACTTTTACGAGCCGCTGCTGGCCACGTCAGTTCCCGAGGATGCAGCGCGAATAAACGAGGTCTGCCATATTTTCCCAAATCCGGCCACCGACATCATCAACATTCGGTCGGAGGTATTTATTGATGATGTGCAGATATTGAATGCAAGTGGGGTTTTGGTTTCTCACCTTCGGCCAGATGCTAAATCTTCTTTTTTAAAAATTGAAAGTTCAAAATCTAGCCCCGGGCTTTACTTTATCAAAATTACCTGCGGAAATGATGTCATTACCAAAAAGGTGGTGATTCAATAGTATGAAAAACGCTTACAACGCATGAATTATGATTATTTCAGTGTACGTTTTGTGAAATGTCGTTATTTGTTTTCTTTGTTGTCCGGTTAAAAATAATAGATTCTTCGCTACGCTCAGAATGACAATGGCTTTCAATGAATTGTAGGGGGGCGGGATCGGGCGCTTCGCGCCCGATCCCGCCCCCCCTCTCTTGTTTTCCAGTCTTGTCATTTATTGCCGTAGTGAAGTGCGTTTAAACTTCACTCTCCTATCGGCAACTCGTTTACTCAAGCAAATCCATCGCTTGCGCAAATACATTTTCCACGGTGAAGCCAAACTTCTGGTCGAGCACCTTTGCCGGTGCCGAATATCCAAATTGAGACATGCCCAGGATGCGGGTGTGGGCGTTTTCCGTTACGGGCAATGCAGCAGGCAGTCCGGCGGTAAGTGCCAGCAGCGGAATGCCGGGGGTGAGCAACTCATGCCGATAGCTTTCGGGCTGATCCATATATAACCCCGCCGACGGAATAGAAACTACACGCACTTTCAGGTTTTGGTCTGTTTCGAGCTTTTGCGCCGTCTCCGCCAGCAGCGACACTTCCGAGCCATTGCCCAGCATGATGAGGTCGGGCTTGTCGTAGTTACCGCGTATTATGTAAGCGCCACGTGCAGCAAGCGCTGCCAATTGTTTTCTGTCGGCACCTTTGGGCAGCACAATTTCCGGAATATTTTGTCGTGAAAGGATAAGTGCAGTAGGGCTGTTTGTATTTTCGAGGGCAAGCTTCCAGGCGATGGTGGTCTCGTCGCCATCGGCTGGGCGCAGCGCCAGAAAAGCACGGTGGTGGCTGTGATTGCGCATCTGCTCCAGCAACCGCAGTTGTGCCTCGTGTTCTACCGGTTGGTGGGTGGGGCCGTCTTCGCCTACTCTGAAAGCGTCGTGCGTAAAGATGTAGATCACCTGTAGCTCCATGAGCGCTGCCAGCCGGATGGCAGGTTTCATATAATCCGAAAAAACCAGGAAGGTGGCACACGCCGGCACAATTCCGCCATGCAATGCCATACCAGCGGCGATGGCTGCCATGGTAAGCTCCGACACACCGGCCTGCAGAAACGATCCCGAAAAATCGCCTGGTTGGAAAGCGGTGGTTTGTTTCAGAAAAGCATCGGTCTTGTCGCTGTTCGACAGGTCGGCGGAAGCCACCACCAGGTTGGGGATGCGCCCGGAGAGATATTTAAGCACGTTGCCGGAAGCAGCGCGTGTAGCAATATTTTGTGGCTGCTCTATTTTTTCGGTTTCCAGCTCCGGGATGTTTCCGGCCAGGAAGTCGGCCAACTGCTTTGCCAGCACGGGATTTTGCTTTTCCCATTGCTGCTTCTCTTCTTTGCGTTTTTTAGCGGCAGCTATTTTTTGTTCTTTTATTTTTTGATAATACTGTTTTACATCGTCAAAGATGACAAATGGATTTTCAGGGTCGCCGCCCAGATTGCGGATGGTGACTTTGATGCTTCCTCCGGCGGCGCTGATGGGCTGGCCGTGCACGTCGGAGCGGTTGTCGAAAGGTTGGTTGTCTTTGTCCACAATGCCTTTTCCCATCAGCGTGTTGCCGATGATGATCACGGGCTTTTTCGTTTCGGCTGTTGCCTGCTTCAGCGCCTGGCGAATCTGGCCGGCGTCGTTGCCGTTTATCTCTATCACCCGCCAGTTCCAGGCGCGGTACTTGGCGGCGGTATCTTCGGAGGTGGCGTCAGCAATGGGTGTAGAAAGCTGGATTTTATTAGCATCATAAAACAGAATAAGATTGCTCAGCCCCAGATGGCCGGCGATGCGCCCGGCGCCTTGCGAAATCTCTTCCTGTATGCCGCCGTCGGAGATGTAGGCAAAAGTTTTGTGTGCGCTCCATTCGCCAAACCGGGCAGCCAGAAAGCGCTCGGCGATGGCAGCACCTACTGCAAAGGTGTGTCCCTGCCCCAACGGCCCACTGGTATTTTCGATGCCACGGCTCAGGTCGCGCTCGGGATGTCCCGGTGTAGGGCTTCCCCACTGCCGAAAGTTTTTCAGGTCGTCCAGGCTGAAATGTCCATACATGGCCAGCGTGGCGTAAAGCATCGGCGACATGTGGCCGGGATCCAGAAAAAACCGGTCGCGCTCAGGCCAGTAAGGATCCGAGGGATCGAATCGTAAAAATTCAGCAAATAATATTTCTGTAAAATCGGCTCCGCCCATGGCGCCGCCGGGGTGTCCTGATTTGGCCTGTTCGACCATGGCCGCTGATAAAACCCGTATGTTGTCGGCAGCACGTGCCGCTGGTGATGATGACGATTGTGAATGCATAAGTATTGTTTGTTTTTTAAAGATTACAAAAATAGAAAAAGCCGGGAGAAATCGGAAGGATGTAATAAAATCTACGTTGCGATATAGCCGGATTTCCAACTGGAGATAGCTGAAGAGATTAAAAAAAAAGCTAATTTAAGATTGATTACTGAATATCGAACCCTCACAGCACCCAACAACTTCTTGTTTCCGTTATCTTTGTCGCTTGATTATTAACACAATATTTTCACTGATAAAATTAATTTCATAATGCAAACCATAAAAATATTGGCCACCAACGCAGCCGGAGAGCGCGGACGGAAAGTACAGGTCGAAAAATTGATCCTGGAACCCGACGGTGTTGCCGGCGACGTGCACGCAGGGAGCATCCGTCCCGTGAGTATGTTCGACGTGGCACACGCAAAGCGTTTTTACGATATCACCGGCGCACGACCGCTTTCGCCAGGACAGTTTGCCGAGAACATTCTTTTCGAGACCTCCTCTGTCGCCGACATACGGATGTTTGATCGTTTTATTAAAGATGAAGTAGTGCTTGAGGTAGTGCAAAAGGGCAAGCCTTTTCACGACGAGTTTCGCGAGCCGGGCAATTATGTGATGCCGCGCGAAGGCATCTTTTGCCGTGTAGTTCATCCCGGCGAGCTTCATCCCGGCGACGTGATGCAACATACACCCAGAGTTTTCAAAGCGCTGGTAATTACGCTGAGCGACCGCGCCAGCCGCGGCATCTACACCGACAAAAGCGGCCCGGCAGTATCGGCAGCTTTGCAAGATTATTTTTATAAAATAAACTGGCGACTGGAAATTGAAAATGTGGTCATTCCCGATAGCGAAATGCAGTTGCGCCAAATTGTCGAGGAAGCGCTTCTTCATACCGATCTCATCATAACAACCGGCGGCACTGGTATCGGGCCGCGCGACATCACGCCGGAAGTGATGAACGATTTCATCAAAAAACCCATCCCCGGCATCATGGAGATGATACGTTGGAAATATGGCGTCGAAAAACCTTCCGCCCTCACCAGCAGAGCCGTGGCCGGCGCTAACGGCAACACGCTGCTCTTTGCTGTTCCCGGCTCGGTGCGCGCCGCTACCGAATACATCACCGAAATCACCAAACACCTGCAGCACCTGTTTTACATGATCCACAGCATCGAGATGCATTGATGATCCTAAAAAAATTGCGGGCTAAAGCCCGCGGGTTTCCGGCCGGGCTATCTGATCCCGCTCCGAAGGGCAGGATTAGTGAAGTCAAAAACATTCAGGCTTTAGCCAAATAATTTTTTTTGGCTCTTTGTAGCCATCTGATCACTAACCCTGGCCTTTAGGCCGGGGTAAAAAAAGGTTTCAAAATCTAATTGGGCTTTAGCCCAAAAAATATGACCCTAAAAAATATTGCGCGTTAAAGCCTGCCGGCATCTGTTCTGGTTTTTCTAAACCCCGCCCTAAAGAGCAGGGTTAGTGAAGTAAAATATTTGAATCTTATGAATAAAACATCGCATCTCATCCGTCGCCTGACTTTTTGCTTGACGGCAATACTCACGTTAATAATTCTGCCCGCCGCCACCCAAACCTTCTGTACCGGCGCTGATCTTTCTTTTGTAAATGAGATGGAGGATTGTGGCGCAATTTATTATGAAGATGGTGCTGCCAATGACCCTTTCGTTATTTTTGGGGAGCACGGCGCTAAGATCGCGCGCTTCCGGTTGTGGCACACGCCCGCGGCCAACAATTACAGCTCGCTGGCGGATGTGAAGGTGTCGATAGGGCGCGCCAAAGCCGCCGGCATGCAGGTATTGCTCGACTTCCATTATTCCGATACCTGGGCCGATCCCGGCGCACAGCTCCGCCCGGCAGCCTGGCAGCAGATTGATGATTTGGAGGTACTGGCCGATTCGTTATACAATTACACCTACAACACACTTTACCAACTTCACCAGCAAGGCTTGCTGCCGGAAATGGTGCAGCTTGGCAACGAAATAAACGGCAACATTTTGCTAAAGCCCGACGAGCCGCTCTATCCAAATGATTGGCCACGCAACGTGCTCTTGCTGCAACGGGCGCAACAGGCTGTCGCCGATATCAATGCGCTGGCGGCGGCTTTTATAAAAACTGTGATTCATATTGCGCAGCCCGAAAATGCGCTTTGGTGGTTTGCTGATGCTGCAGAAAACGGGCTGGATGATTTCGATATCATCGGCTTCTCGTATTATCCCGGTTGGTCGGTGATGAGCGTAAGAGAAGCTGCAGAGGCAGTGGCGGAGCTTCGGCAAACCTACAGCAAGGAAGTGATGATTGTAGAAACGGCTTATCCTTTCACACTCGAGTGGGACGACAATGACAATAACCTTTTGGGCGTCGACAACCTGCTGCCTTGCTATGGCGGGCAGCCATCGCCTGAAAATCAGCGCGACTTCCTCACTGAGCTATCGTGGCTGGTGAAAGAGAAAGGTGGCAGCGCCGTGATTTATTGGGAGCCGGCATGGGTTTCGACGGAGTGCGGCTCCAGTTGGGAAAATGCTGCCTTTTTCGATTTTGATCACCAACTGCACCAAGGAATCGGCTTTATGGATTATGATTATGAAATAAAACCTGCAGCGCTCGACCCGGTGGCCGTAACTTTTAAGGTGGACATGACCGGGGTGGATACAAGTCATGGCGTTTTCGTTACCGGCGACTTTACCGGCCAGCCCTGGCAACTTGTCCCCATGCAATCGGCGGGCGACAACATTTTTAGTTACCAAACCACCCTTCCCGCCCGCAGCCAGGGCGCTTATATTTTTCGCAACAACAACAACTGGCTCGACGCTTCACGCGAAACCGTGCCCGCCGAATGTGCTTTGTATTGGGGCAACCACCGGCGTTATGTTGTTACCGATACCGCTGCACTGATGGCTTTTGTATGGAGTAGCTGCAATGCTATTGGCGGTACCGCTGTCGCGGAATGGCAACGATACCAATTCGAAATCTTTCCTAATCCCGCCACTGATGCTCTTTGGGTGCAAAGTGAAGAGGAGATCAGCAGCATTACTGTTTACGATGCTTTTGGGAAACTATTAAAAAGCAATTCCTTTTTTCCATCACAAACTGTAAAAATGGATGTTGCGGAATTACCTTCAGGGTTCTATTTTTTAAAAATCATTACAAAAGAAGCCAAAGTCATTACCCAAAAGTTTTTGAAATATGAAGACTAAAATTTTTATCGCGGCAGCATTATTCCTTTTTTTTGCCGGCTGCCGGCAGCCTCAGCCTAAGCAGAACGACACAGCTTTTTACTATGGTGCCGATTTATCGTACGTAAACGAAATGGAATCTTGTGGCGGAGTTTATCAGCAAAACGGCAAGGCAATAGATCCTTTTGTGCTCTTTGCTAACGAAGGCTGCAACCTGATGCGCGTGCGTCTGTGGCACTCGCCCCACAGCGTGTGGTCAGGTTATGATGATGTGAAAAAAACCATGCAGCGCGCCAAAGAAAATAATATGGCAGTGTTGCTCGATTTTCATTACTCCGATACCTGGGCCGACCCGCAGCACCAAGTGATCCCCGCCGCCTGGCAACACACCGGCAGCCTGGAGATATTGGCGGACTCGCTTTACAACTATACCTACAACACACTTCAAAAGCTTGATAAGGCAGGATTGGTTCCGCTCATGGTGCAGATTGGCAACGAGGTGAACATCGAAATCATACAACCCGCTGACGACATGATCACCAACAGCATCAACTGGAAGCGGAATATTTTTTTATTAAATAAAGGAATAGCGGCAGTGGATGATTTTAATAAAACCAGCGGCAACAACATCCGAAAGATGATTCATCTTGCGCAGCCCGAAAATGCTTTTTGGTGGATGCACGAAGCCACAGATAACGGGCTGGCAGATTTTGAATGGATTGGTTTGTCGTATTATCCAAAATGGTCAACCTACAAGTTTCAGGAAATTCCGCAAGCGTTGGATTCGTTGCGCCAGCTTTACGGCAGGCAGGTGATGATTGTAGAAACTGCTTATCCTCACACCATGCTCGATGCCGATGCCGCCGGAAATATTCTGGGCAAAGAGGCGCTTATTGCCGAATATCCGGCTACTCCACAGGGGCAGCTTGATTACCTGACAGACCTGGTGCGACTTACGCGTGATGGCGGCGGACACGGCGTGGTATATTGGGAGCCTGCCTGGATTTCGACTTCCTGCTCCACCCTCTGGGGGCAAGGCTCGCACTGGGACAACGCTACATTTTTCGACGCCGCCAATGGCAATGAAGCGCTGCCCGCTTTCGATTTTTTTGATACCAACACGTACAAGTAGAAATTTGAAGAGATGAAGAGATATTTCAAAAACAGCCCCCGGGAAATTGTTTTGCTTTTCGCAATAGCTCTATTCTTTGCAGGGTGCAACGAAGCCAACGAAAACATCTACCGCTCTACTACGAATTTTGGCAACGGCTGGCAATTTTCGCGCAAAGCGGCCAGCGACACCACTTTTACAGAATGGGAAACCATCAACCTGCCGCACACCATGCGCCTCGAACCACTGGTGGTCAACGATCAATTTCAAGGCTTGGGACATTACACAAAAACATTTAGCGTAAGCGATACCGCCAACCGGAAGTTCTTTTTTTATTTTGAAGGAGTAATGCAGGTGGCAACCCTTTTTATTAATAATGAAAAAGTGCTGACACACAGCGGCGGCTACCTGCCTTTTACGGTGGATGCTACACCGCAACTGCGGCCCGACACCGTCAACCAAATAGATGTGTGGGTGGATAATACCGATAATGCACAGGTTCCGCCGGGTAAAGCGCTTGCCGATCTCGACTTCAATTATTATGGCGGCATCTATCGCAATGTCTATCTCATTACCACCGGCAAAATTTTTATCACCGATGCTGTTGCTGCTGATGAGGTAGCCGGCGGCGGAGTGCTGGTGCATTTTGATGAAGTAAGCGCTGAGCAGGCGCAGGGTATGCTGCGCGTGCAGGCAAAAAACGAAAGTGGCTCTACAGAAAAGGTTCGCTTGCTGGCCACCCTTATTTCCTCCGATGGACAAATATTTTATTTCCGCTCAGATGAAGCGCTTGTGCAACCGGACAGCACCGTGACGTTGCAGCAGGAGCTGGTGGTGGATGATCCGCAGTTGTGGTCACCACAGCAGCCGCAGCTTTACCGATTGCTGGTGGAGCTGATGGCCGGCGAACGCCTGCTCGATTCGACAAGCCTCAACATTGGCATCCGGAAAATTGAGTTAAACGAAAATGGTTTTTTTGTTAATGGTGAAAAACAATTCCTGCGTGGCACCAACCGCCACCAGGAATATCCTTTTGTGGGCTATGCTTTGTCGGACGAAGCACAATGGCGCGATGCGGTGAAAATAAAAAGTGCAGGCTTCGACTTTGTGCGGCTGTCGCATTATCCGCACGCGGAGGCATTCATGGATGCCTGCGACGCACTTGGGCTGCTGGTGATGGATTGTATTCCAGGATGGCAATTTTTTGGGGATTCAGTATTCATCCAAAATTCTTATCAGGATTGCCGCGACATGATTCGCCGCGACCGCAACCACGCATGTGTGGCTTTTTGGGAGCTGTCGCTCAACGAATCGCCGATGACCAACGAATACATGCAAACGGTAAACGAAATTCTCGACCAGGAGTTGCCTTTCGGCGATAGCTACTCAGCCGGCTGGACGGACTATCCCGCCTACGATCTTTTTATCCCCGCTCGGCAACATGCCCAGCCGCCGGATTATTGGAATTTTTATAAAAATGGAAACAGAAACGTTTTTGTAGCCGAATATGGCGACTGGGAGTATTACGCACAGAATGCGGGTTTCAATCAAAAAGCTTTTGACGGCCTGAAAGCCGACGAGCGCAACAGCAGGCAGTTGCGCGGCAGCGGCGAGCAACGTTTGTTGCAGCAGGCGCTCAACTTCTCCCAAGCCGCAGCATCCAACCGAAGAGGCATTGGCACCATCGGCCATGCCAACTGGCTTATGTTCGACTACAACCGTGGCTATGCCGACGATCTGGAAGCATCGGGCATCGCCGATATCTTCCGGCTTCCTAAGTTTTCCTGGTATTTCTATCAAAGCCAGCGGCCACCGCAGGAGCAAGTTCCTGCGCCTGTGGCTTCCGGACCTATGGTTTTCATTGCCAGCTATAACAATCAGCTTTCGTCGCGCGAAGTCACAGTGTTCAGCAATTGCGATGAAGTGGAGTTGTTGGCGGAGGAGCATGTTCTTGCACGACAAACCGCCACTAAAGATTCTGTATTTGCTACGCTTGCATTTCCCCCTTTTCATTTTGAAAATGTGCCTGTCGGAACCGCAAATCTCTCCGCCATTGGTTATATCGACGGCATGGAGGCCGCGCGCCATGAAGTTGCCGTTGCCGCAACTGCCGCGCGCATCCGGCTAAAAGCTGATCTGGAAGGCATCGCTATTAACGAAAATTATCCCGATCTCTTTTTTGTAAATGCCTGCGTTACCGATAGTGTTGGCAATTTGGTTTACGATGCGGATTTGGCTGTTGAATTCACGATAGAAGGCTCCGGGAAGGTGTTGGGCTATAATCCAGTTATAGCCGAAGCCGGCATTGCCTCCGCGCTAATTCGCACCGAAGCGCTGGATTCGCTCCTGGTGATCAGTGCCAAAGCCCGCGGCATACTCCCCTACAGGCTGGTGTTGCAGCGATACGAACGGAAAGTGAACAAATAAACAAGTGGCTTTTTTTAAAAAAAAGTGATGGTAAAGCGAATTTAAATTAAAACCCAATTCTTTGTTAATCGTCATTTTCGCTTACCAATTTCGCCATTAGCACCTGCACAAATTAAAATGGCATCAGCGAAATACCTATCGAAATAGGATAGGTTTCGGGGCCTTTGTCTTTGGTAAAAAGATCGGTGAGCGAATAGAACCCCATGAGGTTGATAAATTTCCAGCCTACTCTTGCCGTAACGCCGTATCTCAACTTTTCGATGTTGGGCACATCTTTAAACTTTACATGGATTTTGTCGGTGGTGCCAAAGATATAGTCGTCGCCACGATACTTGCTATGGTTGTCGATGAGGAAACCAACCTTGAATCCCACAGCTGCCCTGAAGTTCTTTTTGGTACGCAGTCTGAATTCGAGCGGCACGTCGAAGTAGGTGTAGCTAATTTTATTTTTCTTGTAGCTGGTACCTGGATGAAGGCTTTTGATAGGATAAAGCGCCGACACGTTCAGGCTGTCTTCTACCACAAAAGCATTGCTGTAGAAATTGTGAGAGCCTATGCCCGCCCCGATGGCAAAGCTGAAATTGCTCTCGGCAATCTGAAAGTCGTAAAGCATGTCGAAATTTACCCCCAGATTAAAAAACTTGTTGTCGATCGAATCGGGAACATCCAGATAAAAATCGTTGAAGACATCGAATACAGCGCTCACTTTCTTTCGTGTGCTCTCACTCACAGGCTGACCGAAACTCTGAAAACCCGCGCAAACAATCAAAACAATAATCAGTACTCGTTTCATAATGGGATAATTTACTTAATTTTTTGGCAAAGGTAATATTTTCGCCTGTGGCTACATTGCCCCGGCAAAGGCTAAGCAAACAAAATAAACTCCCTTAGGGTTTAATTATTTCGCGAAAGCAGCATTTTATGATGCCGACGATAGGAAATCAAAAGATTGGCTTACGCTGAATAGTGTTTGCCTTTGGATCAATGGGGACACATCGCCATGAAATTCCAACCGCCGGTAGTCGGAGTAAACAATCACAAGTAAATTCCAATTTTAAAAACGCATCACCAGGTTTCGACAAGCTCAACCAACGGAGGTTTCGACAGATTCCGACAAGCTGGCTTCGACACGGTGGCTACGCTGGCTTCGACAAGCTCAGCCACCGTGTCGAAGCCAGATCAGCCACCGCAGCCAGCTCAATAAGCGGCTAAACCAAGGAGATGATCAACTAAATTTGGAATTTGGATCACTGGTGTCCGGTTAAAAACAATAGATTCTTCGCTACGCTACCAATGACAGGTTTCCGCAAGCATCTGGATATGAGATTTCTCCCTTCGGTCGAAATGACAAGGCCGGCGCGGGTCGAGGGGTAGGGGAATCGGGCGCAAAGCGCCCGATTCCCCTACCCCCAATAAACCCGTGGACACTGTCATTTCGACCAAAACACGCAGCGAAGCGAAGTGTTGCCGGGAGAAATCTATTCTCCAATGTCATTATCTCATTATGTCCAAAATTTTTGGGTGAAGTCTCAGAATGACAAGGGCTTGCGATGGATTGGAGGAGGGAGGGCAAGTCGGCGGCTCCGCCGCCAACTTAGCCCTCCTAAAAACCCTAATGCCTTGTCATTCTGAACGAAACGCAGTGGAGTGAAGAATCTATTTAAAGGAGATTATGTTTACCGGACAACAATGAATTTGGATTTTGGAATTTATTTGTCAATTGAAATTTGGAATTTGGTTTTTTGTCATGAAACAATCGTCTTTATGGAGGAATACCAAATAACCTTACGGGTGGTGCATCTCCCCTTCGCCCACCGGCTCCATGGTAGTGGAGATGCGGCACATGTGGTTGCCGTCATCCTGGTAAAAAATATACACAGGGCCTTCGTTGCGCAGCATGTCCACAATAGCGGGCATATCCTGCATGTGATAATAAAAATAGTAAAGATTATGCATCTTCACCGCCTTGGGAAGTTTGTTGCCGTCGGCCACAAAGTTGATGTAACCCAAAAACCCTGTCTGGGCAGAAATCATGATCACGGCTTTGTACTCTGATTCCTCCGCCCGCGACGAAAAAATCATGTAGGTGTAGTGAGTGATGGTACGCACTTCGATTCCTTTTGCTTTTTCTTTGTTCATAGCTGCAATTTTTTTTATTAAATGAATGACCAAAAGTAGAAAAATATAGAAACGTGCAGCGATATTTGGCGAAAGCCTAAAGAAAATTGCAGGGTTGCGCTATTGCGAAAAGCAGCACGGCTACCAGCTTTTTTACTACTTTCGCCGACAAATTTTTTAAACGACGATCAATTATGCTACGAACAAATACCTGCGGCGAATTAAGCATGAAAAACCTGGGCGAAGCGGTGCGCCTTACGGGATGGGTACAACGGGTAAGAGACAAAGGCGGCCTGGTATGGATCGACCTGCGCGACCGATACGGCATCACGCAACTGGTGATGGAGCAGGGCATTACTGATGCTGCCATCCTGGAGCTGGCCGGCACGCTGGGGCGCGAATATGTGATAGAAGCCGGCGGCGAAGTCATCGAACGGATATCGAAAAACCCCAAACTCGCCACCGGCGACATAGAGATACGCGTCAGCGCGCTCAAGTTGCTCAACGCTTCCAAAGTGCCGCCTTTCACCATCGAAGACCAGACCGACGGCGGCGAGGAGCTGCGCATGAAATACCGCTACCT
>LSQX01344639.1_pt1 | contig 15476 bp, 13 predicted proteins | sample 654561 | NCBI WGS metagenome assembly LSQX01 (sample SAMN04489861, study PRJNA283612) | anaerobic digester metagenome | isolation source: 4 biogas reactors fed with cattle manure at either 37C or 55C with and... | place: Denmark: Kongens Lyngby | collected 2014 | reverse complement strand
GGTTCTGCGCAGCTGATACTCCGGGTCCTCCCGGGGCTGCTCATAAGGCCTGGTGTCCTTTACCACCTTTCCATCCTTGAATTCTATAATCCGATCTGCATATTTTTCCGCCAGGAGAGGATTGTGGGTAACCATGATGACCAGCTTGTCCCTGGCTATCTCCTTTATCAGATCCAATATCTGCACGCTGGTATTGGTGTCCAGGGCACCGGTGGGTTCGTCTGCCAGGATGATGTCGGGGTCGTTGGCCAAAGCCCTTGCTATAGCAGCCCGCTGCATCTGACCGCCTGACAGTTGGCTGGGTTTTTTATGAATGTGATCCTTAAGGCCCACCTTCACAAGCACATCCTCGGCCTTCTTTCGCCTGCTTTCAGCAGACTCGCCGCTTAAAGCCAGCCCCAGCATTACATTATCCCTTATGTTCAAATGCTCAATTAAATGATAGGTTTGGAAAACAAAGCCAACACTGTTGTTTCTGTATGCGTCCCAGTCGCTGTCGCTGAATTTTTCGGTTGAACTGCCGTTGATCCGAAGGTCGCCCTGATCAGCCCGATCCAGGCCCCCTACAATATTTAAAAAAGTGGTTTTTCCTGATCCGCTGGGGCCCAGGATGGCTGCAAATTCATTTTTTCTGAAGCTTATCGTAACCCCGTTTAGTGCCGTATGTCTTACCTCCCCCGTGACATAGTGTTTTGAAATGTTTTCCACATGAAGCATGAAATTGTCTCCTTTTTTCTTCAATAGAAATAGGTTGTACAATCTCAGGAAAATTACTTATTTTTTTGTTGACATTGCCCTGCAGATATGGTATTTATATATGCGTATTCTTGTTTAGCTATTATAAACTCAAAGTTTAGTGTTAGGAGACTGGATGATTTTATGAAAATAGGGGAAAAAATCAGGGAATTGCGGATACGCAACGGTTTGACCCAGCAGGAACTCGCCGACAGGTGCGAGCTTTCCAAGGGGTTTATTTCCCAGGTGGAGCGGGAGCTCACCTCTCCCTCCATTGCTACCCTGATGGACATTTTGGAGAGCCTGGGCACCAATATCAAGGATTTCTTCAATGAGCAGATTGATGAAAAAATTGTATTCAAAAAGGAAGATGTTTCCAGCCTGGAAAACAAGGAATTGGATCATGTAATACACTGGATTGTCCCCAACGCACAAAAAAACCTGATGGAGCCCATAGTCATGGAACTGGCTCCGGGGGGCATGTCCAAAGCAGAGGACCCCCACGAAGGGGAAGAGTTCGGCTATGTTTTGTCCGGCGCTGTCATTTTGCATCTGGGCAAACAGCAATATCGGGTTCGTAAAGGTGAATGCTTTACCTTCAAGCCCAATATGAGCCATTACCTGTCCAACGGCTCCAGGGGAAAATCTGTCCTGTTGTGGGTTTCGACGCCGCCCACCTTTTAAGATAATATTTGTAAAGGGGATTCGGTATGACTGACAAAATCATTCTGGAGCTTAAAAGTGTATCCAAAACCTATGACGATACACCGGCTCTGGTTAATATGAATCTGTATATTCGGAAAAATGAATTCATTACGCTGCTGGGTCCAAGCGGCTGCGGCAAAACAACTACACTGCGGATTATAGGCGGTTTTGAAGAAGCGGACAGCGGCGACCTTCTGTTTGAAGGCAGGAATATTAATAACCTGCCTGCATATAAGAGGAAGGTTAATACTGTATTTCAAAAGTATGCCTTATTCCCCCATATGAATGTTTTTGACAATATAGCCTTTGGGCAGAAAATAAAAAAGCTTGATAAAAAAATAATTCAGGAAAATGTAAGGCGGATGCTCAGACTTGTGAACCTGGAGGACTTTGAAAAGCGGTCTGTAGACTCCTTAAGCGGCGGACAGCAGCAAAGAGTGGCTATTGCCCGGGCCCTTGTCAATGAACCGGAAGTTCTTCTTCTGGATGAACCCCTTGGTGCACTGGATCTTAAGCTGAGAAAAGAGATGCAGATAGAGCTGAAAAACATGCAGCAGAAACTGGGTATCACCTTTGTATATGTTACCCATGATCAGGAAGAAGCTCTGAGCATGTCAGATACCATAGTAGTTATGAACAACGGCATAATTCAGCAGATCGGCACACCGGAGGATATTTATAATGAGCCGAAAAACGCTTTCGTTGCCCGCTTTATCGGAGAGAGCAATATACTGGACGGCTATATGACCGAGGACTTTCTGGTTGAATTTCTGGGAAGAAAAATTAAATGTGTGGATAAATGTTTCCCGGGACAGCCTAACGTGGATGTGGTCATCCGGCCTGAGGATGTTAAAGTGGTTCCTGCCGGAGAAGGCATGCTGGATGGCATTGTCCGGTCTGTCACATTTAAAGGCGTCCATTATGAAATGATGATAGAAGGGCAAGGTTTTGCCTGGATGGTGCACAGCACAATAATGGCGCCGGTAGACAGTAAAGTAGGTCTGAGAGTAGATCCGAATGATATTCATATTATGAGGAAGGAGGCAGCGACATGAAAAGGCAATGGCTGGCTTCCCCCTATATCGTCTGGATGATTATGTTCATAGTCGTGCCCATGCTCCTGGTGCTGTTTTACAGCGTGACAGAGCAGACGGCTGACGGATACCGGTTTACCTTCGACCATTTCAGGAGGTTTGTGGATCCTATTTATATTAATGTGCTTTTCCGTTCAGTAGCGCTGGCCTTAATAAGCACCGTAATATGCCTCTTGCTTGGGTATCCCATGGCTGCAATTCTGGCCAGTAAGGAATACAGCAGGAAAAAGATTCTGTATATGCTGATTGTGCTTCCCATGTGGATGAATATTCTTCTTCGCACCTATGCCTGGATGACCCTGCTGGAGCGCAACGGCATAATCAACACCATCCTGTCTTTCCTGCGGCTGCCCCCTCTTGATATTCTTTATACCAATAAAGCAGTGGTGCTGGGCATGGTTTATAATTTTCTTCCCTTTATGATCCTGCCCATTTACTCGGTTCTTTCCAAGATAGATGAGAGCGTTATAGAGGCTGCTCAGGACCTTGGGGGCAACAGCTTTACGGTTTTCAGACGGGTAATTTTTCCCTTGAGTCTTCCTGGAGTAATGTCCGGCATAACCATGGTATTCATGCCGGCGGTTACTACCTTTGTTATTTCAAGGCTGCTTGGAGGCGGGCAGTTCACCCTTATAGGGAATCTGATTGAGCAGCAGTTTTTATCTTCGGGAGACTGGGGCTTCGGCTCCGCATTGTCGGTTATAATGATGCTTCTGATTTTGGCCAGCATGGGCATTATGTCCAAATATGAGCAGGAAGGCGGGGGTGGTGCGCTGTGGTGATGCGTTTTTTAAAAAAGACCTATGTATTTCTCATATTTGCATTTTTATATGCTCCCATCCTGATCCTGATTATATTTTCATTCAATCAGTCAAAATCCAGGGCTAATTGGGAGGGTATTACCTTAAAATGGTATATGGAATTGTTTAAGGACCGGCAGATAATGTCTGCCCTGTACAACACCATCCTGATTGCTGTTTTATCCTCTATAGTTGCTACCTTAATAGGTTTGATTGCTTCCATCGGTATTTTCAGCATGAAGAAACTTCAGCAGAAGGTGGTTCTGAACCTTAATTATATTCCTATATTGAACCCTGATATAGTAACGGGCATCTCTCTCATGGTATTGTATATCTTTATGAAGATGCCCCTGGGTTTTGTGACCATGCTTTTGGCTCACATAACCTTCAATATTCCCTATGTGATTCTGTCCATCCTGCCTAAACTGAAGCAAATGAACAAGCATCTGTATGAGGCAGCGCTGGATCTGGGAGCAACCCCCATAGAAGCTTTTTGGAAGGTCATCCTGCCTGAAATAATGCCCGGTATTATTACAGGGTTCTTGCTGGCATTTACCCTGTCCATTGATGACTTTGTAATCAGCTTTTTCACAACAGGCTCCGGTTTTGACAATCTGTCCATCGTCATATTCGGCATGGCCAGAAGAGGAATCAGCCCAAAAATCAATGCGTTATCCACCCTGATGTTCATCAGTGTTCTGGCGCTTTTAATAATAGTAAATATAAGAATGTCCAAAGACAACACAGAAAGGAGATCGAAAATTGAGAAGAGCAAAGATAACGGCCGCTATCTTCCTGATGTTGGCCATGATATTTAGTCTTTCAGCCTGTGCAGGCGGTGAAGGCGGGGATCAGCAAAAAACCACAACTTTAACCGTCTTTAACTGGGGAGACTATATTGACGAAACGGTTCTGGAGGATTTTGAAAAAGAATACGACGTTAAGGTAAATTATACCTATTTTGCTACCAATGAAGAAATGTATGTGAAACTTAAATCCGGCGGTACCAACTATGACGTTATTTTTCCATCGGATTATATGATAGCCCGGCTTATTAAAGAAGATATGCTGCATAAGATAGACATGAGCAAGATAACCAATTACCATCATATTGGTGATGAATTCAAAAACCTGGATTACGACCCCAATAATGAGTATTCGGTCCCATATATGTGGGGCACATTGGGAATTGTCTATAACACCACTATGGTGGATGATCCTGTGGACAGCTGGGAAATTCTTTGGAACCCAAAATATGAAAAACAAATATTTATGCTGGACAGCCAGAGGGATTCCATTGCAGTTGCTCTAAAAAAACTCGGATTTTCTTTAAATACCAGGAATGAGGCGGAGCTTGAGGCAGCCAAGCAGGAACTAATTAAGCAGAGGCCTCTTGTATTATCCTATGTCGGAGATGAGGTAAAGGATAAGATGGTTTGCGGTGAAGCGGCCTTGGCAGTTGTCTGGTCCGGAGATGCCGTTGCCATGAAGTGGGAAAATGAAGATCTGGCGTATTCAATTCCCAAAGAGGGTTCCAATCTGTGGTTTGACGCCATGGTAATTCCAAAGACCAGTCAGAATAAAGAAGCGGCTGAACTGTTTATCAATTTTATGACTGATCCGGAAATTGCCCTCCGCAATGCTGAATATATAGGGTATTCAACGCCCAATATCACAGCATGGGAGATGCTGGACGAGGAGATAAAATATGATGAAGATGCCTATCCTGCTTTGGATTCCCTGGATAACTGCGAAGTTTTTGAAGATGTAAGTGACATCATAGCCACATATAACAGAATCTGGGATGAGATTAAGGCAGCTCAATAATAGCTAAAACAGCATAACGGCAATAAAGCCTGCAGACACTGATGTTTGCAGGCTTTATTATTTTCCGGTGATATCACTGATGTATATTTAAAAAACTGCTGCTGAATAAAAATATACCTGTTCTATTTATAGGAAATAGCTTTTTGCAGGAAAGTGCCTTTTTCCAAGTCGTCAAAGGCTTTCTTAAGTTCTTCCCTGGTGTTCATAACGATAGGGCCTCCCCAGGCAATGGGTTCATTCAGTCTTAATGAACTTACAAACAGGATCTGAGCCTTTTCTTCTGCGGCTCCTAATTGTACATAATCTCCTTCGGACAGCTTAACCGCCGTCTTTTCCTTTACCAACTCTCCGCCGATATAAGCATTGCCCAGCAGAGTAAAGATCATGACAGAACGGTTTCTTTCAGTCTCAATCACAAAAGAATTGGCATTTAAGTGTATGTCATAATAATCCAGGGGCAGGTAGCTGCTTGTGAACCCCTTTGTCCCCTTGTATTCGCCGGCAAGAAGCCTAAGCTTTCCGTTTTCCAGTTCAATCTCCGGGATTTCAGATCTTTTTATACTTTGATATGCTGGTTCAGTCATTTTATCTTTGGCAGGTAAGTTGAGCCATAATTGAACTCCCAGCATTCTTTCAGAGGCAGGCAGCTGTTCCTCGTGCAGAATGCCCGATCCAGCTGTCATCCACTGAACTTCTCCATCCGATATAGCATCTTCATTTCCCAGGCTGTCCCTGTGTACCATTTTTCCATGATATATATAGCTTATTGTTTCGATGCCCCTGTGGGGGTGAAGCGGAAAGCCTGCAGTATAGTCATCGGGATTGGTGCTGTCAAAGGAATCCAGCATTAATATAGGATCATAATCCTTTGTGGTTCTGTTGGCCAGCACCCTGACCAGGTTGACTCCGGCGCCGTCCTGTGTTCTGTAACCTGTTACCTGTCTAATAATTTTTCTTTCCATTTATACAGCCTCCCAACTAATACATTTATATTCAGCTTTTTTTATCCCCGGTCAAATCAGCAGAGTAATATTAAGCCGGCCTAGTTATAGTTTACAAGCTTTATTAGTTGATACCCTTAAAAAGCACAGCCAAACCGGTAATACAGCATCAACTTCAATAACAATTTGCCGGGACCGGGACGTTAAAAATTGTACAAGATTCCGTTATATGATATTATTTATTCTGCAAGTATCGGGTTGCACGAAAAAACTCATGTTATCGGAATCTATATAACATAACATTATTTGGAGAGAGGTGAGCTTATGGATTATTTGGGGAAAGACATAAAAAAGCTGGGTTTTGGGCTGATGCGCCTGCCTATGATAGGTGAGAAAATAGATATTGAACAGGTAAAGGATATGGTCGACCTTTTTATGGCAAACGGTTTTACCTATTTTGATACAGCTTATGGTTATGGAAACGGCGCATCTGAAGAAGCTGCAAAAACGGCACTGGTAGATCGCTATCCCCGGGAAAGTTTTCAACTGGCAACTAAACTGCCTCCTTGGTCCGGAGCAAAAACGGAAGATGAAGCACGGGAGATGTTCTGGACATCACTAAAGCGTACCGGAGCCGGTTATTTTGATTTTTATCTGCTGCATAACATAGGCAGCAACAGAATTCAGATATTTGAAGACTATAACTTGTGGGAGTTTGGTCTTGAGTTAAAGGAAAAGGGACTTATTAAACATTTTGGATTTTCTTTCCATGACAAAGCAGATGTTTTGGATGAATTATTGACTAAGCATCCGGAGGCCGAGTTTGTACAGCTTCAAATCAACTATGCTGACTGGGACAGCGAGACAATAGAATCCAGAAAATGCTATGAGGTTGCCCGAAAGCACAATAAGCCTGTCATTATTATGGAACCTGTAAAGGGCGGTACTTTGGCAAATCTGCCGGATAAACTGGCCCGGATCTTCAAAGAAGCGGATGAGAATGCTTCCCTGGCATCCTGGGCTATTCGTTATGCTGCGTCCCTGGACGGAATAATAACTGTTTTAAGCGGAATGTCCAATATGGAACAAATGCAGGATAACATTTCATATATGAAGGATTTTAAGCCGCTGAACGAAAAGGAAAGGGAAGTAATTGCCAAAGTTCAGACAGCTATGAAGGAGCTGGCCAGCATACCTTGTACAGATTGTAAATATTGTGTTGAAGGATGTCCCCAGGGCATTAATATCCCAAGCCTTTTCGAGTTAATGAATGACTATTATGTATACGAAAATTTGGAGGAAGCAAAAAAATCATATAAATGGCAGACAGAAAAAAGAGGCCGTGCTTCAGACTGCATAGCTTGCGGGAACTGTGAAGGGGTTTGCCCTCAAAGCATTCCAATTATTAATGAACTCAGTAAAATAGCTGAAGTAATGGAAGCCGGCGTATAAGCTGCTCTTAAGCAAGACCGCTTTGGTTAATGCTGACTTCTTGATTGAAAAAAGAAGCGGAAAAGGCGCATGAAGCCCTTTTGGCATTAACCAGAGCGGTTATTATTTTCTTTAACCTTCTCAAATTTGCAAGTGTACTGGGTAATATGATGATTTTCTTGATAAATATGCTGATACAAATGAAAATGAAAAGACATGGAAAATATACATAAGAATAATAATCCTGTAAAGAATACAAGAAGATTGGAAATATTATTATGTAATAATAGGCAGTATAATAGAATGAGGAGTGAATTCTTATGAAAAACCGTTTTCCATATCTGATCATTTTCCTTTTAATTACAGCTCTTATCATAACAGGATGTGCAGACATTAATCAACCGGACAAGCGGCCGGAGGGACAAGAGCAGCAACCTGCAGCTTCTCCTGAGCCAAGCCCGGAACCTACTCCTTCCCCGGGTACTGACCAGGAAGGAGAAAACACAGAAACCCAGGAACCTGAAGAGAGTGAAGCGACTCCGGCTCCGGAAGAGACTGCTGAAGCTGCAGCTGAGCTGAAAGCCCTGCTCCCGGAACGTAAGGGATATAAGTGGGTATATAATGGATTTGCAGAGTATGGACATGAAATTATATTGGAAGAAATCAAAGAGGAAGATGGTAAAGTAATTTATGTCACCGACGGTGAAGTATTTGATATGTCCGACGGGGAATCGGACAGAGATTTTTCCCTTTCGGTACAGTTCACAGTTGATTCCGAATCTCTAATACAGGAGAAAACCGGAGAAATGATGATGGATTTATTTGATAAAATAGAATTGATTCAGGCACCCCTTAAGGAAGGGCATAGCTGGACCCAGACCGTAAAGGGACAGGATGGTGAAGAAACAACTTTAAAATGCACCATTGAAAAGATAGAGGAAGATGACGGGAAAAAGGTGTATACAGTTTTCTATGAAGAAGAGGACGGACCCTACTATGAAAAAAGAGTGATTAAAGAAGGGATAGGAGTTATCGGGTTTACACGCCTATATATAACTGAAGAAGAGTATGAAAACTATGAAATGAGCTATTGGCTGTATGAAGAAGCATCAGGCTATGATAAGTAGGGTAAAAATTTAAGTTGGCAGTTGATTAATTTTTTAATTAGTATTAAAATTATTCTATAAAACAATTAAATATTAAATGTGATACTGCATTTATAGGTCTGCTATGGCAGGCCTATTTGTAGTTTCCGGGGAGGTGAGAATTTGAATTATAATGACGCATCAGATTATATTCACAGCCCTTTTGTTGCACTTAGAGATACAATTGACAACGGTTTTTCCGGGGGCTGGGGTCTTCATTTCCAGCCTAGTGAGGAATATTGGCTGGATTGCCACAACCATCTTGAATCCGGAAAAAGTTATGAAGAGATAAGTGAAATGCTGAGCAAGTGGTTCAGCGAACTGGATGCCTACCGCCTGGAAAGAGTCCTGGTGATTTCCAAAGATGTTAATTCCTTCTCTGTTTTAAAGGACTTATCTCAAATGAATGAACGGTTCGAATGGTTATACTACCATGAAGTTGATAAGGGACCGCCTGATCCGGACTTGTTCCGCTCTGCTTTAAACCATGGCGCTGTAGGCNNGGCGGAGCCTGAAATATGGTTTAATGAAGCCTGGAGCCGGATCTTTGAATTGGCATCGGAAAGAAGCATTCCTCTTTTATGGCATGTTACGCAAAGGGTCAGTGCTTCGCCCTATCATGGAGGCGGTGAGAACAGCTATTGGCAGGAAGGCTGGCAAAGAGGAATAAAGTTTAACAATCAGGATTTGCTGGACATATTTTTAAAAGTATTAAGAAATTATCCCGATTTAAAAGTTGTCGGAGCCCATCAGCTTCATGTGGGACTTGACAAGTTAAGACAACTCCTGAAAGATTATTCAAATCTTTATATTGATACCAGCTGCGGCTTTTTCCTGCGCTGGGCTGATATTCTTTATGAGCCGGACAGAAAGATATTGCGTGATTTTTGCATTGAATTCCAGGACAGAATTCTGTTTGGTTCAGATTGTGCATTAGTACCGGGAGGCATTGACCGGTATCTTATTGAAAGCTTTTTAGGACATGCCAGATTTATCAATCAACTCAGACTGCCATATGATGTATTAAACAAGATAGCACACAAAAACTCAGAAAAAGTATTCAACCTTCAGCCGCTCAATCTGAAGATCAGAAGAGGCAATATACGGCCTTAAATAAAATTCATTTATATTTCACAAATATACCGCCGTTCAAAAAAATCCTGGGGGGATAAAAATGAATAACAGCAAAGCTTACTTAAAGTATATGGATAAGCTGACACTCAAAAAGTTAGGGGATAGTTCAGAAGCCGGGCTATGGATAACATCACTGCCTGTACCTGCCGGTGCTACGAAGAACTTAAAGCTTGGCGCTGACAATAACCCAGAGGCATACAGTGACAGAGTTTACATAAAGGAGATTGGAAACTGGATATCCGAAGAAGCCGGTAATCCGCGGAGACTATTAATGATTGCCGACGGCAATAACACGGCACCTGATAATCTGAGCCTGATACCGGCGGATAAAATCGATGATGAAGCTCCAAATGCTTCCAAGGCTGATGATTATCATACTCCGGATGTATCCATGGTTTTATTAGAAAAATGTGAAGATCCCGGTTTTGCCTGGGAAAGGCATATGGCAGTTATTTCATGGAAAGATAAGAAACTGGGCATTGCAATGGGTCTCAGAACCAAGGGGGAGGTCCATTGGTGGGAAGCCTGCAAAATGGTGGTGCTGAATGATGATCTTAACTGCAAAGAAATAGAAATCGGCGGCGCAATTCCTCTTGTTGTATATGATTCACGTGATTTAAGAAACAATGTCGGTTATGATAATCCTTTCCTGCATAAGCATAACTGGTTAAACGGCAATATTTATGCAAGGCTTCATTCAAACGGCGTATGTGAAGTTTACGCTCACCATATTAACAGCAAGTTTTTTGATGACGGTCTTGACCTGAAAGATGCTGTTCCGGTAATAGGCTTCAAGGTATTTAATGAAAAGGATAATATCAAAGATATATTAGGAAGCTGGAAGGGTGACAGGGATAATTTAAGAATCGGCGACATTGAATTTGACATATCAGATTCAAAGCACCTTGCCACCGAAGATCAACCAGGCAGTTTTGATTATGAAAATGACTTTGTTGTATGGCAGCCCTATGAAGGGTGTGAGCTTTACGGCGGGATAGCCCCGAAAGTGATACTGAAAGATGAATTCATTTTCCATTCCAAAGATAAAATAATACCAAGAGGAATGGCCAGAACCATAAGGTTCTCTTTCAGCCTGTCCGATCGTTCACCCAGGGTGGTCAGGTACCTTGCACCAGCCTGGTGGTACGGCTTGTGCCAGGAATTTCTGCCTGAATCATTGCTTCCGGTTTCAAATGAATATGATAAGGTCATAGAAAGTGCACGGAAATATATTAAGGAATATATAGTCCGCGGCGGTTTTGAAGACGGCAGCGTACCCAGGAATACACATGTACTGGGAGACGCGGGAAAATGTGAACCCGGCTGGGAAGGTGAGATGCCCGGAGGCCAGTTCTTATGCGCCTGGAGAACAGGGGACTTTGAAGATTATGACCTGGCCATGCGTTCTGCTTACGTATTTACTGATGTATATATAGATCATGCCGCAAAAGCTGTCAGGATGCACGGATATCCTCCCAATGCTTTTTCAGTTCCAATGAACCGCGTACACGGTCCGGTACTGGCATATCTGGAAACCGGAGATCCATATCTCTTAAATGCAGCAAAGGCTGTTATAGACACCTCATATTATACGCATAAGAATTCATGGCCCAGGCTTTGTGTAGGCAGGGATGCCTGTTTTATCAGAGGGGCAGTTTTGCTGTATCGTTATTTCAATGATTTACATTATAAGGAGATTGCCAAAGATTCAATTAAGGATGTGGTTGCCACCCAAAAGGAAGACGGCAGTTTCGGCGACCAGGGCGGCGGCACAGGCGTGCATCAGTGGGCTGCCTATATAGTCAAACCCTGGATGGGCTTAATGGCCTTAGGCGGCGTTGTGGATTACCTGGAACTGCATCCTGATGAGCCTGAAATGCTGGCAGCAGTTAAAAAATTCGGAGACTGGCTGATGAAAGAAAGATTTGAGCATATTATAAAGACGGAGTCAGGTGATAATGCGGTTAAGGGCTGGTCTTATCAGCATTATTTCAAAGATGATATAATGTTCAGATCAGGCCGGAATGAGGAATGGTTTAAATTAAAGCAGCCTGATGATCCCTTGTGGCACGTTGAGTATCTTGCCCGCTTTCTAGGTTTCTGTGCCATAAAATTTAACGATCCTTCCTATCTTGATGCCTGGGCAGAAAGCTATGACGGCTATTATAACCGTGCAGGTGCAGAAATCAGGGGAGATCACGGGGCTGTGCAGGTATTTCAATACATTCCCTGGCTGCAGGCAAGGCTCTGGAATGCAAGACCGGCTGATAAGGGCATAGAGACAGATCCCTTTGATTTTGGTCCGCGTACTGTCGGGAAGGCTGTTATAATGTCTCCCATGGGAAACCTTGAGTGTGAGCTGTAACAGATAAGATTTAAATAAACGGTAAATAGCCTGGAACTTGCTTCGACAAGCGGGTTTCAGGCTTTTTCATTCAGATGGTTATATCATATACAGGGCAATTTATAGTTTTATACAATAAATATATTGACTTTATGGAATAAAACTATTATAATAAAACCAAGACTGCAAAGAAAAAGATTTCCTTCATTTAATAGAAACTATCTATTAAACACAGGCAGAAATCATATTTCCTAACGCATGTGAATATTAATCTGTCAAATGCAATAGTTATGATACAGCGGCGTCCATAAAATAAAAAGGGGTTGAAATATATGCTTGCTATTACCAATGCTATGTTAATATTTCCGGAATATATGATGGAGAACGGGACGGTGCTTATTAAGAACGGAAAGATCCTTGATTACGGTTACACAGGCAAAATTTCCATTCCGGATGGTTGTCGGGTTATTGATGCCGGCGGGAAATACCTTGGACCGGGCCTGATTGATATACATACCCATGCAGGAGGCGACTATTGGTTTTATGAAGAACCTTTGAAGGCAGCAAGGGCGCATCTTATGCACGGTACCACTTCTCTGCTTCCTACTGTATACTTCAATGCAACCAGGGAGCAATTGCTCGAACAGATTGAGCATATCAAGGAAAACAGCAAAAAAGAGGAAGGCAGAATTATAAGAGGGCTTTATATGGAAGCTCCTTATCTTAATCCTAAATTCGGGGCTGATCGTGAGAATAATCCATGGAAAAAGCCGGTTGACCCCAAGGACTATATGGAGCTGATTGAAGCAGCGGGAGACTTTGCGAAAGTCTGGTGTCTGGCTCCGGAAAGGGAGAATATAGAAACCTTTGTAAAGGATGTTAAGACTGCAATACCGGACATTGTTTTTTCAGTAGCTCACAGCGAGGCTTCCCCTTATGAGATAGAACGCTTAATGCCTTATGGCCTTAAGCTGGCAACCCATCATACCAATGCTACAGGCGATCTTCAGAAATATCCGGAATGCAGGGGCGTCAGCGTAGATGAAACCGTAAATTATAACGATGAGATCTATGCAGAGCTTATATGCGACAGAAGAGGCATACATGTTGATCCTTATATGCTTAGACTGGTACTTAAGATTAAAGGTAAAAACAAGATAATCCTGATTTCTGATGCCTGTGTATTTGACGGCCCTGTTCCTGAAGGCTACGAAGGGGTTACCGACATTAATTTTGATCATCAGGGTGAAATTGCAGGTTCAAAACTGACCCTTGATGTTGCCTGTTATAATATGATGCTGCATACCGGCTCAAGCTTATGCGATGTATTTAAATTTGCATCCACCAACCCGGCAAAGCTTTTAGGGTTTAATACAAAAGGCAGAATTGAAAAGGGCTTTGATGCCGACTTAATCCTAGTGGACGATAAAATGAGTGTTAACCTTGTAATATTGCAAGGTGAAATAATCCAATAAAATAATAAAAGGAATGGAAGGAGAATGACAATGAATTTCATTAAGGTTGACCCTCCAACTGACTTTGACTTTATCCCGGCGGATTTTGTACCGTTTAAAGATCGGGAAGTATGCGAGAGGGTGCGGAAAATAAGTGGGAAAGATTTGGAAAAACACCCGAATCCGGATTTCAAAATTGAAGTTCATCTGAATCCCCATCCCGTTGTCATAGGTCATCTTTTCACCAGAATCAAGGAATCCTATGAACAGGACAAAAAGTTTACCGTCATTTTAGGAAATCCGGAACCTGAAACTTATCTTCCTCTGGCATCCTTAATTAACTATCACAGAGTAAATTGCCGCAATGTACATATCTTTGCAATGGATGAATGGGCAGATCAGGATGGAAACATTGCTCCCATAACATATAAGGCAAGCCTTGCCAGATCCATGATTAAATATTTCGTATATGCTATTGACCCTGAATTAAGAATGCCCATGGAAAATGTACATTATCCCACAAAAGAGAATTTCTCCAGCTACTCACAAATGATAGTTGACATTGGTGAAGGCGGAGCCGACTTATGTTATTCAAGCCCCGGCTGGACAGGTCATATTGCTTTTGTTGATCCGGTCGAGGAATTTATTGTGGAAGATATAAATGAATATCTGAAACAGACTGCGAAAATTATTAAGCTGCATCCCATGACCATAATGCAGAATTCTCTCCACGGCATATTCGGTCAGTCAGGATATATTGCGGCAGTACCGCCCAAGGCAGCTACCATTGGTCCCTTTGACGTAGCAAACGCCAGAGAAAGAATAGAGATTCATTCACTTCTGACCAATAATACATTCTCATCCTGGCAGAGAATGGTCTCCAGGCTTATTCTCCACGGCCCGGTAACGCCTTTGGTTCCAAGTTCCATACTGCAGCTGATGAAGACCCAGGTTTATGTCAGCGAAGAAATAGCAAAACCGTTTGATTTCTGGGAAACTGTAGGGTACTGATATGGGATATATAGCAATTGACCTTGGAACTACCAATGTAAAGGTCTGCTGCTACAGTGCCGATCTTTCACCTTTATCCTCAAAAGGGATAAAGGTGAAATATGATGGCACGGGAGGAATTGTTGAATTTAATCCTGAAGATTATCTCAAGCTTGTACTGGAAGCATTGAAGGAAAGTATCGCAGATTCTTACGGAGGCAGCAGAGAAAAACATTATATCACTTTAACCGGGCAGGCTGAATCTTTGGTCATAACAGATAAGGATTACAATCCGCTGGCCAATGCTATTTCCTGGATGGATGCGAGAAGCACCAGGGAAACTGAGTTAATCGAGGCCCATTTTCCGCAAAAGCAAAGGTATGAAATTACAGGACAAAGCTATGTAACAGAGACCTTTCCTATAACTAAAATGCTATGGCTTAAAAGCCACAGGCCGGAATTAACCGGCAGCGGCATAAGATATCTTATGATAAAGGACTATATAGCATATCGCCTCAGCGGTGTGGTGAAAGGCGAATACTCCATATATAATTTCACTCATTATTTGGATATAAGAAAAAAAGATTACTGGGGCGAAATATTGGATTTCTGCGGAGTGTCCCCGTCCAATCTTCCTGAGCTGGTTGAGCCCTGCACAGAGCTTGGCACTATTATAAAAGAAGCTGCCGACGAAATTAATGTATCTTATGACTCCATTATAAACTGCGGCACGCTTGATCATTTTGCAGGAATGATAGGCACAGGGAATATAATGAAGGGGAAGGTCAGTGAATCTACAGGTACTGTTCTTGCCATAGCCGCTATAGCAGACAGCTTTAAGACCGATAAGGGAAAAATTCCCTGTCATTATGGACC
>LSQX01143960.1_pt2 | contig 15478 bp, 14 predicted proteins | sample 654561 | NCBI WGS metagenome assembly LSQX01 (sample SAMN04489861, study PRJNA283612) | anaerobic digester metagenome | isolation source: 4 biogas reactors fed with cattle manure at either 37C or 55C with and... | place: Denmark: Kongens Lyngby | collected 2014 | reverse complement strand
TATCCTGTTTGTTTAATTGAAATAGAGAAAGATTTGATACAATAACGGCTAAGAGCCCCTTTATCTGAAGGTGGAAACTGAGAAAAATGCCTGTTTACGTAAATATACTTATCATCTTGATCCTTTTCTTTTTCAATGCTGTATTTGCCATGTACGAAATTGCCATGGTTTCGGCTCGCCGAACACGTTTGAATCAGCGCGCGGAGGAAGGACAGACCGGAGCGGTTACCACAATAAAATTATTGAAAGACCCCAATCAGGAATATCTCTCCGCTGTACAAATCATGATCACGCTGATCGACACCTTGGCTGGTGGTATCGGTGGTGCCATGCTGGCAACGCCGGTAGCAGAGTTATTAAAAAAAGTTGCCTGGTTGGAACCATTTGCAGACACTGTGGCGTTGATCGTTGTGGTTGTGATCATTACCTACTTCTCCATCGTTTTGGGTGAGTTGATCCCCAAGCGCTATGCGGTCAGCAAACCCGAGGATATTGTCGTGCGTATGTCACCTGCGATCAAGACCCTGACCAAGGTTTTACGTCCGTTAATTAGATTATTAAGCGCCTCGACCAATTTTGGGATCAAAGCGTTTAACATTGATGTCAGCAAAGAACCGTACATCACTGAAGAAGAACTAAAAGGCTTCATCCAGGAAGGCAGACAAACTGGTGTCTTTGACGAAGCTGAAGAGAGACTGGTTGACGGTGTCTTTCGATTCAGCGAACGCAGAGTAGACGCTATCATGACCCCTCACACTGAGCTGGATTGGCTGGATCTGAATGACGGCAGAGAGGTCATGGTTCAGGAGATGATGGCCAGCACTTATTCACGCTTGCCTGTAGCTGAAGGTGATTTGGACCATATCGTTGGAATTGTCAACGCGAAAGATCTGATGGGAATCGATCTGTATTCAGATGCGTTCAACATTCTTGATTACACCAAGGAAGCAATCTTCTTCCCCAGAAACATGAAAGCTGTCAAAGCTTTTGAGCATTTCAAATCAACCGGAATCCATCAGGCGATCATTCTGGACGAATTTGGCGGCGTTGAAGGAATGGTCACTCTTTATGACGTTCTTGAATCTATTGTGGGCGATATCCCCCTGGACGAGTTTGACATGGAACAGGACATTGAAAAGAAATCAGATGGATCTTTGCTGATGGACGGACTGGTACCGATTGATGTGTTGAAGGAGAGGCTGGAAGTGGATGAGCTCCCCGAAGAATACCGGGCAGGTTATCAGACTCTCAGTGGTTTTGTCATGAACCAGATGGGTATAATTCCAAAAATTGGTCAGAGTTTTGAATGGGAAGGCTTCACCTTTAAGGTTATCGAAATGGATGGCCATCGGGTGGAACGAGTAAAAATTTCCCACGAGGACAAAAAACTATAGTTGCTTAGCTTGCAGACCAGCGTGTATAGATGGCATGTGAAAGTACATGCCCGGCGCTTTCGTCGATGCTGACCAGTTCGCCTGTCTCCAGTTTCCCTTGTTTGCCAACAATTTGTTCCACAGCCTGGTGGGTAACGACGGCTGAGGCCGTAATGGCGTAAGCTGTCATCACCAAAAATTTGGCGTCATTGGCCAGGATGCCCTGACAGGCTTCAAGCAGTTCCGGCACCTTTTTGAAAAAATCCCAGACCTCCCCACTTGAGCCCCTGCCAAATTTTGGCGGATCCATAACAATGCCGTGATATTTGCTTCCCCGACGGGCTTCCCGTTTCACAAATTTCAAAGCGTCTTCCGCTATCCAGCGGACGGGTTTATCCTGCAAATTTGAAAGTTTCATGTTCAGATTGGCCCAGGTAATGGCATGCTTGGATGAATCTACATGAGTGACTTCAGCGCCAGATGCGGCAGCGGCAACCGTGGCAAGTCCGGAATAACCGAACAGGTTGAGCATTCGGAAAGGTTTTTTACTTTTTTCAATGTGAGCCCGGGTCCAATCCCAGTGGGTGGCTTGTTCCGGAAACACGCCAACATGACGGGATGAAGCAAGTTGCAGCTGGAATTTAAGATCTTTGTAAGCCATGACCCAGGATTTCTCCATTGGGTTGAGAATATTCCATTTTCCACCATATTCCTGTTTCTCTTCCACCAGAACAGCGTTTGCTTTTTTCCATTCACTGTTTGGCAAACCCGGCGACCAAATTGCCTGAGGCCTGGGGCGGATCAAAAGATACTTGCCAAAACGCTCAAGTGTTTTTCCGTTGCCGCTGTCCAAAAGCTGATAATCTTTCCAGTCGGTTGAAGGAGTTAAAACAATTTGAATGGGAGAAGACATAGGACGGCTCACTTTGCTATCTAAACTTAATTGATGTGATGATGAAATTTACCAGAAAAGCGATGGCGGCTGAAGATTCAAAATAATTGAAGATCATGTGGATCGACCCTGAACTTTCTTTGGGGAGCTCAGTATTTCTGAGAGCCAAACGAATCGCAATCAGAAGGACCAGGAGCGCGATAACCCAAAGAGGGAAGGGCTTCAAGGAGAATAAAGTCAACAAGGCAGTAAGAAGCAAAAAGACTGCAAACAGGGCTTGCATCAAATTTGAAAGGTGACCGGTTTTCTGGCAACATTTCAATTCAAAAGATCGGTAAAGAAAATAAAAGCTCAAAACGAACAAAATGGGGATGATCTTATCAAACACCATGAAATGGTTCTGTGTTGTCAGCATGGCATTGGCCGTCATCAAAGCGCCCAGGATCCAGTTATGGCTGCTCAGTCCAAACATTGGGCGTGAACTGAGATAAATGCTGGGATTGTAGAGAGACACAGAGACCAAAAGACCCATTAAAACGAGGATGAGGTTCCCTCCACCAAGCTTCCAGGCTGAAATTAGCGTGAAGAGGAACAGAAGGAGAGCGGCAAACCGGGGTGAATAGAGCGAGAGCTCACCCCGGGCAATGGGGTTGGGGGTCTTTGGATCCGGCTCAAGCGCGTCTGCCGGAGCCTGATGAATGTGTTTGTAAACCTGCGCGAAGGATAAGAGCGCCAAATTGCTCGCAAAAATTAAGGCCACCCTGATCAAATCGTTCGAAAGAGCGAAGGCGCTCCCAAGAAGACTGGTAAATAACACAAAGCTTAAGCTGCGAGGCAAGCCCAGTAAGTTGGTGAAGGATTCGATCTTAGCTTTGAGCATGATTCTCAGTATACCAAATGAGGAAATAAGGGATAAAGAACAGTCAAACCGGATTGTTTCCAGTAAAATAGGCTGTAGAAAAGGAGAGTCTATGAATTTTGATGAGTGTATTGACCGAAGATGTACTGAAAGTTTGAAATGGAAACTTTACCCTGCTGACGTTTTGCCATTGTGGGTGGCAGATACTGACTTCCTCTCACCGGAAGCTGTCAGGAATGAATTGAAGAAACGCATCGATCACGGCATTTTCGGGTATGGGCTGCCGCCTGAAGGATTGGATCAGGTCGTTATCGATCGGGTAAATCGCCTTTATGATTGGGACGTCGGTCAAATGGATATCAGTTACGTCCCCGGGATCGTGACGGGTTTCAACATCATGATTCGCTCCTTGTGCAAGAAAGGCGATGCGGTCATTTTTCAGTCTCCGGCCTATCCACCCTTCATCAGTTCACCAGAAACCGTTGGGTTGAAAGCAGTTCACAACCCGATGTTTTTGGGGGAGGATGGCATCTATCAGGTCGATTTTGAGCTTTTTGAACAGCAAATCATCGAAAATGATGTCAAAGTCTTTATCCTTTGTAATCCTCAAAATCCCACCGGTCGCGTGTTTACATTAAAAGAACTCGAAAAATTTGGCGAAATTTGCCTCAGGCAGGGTGTCACGATTTGTTCTGACGAAATCCACTGCGACATACTCTTTGATGATCATAAACACATTCCGATTGCCTCGTTGGACCCGGAAATCTCAAAAATCACGGCCACTTTTATCGCGCCGAGCAAGACCTATAACATTGCAGGCTTGCATGCCTCGGTTGGTATCATCCAGGATGAAGCACTCCGCAAAACTTACTGTGAATTCAGGCAGTACCTGGTCAGCAATCCTTGTTTGTTATCTCTTGTGGCCGCGAAGGCCGCATACGAGCATGGGGATGAATGGCTCAAAGAACAAAACGCTTATTTGCAGGCAAACCGTGATTATCTTGATCAGGCTATTCATGAGAAACTACCTGGCATTCGCTGGAGCAAACCTGAAGCTACATTCCTGGCCTGGTTGGATTGCCGGGAACTTGGAATTGAGGGGAATCTGCAGGAATTTTTTATTGAAAATGCCAAGGTCTGCTTAAACGATGGTCCAACTTTCGGCAAAGCAGGCGAAGGCTTTGTGCGTCTCAATTTTGGCACCACCCGGGCTCGGTTGGAGCAGGCCATTGATCAGATGGCCGAGGCAATTGCAAAAATTTAAGAGCATTTTTCTCGTTTTTGTGTACACAAACAAATCAGCCAAGGCAATAGTCCTGGCTGATTTGTTTTACTTTGTGGTGGTATTGATTAGCTTCGTAACTTAAGCAATTCCTCTACTGATGACCTGAAAGGTATTCGGACTGCAAAGGTTTTTTCATTTCGAGTACGGTCAGGTAAGGTTGATAACCCAGCCCAGTATAAAGGCGCATGGCACCAGTTAGGTTTTGGGTATCGGCAGTCAGGGCAACTTCATCCAGGTTCATGGCCTTGAACATAGACATGGACCTGCAGATCAGCGCTCTGGCAACACCACGACCCCGCCACGGACGGCGGACGGAAATTGCTTCAGTATAGCCGCGCCGGCGATTTTCTTTTTGATTTTCTTCCGGCAGGATGAAGTTTTGCACCGATCCAACTACTTCATCGCCATCCCAGGCGACCTGCCATAGATAGGGAAGAAAATAGGGACCATTGAGATAGCTCTGATACCATTCTTCGGTAGGGGCTGTCGCGCCATATTCGTCCATAAAGGCTTCGTTTGAGGCACTCCAAATCTTGCGATAATCTTGGGGCAACACAGGGCGTACCTCTATGCCTTCAGGCAATGGGCATTCTGGTAAATCATCAAGCTTACGGCTCATGGAGTGATAGTAGCGGTCGATAGTGTATCCCAAATCATTCAGCACCTGCAGCCGTACCAGGTTTTTCTCCCTACAGTTGGTGAGGAAGAACCCTTTTTCACCTTCTGGAAGCGTTGGAGCAATTTTTCGGCCCCGATCCTCAGCCCAGTGTATCAAGGCTTGTTCTATGCCTTTAGCTTGCCAGGCTGGGTCAAGCTGGACGTTAACCATATAGACATACAAATTTGTACTGACCTGGCGCTCCCAGGATACCTGACCGAAAGCAATCGTCTCTCCATTGACTTCAGCAAAAATCAAATCATTGAAAGGATCGCAATTGTTCAGGTGGGTGAATTCCGCTCGCAAACTTTCAAGGGTAGTCCCGCCATGATATTGTTCCGCTTTGTGCAGATTGTCGTAAATTGCCAACATTTTTGGATAGTCAGCTTCACCCGCAAAATGACGAAAGACGAGCCCATCAATCTCTGGGACTTTTTCAAGTGGATAAAGTTCAATTTTGTTCATTTTCAATCTCTTTCTGTAACACTAATAAAGACAATTTCACCATTAAAAAAACCACGGATTTGGATTGTCCGTGGTTTTGGATTAGATGAACTTTAATTCAACAACCAGGCGCAATCCACCCTTGTGAGGATAAATCATTGACAGAAGCAAGGCTCCAGTCACAATTAACTATGGCATACAACATTTTCATGCGCTCATTTTACATTTTTTATTTATTTTATTCAATAGGCAAAAGCCCAAATTATCAGCGAAACGCCTGGTGAGATTTTTGGAAATGTTTTATTGTCACCAAATTGCATTTTGAGGCTGTAGAATTAGGAAAATGGAATCCACAAAACCAACCAGATCAAACACCCCGCTGCTTTCACCAATCCTGCGTTTATTCTTGCTGACGATGATCCTGGCCAATGTGGCAGGGGCAATGTATGTAGGTTTTATCCCGCTCTACTTGAAGTCGCTGGGCGCAAATGTGGGCCAAATCGGGCTTTTTTTCACCGTTGCGCAGATCATCCCGCTGGTGCTGCAAATTCTCGGTGGTTGGATCTCGGACAGTCTTGGACGCTTGAAAAGTATTGCTTATGGCAGCGTTTCGGGGGTGGTTTCGTATGTTGCGCTTATCCTGGCGCCAACCTGGGCTTGGGTTTTGGTTGGAGAAAGCCTGAATGCTATCACCCGCTCCTTGGTGGGACCGAGTTTTGGGGCTTTTGTCGCGGAAGAATCTGCTGAGGAAAACAGGGCAAGAGTATACGGAGTTGTGGATACCTTTTATACCATCGTTGCCATCATTGGCCCGCCAGTGGGGGGATTTTTGGTGGACCGATATGGATTCAAAGTCATGTTGATTGCTGCCGCGTCGCTGTATACAGTTGCAACAATTTTAAGAGTGCGCATGGCAAGAAAAGCAGTGCATCCGCATCAGAAAGAAGGTCAGAAAGCCAGGCTACACCTGGGAGAATTGAAAGTCAATTTGGCGGCTATTTTTGGGCTTGTTGTGGCTGGTGGGGTAATGACCTGGATTGTGGTCACGGACGGGATCAGAGATATCGCCTTTTCGCTTTCCGGCAGCCTGGTGCCGGTTTATCTGGAGGGTATAGCCAATCTGACCGCGCAACAAATCGGGTGGCTCAGTTCAATCTCAGGCATTGCCATGATGATCACTTCCTTCCCTGCCGGACATCTGGCGGATCGCAGAGGGGAGCGCCTGGCAATCGCGCTCGGTTTTGCGCTGCAATCAATCGCATTTTTTGTGTTTATTTACGCAGAAACATTTATTATCTACGCAGTCAGCTGGTTTTTGATTGGTGTGGGCTCCAGCCTTATGGGTCCGGCTTATCAATCGCTGCTCAGCAAGGTGCTACCGCAGAGGCTGCGCGGTACCGGGTTTGGGCTGATCCACTCTGGACTGGGGCTGTTCTCTTTGCCAGCTCCTGCAATCGGCGCCAAACTTTATGCCAGTGTTTCACCCCTCTCTCCATTTCTGATCACAGCCTGGGCTTCAGTTCTGGCAATCATTCCAGTTATTTACAAATTCAAGTTGACCGACAAAGACCGGCAGCAAATTGAAAAGGCGGACGCTAAAGTTATCAACACGGAAAATTAATCTTGAGTTAATTGTTTACTGATTATTTTTTTTTATAGATACCAATAAACAATCTATAAAGACCTGTCTAAACTATACTTCTCAAAAGCAATCGAGAAGTCCGCCAAAGGGAAACACATTGAAGAATATATATTAAAATTGACTCTCTTTTTGAGAATGTTTTTTGAGACACAAATTTATAAAACCTAATTCAAAGTTAAATGAATACATTTAACAGGGAAAAATTCTAAGTGATTGAAAATATTAATAGTTTGATCTACTTGACAGTTAGTTTCATCGCCTCTGTGATTGGTTCAATCAGTGGCATTGGAGGGGGAGTTGTTATTAAACCCAGCCTGGATGCTTTGAACCGGGATCCTATAGCAAGCATCAATTTTCTATCAGGCTGTACTGTTTTTGCGATGTCAATCGTGACGGTTCTGCGCAATTTAAGGGCTGGGATTAAGCTTGATTTGAGGGTCAGTGTAACCATAGGGGTTGGCGCAATTTTTGGGGGGATAGCTGGTGGAAAGTTATTTTCACTTGCTGAAAACCGTGTCGCGGATCCAAGCCATTTAGCTATCTTTCAATCAGCAATCATGTTGTTAATTTGCGTGATTGTCCTGGCCTACTTGCACAACAAGGAGCGGATAAATAATCTCAACTTAACCCAATTGTGGGTACTTTTTTTGATTGGGCTATCTCTGGGGATCATCTCGACATTTCTTGGCATCGGCGGCGGTCCCTTGAATTTGCTCGTTTTATACTATTTCTTATCCATGGACGAAAAAAATGCGGCCATGAACTCGATATTTATGATTTTTTTGAGTCAATTTGCCAGTTTAATTACCCTTGTGGCAGGCAGGTCGATCCCAAACTTTGATCCATTGACCTTAATCTTGATGATCATTGGCGGAATCACGGGTGCCTTGTTAGGAACATTTATCAACAAAAAAATAAGCAATCAAGGCGTAGCTAAATTGTTCAGGTTGGTTTTGATTTTGCTGATTGTTATCAACTCCCTGAACATCATAAAATTTTTATAGGTTTCCTTTTAAAAATTTCTGGTTAAATCAGGAAGAATTTTTGATCCAAGCATTTATTCTCAAAAAACTGTAAATAAGAATTGATGGTTTTGGGAAAAAGCTGTTTCCTATAGCTGGCTCTTCTGCAACTTGAACTTTTCAGATTGGTTCCCAATTTAAATTTTAATACCGAAAAACCATTTTTGTGCAAGGCTAACCTAAAGGGCGGAGCTAAAAGGTATAATAAAGAAAGAAAGCAAGGATCAATGCAGGACCTGACAATATTACATAACAACAAAAACTACCTGAGCAGTACTCAATATTACGACTCGGGTAATTTATCGTCCAGGCAAACCATCCATCAAAAGTTCAGCACCGGGCAGCAAAGCTGGCATGATTTCATTTTTGAACTCGCCAAAGTCAAACCAGAAATGACAGTGTTAGCCTTGGGCTGCGGCAACGCCGCCCAATGGAGAGCCAATCAGTTTCGTTTTCCTGATAATTGTCACATTGTTCTGAGTGATTTTTCACCTGGAATGCTCCGGGATGCTGCCAGGGGGCTTAGCAGGGATCACCGTTTTTTGTTTTTGTGCATGGATAGCATGGAAGCCGCCTTTCCAAAATTCCAATTCGACCTGATCACGGCTAATCACATGCTTTATCACGTCCCTTCTGTTCCCCAGGTGCTTGAAAATGCTGTCAGACTGCTGAAATCCGGTGGCCGCTTTATGGCCGCAACCAACGGCGTGGAGCACATGTCTGATCTGGATGATCTTCTCGCCCGGTTTTCCAAACGTCTGGATGGCAAGCACGGCATGTCGAGTGCTTTCAACCTCTTGAATGGAGAGGCTCAATTGAGAAAGTATTTCTCAAAAATCGAATTGCATTTATATCCAAGCGACTTATGGGTGACGAACGCGAAATTACTGACAAAGTACGCCTATTCCACACCGATCGTAAAAGAGAACCTTGGCAGCGAAGGTTCAGAAGAAATGACCGCTTTTTTTGAAAGGCGAATCGAACACTACGGGGGTATTCTTATCCGTAAACAGACCGGAGTCTTCTTAGCTGAAAACCCGCTTTAGATTGGCTCTAGCGGATAGAAGCAACAAAAATTGTTATTACCGATAGCAGCGCGCAATAGAGAGCGAATCCAAAAAGCGTATTGCGGCGCAAATATCCCAATAACCACTTGATCGAAAAATATCCAACTATCCCAGCAATTAAGAATCCAAGCAGCATGGTCGGCAAAAAGTCGAGGAAAAATTCAGCCTGAACCAGATCTACGACTGAAAGCAAACCAGCTGCCAGCATGATTGGAATCGATAATAAAAACGAGAAACGGGCGGCGGCTTCACGCGTGTAGCCTTTGAAGAGACCACCAGAGATGGTTGCACCGGAGCGGGAGATGCCGGGGAAGATTGCCAAAGCCTGGAATAGACCGATCAAGACAGAGTCAAGCGGGTTAAGATGATCCAAGCCCTTTTCTTTCTTGCTGAAAATTTCTGCCAAAACAAGCAGAATTGCCGTAACAAAAAGCAAAACAGCCGTCAAAACTGGACTGTTGAAAGCGGCTTCAACTCGATCTTTCAGTAACAGTCCAGCTAAACCGGCAGGGATCGTGCCTAAGACGATGTACCAACCCAAACGACTTTCCGTGGACTTGAAAGGAGCCTTGGATTTGATGCCTTCGATCACCGCAAAGAAGATTTGGACCAAATCCTTCCAGAAATATGCGATGACAGCGACCAGTGTTCCAAGTTGGACGAGAACGTCGAAAAAGAAGGCTTTTTGTGGGTCAAGGCTCCAATTGAGCAAGTAGGGCAGGATGACAAGATGCGCTGAAGATGAAATGGGCAGGAACTCGGTCAAGCCCTGAATGATACCTAAAACGATAGACTGAATAAATGTCATACGTATTTCTCCTTTGTGCGGGCGATTTCCAACTTTGCCATGGCCTCATCAGCAAAACTTTGAAGTCGACCTTCAATAATTGCCTGGCGTAGATTCCTGGCTAATTCTAATAAGGTGTGTAAATTGTGGATGGAAAGCAGCGTCGAGGCAAGCATTTCTTTGGCAACAATCAGATGGCGGAGATAAGCGCGTGTGAAGGTGCGGCAGGTATAACAGCTACATTCTTCATCAATTGGGCGATGATCTTCCGCAAAACCCGCGTTCATCAGATTGAGCCTGCCAAAACGGGTCATGGCGCTGTTATGTCTTGCTAAACGAGTGGGCAGGACACAATCAAAGATGTCGATGCCACGCAATACACCTTCAATCAAATCTTCAGGCGTGCCAACTCCCATGAGATAGCGCGGTTTTTCTGGGGGCAGGACTTGGTTGACGATTTCGATGGTAGCGTACATATCGGCTTTGGATTCACCAACTGAAAGCCCACCAATGGCGTGACCCGGAAAACCCATGGAGCTGATCACCCGGGCGGATTCCTGACGTAATTCGGGAAAGATGCCTCCCTGGACGATACCAAAAAGCGCCTGATCTTGCCGTTGTTTGGCTTGCAAGCAACGCTCAGCCCAGCGGTGGGTCCTGCCCATTGCTTGTTCCGCGTAATTGCGATCAAGAGGATCTGAACATTCATCAAAGGCCATGATGATGTCCGCCCCCAGATTTTCCTGGATTTTTATCGAACTTTCAGGGGTCAAGCGTTTCATTGAACCGTCAATGTGAGACTTGAAAGAAACGCCGTCCTCATCGATTTTGCGCATTTTAGAAAGAGAAAAAACCTGAAAGCCGCCCGAATCAGTCAGCATTGGTTTAGGCCACTGCATAAATTGATGCAAGCCTCCTATGCGCTGAACCAGCTCATCGCCAGGACGAAGAAAAAGGTGGTAGGTGTTGGAAAGCACCAACTCTGCGCCAAGATCTTCCAGGTGGGTGGGTGTGAGGGACTTAACCGTTGCCTGCGTGCCAACAGGGGCGAAAATTGGGGTATGAATAACCCCATGGGGAGTGCTAAACTCTCCCGCCCGGGCATGACCATCAACGGCTACTTGTTTGAACTCAAAATTAGTCACCTGAACTGGACCCCAAACTTAGATTTCTTATCCTGCAAAAACATTTCACTATTGTACCTTTCTTGCTGATCATTGGGGCTCAATGCTGCCATATTTCCAGGATTCGTCAGGAACACCCTCTACAATACTGGCGTTTCGAATATCCCAAACCGTGTTGCAGGTGCGGGCGATGAAGGCGCGGTCATGCGCGACCAATAAAAATCCTCCGCTAAAAGCGTGCAAGGCTTTTTCAAACTGCTCACGGGAAGGAATGTCAAGATGATTGACCGGTTCATCCAGGATCAGAAAGTTTGCCCCTTGTGCTACCAATCGGGCTAAGAGCAGTCTGGCTCGTTGACCAAAGCTGAGAGCGCTTATTGGCAAAATCACCTGATCTTCGTCAAACAGAAAATAATGAAGAAAGTGATAAACCTCAGAAAGGCTCATAGATTTGACGCCTTGGATGGTTTCGATTGAATTCAGAGAAGGATTGAGAGACTCCTGCTTTTGGGGCATATAACCAAGGACGACACTTTTCCCCCAGCGGTAAGAACCAGTATTTTGAGCCAACTGCCCCATCAATACTTTCAACAAAGTGCTCTTTCCGCTTCCATTGGGACCAATCAAAGCAATTCGCTGTCCAGCCTGGATGTAGAGATCAAGATTTTGAAAAAGCAGTTCGTCAGTATACCCAAAACCAAGATCGTTGATGCTTAGGATTTGAGTGCTCTGATGTTCTGGTTCGGCAAAATTAATATCGATGCGCCACTTATCCATGGGTTTTTGAATCCGCTCAGAAGCTTCCAAATGCCTTTCCAAGCGTTTTTTCTTTGCCAAACCTTTCTTGGCGACCTTTTTGGCATAGCGACGGGTTGTGGAATCTTTGGTTCTTTTTTCTGTGTAGCGAGCCTGTTCAGCTGTGTTGATCCAATCAGATTTCAGGCGTCTGATTTCGGACTCCTGATCTTTCCAAATTTCATAGGCCTTTTGCTTTTCTTTCGCAATCAAATCAGCATAATTTGAGTAGTCGCCTGGGAACTTGCGAACGCCTTCCCTATCTTCATCGAGTTCATAGACGCAAGTAATGGTGTGATCCAGAAATAAACGGTCATGCGAGATGAGCAAGCCACTGCCAGGGTAGTTGTTTATAAAATTCTCCAACCACTCCAGTGCGGGGATGTCTAAATGGTTTGTTGGCTCATCCAGGAGCAAAATTTCTGGTCTCTGGAGCAGCAAGGAGGCCAATTGAACGCGAGTTCTTTCCCCACCACTGAGAATATCCAGTGGAGTCTGCAATTCCAAATAGCCCAATCCCAAATTTGCTAACACACGCAACGCTTCTGCTTTTTCGCGAGGTAATAGTTGCGAAGTCGGGAAGGGGTTGATCTGATTCAAAGCCACAAGCATTAACTCAGCGATAGTCTGCGCAGTTGTTTCAAGTGGATTTTGTGGAAGATAACCAATCAAATCATTTGCACTCTTAACAACAGTCCCGCTGTCAGCTTCGAGCTTGCCGGAGATAATTTCAAACAGGGTTGTCTTTCCGCTTCCATTTGATCCAATTAAAGCGGCGTGTTCACCATCGTTTAAGGCAAAGGTCACATCCACCAGGACGTGGCGATCCCCAAAGACTTTGTTTATACGGTTAATCTGTAACATAATGACTCCTTTAGATTATATAAGCAATAAGCGAGTTGTTTGAACTCTTTTGAGATGAGTTTGGTTGTCAGGCGAAGGAGGAATAAAAAAACACGGTCTTGGATTGACCGTGGTTCAGTTTCTTCGAAAATTAAAAATCAGTGAACAGGAACAATCCAACTTTTGCCAGTGTGAACACCAGAGAAAGAGCTCACGACAACAACTTGGTTATGATTGAATGTGCTGTTCATAGCAATAATTGTAGAATAAATGGACTTCTTGTCAAGTTGAATTTTCTTGAAACGTGAGGGAAGTGATATACTTTTCATCTGTGGATATCAATACTTATTCAACCTGGTTGGAAGTAGACTTAAATGCCATAAAGCATAACGTGGCTGAAGTGATCAAGATGACCGGCCGGGAAGTGATGGCTGTCATCAAAGCCAACGGTTATGGACATGGCATGCGCCCAATCGCGCAGGCTTGCGTGGCTGGGGGCGCGACCTGGTGTGGGGTTGCCCGCATCGAAGAAGCCTTGGCTTTACGCAGAGCCGGGATTTCCAGCCGGATTTTGGTCTTAGGTTTTACACCGGCGTCCAAGATTCCGGATGCGATCGAACATAACATCACCGTAGCGCTTTTCAACTCAGAACTGACGCAAACCTACCTGGATTATGTCCGCATTCACGGAGGAGTTTTAAGAGCGCATGTAAAAGTGGAAACCGGCATGGGACGCTTGGGGATGCCCATAGATGTGGTTCCACCCTTCCTGCGAGCCCTGAAAAACTCCCCCATCTTGGTGGAAGGCATCTTTACTCATTTTGCAAGGGCGGACGAGCCAGATTCTGATTCCACTCCTGAACAAATCCGGAAATTTGAAGCCTTATTGGCAGAACTAACGCCACAGGGTTTGAAACCTTTTTACGTTCACGCGGCCAACTCGGCAGCGGTATTAAATTTTCCCGCCTCCTATTATGATTTGACCCGTCCCGGGGATTTGCTGTTGGGCATGAACCCGATGACAGATCGTGAGCTACCTCCGCAGTTCAGGCCAGCCCTAACCTGGAAAGCCAGGCTCATTTCAGTGCGCACTTTTCCGCCTGGGCACGGCATCAGTTACGGCTCCAAATATGTCACCAGCAAAGAAGAACGCATTGGCGTTATACCCATCGGTTATGGCGATGGTTTCCGCAGGGTGGATGGTCAGCAGGTTTTGGTTGGCGGCAAACGCGTCAATATTGTTGGGCGGGTGTGCATGGACCAATGCATGCTGCAGTTGGATGACGTGCCAGAAGCCAAAGTTGGAGACGAAATTGTGCTGGTTGGCCGGCAAGGTCAGGAATTTATCAGCATCGATGAGGTCGCAAAACGCTGGGGCACGATCAATTACGAAGTGGTTTGCGGTCTGGCGGAACGCTTGCCCAGAATTTACATCGAATAGTGAACAAATCCATCCTGGCAGAATTTCACTGCCACTCTAATTATTCCTTTGATAGTTTAGTCAGCCTGGAAGATATCATCAGCACTTGCCGTGCCAGAGGCATTGCAAAAATCGCCATCACTGATCACGGTTGCATGGAGGGGGCTTATAAAGCCCACCAGATGGCGCCTGATCTGGTCATCGTCAGTGAAGAGATCCAAACCAGTGAAGGGGAAATTCTAGGCTATTTTATGACTGAAGAGATCCCGGATGGCCTGGAGCCGATGGAAGTGATCCGACGGCTGCAGGGGCAAGGGGCTTTTATAAGCGTCGCGCATCCTTTTGATCCTTGGCGGGGTTCACATTGGAAAGAGGGAACTCTGGAAGAATTGGTACCCTATCTTGATGGGGTGGAAGCCTTCAACGCGCGTTGTTTTGACCCTGTTTTTAATGAAAAAGCGGGAGCTTTTGCGACCTTGCATCAAAAAGCCTGGATGGTTGGCTCGGACGCGCATAGTGTCGCGGAAATTGGCAGAGCCGTACTCGAACTCCCCGATTTCAATTCCGCGAAAGAATTGCGTGAAGCAGTAAAAACAGCCACATTTTCAGGAGAGCTTTCAAAAAAAGCTGTTCGCTTGAATTCGACTTTAGCAAAAGTAGTACACAAATTACGCAAAAACAGGGAATAAATTTCCTTCCCGAAAGATTGCTTTCAGGGTCAAAAACTGGTAGTCTATTCTGCTCAGGCTAACAAGGATGAGGCCAACCAAACCGCTAATGTAATGAACACCAGCGCCATTCCAATTTTTACCGCAGCGGCGTTTTTCTTGAGAAAAGCCGTAAATTGTTTTGAGGTCGTGCCGTAGTAGGCCAGAACAAAGACAATAATCAACGGCACAATGAACATCAGATTGTAGAGGATCAGGAAAAGAACAGCCTGTGTTCGCAGTTCGGGCAGGGTGCTCATGGAAATAATGACCGGCAAGTAGATCTGACCGGTACAGGCCAGCTCCAAAATGGAGATGACCAGACCGGTGAAAAAAGCACTCAAGTAATAACTGCTGGACTTGCGACCTTCGCGTACAGCCGTGTTGATGCGCTTGCGCAGAGGCTCAGGCAGCTTGAGAGCCATGTCATCCAGGTTGCCGTGGCGGGTCTTGAAGTAATCCCGGATGCTGAGGATAGCCAGGAAGAGACAAATCAAAGCTGTCAGCCCATAGACAATCTTGCTGATCACGTTCATATATTCTTTGATCAGGTCCAAAAC
>LSQX01267378.1_pt2 | contig 15480 bp, 13 predicted proteins | sample 654561 | NCBI WGS metagenome assembly LSQX01 (sample SAMN04489861, study PRJNA283612) | anaerobic digester metagenome | isolation source: 4 biogas reactors fed with cattle manure at either 37C or 55C with and... | place: Denmark: Kongens Lyngby | collected 2014 | reverse complement strand
AGTCAATGTGATCGTAGCACAAGCAGTGGAACCTGAAGAAACTTACACCGTGACTTTTAATAGCAATGGTGGCTGTGCAGTAGCTCCAATTACCGGCGTCAAGAAAGATGCCACAGTAACCTTACCCACAGCGCCGACCAAAGACGGATACGTATTTGGCGGCTGGTTCACTGACCAAGCCTTTAAGACCCCATTTACAGCATCAACCCCGGTAACGGCCAACATTACCGTTTATGCCAAATGGACAAAATCCAGCGGCGGTGGTAGTGGCGGTGGCGGCAGGGACATCGTTAGTGACGAGGAAATCACCGTTTCGGAAGAAGAGGTTCCGGTAGGATCTGTCTATCCAGGATTCAAAGATGTCCCTGAAAATGCCTGGTATTATGGAGCCGTCAAGTTTGCTACCACGAACGGGCTGTTCAAAGGCATTTCCGCCGATCTATTCGGTCCCGATATTCCTATTACGCGAGGGACGTTCGTAACCATTCTAAGCAGGCTTGAATTCGGCAGCGATGACAAAGTCCCCGCGGGGGAGGTCGGATTTACCGATCTGACACAAGGTTGGTATAGAAATGCCATTGCCTGGGCTTATCAGAACAAGATTGCTTTAGGTGTTAGCGCAACGGAGTTCGATCCTGACGGTATCCTAACACGGGAGCAAATGGCGGCCTTCCTATACCGCTATGCGCAGTATAAAGGCTGTGACCTTAGCTTCGATAACGGAGCCTTGAGCATATTTACCGATCAGAATTTAGTCAGTGATTACGCTGCTATAGCGATGCCATGGGCAGTGGGCCACGGTTTGCTTTCAGGTGTTACCGAAACGACTTTGGCACCGCAAGACCAAGCTACCAGAGCGCAATCTGCAGCCATACTCATGCGGTTTGTCTCTTTCCTCGCAAAGTAGGTATCTAAGACAGGTTACCGGAAGGCTCATTTGATCCAATATAGAGACTTGATCGGTCTATCACTGCAATGACTGAAAAGGACGTGTTTTGCTGTATGCAAATACGTCCTTTTTGTTGTGTGCGGAATCCACAGTCACCAAGCCAGTACTTTTGACCGGCAGCGAGCATCTTTTGTTCCGGCAGGCATATACATTTATTGCAGTTCAGCTTAGAAAAGGGGGGACGGGCGTGCGGGATCACATTTACGAACGGGTGCTCGAGATCAGCCACTACATTGCTGAGACTGGAGCCACCGTCCGCCAGGCGGCACAAGAGTTTTCTATCAGTAAGAGCACTGTACACAAGGACATGGCCGAGCGGCTCCCTAGGATTAACCCCCAGTTAGCACAGAAAGTGCGGGCTATTTTGGACCAAAACAAAGCAGAACGTCATTTACGCGGCGGGGCGGCCACTCGGAGGAAATATTTGAGGATATAACTTCAGAAAGAGACTTGGTTAAAGAGGATATTTGTGGAAGGATGTAGAATTACTGAACTCGAGGAAAGGAGCGCTCAGCGAAAGGGGCTAGCCTGGATGTTTTTGGGGGGAGACATTGGTATCGACTTGGGAACAGCGACAGTGATTATCTACGTACGGGGAAAAGGAATTGTTTTGCAAGAGCCGGCAGTGGTAGCTATCGAACGGGACAGTGGGAAACTCCTAGCGGTGGGAGCCGAAGCCTGGCGAATGTTGGGCCGAACTCCAGGCAATATTGTGGCTATTCGCCCTTTACGCGATGGGGTCATAGCCAATTACGACATAACCGAAAAGATGCTAAAATACTTTATCGGCAAAGTCTGCGGACAAAGACTGTTCTTCCGTCCCCGGATTATGGTTTGCATTCCGGCCGTGGTAACCACAGTAGAGAAACGGGCCGTATTGGAAGCAGCTGTGCAAGCGGGCGCCAGAAACACCTATTTGATTGAGGAGCCCATGGCGGCGGCCCTGGGGGCTGGGCTGGACATTGCCGAACCCAGTGGCAACATGATAGTGGATGTAGGCGGCGGCACTACTGATGTGGCGGTGTTGTCCTTGGGCGGGATAGTTCTAGGTGAGTCGCTACGAATAGCCGGCGATAAGTTCGACGATGCTATTGTTCGGTATGTGCGCCGCAACTATAATCTACTGATTGGAGAACGCACGGCCGAAGAACTGAAAATATCTATCGGTGCGGCGTTTCCCGTAGAAGAGACCAAAGAGATGGATATCCGGGGCCGGGATATGCTAACCGGTCTGCCCAAGACTATTCGCCTGACCTCTGGAGAGACGCTGGAGGCCTTGGCGGAACCGGTGCAAGCTATTTTACAGTGTGTCAAGGGAGTGCTGGAACGGACACCGCCGGAACTGGCGTCAGACATTATTGATAAAGGAGTGGTGCTAACCGGAGGAGGGGCGCTGGTATACGGGTTGGACAAGCTGCTCAGTAATGAAACCGGAATACCGGTGTACGTGTCCGAACAGGCTATCACGGCTGTGGCTTTGGGTACCGGTAAAGCCTTGGAATACCTGGACAAGCTAAAAGGGAAATCCTCGTTAGTATCCAATGCTATTTTGAAGACCGAAAGGAGATGATATGGTTGATCAGGGGGCTGTACACAGCCGCTGCCGGGATGGTGGCTCAGCAGACCCGCCTGGATGTGGCGGCCAACAATTTAGCAAATGCGGCTACCCCCGGATACAGGGCGGATGTGGCTTCGGCAGGGGCACTGCCGAGCCAGTCTATCTACCGTCTCAACGACACCCGGGGAAGGATAGCGGCGCTGCCGGCCCGGCCGCAGCCGGTGGGCTACTTAGGCACCGGGACGGCAGTGGCCCAAGTGACAATGCTAAAAAAGAGCGGTTTTTACCGCCAAACTGGACGTGAGCTGGACTTTGCCCTGCAAGGAGATGGGTATTTTGTAGTGGCCACCCCGGCTGGGGAAGGATACACCAGAAACGGTTCCTTTCAGGTGAACGACAGGGGCCAACTCATCACCGACGAAGGATTCTTAGTTCTTTCCCGAACAGGGGGAACCATCCAGGCGGATGATCCCGATATGGCGGCTAGCTTAGCTGTGGTGGCGGCTCCAGCTGACCTGGAGCTGACCAAGGCGGGCCACAACTTGCTCATCGCGCCGGCGCCGCTTTATCCGACCGAGACGGCCGTGCGCCAAGGTGTGCTGGAAGAAGCCAATGTCTCACCGGTGGAGGCCATGGTGGATCTGATCACAGCCATGCGTACCTACGAGGCTGGGCAAAAAGCAATCCAGACTCAAGATCAGACCCTGGACAAGCTTATCAACGAAGTGGGCAGAGTCTAGATTCCAAGGGCCGGACTGCGACGCAGAGGCCCAGGACCGCCGAACGACAGAAGCGGTTCGCTGTGTGTTAACCAGGCTAGTTATGACTAAACAGAAGCCCGTCGGGTGCTTCTCGCCGCTGGAGAAGACCCAAGGGCTGGAAAGATTCTTGACTAGGGAAGGAGAGACAAACCATGATGCGGGCCCTGTGGTCGGCCAGCTCCGGAATGCTGGCCCAGCAGCTTAATATCGACGTTATATCCCATAATTTGTCAAACGTGAATACCAACGGCTTCAAAAAGAGCCGGCTGGAGTTTCAAGATTTATTATATGAAACTATTCGAGGTGCCTCGCCTACCGCCGACGGCGGCTATGTACCCAGCGACCTAAGCGTGGGACACGGAGTGCGTCCGTCGGCCACGCTGAGAATCTTCAGTACCGGTAATTTGCAGCCGACGCAAAACCCGCTGGATGTGGCCATTGAGGGCGACGGCTTTTTCGTCGTGGAGCTACCCAGCGGTGAAGAGGCTTATACCCGGGATGGTTCGTTTAAACTGGATGCTGACGGAGATCTAGTCACCACTGATGGTTATTTGGTTATGCCGGGAATAAACATTCCTCCCGGAGCCAAGAGCATCGTCATTGCTGCCGACGGTACCATCAGCTATGAACTGGCCGGCGATGCCGTTACCGGTGATCAGATTACTTTGGCTCAGTTCCCGAACCCGGCTGGGCTGCGGGCCCTTGGCCGCAACTTGTTTTTAGCCACCGAGGCGGCCGGCCCGGTGGAAGACGGCCTTATTCCCGGTGAGGACTGCGGTAGCCTGGCTTCCGGCTATATCGAACTGTCTAATGTGCAGGTGGTGGAAGAGATGGTAAACATGATCACGGCGCAGCGCGCCTACGAGATCAATGCTAAAGCCATCACCGCCGCCGACGAAATGCTCGGGGTAGCCAACAACCTGCGGCGTTAAAGCCGCTTAAACCTTCCCGGCTCCATTGCATCCCGACACTTCTTTGGGTACGCGGTAGGGAACGGCCTTCGGCCGCAAGCTGACCCCCGTGTTGTTCCGCGGGGTCGTATTAAAGAAAGCCCTGGAACTTCTGAAGGTGGGTGACCTATGGCCATTATTAAATCTGGCATCCAGCCTGTTCCACGACAAGCGAATCTTAGGCGGCAGTCTGACGAACAAGCCCTGCGCCAAGCCTGTCAGGAATTTGCTGCCGTCTTTTGGAATCAGGTCCTGTCGGGCCTACGGCGGACCGTACCCAAAGGCGGGCTGTTTCCCGAGAGTACTGGCGAAGAGACCTTCAAAAGCATGCTCGATACCGAGTATGCCCGCGCCATTGCCCGCTCCGAAGGCAGCTTGGCCGAGGTGCTGTTCCGACAGTTGGCCCACACACAACACAGACTCAACAGGGACCAGAACCAGGAGATATAAAAAATGCCCGGGGAATCGATGAATTGCTGGCAATGGCAATCATCAAACGGCAGAAGCTGAAATAAGATGGCACCACAAGGCCCCGATGTTAGCAGCAGTCCGGCACGGCAGCTTGTTGTGCTTGCTTTTTATCCGTTGATGGTGTAAAATATGAGCCAATATTAAGAGCGATGCCGGGAACAAGTACAAGGACTTGTCTTCTAAAGAGAGCCGGCGCCAGGTGCGAGCCGGTGAAGCAGTTCTTGGAATCCATCCCGAAGCGGACGGCCGAAGTAAAGTAGGCCCGTACGGGTGATACTCGTTAGCGTATCGCAAGTGGGCGTTAGCTGTTTGGCTTGCGCCAATATGGGTGGTACCGCGGGAATCGCCTCTCGTCCCTGTTTTTCAGGGACGAGAGGCGATTTTATTTCTTCTGAACAAAGAGCAACAAGGAGAGATGGTTTATGCAGAGAAAGCAGCATCTATTTATTCCGGGGCCGACGCCGGTTCCGCCGGAAGTGGCGGCAGCCATGACCCGGCCGGTAATCGGACATCGAAGTTCCGAGTACGCTTCTCTGCAGCGATCTTTGACGGAAAAAGTAAAACAGGTCTTTCAGACCAAAAACCATCTGTTTATTCTTACTTCCTCAGGTACTGGCGCCATGGAGGCAGCCGTTACCAGCAGCTTAAGTCCTGGCGATAAAGTGTTAGCCTTAATAACGGGACAATTTGGTCAGCGTTTTGCTGCCATTGCCGAGCAGTGTGGGGCCCAGGTGGAGCCAATGGAGTTTCCTTGGGGCGAAGCAGTGGAAATAGAAAAAGTGCAGGCGCGACTGGAGCGAGGGCCCCTGCCGCAGGCAGTGCTGGTCACCCACAACGAAACCTCCACCGGTGTAGTAAACGACGTGGCCGCTATTGGAGCCTTGCTGAAGAACACGCCGACACTGTTGCTGGTAGATGCGGTAAGCAGCATGGGGGCCATGGACATTCGTACTGATGAGTGGGGAGTAGACTTCATGGCCACCAGTTCCCAAAAAGCGTTCATGTTGCCGCCTGGCTTGGCCTTCCTCAGTGTGAGCGCCAAAGGCTGGCAGAAGGTAGAGAAGGTGTCGCCGCGATCCTTCTACTTCAATCTCGCCGCCTGGAGGGAAAATGGGGCCAAAGGGTTTTCGCCCTGGACACCTAATGTGAGCCTTCTGTTTGCTCTGGAGAAAGCGTTGGATCTTATGTTAACGGAAGGATTGGAGCAGGTGTGGGCCAGGCACCGGCGCTGGGCGCGGGCAGTGCGAGCCGGCGTGCAGGCCGTAGGGCTAAAGTTGGTGGCCGCCGACGAATGGGCATCACCCACGGTAACCGCAGCCTATGTTCCCAATGGCCAGGCTGATCCCCTCAGAGCGGCGGTTAAGCGCCAGTTCGGCTTCTGCTTGGCCGGAGGGAAAGGAAAACTATCCGGCCAGATCATCCGCATGAGTCATATGGGCTATGTGGATGAGCTGGAAATTTTGGGAGCCCTGGCAATTCTAGAACTAGGTCTTAAACAAGCCGGGTACCAGGTGGAGCTAGGTGCCGGCGTAGCTCAGGCCCAAGCACAATTTTTGCAGGAGGGTTAAGCATGGCTAAGGTTATGATTGTCGATAACGTAGCGCCGGAAGCAGCCCAGGTTCTACAGCAGGAAGGGCACCAAGTGAAGACGGTGGCGGGCAGGCTAAACACCGCCGAGCTTATAGCTGCCTGCACCGGTTGTCAGGGTTTGATTTTACGCTCGGTCACGAAAGTTACAGCCCAGTTTCTGGCGGCCCAGCCGGAGCTGGCTGTGGTGGGGCGGGCTGGTATCGGTGTCGATAATATTGATATTGAGACAGCTTCGAAGCGCGGTGTGCTAATAGTGAATGCTCCTACCGGCAATACTATTGCTGCGGCCGAGCACACTCTGGCACTGATGCTGGCCTTGGCCCGGCATATCCCTCAAGCCATGGGTACTTTGCAGCAAGGTCGTTGGGAACGGGCTCGGTTCCAGGGGGTGGAGATAGCAGGGAAGACGTTGGGTATTCTGGGTTTGGGACGAGTGGGTTCGGCCGTGGCCCAGCGGGCCCAGGCACTGGGTATGCGGGTGTTGGCCTACGACCCGCATATTGATCCTAAGAAAGTGGCGGATGATATCGTCTTGACATCTTTTCCCGCGGTGTTAGGTCAAGCGGATTTTCTTACTTTGCATCTGCCGCTCACCGAAGAAACCCAAGGGATGATCTCGTACGATGCTCTGAACATGATGAAGCCCGGTATTCGCCTTATCAATGCGGCTCGAGGAGCGTTAGTGGACGAACAGGCTTTGGCCGCTGCCCTGGTCAGCGGCCAGGTGGCCGGTGCGGCTCTGGATGTTTTGGCTGAAGAACCTTGTACCGACAACCCATTATTCGGCTTGGAGAATGTAATTATCACACCGCATCTGGGCGCGTCCACGGTAGAGGCGCAGGCGCATGTGGCGGTGGAGGTGGCCGAGCAAGTGGCAGCGGCCTTGGCTGGAGAGCGACCGGAGCATTGTCTTAACTGGGAACAGTTGCGCCGCCTTGGAGCTAGGCCGACAGCCTGTGCCATGTAGACCGTGGCGGAAATCGGAACGATCCGGGTGTGTTTGTTTTTGGTCCAACCCTGGGTCCGGGGAGCCAGCCTTCAGCAGGTTCAGTCAACAACTGGCCCTGCTGCTTTAATTTGGAGGAGGAGAAAACAGCTCTTTGGCGAATGAGGGGAAGGTGGGTAAAGTACAGTATAGAGAGGGGCGGATTGAAGATGCTGGATCAGGCAGCCATTATGAACATATTACCGCACCGCTATCCGTTTTTGCTGGTGGACAAAATAGTAGAATTGGAGCCGGGAGAAAGAGCGGTAGGCCTAAAGAGCGTCAGCGGGAATGAACCGTTTTTCCCCGGACATTTTCCTGGCCGGCCGGTGATGCCAGGGGTGCTTATTGTTGAGGCTTTGGCCCAAACAGGGGCGGTGGCTCTTCTTAGCGCCTCGGGCCTGGAGGGGAAAATAGCCTATTTTGCCGGAATTGATAAGTGCCGTTTCCGCCGGCCGGTGGTGCCTGGGGATCAATTGCGGCTAGAGGTTACCCTAACCAGAATGCGAGGCCGTATTGGTAAGGGTCAGGGGCAAGCTTTTGTCGGGTCGGAACTGGTAGCTGAGGGCGAATTTACTTTTGCCGTTACCGATTAGGCCGAGAAGTTTGCAGGCAGGATTAACTGTTGCAATTAGAGAAGTATATAGTATTATATAGTGTGCTGAAGGAATGATACTACCATTGTGCCCAGAGGCCCGATCCGGTGGGAAAGGAAGAGATACGATGAAGAACGACCGAACGCCGCAGTCAAATGAAGAGCTAGCCACTAAACCTATGCCGCCTGTCTATGACTTCCTCCGGCCCAAGTTGGAGCGGGTAGCTCAGGACTTGCACGACTCGTTGGTGAGCTATGCCGAAGACGGGTACTTTTCTGCTAATCTGGATGCCGCGTTTCATATCTTCTTTTCTGAGGATGCGTTGGAGATCCTGGATCCGGAAGAGGAAGCAGCTTTTATTTCTTTTATCGAATGGTTCATCTACGATTACCGTTTGTCCCCTCGGGGAGGGCGGCTGATCGAGCGCTTTTTGAAAGAAAGTCAACAAACCCTGGGACCGCTGGAGCAGACAATGCTGCAGCAATGGATCAACTCGACTATTTCTTTATATGAAGTCTACCTGGTTAAGGACGACGGTTTGGGAGCGGAAGACCTTTTCACCGGTGAACAGATTTGGATTGCCGATGCCAACATGGCTGCCGGTGTTACCTTGTGGTCGGTATTGTTGTGTCGCTTACTGCCGGTAGGGGATGTCTTTCAGCCCTCCGGAGCGGCGCTGGAAGTTCCACCCATGTTCAAACATGATATCTTGCGCCAGACCCAAGCCGATTTCCGCCGCTGGCAGCGGCGAGGGAGAAAGGGCGGCTGGCCGGTATATCTAAAGGAACGTGGCTATTTGCTAAATACCACCGTGGCTCGTTTGTTTGCTGCCGGGCAAGAAGAGCTGTTTGTCCAGGAAGAGCTCAACAGTCGTGACAGCGGTTTGCCGCGAACAGGGCTGGGGTTATCACCGGAGATTCGAGAGAAGTTGCTGCGCCAGTATTACGAAGAGTATTATTGTCAGTGGCCGGATACACCGCATCCGGCGCTTAGAGGGTTAACTCCGCGTCAATACTGTCAGAGCCCGGCGGGGCGAAGACGAGTGCGCGAGCTGCTGAAGGAACTGGAGTTTATTGAGGAACGCAAGAAACAGGCCGGCGAGGTGCATTACGATATCAGCCAGCTACGCCAGGTTCTTAACTTGCCCCCGGAAGAGCCGCTGTCGGAACGCCCGACGATTAAATGGTCCAAACCGGCTTACGGGCGCATAGCCGAGGAACTACGCCAGAATTTGGCTGATGCCGGCTATCTTAAGCTCCAAGTAGACAATGCAGTCCAACTATGGGCTGATTTTTGCCGGCTGGGCCGGCCTGAAATTAAGAAGAACCAGTCCTGGTTAGCGGCGCTGGAGTATACCATGGCCCGGCTGGAACTTACTTCCGGGGTAACCCAAAAAGAGTTGGGCCGCAAGTATCGGGTAGCTGCCGGTACTATATCAGGTAATTTCCGTACTATTTGGAAGACCTTGGGGTTGGAGAGCTTTGACCAGCGTTATACTACCCAGGAGGATCCGTACAGCAAGCTGCTTAGGTTTTTGCGCTAGGGGGTAAGACCAGATGACTAATGCAGCCGATGCACCTAGCGAGATTACAGTGGCCGGGGAAGTGAGAAGCATCATCTTTCGCGACCCAGGTTCCGGCTTTACGGTGGCAGCGGTGGTGTGTGATGAGGGCGAGATCCGCGTGACTGGGTATCTCGCCACTGTACGCCCCGGTGCCAACTACATTTTTTATGGGGACTGGATTTCCCATCCTAAGTATGGCCGTCAGTTTTCGGCTGGGGCGTTGGAAGAGATTGTGCCTACTGAAGAAGAAGGGATTGTCGGCTATTTGGCCAGCGGGCTGATCCCCGGCGTGGGCGAGAAGTTGGCTCAGCGCTTGGTGGATCATTTTGGCCTTGAAACCCTGGAGATAATTGGCCAACAGCCGGCGCGGCTTACAGAGGTGCCGGGAATCGGAGAGAAACTGTCGCGGAAAATCACCCGGGCGGTGAGCGAGAACAAGGACGTAGAACGGCTAATGGTATTTTTGCGTCATCACCGTGTTAGCACCGGCCTGGCACTAAAGATCCACCGCCAGTACGGGCGTGAGGCCATCGCCCGCTTGAAAGAAAACCCATATTGTTTAACCGAAGACATTTTTGGCGTCGGTTTTTTAACCGCCGATAGGTTGGCGCAAAAGCTGGGGCTGCGCCGCCATGCCCGGGAGCGCTTGATGGCGGCAGCGCTGTATGTACTGCGGCAAGCGGCCACACGGGGTGGACATTGCTTTTTGCCGACCGACGAGCTGGTACAGGAAACATTGAAGCTGGTGAATGCAAGCGCCGAGGACGAACCGGTGGCGGCGGACGAGGTGGAAACGGCGCTGGGATACCTGCTGGAACATGCAAATGAAGTAATCGAAGACAGCGGCAACTGGTGGCTGCCGTATCTGTACCGGGCCGAGGCCGGTGTGGCCCGAGAATTGGTACGGCTCCTTGGTGATGAACGGCCGATCGCCGCGGAAAAACTGAGCGGGGCCATCAGCGAGGCCGAGAGGGCCCTGGAGCTCAAGTTTGCTCCTTCGCAAGAACAGGCGATCAAACAGGCAGTGCAGCGCGGCGTTACCGTGATAACCGGCGGTCCTGGCACGGGGAAATCCACTATCGTCAGCGGTCTGATCCGGGTATTGGCTAAGTTGGAGCCCGAAGCCCGTATTGCACTGGCCGCGCCCACCGGGCGGGCGGCACAGCGGCTGACGGATCTTACCGGGAGAGAGGCCAGTACCATTCACCGCTTGCTGGGTTATACCTTGGCTGAGGGTCAACCGGCCTTTACCTATAACCGAGACAACCAACTCCGGGTGGATCTTTTGGTGATTGACGAGTTTTCCATGGTGGACGTGGTTTTGGCCTATCAATTACTGCAAGCGGTACCCACGGCCGGCCGGGTGGTGCTGGTAGGGGATAAAGACCAGCTGCCCAGTGTGGGACCGGGCAGTGTGCTTAGGGATATTATTGCCAGCGAGAAAGTGCCCACGGTAAGGCTGAGTCAGATATTTCGCCAGGCCGAGGAGTCCCTCATCACGGTCAACGCCCACCGGATCAATCAAGGCCTAGGGCTAAGATTGCAGTCACCGTCGGATTTTTATTTTATTAGGTTGGAAGATGCGGAGGAAACAGCCGAATACGTGGTGGATTTGGCGGCTAAGCTGGCCGACACCTTTGGGTTGGACAACATCCAGGTGCTGGCTCCCATGCACAAATACATAACCGGGGTGCAGAATCTAAATAATTCGTTGCAACAACGACTTAATCCGCCCGGTAGCGGTAAGAAGGAGTATCCTTTCCGTGACAGTTGTTTCCGTATCGGTGACAAAGTGATGGCGATCAGAAACAACTACGAGAAGGGAATTTTCAACGGGAACCAGGGTTTGGTGCTAGATATTGTCTTGTCTCAGGAAGATGAAGATGTGGACGAAGATACCATCTGGGTAGATTTCGACGGGTCGCCGGTACCGTACACACGGTCGGAGCTGGACGAACTCATGCTGGCCTATGCCGCTACGGTGCATAAAGCCCAGGGCAGCGAGTTTTCCTGTTGTGTGGTGGTGCTCAGCACCCAGCACTGGTACATGCTCCAGCGGAATTTGCTCTATACCGCTGTGACCCGGGGCAAGGAACATGTGGTTTTGGTGGGGAGTCGCCGGGCCGTGGCCCGGGCCATTGCCAATAACAAGGTTCAGGAACGGTATACCGCCTTGGCAGCCAGGCTGGCAGATAGCGGGTAGTGGTCACAGTGCGGTTGCAGGACCACCCCACGCTTCGCAGCGCCCCTTAGAACGAACGAGCTTGACTCCCTCGGGCCGCCTCTGAACTCGTCCCTCCGGGACTCGACTTGCCCACTCTATAAAGTGGGAACATGCATCGGCGGTTTTCCCTCGTTCGCCTCGCTCTTTTGAATGAGGGCCAAGTTCCGCGTTGAGGATTGGACCCGACAACCTTAGTTATTCCAATGGTTGAACAGGGAGAACAGGTACCTGTTTGTAGGGGCAGGGCTCCTTCGTGGGCTTGTAACAAACGAGCCCATTTTTTTCCGGCCAATTAGTATGTCACATTAGGTTAAATGTATGTTATAATAAACATGTTAAATGCAACTTAGACATATAATTAACTTAGAATAAGTAAGGGAGAGGAAAAGATGGCAGAAAGAGAGGTTACTCTAAGTGTAATCAAGGCTGATGTGGGCAGCTTTGTCGGTCACGTTCAGGCTCATCCCGATATGCTGGCGGCAGTGAGAAAAAGACTAGCTGAGGCGAAAGAAGAAGGTCTGTTAGAGGATTTTTACGTGGCCAACGTGGGGGATGATATTGAACTGATCATGACTCATTACCAGGGTAGCGATGATGAACGGGTGCATAAGCTGGCTTGGGATGCGCTCATGGATGCCACCCAGGTGGCTCGCGAGCTAAAGTTGTACGCTGCCGGGCAAGATCTGCTCAGCGACTCGTTTGCAGGCAATATGAAGGGCCTTGGCCCCGGTGTAGCCGAACTGACCTTTGTGGAGCGACCCAGCGAACCGGTGGTCATCTTCATGGCCGACAAAACCGAGCCCGGGGCCTGGAACTTGCCTCTATATAAGATGTTTGCCGACCCGTTTAATACTATCGGTCTGGTTATCGATCCTAAGATGCACGGCGGGTTTAAGTTTGAGGTCCATGATCTAGTCGAGCACCGCAAGGTGACCTTCTCCCTGCCGGAAGAACTGTACGACATGCTAGTGCTTATTGGTTCCCCCAGCCGCTACTGCATTAAACATGTCTATGCCCGACAAAGCGGGAAAATTGCCGCGGCCACCAGCACCCAAAGGCTAAATCTCATGGCCGGCCGCTATATCGGCAAAGACGACCCGGTGTGTATTATCCGCTGCCAAAGCGGACTGCCGGCTGTGGGTGAAGTGCTGGAAGCTTTTGCCCAGCCGCATTTGGTGGCCGGCTGGATGCGGGGCTCTCACTGGGGACCGCTGCTGCCGGTGGCCGAAAAAGACAGCCGCCCCACTCGCTTTGATGGTCCGGCCCGGGTGGTGGCCCTGGGATTTCAACTTTGCCATGGCCGCCTGATCGGTCCCCAGGATTTCTTCGCCGACATAGCTTTCGACCGTGTGCGCGAGCAGGTGTTGGAGTTGGCCGATCACCTACGCCGGTTAGGACCCTTCGAGCCCCACCGGTTGTCCTTGGATCAGCTGGAGTATACCACGCTGCCACTGGTAGCGGAAAGACTAAAAGACCGCTTTGAAGACATAGAATAAGCCAATAGAAAACGAATCTGGCCCGCTTGGCAGCCGGTCAAGGAGACATCCTTGACCGGCTTTTCCGTAGCTGCTTATGCTCTTTGTTTAAGCTCAACCATTATTGGTAACAATACTAGTATTGGTGACAATGCTTAACGAAAGCTCATACCCGGCAGACCAGCTAGCGAGGGCCTGGTCTGCCGGGAGCATAAGGAGGAAATGTTGTGCTCGGGAAACTCCGTTTAACTCTGGTTTGCACTGCCCTAGCCGTAGCGCTGTTCCTGCTCTTTCAAGCCTATGTGCCGGTCTGGGCCGTCAGTCCGGCCGGACGGGAACTGATTCGGCTGCATATCATGGCCCATAGCGATCATCCCCGGGATCAAGCCCTGAAGCTTAAGGTGCGTGATGCCATTGTTGAAGAGACGGCTCCGCTGTTTAGTACCGCTGCCACGGAACGGGACGCCGAGCGAGTGCTCAGTCGGCATTTGAATCAAGTGGAAGAGATTGCAGACCGAGTCTTGATGCAGGCGGGAGCACTGTACCAGAGTCAGGCTGAGCTGGGGACCTATTCTTTTCCTGAGCGCAGATATGAAAATATGACCCTTCCGGCGGGCCGCTACCGGGCGCTGAGAATAGTTTTGGGGGACGGACAAGGGCACAATTGGTGGTGCGTGTTGTTCCCACCGCTGTGTTTTGTGAACGGCAGTTCAGGGCAGGAGGCTACCCCGGTAATGGACGTACCGCCCGGTTTGGCTGAAGAGGCACAGCGAGTTATGGCCGCCGGTAAGACAAAGCCAAAGGAGCCAGCTGCGGCTGAAAACGAGGTGGAGATCCGGTTCAAAGTGGTGGAAGTATGGGAGAAGGTACGGCCCCGGGCGCGGGCCCTTCTTTCCTGTTTGTCACCCTGAGCGTCCCAGCGTTTATCATCGCTATGAATCTGTAGTCAGCCGATGGGCACACCTAACTAGAGATGGTCGTCTCTACCATCTTCATACCACCGACTATCAGTCAACATGGTCCTTAGACGGCCATTGAAATGAAAACCAGATTCGTTTATCGTTGGTGCGGCAGCGCGTGATGATTCTGAGCGTTCCTACATTCGTATCCTGAGCGTCCCAGCGTTTGTCATCCTGAGCGTTCCTACATTCGTATCCTTAGCGTCTCAGCGTTTGTCATCCTGAGCGTCCCTACATTTGTCATCCTGAGCGAAGCGAAGGGTCTCGCGAAGCGAAGGGTCTCGCGAAGTGCGACACCGCCCCTACCCATCACTTTCTGCACTGCGAATAATACACTAGCCCACGTGTTCAGGTCGGCCTTCGGGCCGGCCGTATTTTTTTCGGTTGGATTAAGTAGCCACTGTTGTGATAAAATGGGACAAAACCAGCAGGAGGGACTAGTGGTGGCGAAATTCATGGTAGCACCGGCTTTGTTTGAGCTTTTTCCTGAGGCTTGTTTCGGAGTCGTGGTAGCCGAAGAGGTGGATAATCGGGCCGGCAGCCAGGTGGTAAGCGACTTGCTGGCAGCTCAGGCCCGGACCCTAAACCAGGAGCTCGGCGGCACCAACGTACGCGAACATCCGCATGTGGCCATTTGGCGGGAAGCGTTTCGGAAGCTGGAGCTTAATCCAAATCGGTTTCCCAGTTCCATTGAGGCATTAGCGAGGAGAATAGCCAAGAAAGCGGAACTGCCCAGCATAAACAAAATAGTGGATCTGGTCAATATCCTGTCGCTGAAGTATCTTTTGCCCATGGGAGCGCACGACCGGGAGATTTTGCCGGGAGATATTGAACTGCGCTTGGCCCGGGCCGAGGACAGGTTTATTCCCTTTGGCGGGGAAGAGCCAGAACCGGTGGATGAGGGCGAAGTTATCTATGTTACCGATAATCAAGTCCGGACGCGCAAATGGGTTTGGCGCCAAGGAGAGAAGGCGAAAGTAGTGCCGGAGACCAGGCGACTTTTTTGCCCGATTGATGCTTTTTACGGCACCACTGACCAAGCAGCAAAGGCCGCTCAGGCTGAGCTGGCGGCCATGTTAGAAGAGCATTGTGGAGCCAAGACAAGGCAGTTTTGGGTGGATAAGGATAATTCAAAAGTGGAATTGGACTGACTGGAACGAACTTGCTAGCCGTTCCTTGGTAGCACCAACTTCTGCTACTACGAAGTAGCTAGCTTTCTTTTTGTATTCGGGCTGCAAGTTATCCCCTCGCACTGCGGTGCCCTTCAGGACGACCGAGCTCGGCTTTCTCGGGCCGCCTCTGAACTCGCCCCTATCGGGGCTCGACTTGCCCACCCTAAAAGGTGGGGACATGCATCGGCGGTTTTCCCTCGTTCGCCTCGCTCTTTTGAATGAGGGC
>LSQX01110697.1_pt3 | contig 15480 bp, 12 predicted proteins | sample 654561 | NCBI WGS metagenome assembly LSQX01 (sample SAMN04489861, study PRJNA283612) | anaerobic digester metagenome | isolation source: 4 biogas reactors fed with cattle manure at either 37C or 55C with and... | place: Denmark: Kongens Lyngby | collected 2014 | reverse complement strand
ATCATGTCTCCGATTCCGTCTCCGAGATGTATGGCGAGATCGGTATCGTTTCTGTGGCGGTTAAGCGCCTTTAATATATTTCCCTTTAAGCCGTGCGAGTCGGAAAAGACAAGAATCCTCATTTAATCCTCGTTTTAAGCCATTCAACCGAATCGGTAAGCGCAGGCTCAGCCGGATATATACCCCCGTTTTCTATGGAGATGTTTCCGTCATATCCGATAGCTTTCAAAACATCAAATATATAATTAAGATCGACCGCACCGCCGCTGATGACAGGGTAAGAATAAAATGCTTTTCCATCCGGGGTTTTTCCGGCTGTTGACGGATTATCGTTATACTTTTCAAAGGAATAATTCTTGAAATGCACATTTGAGAAGGGAATCGGCCGCAGCTTTGAGATAATATCCGCAGCCTGCGAAGGACTTTGCCCGACAAAGCAAAAGTTGCCGCTGTCAAAGTTCATATAAAGTCCCGGCACATTTTTAAGGAGATAAACGAAGTCTTCGATAAAGGTATACGGACATTCGGGTCTTGAAAAGTTTTCGAGGCAGAGCATAATACCTGACTTTTCCGAGTATTCGGCTAATTTTGAAAGCTGATGAGCCATTTGGGTGCGTTCTTCCTCTCTCCTGCCCATCGATTCAACCGGACCCGGCAGTATCAGCGCAGCTTCGGCACCGAGCGCCTTAGCTTCGTCAACGAAGCGCATGCCGTTTTGAAGATCACTGTCTTCATAAAGTCTCGTGAATTTGTGACAGGCATATATCCTGAGTCCGGCATCTTCAATTACCGATCGGAATTTTTCGCAGCCACCGGCTTTATTTACACTGTCAATTCCCGGCTCAACTCCGGAAATTCCCAGCTCCCGTATATAAACAAGAGCTTCGGAAAAGCTGAGATAGCTTTCTTTTGCAAGCTGGTATACTACATCAAGAAAAAGACTTATTTTCATCACAACAAAACCTTAATACATAACGTTGACGATGTTGCGTTCGGTTATCAGATAAACAACATAATCGGCGTCGACCTGTTTTATATGATCTGTGTTCAGTGAGTAGTCCCACATATCCGCCCAATAGATGTCAGCACCGGTGTCATTAAACATACATTCGCTGCAGGAAGCAAAAGAATCGCGGTAAAAAACAAGATTCGGCAATTTTCGCGTGGAATCGCGGTTTTTAACCGTATGAGAATCCCTGAATTCGGAGGGATCGACTTCAACTTTACCGGGGAAGAGGAAATTAGGTTCATACGGAGATTCGAAAAGCAGTTCGCAGAGCGTCGCATTTTCGTAAAGAGTATTATTATCTATTTCAAGGTGTGTAGACATATCTCCCGATACCATATTTTGACTATAGAACCGGAATTGCGATACATCACGTGGAGCAGCGTCCGGAAATTCTTTCATAAGATATTCGCAGAAAGCTTTGTAACCCCAATATGAGCCGTATTGCGTCCAATGCGAGTCGGTTTTATGAAACAGCTTGAATTCGTCATATCGGTGTTCAATAAAACAATCGGTAAGATCGATCACATCTGCCCCGCATTTTTCGGCAATTTCGGTAAACTGCTTTGTAAGCGAATCATTTCCGCTATACCTTACATATTCAGCCGGAACTGTTTCGGGATAAAGGTTCATCGGATTCGGAATAAGGAGATATACTATTTTAGCTCCGTTTTTAGATGCGGCTTCGACCCGCTTACCCATTGCTTTTTCGACCGCGCTGCTTTGTTTGTCATTCAGCAGATTCGAGCCGACATAGTCTGCGATTGCGCCTTCAAAATGTCCCTGGAATCTGTCGCCGACAATGACTCCGCAAACTCCGTGGTCTTGAAACAAGGTAATGCCGCTTTGAGGACGTACAATCATGGTTATCGGATCGGAATCATCTTTTCCTTCAGCAGAAGCGGTTATGTCAAGAGTCGAAACCCCCGAATTTATGTATACCGCTCCCCAGAAATTTCCGTCCCTGCCATCCGCTCCCATTTCGGGATGGAAAACCATGTCTTCGGTACCGCCGGTGACTTTTACAACCGAGTCGTTTGCAGTAGTTCCGCCGAAGAAAACCATATTATCCTTGATGAATTTATAGACAGTGATATTCGGTTTATCGCATCTCTCGACATAATTATTTTCGTCAGAAACAGGCGTTTTAACAGCTAAATCTTCAGCTGAGATATTGATTATCGAAGCCATATCACGGGTGATTATCGGTGCCGCTTCGGTTTCGGAGCTAACTTTCACAGCTGTAGTTTCTGCGGTTTCTGCAGCTGATGTTTGTTCCGTTGTTTCGGCGGGTGAATTATTTCCGCAAGAGCCTGAAGAGAAGATCAGGATCACGGTGATAAGCAAAAAAACAACAATCCTCTGCAGCAATTTTACCTTAGAATATTCTGTCATAGCCTCAGCCCAACAAAGAATCAAGTGCCGCTTTTGCTTTTGAGTTGTCTGCAGTACAGATAAGCGCAACATATCTGCCTTTCTGATAAAACTCGGCTCCGTCTATAATCGGCTTTTCCTCGGGGACATAGGTTTCAATTTCGCCGTTGTCTTTCAGCGAAAGCCTGTCTTTTAATATTTGCATGGCAGTTTCAATGTCATTTTCGTCTTTAACTTTGAGTATATCGATTTCAAAGGCATTCTTTCCGCTCGGGACGATCATGGCAAATTCTTCGAGAGTGTTGAATTCCGGGAAATCCACGCCGTATTCGCCCTTTAGAAGCTGTCCCGCCTGATCGACATCAAGATATCCGTCGGCTTCGGAATCGGAGATCGAGCTTCTGTAATATTTTACATTCGGAATCTCATCCGCGCTGTATGCTGCAACTGCAGTATCAAGCAGAATATCGGCAGCGACTTCGGCTACCGCCGTTTCCGAGCTTCCGGTAACAGCTTCGTCGCCTTGCACATCGTCGGTTGTTTTGCTTCCGCAGGAAGTGAATAAAAGAAGCTGCAGCGCCGCAAGTATAAGCGACATTATAATCAAAGTTTTTCTCATGATTTTACACCTTTCTGTTTTTTTGTATCAGTTTAAGCCATGAACAATAATATAATCACCGAGGTCGGTATACTCAAAACCGTCGGGGAAATTGATTGCGCCTGTATTTGAATAAATATAGGTGTTTAAAAATGCGGTTACGCAGCCTTCGATGCCGCTCTGTTTTGACGATGTGGAAAACCACAACGAACCGTTCTGTACATACACTCTGAATATTCCGGTTAATTCAGGTACGGTGTATCCTAAATAAAATGCGGGTTCGCCAGAATCTTCGGTTGTAATTTCATGCCAGCATCCGGTAATTTTATATAAAGTGTCCTGAAGCAGAAGGGCTGCATTCTTAGCGCCGGCTGAGTTATAAACTATATTCCAGTCTTTTGTATCGGTTGAGCTGACAAGGAGAGCCGGAATATCATACTGCTGTTCCTGACGATAACTGTAACCGTTCTCTAATTCTATACCGTCTTTGGCTGCATAAAGAATATTTTCTTTAAACCAGTCAACCCCTTTTACGGTACCTTCGTCACTGCCTCCGCAGATATATAAACAGCTGCCGCGGCAAGTTATCAAATACCCTTTTTCCCCGACGGAGCGGAAGTCAATATCGTCTCCGAGCTGCTCGGGTCTTAAGGTGTCTCCGACTATTATTTCATATTTATAAGAAGGATTCTTTTCCCAATCGGTGGAAATCTTGATCTCTGAACCGATTAATTCTGCAAGCTCATTTCTAAGTGAAACGGCCGATTTTGTAATAATGTCATTTGACATATCACCGCGTATTACCGCGAATTCCTGCGATGTTTCAGCGTTTAAGTGAAATCCTGATACTTCAGTTTCTATGGTGTTTACTTCGTCGGTGTTTTCAGCTGTTGAATCAATTGTCTTGTTGCTGCAGGCAGAGAAGAGAGCCAATAAGGCAAGTGCCAGAGCCGCAGCGAAATATCTTTTCATTATTTAATTATTGCCCCCAGTATTTTCTGTCGAGAGAACGGAACTGTAGCGCTTGTGCGACATCGCCTTCGTTGAGATCGGCGCGTCCGTCAAGGTCGGCTATTGTTCTCGAAACACGGAGTATTCGGTCATAACCGCGTGCCGAAAGTCCCATCCTTTCAAACGCAAGCTCCAATATTTTAGACGCGGCATCGTTTAAACGACAATATTTTCGTATCTGCATGGGAGATAGGTCTGAGTTGACGCGGATTTTTTCACCGTTTTGCTGATAACGCTGCTGTGCGAATTCGCGGGCTTTGATAACCCTTTCTCGTATCGATTCGGAGCTTTCGGAAGTATCGGTTCGGTTCATGTCCTGATATGTTACTGCCGGAACTTCAACTTCGATATCTATCCTGTCAAGTAGTGGACCACTTACTTTGGAGATGTATTTCTTGCGCTCTGTCAAAGAACAGGTGCATTTTCTGACGGTTGAACCGAAATATCCGCAGCGGCAGGGATTCATTGCGCATATGAGCATGAAGTCGGTAGGGAAGACAAAGCGTCCGGCGGCGCGCGAGATGGCGATCTCCTTGTTTTCAAGCGGCTGGCGGAGTATCTCGGTAACGTTTTTCCCGTATTCCGGTAGCTCATCCATAAAAAGCACTCCGTATTGCGCAAGTGAGATCTCACCCGGCATCGGTACCTGTCCCCCGCCTGAAAGTGACACCGCAGATGCCGTATGATGAGGTGAGCGGAACGGCCGCTGTGTTATCAAAGACTGACCGTCGGGTAGCAAGCCCGATATTGAGTATATTTTGGTAATCTCAATCGCTTCTTCAAAAGTAAGCGGAGGAAGTATTGTAGGCAGCCGGTGAGCAAGCATGCTTTTACCGCTTCCGGGCGGACCGATCATAAGCAGATTGTGACCTCCCGCAGCCGATATTTCAAGCGCTCTCTTAACTGTCTGCTGTCCCTTGACATCGGAGAAATCAATCCCGTAATTTACCAGCTGACGTTCAAAAATCTGTCTGTCGAATATTTCCGGCTGCAGGACCGTATTGCCGTTAAGAAAATCCAGCAACTGCTTAAGACTTGAAATTCCGTATACACTTACACCGTCGACTGCCGATGCTTCCGCAGCATTTGCCGCCGAAACGAAAATCCGCTTTTTACCGGCTTCTCTTGCGGCAAGAGTCATGCTGAGTGCCCCGCGAATCGGTTTTGTTTCCCCGGAAAGAGCCATTTCTCCGAAGAAGCACATATCTTCATCGGTGTGGGTTATACCCATGCCGCAAAGAATGCTTATAGTCATCGGAAGATCATAAGCCGAACCGCTTTTTTTAAGATCAGCCGGGGCAAGGTTTATTGTTATAGCCGGGTCACCGAAAAAGTAACCCGAGCTTTCGATAGCCGATCGGATTCTTTCTCTTGCTTCCTTAACCGATGCATCCGGAAGACCGACTATATCGAAATGAGGAAGATCTTTAGTAACATTGCATTCGACGGTTATAAGAAATCCTTCGATGCCGTATATCCCGGCACTGTATAATTTAGCCAGCAAACGCCCGAACCTCCTCTGATAATCCTAAAATCATTATATCACACTTTATCCTTTATATCAAGAATATCGGGATAAAATTTGAAAAACAGAAAATTAAAAAACGCTCTATTGACTTTTAGATGATAATATGATATAATATCTAAAATAAAAAAACGCATTGATAGGGATTAAACCCGTTTTGGCTGCATACAGAGAGCCGCTGCTTGGTGAAAAGCGGAGCGCCGTTCGGTTAATAACTCGCCCTTTAGCGGTCGGACTGAAAGCTTGGGTATGTATAACTATTCATACAGCAAGTAAGAACGGACGGGAGTTCCCGTTAAAGAACAGCGCGTTGTAAGACGTGTATAAGTGGGCTTAAAAGCCAAAATGAGTGGTACCGCGGTATATTATAAGAAATATCTCGTCTCATGCAGAATTGTTTCTGTATGAGGCGGTTTTTATTTTAAATTAAAACATATTATGGGAGAATTATTATGAAACTTGCATTTTCAACGCTCGGATGTCCTGATTTTGATTGGTCCGATATTTACTCCATGGCTAAAGACTTCGGTTTTGGCGGCATTGAGCTGAGAGGACTCGGAGACGAGATATTCTCTATACACGCTCGTCCTTTCCGTCGCGAAAACATAGAACCCACAAGAAAACAGCTTTCCGATCTCCGGCTCGAAATCTGTTGTCTGTCTTCCGGCTGTCCGATAAACGATAAGGCAACTTCTGAATCGGCTGCGATTGAGCTGAGAGAATATATCGATACAGCAGCATTACTCGGCACTCCTTATATTCGCGTGCTTGCTGACAGCCGCGCCGAACCGTCCGCCGAAGTTGATGATGAAGGTGTCATAAAAACTTTAAAAGGACTTGTCCCGTATGCCGAAGAAAAAGGCGTTGTTCTGCTTGTTGAAACCAACGGAGCATATGCGGACACTAAAAGACTTGCAAATCTTCTGAATGAAATTGCTTCCGATAATGTGGCTGCACTCTGGGATTTCCACCATCCTTACAGATTCTTCAACGAGTCTGCCGAAACCACGATTCAGAATCTGGGAGCCTATATCAAATACTGTCATATCAAAGATTCAATTATCGAAAACGGGGTTGTTGTATACAGGATGTGCGGCGAGGGAGATCTGCCGATCGAGTCCTTTATCAACGCGCTGAAATCGGTCAATTATGACGGCTATATTTCTCTCGAATGGCTGAAAAAATACGCTCCCGAATTGTCCGATGCCGGTATCGTTTTTCCCCACTATGCCAATTTTATGAGCAGATTTATGGAAAGCGATGATATGTCGGGGCGTCTGATAGACAACCTTCGCCGTGACGGCGGAAAATATGTCTGGCCGAAAGAACGCCATATCGATCTGACATTTCCGCAGGTGCTCGACCGCATGTGCGATGAATTTCCCGAGCAATACGCTTTTCGCTATACAACGCATGATTATACCAGAACCTACCCTCAGTTCCGCGACGATGTCGATAAATTTGCGCGGGCACTGATTGCGATAGGAGTAAAACCGCAGGATAAAGTAGCCATATGGGCAACCAATATTCCCGCATGGTTCATAACATTCTGGGCAACGGTCAAGATAGGGGCTATTCTCGTCACCGTAAATACGGCATACAAGGTACACGAGGCGGAATACCTCTTCCGTCAATCGGATACACATACGCTTGTTATGGTAGATGGCTTCAAGGATTCGAATTATGTTGAAATAATCAACAAGATCATACCCGAGCTGAAGGATCATGATAAGCGCCGGCCGCTCCACTCGAAAAAACTCCCGTTTATGAGGAATATAATAAGCTGTGAATCGGAAATCCCCGGCTGCTGGAGCTGGGATGAGGTTATGGAAACAAGCTCATCGGTTCCGGTAGAAGAGGTATATCGCAGAGCCTCTGCACTCAACAAAAACGATGTTTGCAATATGCAGTATACTTCCGGCACAACCGGTTTTCCAAAGGGAGTAATGCTTACACATTACAACATAGTTAATAACGGTAAGGCAATCGGTGACTGCATGGATCTGTCTTCATCCGATCGAATGATGATCCAGGTTCCGATGTTCCATTGCTTCGGGATGGTTCTGTCGATGACCTCATCAATGACCCATGGGGTGACAATGTCTCCGATCCCGTATTTTTCACCCAGGATTTCGCTTGACTGCATCAATAAGGAGAAGATCACCTGCTTCCAGGGCGTTCCGACAATGTTCATAGCAATGATGAACGTTCCCGAATTCGAAACCACCGACTTCTCACATGTGCGTACCGGAATCATGGCTGGCTCCCCTTGTCCTGTCAAGTATATGCAGGACGTCATTGACAAGATGAATATGAAGGAAATATGCATCACCTTTGGCCAGACCGAAACATCCCCTGCTACTCTTATGTCTAAGACTACCGACACTGTCGAACAAAGAGTTAACACCGTCGGTCTTCCCATTTTCGGAGTGGAAACGAAAATCATCAATCCAGAGACAGGTGAAGAACTCGGTCCCAATCAGGACGGGGAATTCTGCTCCCGCGGTTATAATACAATGAAAGGGTATTACAAAATGCCTGCCGCAACCGCTGCGGTTATCGACAAGGACGGCTGGGTCCACAGCGGAGATATGCTTCGCAGACTGCCGGACGGATATTATAAGGTTACCGGCCGCCTCAAAGATATGATCATACGCGGAGGAGAGAATATCTATCCGAAGGAAATCGAAGATTTCATATACACACATCCAAAGGTAAAAGATGTGCAGGTGATAGGTGTTCCCGACAAGGATTACGGTGAAGAAGTGATGGCCTGCATAATTCTGAAGGACGATGTCGATGAATGCACAGAGGAAGAAATCCGCGATTATGTTCGCGATAATATGGCAAAGCAAAAGGTTCCGCGCTATGTCGATTTCGTCGATTCATTCCCGATGAATGCAGCGGGCAAGATCATGAAATATAAAATGCGTGAAGCTGCGACCGAAAAACTGAAACTTCAGAAAGCCGCCGAAATTGTAACGGCATAACCGAAAAGGAAGCCCGATCGAAAGGGCTTCCTTTTTTATTGCTTTTATCCCATTATTTTCCCGCCGCCGAGGACAGTATTACCGTCGTAAAGCACCGCCGACTGCCCCGGGCAGACGACCCGAGGTTCCGATGTTTCGATATGAACAACACCTTTTTCATCTGTATAGACGAAAGCTTCGGTTTCCGGCTGACGATATCTAAGCCGCACGGAACAGCTGAGTTCATTTTCGGGTGATTTTCCGGAAATCCAGTTAAATTCGGAAACAAGACATATGTTTTTAAGTAGTTCTTCCTTTGTTCCGACGGTTAAGGTGTTGTTTTTTGCATCAAGTGCGGTCACATAGAGCGGAATTTCGCTTATAATGCCGAGATTCTTGTGCTGTCCTACGGTATATCTGATCAGGCCTTTGTGTTTCCCCAATAATTTCCCGCTACCGTCCGTAATAACTCCCGATTGCGAATTTCTGCCGGTGTAACGCTCAAAAAAGGCGACACGATTGCCGTCGGGAATAAAACAGATATCTTGGCTGTCTCGCTTTCCGGCGTTTGTAAAACCGCGGCGCTCGGCAAAAATACGTACTTCTTCCTTTGTAAGACTGCCTAACGGAAACAGGGTGTGCGCAAGCTGCTCCTGATTCAGAAAATACAGCACATAGCTCTGATCTTTCGAGAAATCCAAGGCTTTGTTAAGAAAATATTCCTCTCCGGAAACTGTTATTCTCGCATAATGTCCGGTAGCGATATATTTGCAGCCAAGTTCTTCGGCGATACTGTAAAGTCGGCCGAATTTCATTAAGCGGTTGCATTCGATACAGGGATTCGGAGTTCGTCCGGTTTCGTAAACCGAGATGAAATCGTCTATAACGCTCTTTTTGAATTCATCCCTGAAATCGAAAACATGATGGGGAATACCCAGCAAATCGCAAACCTCACGGGCATCATTAACATCCGCCAGGGAGCAGCAGCTCTGAGGATCAGAGTCATCCGTTTCTTTGTCAAAAAAACGCATTGTGCAGCCTATGCAATCGTATCCCTCGTCTATAAGCAGCGCGGCGGCGGCGCTGCTGTCGACGCCGCCGCTCATTGCTACCAGAACTTTGCTGTTATCAGTTGACATTTTCAGACGCTTTCATAGCTTCGATCGTTAAGCTGAAAAGCTTATCCAAATCCCAACCGAGCAGCTCCGCGCCTGCAACAATAACATCACGCGAGCAGCCGGCGGCAAACCGCTTGTCTTTGAATTTCTTTTTCAGCGATTTGAGTTCAAGGTCATTTACCGATTGTGTAGGAAGCACCTTTGCAGCCGCTAAAATAAGCCCGGTCAGCTCATCCGCAGCGTAAAGCACCTTCTCCATTTCGTGTTCCGGTTTTACATCCACATTAATACCCCAGCAGTGAGATACGCATGCGCGTATAAGCCGGGGATCAAGGTCAAGAGACTCCATGATCTCTCGGCTTTTAATGCAGTGCTCATCGGGGTATTTTTCGAAATCCAGGTCATGCAGAATGCCGACGGTTTCCCAGAAATCGGCTTCATCCGCATATCCGAGCTCAACAGTAAACCAGCGCATGACATCACCGACTATCCTTCCGTGAAGCAGATGGTATTCGCCGGTATTGTATTCACACAACAGGTCATAAGCCTGCTGTTTATTAAGTGTTACAGACATAATTAATTCTCACTATATAATAAGCGTTTTATGCTTTATCAAAATAATCTTTAACTTCACCGGCGGTTCCGTATGAATCTATTGCACCTTTACTTGTAACCGAATACGCCGCGTATTTCTGTGCGAAGTCGAGATCGAATAACATCTCATTTTTATCAGGTTTCTTAAGATAAGTTAAGTCACAGCCGCGATCAACCATTCGAAACAGCATTGCACCGGTAAAAGCGTCACCTGCACCCGTTGTGTCGACTGTTTTGACTTGATAAGCCGGTCTTGTTTCATCTATGTCTTCAGCTATAATCCGAGCACCTTTTGAACCGAGTGTGTTAAAAACTATATAAGCGGTTTTGCGTATTTCCGCTAAACCCGCTTCAGTATCAGCACCGTAGACAAAATCGACTTCTTCATCGGAGATTTTAACGACATCCGCATACGGAAGAAATTCGAGCACTGTTTTGCGGCACTCATCTTCGTCTTTCCATAGCGGCAGCCGTATGTTCGGATCAAAGCTTATAATAAGCCCTCTGTTTTTTGCGATTTCAATCGCTTTGCGAGTTGCGTATCTTACCGGAGCATCAATCAAATCAACCGAACTGAAGTGGAGTATCGCCGAGTCGGAACAAAATTCGTTCTGAATTTCGGAGATGTCATTTACATCAAGCAGCATATCGGCGCCGGGATCTCGGTAGAAGCTGAAATCACGCTCACCGTCGGCGCGAAGAGTAACGAATGCAAGAGTTGTCTTGGCCTTGTTGGTTCTGAAAAGCCATGATACGTCAACACCGATATTTTCAAGCGTTTCCCTGATATAATCTCCGAACGGATCAAGCCCGACTTTAGCAATCAGCGAAGCCCGACCACCGAGACGGGCGATCGCTGCCGAAACATTTGCCGGACCGCCGCCGCAGACACGGCGGAAGTTTTCTACATCTTTCATGTAAACTCCGCTTCTGTCAGGGATAAAATCAATCAGAGCTTCTCCTATGCAAACTATTCTTTTCATGCCGTCCCCTTATCTTATTTATGTTTCATGCGCTCTTCGCGCCGCCTGACCGCATCTTCAAATTCCGTGCGTTCTTCATCATTGAGCAGCAACAGTTTGGGTACTTCTGCCGGTTTTTCGTTTTCGTCAAGCGCAACCATAACGAAATACGCGCTGTTTGCAAGGGTTCGTGTGCCGTCGAGTGCCTCGATGTGCGCTTCGACTTTAACTTCCATAGAGGTTCTGCCCGCCCAGGTTACTTTTCCGGTGATCGTGACAGTGTCGTTGATATGAGCAGGTGATTTGAACTGAAGGCTGTCGATACAGGCGGTTGTAATGTTGTGATTAGAATACCGCCTTGCTGAAACACCGGCGACGACATCCATCCACTTAATAAGCTGACCGCCGAATAAACGACCGGTGCCGTTGATATGCTCCGGCATAATTATCTGAACTTGTGTTGTGAGGGACTGATCTGATGTTTTATAATTGTTATCCATAAATTGAATATTGTACCTCAGGCGGCGCTTTTGCGCCGCCTGTCATAATTATATGTTTATGTTTACCAGCCGAGGGATTTAAGGTATCTGCGGCTCTTTGCCACGGCATCAATTGAGGGACACTCGAGAGAGCTGTCCTGCTCGACGATGACATATTCGGCACCGGCTTTAACGGAAGCTTCAAGTATTGCGGGGATATCCTGAACCCCGTCGCCGAGAGGCTGAAAGCGGAACTCAGCGCCGGCAACGGCTTTTTTGTCTGTACCTAAAAGACCGTACATATTTTCGGTCTTTTGTCCCTTATAATCCTTGAGATGAACGACGGGAGAACGTCCGGTATATTTGCGGATATATTCAGCCGGATCCTGACCGGCTACCTTTACCCAGCAGACATCAAGCTCGGTTTTTAGATGCCTCTCGGGAACCTGCGAATACATATAATCAAGTCCGAATTGACCGTTGGGCATGGTTATGAATTCGAAGTCATGGTTATGATAAAGCAGGATAATGCCTTTATCTGCGAATATTCCGCCGATACGGTTGATGTTCTTGAGAACCGTGTCAAAATCCGGAGCGCCGGGTCTCGTTTTTTCGTCAAGGAAGGGAATGGCGATGAATTTACATCCGACGGCTTTATATGTCTCGGCAGTCCCCTCGGGATCACCAAGCATTTCGTCATAACCGATGTGAGCGGAAATTATCTTTATTCCGACGTCGTCGGCTATCTTTTTGATCGATTCCGGCGTTTCGCCGTAAAGTCCGCCAAGCTCTGCGTAATCGTAGCCTATCTCTTTAACCTTTTCCATAGTGGCTCGGAAATCCTTTTCAAGGAAATCACGCACCGAATAAAGCTGAAGTCCTACGGGTAAAGTTTTCTTTTCCATGAAATTGTTCCTCCATTATTTATATGATAATTGAATACATAAATCAACCCGCAGCCTGCGCATATTCTTCGCAAGCTTTAGTATAGTCATCGACGGTTTTGGTCCAGCCTTTTATGCTTTTCTCATAATAAGAAGCGAAATCCTTGGCGTTTGCGGATGCACAGCAGGTTTCGGTTATTCCGTAAAGCCCAAGGTTAACACCGAGGTCATAAACGCTGCCTTTAAAGATAATATCCAGCATCTGAGATGATTCTTCGTTTCGGGAAATCTTTTGACCTAAAAGTATCTCATAAAATGCGGGAAGAACTATCTTGTCATTCAAATAGCCGAGATTTTCAACAACTGTGCCGACCATTTCAAGGTCTCCGGCAGTTACCGGTATTACCATAAAGCCGGACCAGTTAAGAGTTTCATAGTTTTCCTGAGTTTCATCATATTTCGGCAGCGGCAGTATTCCGAAGTCGGTATCCATTTCGCGGAAAGTTGAGGCGAGTGAGAGGGGGACGAGATAAAACAGCGCTTTCCCCGCATTGAAGTCAACCGGCGGTTTTCCGCCCTGATTCGGGTCGTAGGCGTCTGAATATTTCCATGTAAACGCCGAGTTGCCGGAATAAAGAAGTGTTTTTAATTTATCGAGTATGTTGATTGTCTTTTCTGTATTTATCGTTATTACGGCGCCTTGATCGGGATCGACGGTAATGATATACTGTCCGCAGGAAATCGGTATCGAAGCGAACTGCCATCCAAGCTCTCCGACAAAGCCGTATTGGTCGTTTTCGGTAAATTTCGAGTCGCCGTCAATATCAAGAGAGGCAAGTGCGGCAAATTCCGAAAGTTTATCCCATGTCCATTTTCCATTGAGTGTCAGCTTGTAAAGATTTTCATGGATAAGGTTGTCGTTCAGTAAAGTGTTGAAAAATATGGTGTTGACATCCGGCAGAATGAATGAGTTCGCTTCGAACGGAAGCACGCCGGCAATGGTCATTCGTTCTTTTATGCTCTGGTTCCAGTATGATTTGTCAAGATCGATTCCCGGGACATCAAGCCAGTTTGCTGCGATTCCTTGTTTCGGATAGTTAACCAGACTGGTCGCACAGTGAGTCAGAGCAAGCTGATAAGTATCCATACCCGCCATTACCGTTTTGTTTACCTCGGGATGAATTGTGTCTATATACCCTTTGGATATCCAGGTAAAATCAATGTTCATAGCCTCTTCGAGCTTCAGCGTGCGGTCATATATGGCATCGTTAACGACTTCGCCGTTGGTTTCGTCGGCAAAATAATAATAGTTATATAGCGACCATTCGGGATAAAGGACATTGAAGACGGCTCCTTCGTAATCCGCATTCATGACATCCGGCTTGTCACCATCAGCGGTAGTTTCGGCAGCGATGTCTTCGGGTGATACTGTTTCGGTGACTTGCGTATCGCCATTGCCAATATTTGATATTTCTTCGCCGCAGGCAGATAAAAAAGATGAAAGCAGCAAAGAGACAAGAACTAATCCGACAATAATTTTTCTCATTTCGAACCTCCGAAAAATATATATTCGTCAAATATTTTATATATCGCCTTGAACATCGAAATTAATCAGCAGCCTGAGCATATTCTTCGCAAGCTTTCGTATAGTCATTAACGGTTTTTGTCCATGATTTGATATTCTTCTCGTAATAAGAAGCAAAATCTTTAGCGTTCTTTGATGCACAGCAGGTTTCGGTTATTCCGTAAAGCCCAAGGTTAACACCGAGGTCATAAACGCTGCCTTTAAAGATAATATCCAGCATCTGAGATGATTCTTCGTTTCGGGAAATCTTTTGACCTAAAAGTATCTCATAAAATGCGGGAAGAACTATCTTGTCATTCAAGTAACCCAAATTCTCAACAACAGTGCCGATCATCTCAAGATCTCCTGCAGTAACGGGAATTATCATAAATCCCGACCAGTTAAGGGTTTCGTAGTTTTCCTGAGTCTCGTCGTATTTAGGCAGCGGCAATATTCCGAAATCGGTATCCATTTCCCGGAAAGTCGAGGCAAGGGAAAGGGGCACAAGATAGAAGAGCGCCTTTCCGGCGTTGAAGTCGATCGGCGGAATTCCCCCGATGTTCGGATCATAAGCATGAGAATATTCCCAGATAAATGCGGAGTTGCCGGAGTAAAGCATGGTCTTGAATTTGTCGATGATATTAACTGTTTTTTCGGTGTTTATCGTTATAACGGCGCCTTGTTCGGGATCGGCAGTTATAATATACTGACCGCAGGATACCGGAACCGAAGCAAACTGCCACCCGAGCTCAGCGACAAAGCCGTATTGGTCATTCTCGGTAAATTCCGAGTCACCGTCGATGTCGAGAGAAGCGACGGAGGCATATTCGGCAAGTTTGTCCCATGTCCATTTACCGTCGAGGGTAAGCTTGTAAAGATCTTCATGAACATAGTTATCATTCAATAGTGTATTGAAAAAGATAGAGTTGACATCCGGCAAAATGAAAGAGTTTACGCAGAATGGAAGCACTCCCGAAATAGTCATACGGTCTTTAATGCTTTGATTCCAGTATGATTTTTGAAGATCAATTCCCGGAACATCCAGCCAGTTGACCACAAGACCTTGCTTTGGATATTTTACAAGATCGGTGGCGCAGTGTGTCAGAGCAAGCTGATACGAATCCATACCGGCTGTGACGGTTTTATTTACCTCTGTTGAAATGGTATTGATATCACCTTTCGTTATCCAGGTCATATCAATGTTCATTGCCTCTTCGAGTTTTATGGTGCGGTCGTATATGGCATCGTTTACGGCTTCACCGTTATTCTCATCGGTAAAATAATATGAGTTGTAAAGCGACCAGCTCGGGTAGAGTATATTGAATATGGCTTTTTCGTAATCCGCCTTAATAATATCCGGCTTGTCTCCCTCTTCGACAGTCTCGGTAATTGTCTC
>LSQX01364619.1_pt1 | contig 15483 bp, 12 predicted proteins | sample 654561 | NCBI WGS metagenome assembly LSQX01 (sample SAMN04489861, study PRJNA283612) | anaerobic digester metagenome | isolation source: 4 biogas reactors fed with cattle manure at either 37C or 55C with and... | place: Denmark: Kongens Lyngby | collected 2014 | reverse complement strand
TTAAATTCTTTGGCAGTGTTCACGGCATCCTGTCGTGTCATGGAGTCAACCACAAAAAGAATTTCATTGGGATTGACCGCTTTTTTAATGGCAGTTATTTCGTTCATCATCTGCTCGTCAATAGCTAATCGCCCTGCGGTATCTATGATTACCACATCGTTTCCGCTGCGTTTGGCTTCCTTAATCGCTGCCTGTGCAATTTTGACAGGGTCCATGTTGTCTTCTTCGGTGTAAACCGGAACGCCAATCTGCTCTGCCAGCACTTTCAGCTGCTCAATGGCTGCCGGGCGGTAAACGTCGCAGGCTACCAGCATGGGATGTCTCCCTTTTTTTCGTTTCAGCATATTGGCAAGCTTCCCTGAAAAGGTAGTCTTTCCCGAGCCCTGCAATCCCGACATCAGTATCACTGACGGAGAACCGCCCAGATCAATGTCGGCAGCCGAAACGCCCATCAGGTTTGTCAGCTCATCCTTAACAATTTTAACCATCAGCTGCCCTGGCTTGACGGCGCTCAGAACATTCTGCCCCAGAGCCTTCTCTTTTACGTCATCGGTAAAAGTTTTGGCAATCCTGAAATTCACGTCGGCATCAAGCAGCGCCCTGCGAATGTCTTTCAGGGTTTCAGCCACATTTATTTCCGTGATTTTCCCTTCTCCCTTGAGCAGTTTAAACGACCGCTCCAGCCTGTCAGATAAATTTTCAAACATGGATTTTTCTTTCTTTTTGAAATACGTTGCAAAAATACAAGGAAAAAACGAAAGGGCAAAAGGGGACGAATCTGAAGTTTGAAAGTTGGATTTTGTTCGGTTGGATTCTGTGGAATGGAGAGATTAAATGGGATTAAGTAGAAATTTATGGAATTGGTGAGAGGATGAAAACTGATTGATCGATTTTGCCGATTTGCGGTTTAGCGAATTCTTGCAATCTTGATTGTACCTGTCCCGGGATTTTGTGTCCAGAGCTCTTTCCGTGATGTGCTCAGCAAACCTTCAAATTTCTTTCTACCTTTGTTTTTTTAACGAAAAACAGATGCATCAGAAAATAATTGAAATTATCTCCTTTGAAACTGAAGTTCAGGTTCAGCAGGTGAAGAATACTTTGGCGTTGTTAGGTGAAAATGCAACGGTGCCGTTTATTGCACGCTATCGCAAAGAGCGGACGGGCGGTCTTGACGAAGTGCAGGTGCTCAGAATTAAAGAGCTTGCAGAAAAGTTTACAGAACTTGAAAAACGCAAGGAGACTGTTTTAAACAGCATTGACGAGCAGGAAAAACTGACGCCCGAACTGAAAGTTCGCATTGAAAACTGCTATGATGCTGCGGAGTTAGAAGATATCTACCTGCCCTACAAACCCAAACGCCGGACGAGGGCAACCATCGCGCGGGAACGCGGACTGGAGCCGCTTGCAAAAATTTTGATGAAGCAGTCGGAGCGCGACCCCGGTTCGCGTGCTGCTGATTTTCTGAACGATGATGTGGAAAGTGTTGAGGATGCGCTTTCCGGAGCGCGCGATATTATTGCCGAATGGATAAATGAAAATGAGAAGGCAAGAAGCATCGTCCGGCGTGAATTTGAACGTGGCGCCATCATTTCTGCAAAAGTTGTAAAGGACAAGGAAGAGGAAGGAGCCACATACCGCGACTATTTCGAGTGGAGCGAGCCTTTGGCGAAATGCCCGTCGCACCGCTTGTTGGCAATGCGCCGGGGCGAAAAGGAGGGCTTCCTCAGGGTTTCGGTTAAGCCGGACGAAACAAAGCCGTTGGAAAATCTGGTGCGTTTTTTTGTCAAAGGCGCCAATGAAAGTTCTGAGCAGGTGGAGAAAGCGGTGAAAGACAGCTATAAAAGGCTGATTGAACCATCCATTGAAACTGAATTTTCGGCACTTTCAAAAGAGAAAGCCGATAATGAAGCCATTGCCGTATTTGCCGGAAATCTGAGGCAACTGCTGTTGGCGCCGCCTCTCGGGCACAAGAGAATTTTAGCCATTGATCCGGGTTACCGCACCGGTTGCAAATTAGTGTGCCTTGATGAGCAGGGAAATCTGCTGCATAACGATACCATCTATCCACACAAACCGCAGGAAGATAGAAAGATGGCTGCAAAAAAGCTCACTTCGCTTGTGGAAACCTACCGGATTGAAGCCATTGCCATCGGGAACGGAACTGCAAGTCGCGAAACCGGAGCGTTTGTGAAAAAACTTCGCTATAACCGCGAAATCCGGGTTTATGTGGTGAATGAAGACGGTGCATCGGTCTATTCGGCATCATCCATTGCCCGGCAGGAGTTTCCGCAATATGACGTAACCGTGCGGGGAGCAATTTCGATTGGCCGCCGGCTTATGGACCCGCTGGCTGAACTGGTGAAAATTGATCCGAAAAGTATCGGAGTCGGGCAATATCAGCATGATGTAGATCAGAATAAATTGAAAAATAGCCTCACTTCAGTAGTAGAGCTGAGCGTGAATGCGGTGGGTGTGAATGTGAACACAGCCAGCAGCCATTTGCTGACTCATATTTCAGGACTGGGACCGCAGCTGGCACAAAATATTGTGGACTACCGCAGGGAAAACGGAATGTTCGCTTCGCGTGAAGAGTTGAGAAAAGTTGCACGGATGGGACCGAAAGCTTTTGAGCAGTCTGCCGGATTTCTGCGTATTCCCGATGCCGGAAATCCGTTGGACAACTCGGCAGTTCATCCGGAATCCTACCATATTGTCGAGAAAATTGCAAAACAGCTTAAATGCGAAATTAGCGAGTTGATTCATAATGAAGCGTTGGTGTCAAAAATTGATTTTACGAAATATGAAACTCCCGAAGTCGGTCTTCCGACTTTAAATGATATTAAAAATGAACTGCTTAAGCCCGGGCGTGACCCGCGCCGCCCTATCAGGGTTTTTGAGTTTGCCGACGATGTTTTTTCAATTAACGATTTGAAGGAGGGGATGGAGCTTCCCGGAATTGTGAACAACATTACCAAATTTGGCGCTTTTGTGGATATTGGCGTGAAGCAGTCAGGACTGATTCATATCTCCGAGCTTGCTGACCGCTTTGTGTCTGATCCTAACGAAATTGTGAAACTGCACGAGCACATCAGAGTAAGGGTGAAAGAGGTGGATATTGCCCGGAACCGGATTCAACTGTCGTTGAAGGGAGTTTCGCAGGATAACTGATTTATTCCCTGTGAAAAGTGGATTTATGAAACTTTCGGAACAAATAAAAGCACAACTTTTGGCTGAAACGCAGTTTTCGGCTTCTCCTGCCGGCGGTCCGGGCGGGCAGCATGTGAACAGGGTAAGCACAAAGGCGGAACTGCGCTTTTTGGTACAGGATTCGACAGCATTAAACGATGAGCAGAAGCAGCTAATTTTACTGAAACTTAAAAATCGCATCAATTTGCGGGGCGAACTGATTGTCTCTTCATCTGCTGAGCGTAGCCAGTGGCGCAATCGTAAACTGGCGGAAGAGCGGTTTTTTGAACTGATTGAAAAAGCGATAGAAAAACCACGGAAGCGGAAAAAAACGCTTCCCACGGCAGCATCGAAGCTGAAACGTCTGGAAGGAAAAAAGCTGCAAAGCCTGAAAAAACGGTTGCGGAAACCTCCCCAAGTGTGAAAATTGTTGTTTATTTGCCGCTGAAACTGAAAATTTCTTAGCCGATGAGGAGATTTTTACATAATTGCCGGATAATTATTATCCGGATTGTTGACAGCCTTTATTTTCCGTTTTTAAGAAGAATACCTCTTGAAGTTTTCAGGTACGGTGTTACCGGTGGCGCAAACACGATTTTCGATATTTTTCTCTACTTCATTTTTTACACTTACCTGCTGAAACAGCAGATTCTTCATTTGAGATTTGTTGCAATTTCTCCTCATATTGCCGCTTTTCTGCTGGTTTTCCCGATAACATTCACTACCGGTTTTATTCTTGCAAAATATGTAACATTCACAGCATCAGAGCTTCGTGGGCGGGTGCAGTTGTTCCGCTACGGATTGATTGTTCTTAGCTCCATTCTGTTAAACTATATCTTTTTAAAACTTTTTGTGGAGTATGCAGGGCTGGATGCTGTTTTGTCCAAAGTGCTGACTACGATTATCGTTGTGATTTTTAGTTATGTCTCACAACGCTACTTCTCTTTTAAAACGGCTGAAATTTCCAAACATACAGGAAGTTGACCTGAACAAAAAAATGTTTATATTGTCTTGAATTTTTAATCATGCAGCAATACAAACAGCTATATTATCCGACGATTTTACAGGCAGTTCACCTGATAATCCTCTATTTGTTCATTCAGACGGTCGTGGATTTTCCGCTGGCACTGATTGATTACTATAAAGATACGGAGTATTTGTATAACCCGCTCAAGAAAATTCTGCTGAACGCCGGTTCCACGCTGTTTATCCTGATATATGGTTTTCGAAAAGCAAAAGCGCCTTTATCCAAAGTTTTTCCGCTGAAAGTTTTCAATCCACTAATTGTTATTCCGTTGATTATTTTTTTCTGGGGCGCCCACAATCTGTTAGAAGTGGTGAATGTTGCAGTGGAGAAAGCAATTCCTGCTCCCTACTGGTTTTGGGAGCTTTTCAGCAAGGTGTTTGAAAGCGATTACGGCTGGTGGGGCGCTTTTATGAAAGTTGTAATTATTGCGCCCGTTATTGAAGAACTCATTTTTCGCGGACTGGTATTTCACGGACTTAGAAAAAACTATTCGGCAACAACTGCCATTTTGGTTTCGGCTGTTCTGTTTTCACTTTTTCATCTGAATCCCTGGCAGATGCCGGCAACTTTTGTTTTGGGCGTGTTATTGGCATGGCTGATGCTCAGAACCAATAACATTTTGTTAACCATACTGGGGCATGCTCTCAATAACCTCATGGTACTGTTGACGGTTACCTACTGGCAAAAAATAAATACCCATGCGATATATCTGATGAACATCAAAGACAAGCTAATACTCAGTGCATTGGTGGTGCTTTTTTCCGTTATTTTGATTTATCTGAGCACTTTGTGGCCATCAAAAAAGCACAGAAAAAGATAAACATTACCTGGAACTTATTGTTAATACCTATTGAAGTTAAGAAATAATTATGAACTTAATTTCAAAATTATGTCTATATTAGAGACTTAAAATATTATTAATTTTAAAAATAAAAATTATGGAAGATTTACAAGTTACTTCAATGCCACGTATTGGCGATCAGGCTCCCGATTTTCTTGCCGATACCTCATACGGGCCTCTTCAGTTTTCTGAATTCAACAAAGGAAGCTGGGTTGTATTGTTCTCGCATCCTGCTGATTTTACTCCGGTATGCACCACAGAGATGAGCGGATTTGCACTGCGGCATGATGAGTTCAGAGCGTTGAATACCAAACTTCTTGGTTTGAGTATTGACAGTATTCATTCGCACATTGCCTGGGTAAGCAACGTGAAGAAAAACACCGGCGTTTTATTCGATTTCCCGATTATTGCCGATATTGATATGAAAGTTTCAAAGCTTTACGGTATGTTGCAGCCCAATGAAAGTGAAACCGCAGCAGTGCGCGCAGTTTTCTTCATCGATCCGGAAGGAAAAATCAGATTGGTTATGTATTATCCGCTGAATGTGGGCAGAAACATGGATGAAATTCTGAGAGTTTTGAAAGGATTGCAGATTTCTGACGAACATAAAGTTGCCCTTCCTTTAGACTGGCAGCCGGGCGATAAGGTTATCGTTCCGCCGCCAAAAACTGTTGACGGCATGATTGAACGAGAAGCAAGTGACTTGGAAATGGTCGATTTTTATCTTGCCAAGAAAAGCTTATAGTTTTAATTCATAATTAAAGCAAGAGGCGCTGAAATTTTCAGCGCCTCTTTTGCTGATGGCTGAACTCTTTAACCCGGATTAAACTTTAGAAAAGCAAATCTTTTTCTTCGTTTTGCAAACCGTGCCTTGCGCTTGCCCCCTGCCGGCAGGCAGGCAAGGAGGAGGCTATTCCCTCCAACTCCGTAGGAGTAAAATATTGATAACCCCGGATAAGCCGCAGGCGCAATCCGGGGTAGCGAAACCGGGCACATCGGAACTCTGTAAAGAGTTCAATATGAAAAATACTTTTCACCTGTGGTCTATTCTGTCCAGCAATTCAATGCTGTTCCCGAGTTGACCGAGACAGGCAGGTTTGAAGAAAAAGAAAGAGTTTCCGCACGAAGTGCGGAATGACGTTGTCTCATGGGGTGGGGGGATTTTATTCTGGCGACTATGCCGCCAGAATAAAATCTATATAATATAAAATGCCCCCGTTGGGGAAAACTTTATAAATGGGCTTAAAAACTTTTCGGCAGACTGTTGTTTCCGGCATTTATTCCCAAAATCGGACTTTTTTTAAAACCAACGCAACCCTTTTGCTATATTTTCATCTATCCTTTTTAAATCAAAAATCATAAATGAAATCTTCTCTGCTTTTTGCCTTGCTCTTCGGATTATCATCATTCGCTGCGTTAGCTCAATCTTTCACCGTCAGCGGATATGTGCGTGATGCACTAACGGGAGAAAGTCTCATCGGCTGCTCCGTATTTTTCCCTTCGCTCAATAAAGGCACGGTGACCAACTCCTATGGATTTTATAGTTTGCCGGCGTCTATGGGGCGAAAAGTCATCACTTATTCCTTCGTAGGTTATGAAAAAGTAACAATCGACTTTGAATTAACAAAGGATACTATGATGCTTGTTAATTTGAAACCGATAACAAATGAATTATCCGAAGTTGTTGTGCAGGGCGGCACTAAATTTAGAGATTTACGGTTAGGAGCAATGGATATTCCTGTTTCTAAAATAAAAAACACACCTGCTTTACTTGGCGAAACTGACTTGATGAAATCCCTGCAGTTCATAGCCGGCGTACAGAATACATCAGAAGGTAAAAGCGATTTATCTGTACGTGGTGGTAGTCCCGACCAGAATTTGATACTGTTGGACGGTGTTCCTATTTACAATCCAAATCATATTTTTGGGTTCCTTTCCGTTTTTAATACCGATGCGTTGAAGAAAGTTACCTTATATAAGTCGGATTTTCCCGCACGATTTGGAGGACGTCTTTCGTCCATTGTTGACATTACGACCAAAGATGGTAATAAAGAACGCCTTTCAGGTTCTGCCTCCGTAGGTTTGCCGGCTGTCAAGTTCAACTTGGAAGGACCTATTATTATGGACAAAACATCCTTTACTTTTTCCTTCCGAAGGACTTATTTAGATTTACTGATGAATGCGATAAATAAAAGCAACGATTCGGAAAGCACAGCAAACTTCTTTTTTCATGATTTTAATACAAAGATTCATCATAAAATTGATGACAAAACATTTGTGTACCTAAGTGTCTACAATGGCAACGATAAATTAGAACAAACATCGGCAGAAATAAGAAACTTAGAAACCAACCATAATAAATCAACAGAGAAATGGGATTGGGGAAATACAATTATTTCAAGCAAACTAAGCAGGATACTTACCCCGAATCTTTTTTTCAGAACTACGCTTACCTATAATCAATATTTTTACAAAATGAATGCGGAAAATGAATATACCATCGGTGAAGAATGGAGTGCAGAAGAAGTGGCTACACAGAATTTTTCATTCTCTTCGGGCATCAAGGATTATTCTGTTTCAGGCGATTTTGAATACTTTCCTGTAACTGATCATACAGTTAAATTAGGAACAGCACTAACTTTTCACGATTTCAATCCCGAAGTAATATCTGTTTCCGTAAAAGCCGACACGATAAAAAGGAGCAACAATACGCCCAGGCATATCTATTCCAAAGAATTGGCATTTTATGCTGAAGATGATTGGGATGTTTCGAGAAAAATCAGGGTAAATATGGGTTTACGTTTTTCTCTGTTCAATGTCGATAAAAAATCCTATAAAGCCCTCGACCCGCGTTTGTCAGCACGTTTCCTTTTAACGGATAAAATATCGTTACAAGCCGGATATACAATGATGCAGCAATACGTTCATCTGCTTTCAAGCAACTCCATCATATTGCAAACCGATTTATGGGTTCCTGCAACCGGTATAATCAAACCGATGCAGTCGAATCAATATTCGCTTGGCATGTTCTGCGAATTACCCAATGCTTTTTCACTGTCAGTTGAATCATACTATAAAAAGATGCATAATCTGATAGAGTATAAAGATGGGGTTAATTATACCGGAGTGTCCTCAGGATGGGAAAATAAAGTAGAAGCAGGAAATGGACGAAGTTACGGTATAGAATTTTCGTTGGAGAAAAAAGCTGGAGATATTACAGGAACGGCTTCCTATACATGGTCGAAATCAGAACGTAGATTTGAAGAAATCAATTTCGGGAAATGGTTTCCATCGAAATATGACCACCGCCATGTTATAAACCTTTCTCTGAATTATCAGATAAACGAGAAATTTGACTTTACAGCTGTCTGGACATACCATTCCGGCACCAGAATCTCCTTACCACTGATGACGAATGTACACGTTGACCTTCCGGAAACCGACAGGCATATTGACCTGATGGAATTAGACCATAGAAATAATTATAAAATGGATGATTATCACAGACTCGATTTAGGTATCAACTATACATTCCATAAGAAAAAGAACAGTTATTGTCAGCTGAATATCGGTGTTTATAATGCCTACAACCGGATGAACCCTTATAAAATAATCGTCGAGACAGATTTACATAAAAATGCAAAAGGGGAAAATGTTTATACCCGTAGTTTAAAGCAAATTACTCTGTTTCCAATAATTCCTTCGTTATCATTCTCCTATCATTTTTAAAATTATGAAAATCCGTCTGCTCTTAATTTTATTTTTAAGTATCATCTTATTATCCGGTTGCGAAAAAGATATTTCCTTCAGCGGAAAAGAGTTGCCTCCCAAAATGGTGGTCAACTCAATGATTAATGCAAAATCAGACACGAATCGGATAAAAATATCCGAAAGTGTTTTTGCCTTTGCCAATCAGCAAGCGGGTATTGTTGAAAATCCCGAAATACATTTATATATCAATGGGAGAGCATGTAATCAAATTTGGCAGGATTCAATTGCCGGAGTACACACCTACTACAAATTTGTATCTCAATTAAATGCCGGTGACAAAATTGAATTTTCGGCCCATACCCCACAACACGGAACAGTTAAGGGACACGACTATATACCAAGTAACAGCGTTGAAATAAAAAATATTGATTATTCATGGTTCTGGAAGGACAATTATCAATATCTCCGATTGTATGTTACAATCAAAGACAGTCCACTTGAACGGAATTTTTATCGGATAATTGCAAAATCAAATTCAGATATTGTACATCCTTCCATTCAAAAACCGCACGATAGTTGGACGTTACATGAGGTTTTTATAGATGATGAAATGCTTTTCAATGAACCTGCAGAAACAGAAGAAGGAGGTAAAGTTCCACATTTATATCGAATCTTTACCGATGATTTGTTTCAAGGCAAAGAATATACATTAAATGTATATATTCGTTTGGAGGATTTTACAATTTTTCCACATTACGATTATATCAGGCAGAGAGTTAAAGTGGAAATACATTCTTTATCCGAAAAATTATATCGAAGTTTACGTTCGCAAGAATTAGCTTCAGGCACTATTGGCGATATTTTTTCAGAGCCGGTTAAAATCTACTCTAATATGCAAGGCGGTTACGGAATATTAGGAGCCTATACTACTACTGAGAAAGTAGTTCAGGTTGCTGAAAAAGGAGAATGAATCGAAGATGTTTCGATTCTACATCTGTCGCGCATACCTCCGTTTCTTCTTTTCCTTACGACGTGGTAACGGCATTTCCCCGCTGGTGCAGTTTTGTAAACCGTGCCTTGCTTTGCAAAAGCAAAAGACCTTATTTCTTTAAATTTCAGCCACATGGTACAGAAAAGAATAAAGTTATATTCCAGTTTGTTGACCTGGCATAAAGCAAGGCTTTACGTCAGCAAGACACAAATTATAAAACTTGTGCCGCCTTAGCGATATTTGCATCATCGGGTGGTTATGACTTTTTCAAAATTAACCTGCTCTGTTCCGGTATTTTCAGCAAAATGCCACTTTCGACATAAATCGGCTATCTTTGCCCGGCATCATCACAAAAACTGACAGTTTATGAATATCAGGGAAATAAAAACATTTCGCGGGGAAGAATATGACGCTGTGCTGAGCTTATTGCCCCGGTTGGGCGCTCATGTCAAACTGCCGTCGGAAGCTGACTACAAACAGATTTTGAACTCAGAAAACAGCCATCTCTTTTTGCTTGAAACAGAAAGCGGCGAAATTGCCGGAATGCTGACCATTGCAAAATATTTTGTGCCCACCGGAATGAAGGTGTGGATTGAAGATGTGGTTGTTGATGAGAAACATGCGGGCAAGGGCTATGGCAGGCAATTGATGCTTCATGCACTGGATTATACAGAAAAATTCGGAGCGGTAAATGTGGAGCTTACCTCGCGTCCGGCGCGCGTTGCCGCTAACAAATTGTATCAAAAACTGGGTTTCGACTTGCAGAAAACCAATAAATACAGATATACCATAAAAAAGGGATAGCTCACCAGCGCCCTTTTGCAATCAGTTTCAGATACCGGTCGCGTATCGCCTTTAAAATATCAACCGTAAGGTTTTCCCGGTAAATCCTGACCATGTCCTTAATTTTCTGTCCTTCATAAAAATAAGCGGTTGCCGCATCAAAAAAGAGCAGATTTTTTTCATACTTTACGGTTTTGGTTAACTCCTTAAAAGCCTTCCATTCAATCATGTGGGGGATCAGAAAATAGCCGTGGTGCGGTTGCGACTGGTCAACATACAGATCACTTTCCAACGGACCCAAATAGAAGAATTTCTCCAACTGAATAATACCGGATTCGTCAGTGAATTTCTTAGTTTTCCGCTTGAACTGAATTCCCAGATCGCGGTAGTGCTGCTGGATTGAGAGAATGTCGTTGTACTTGCTCAAATCCCTGACCCTGAGCATTTGAACGGTTTGGCTCAGAAGTGTTATCCTGCCTGTAACCACATCAATCGGGTGCCCGAACAGCTCCCAAACTTTCAGGGTAGCCCGCGTTATGGTTTCAAATGTGCAGGGTTCTTCAAGGATGAGATAGAGATACTGCGGCTTTTGTCCGGATACCATATCGCAATAATAACCGGAAAAGGGACCGACCGATTCCAAAACACACGTGTCGGGCATCAGGATGTTGTTGTCAATACATGCCAGCGGTTCTTCCTTAGTTAATCCGCCAAATCTTTCCTTGGTTTTTTCGCTTTTCATAGTGGTATGATTTTGTTTATGAAATCACCCTCAATATATGAAATTTAAACCAAAATTTCAAGTTTCTTCTTTGGTAGATTGCCGAAGCAGTGTACCAATTTATGATGCAATTCAGCAAAATAACCGACAAATCCGGTGATTTCACCGGATTAAGGAAGAATTGCCGGCATTTCCGATAAAAATCAGAATGAAAAATCTATCCCGAACATGAAGTGGCGCCCTGCCTGCGGAAAGTAACCATCAATTTTGTAGCGTTCCCCGCCTAAAAAGTAGGAATAGACCCACGCATTGCTTTCATACACTTCGTTAAAAAGATTATTCACCATGAAATGGAGCGAAATTTCATTAAAAAGTCCGGTCTTTACTGAGTAATCTACTTTCAGATTGTTGACAAACCATGGATTCAGACTGCGGCCTTTATCGGAAGTATTGTCGATGAACTGCCTGCCCACGTGCGATGAAATGAACGCAAAGCTCAGATTTTTTACCGGTTCGTATATAATCTGGCTGTTGGCTGTGGAGCGGGGCGAAAAAGCAATATCAACCGTTCCCAGCTCAAATGCTTCCTGCCCGCCGGTATCCCAGTTATCAACATATTCCGTGAAATTTTTAATTTTATTCTGACTGAAACTGACGTTTGCCAACCAGTTCAGATTTCTGAAAATCCTGAGCGCTGTCTGAATTTCCACTCCCCGGCGGAAACTTTCGTCAACATTCACCATGATTGGTCTTCCCGTATTGTTGATTTCGCCGGTGAGTATCAGCTGGTCTTTGTAGTCCATGGAGTAAAAACTGAGCGAACCCGAAAAGGCAGAAGACTTGAATTCGTAACCCAACTCCCAGTCATACAGCGTTTCATGTGTCGGTGGTTTCATCTGCGGGTCGGCATCTATGTAAGTTGAACGGTTAGGTTCGCGGCTGGCAACGGCATACGACAGATAGATGTTTTGATTGCCCGCCGGGGAATAGTAAATGCCGAATTTCGGGTTGAAAAAATGGTGCTTATGTTTTTGCGATACGTCATGTAAATCGTCATCAATTCCGCTCAGCAGGTAAGAAATTTTCCGGTATTGAAGGTCGGCAAACAGATTTATTTTCCCGGTTATGTGGTACTGCTCTTTGGCAAAAATATTAAAATCGGTTTTCAGTCCGTTGTTGAAATACCATTGGTGGTTATAGCCGGTATTGCCCGCAAACTCTGCCCAGATTACATTTCCGTAATGGTCGCCGTCATATCTGTTCCAGCCGCCGCCCAAAGTGAATGCGCTTTTCCGTTTGTCCCAATTCAGTGAGAAAACGCTTCCGTAAAAATGATTATCCAGCCATTTTCTTTGTATCAAATCGGTTCTTTTAACCTCTTCACCGTCAATAAAAATTGGCGGAATCTGATAGTCTTTCAGCTTTCTGCCCGCCTTGAAGCTTTCATAATGCCCGATTCCCCTGACATAAAAGCCGGAAATATTCAGATTGAGTCCGGAGCTGAATTTATGGGAAAAAAGCAGCTGATACTGGTCTTGTTGATATTGATCCACCTGATTTTCATAGGTGTATAGGTTGTATGTCCGGCTGTCGGAATCTAACATTTCCTGTGTCTCTTTTGCAGAGTAGTGCCCATGTTCTTCATAACGTTTCATCCCTTCCGTATCGTTGTTCAGCCGCACGGACGGAACTCCGTTCCACGCCTGATATGATGTTTCAATTCCCGAAAAAACATTCGCTTTCACAACGGTATTCCCTAAATAATACCCTCCCGAAATAAAGAACGATTTCAAATCGGAAAAAGCCCGGTCAACAAATCCGTCCGATGAAATTTTTGAAAGTCTGGCATCTAAGGTAAATTTTTCATTAATCAATCCGGTTCCGGCAGAAACCGTGTTTTTGAAAGTATTGAAAGTGCCGGCAGAAGTTTTATACTCTGCGTAGGGCTCTCTTCCCGGCGCATTGGTTTGCAGATTGATGGATGCGCCAAAAGCAGCTGCGCCGTTTGTTGAAGTGCCTACGCCGCGCTGAATCTGCACTTTTTCAAGCGATGAAGCCAGATCGGGCTGGTCAACAAAAAGGGTGCTGTGTGATTCGGCATCATTCAGCGGAATTCCGTTAATGGTAACATTAATCCGGTTGAGGTCGGTGCCGCGGATGCGAAAATTGGTGTATCCGATTCCTGCGCCGGCATCCGAAGTAACCACAAATGATGGTGAAAGCTGGAGCAGATAGGGAATATCCTGCCCCATATTTCGTGCAGCTAATTCCTCTTTGCTTAAATTGGTGAAAGTGAGCGGAGTTTTGTTTCCCGCAACTGTGGCAGAGATTATTATCTCATCCGTCATAATTACTGATGGCTGCAAATCCAGAACTAACTGCTGATTTACAGGCACATCTGTTTTCAGGGTTTTTGTTTCAAATCCTATGAACGAAGCTCTGATTTCATACTCCCCCGGTTTCAGGTTTTTGAACTCAAAGCTGCCGTCGCTTCCCGACGATACGCCATAGTGCGTGTGCAGGATAACCACGCTGGCACCTGCCAGCGGTTCTCCGTTTCCGGTAATAACTCCCTTCAGACTGTGCTGTCCATACACAGCAACAGCCAGCAACTGCAAGAGCAGTAAAAAACTTAAACGTCTCATTTTTAGAAATTTTGGTTATTAAACTAACCAATGGAGTGGGACGAATCCCTTTTGCCCTCCCTTCGCCGGCATTATCCGGATCAGGTTCTGTGGGTATATTCTCAGCCTTTATTTTAAGGCACCCCCATTGCGAAATATCGCTACAAAATTAAGAATTTTTTTTGAGTCGGCGAAGAGAGCGCACGATACGGGTGGGCGACACATCGGCGAAAACTGATAATTTTAAACAGAATTGAAGCAGAACTTACTGTTACTCCGTACTGTTCAGGAATTTTTCAAAAGCTTCCCGGTGTTCAGGTTTTAACCGGACCGGTTTCATGGTTTTGCTGTCAACGAAAAGTCCTTTTTGGTGGGCAGTGGCACACAGCTCCCTCTTTTCATTGTAAAACCGGAATTCCATAATCAGCGATGCGTTGTATATATGTGATATCCAAACTTCAATGAGTACCCTGTTTTGCAGAAACAGCGCTTTTTTGTATCGGATTTTTGTTTCGGTGAGTATGGGCAGAATTCTCTCTTTTTCAGCAATTTCAGTTACGGGAAGCCCGGTGGCTTCCAAAAGTTTTACCCTTCCGTTTTCCATCCAGGTGATGTAGTTGATATTGTTTACATGTCCCACAAAATCAATGTGGTATGTGTAAATTGTTTCTTCAAATGTTAATTTTTGCATTTTAACCATTTTTTGTTGCAGAAAACCCGGTTTTCAAAAAGAACCAAATTCCAGATCGGAGAATTTTCTTTTCTTTTCGATGAAGAATTTCCACATAATGCTTTTGGGATAAATTTCGGCATGTTGGGTAACAACCATCTCTTTGAGCAGCTTTTTTCTTTTTTTAGAAAGATTTCCCAGATTTCGGTAAAAAGATGCGTGTGCCCTCGCAACGGAAAAAAAGCTGTTAAATTGAAAACCCACTAAGAACTTCATTGCCGCAACGCCGTCCAGAATCAATCTTGCAAAAAATATCCGGTGAAAACGTTTTGGCGAAAGGTTTTTAAACAGCATGAACAGGTTATTCCTGAAATTGAGATAATCTTTTTGCGGATTGTTATAGGGTAAAGTTCCGCCGCCTAAATGAAAAACAACGCTATCGGGCTGATAGGCAATTTTGTAACCTCTGCTTTTGAGCCGCCAGCAAAGATCAATCTCCTCCATGTGTGCCCAGAAATCGCCATCAAAACCTCCGGCATTTTTGAACGCATCAGCCTTGATGAACATGCAGGCTCCGCTTGCCCAAAAAATTGGGGTGGGGGTGTTGTATTGTCCTAAATCATGCTCCATACGGTTCAGGATTCTGCCACGGCAAAACGGATAGCCGAACATATCCGTAAAACCGCCGGCAGCGCCGGCATATTCAAACTGATGAGGCTTTTCGTAGCTCAGTATTTTGGGCTGAACCGCTACCAGTTTTTCATCTTTTTCAAGCATGGAAATGCAGGGAGAAAGCCAGTTTGGAGTCACTTCAACATCGGAATTCAGCAAAACGAAAAACTCAGCATCCACCTGTTTCAGCGCCTGATTATAACCTTCGGCAAAGCCGTAATTTTTTTTCAGTCTGATAATTTTTACTTCAGGAAACT
>LSQX01278945.1_pt2 | contig 15486 bp, 22 predicted proteins | sample 654561 | NCBI WGS metagenome assembly LSQX01 (sample SAMN04489861, study PRJNA283612) | anaerobic digester metagenome | isolation source: 4 biogas reactors fed with cattle manure at either 37C or 55C with and... | place: Denmark: Kongens Lyngby | collected 2014 | reverse complement strand
TTCTGCTCCCCTTTCCTGCTCCATCTGCAGTTGCTCTAAAAATCCCAGTTTCTTTTTTGCCATCTCAAGTAAGATGATCGTCAGCTTTCCAAACTTGTGCGCTGTCTGTTGTGTGGCCTTGATTTTGTTCTCAAAGACCATTTCTCTTTCCAGTCGTGCGATCTGCTCCTTTACTTCTTTGATTTCCCTGTTTAATGTCATTGCCCTGCTCCTTTCCCTTTTTAATCATCAGCTGTTAGCTGGAAGTAGACTCCGCTTGCGATAAAGCCTATCGTTGCAGCGATTGAGCTGTTGAGGTGCCGGCTGTCGTCTGTGCCTTCGTAGAGTCCGTATTGTAGCGGCATCATCACCAGGCAAAACGATCCGAGTGCTGCTGCGATAAATCTTGAGATCCTTTTAATCCTTGCCATGCTTCTGTCCTCCTTTCATCCGTTGAAAAAGACTGCCATAACTTGCTCCGGTGTCAGCTGCCACTTGTCCGCCAGGGCCTTGATCTCGGCCTGGGTAAAAGAGCCGCTGTTAATCTTGACCGAGACTGTTACTCGGTTTATGCCCAGGAATTCCGCAAGAGTAAGTTGTGTCTCGCTGTGGAATTCCATGAGGGTTCTGAATAGCTGCTTGTCCATGTTCTGTTCTCCTTTTATTTTTTTATTGGAGCTGTCTAGCTCCCTTTACTGTGTTCATTATACCATAGGCACATACCAATGTCAACTATTTCTAATATTAAATGTTGTATATTTGCACTAAATGTTAGACAAACTTTACCCTGTGTTAGATATATCTTATATGCACAATGCACAACAAAAAGAGAGCCGATCTCTCGGCTCTCTCAAGCGCGCATCCGCAAGCACGCGCCCCGATTATAGGTTGATTTTTGTTATTCCTGCTGCTTTCAGAATCTCGGCTGCTTCTGCCCATGAAATCTCGTTTGTCGGCTGCTCCGGCACGGGATCTGCATAATAATTTATCCAGGGCAAGCGGCCGTAGTGCGTGAAGTTCCGGGTGTTGACGGTGGTCTGCACGACTCCATAGTCAATGCCGCGTGCTTCTACTATTTTCCCATCGCCGATGTGGACTCCGCAATGGCCGCTCTGCCACACCATCAGCCCAGGCTCGTTAGGCATATCGGTGATCTTGCCTGTCTGCGTGCAGGTCTTAAATTCTGCATTGGCTGTGAAATCCGTTGCAGCATCGTATTTGAATTGGCTGCTGCTGTCGCCGCGGTTGCCCCACTTGAAATATTTCAGCAGGCCGACACAGTCGAAAGCGTTCTTGCCGAGGTTGCGCCTTGCCTTTGCGAGATAAGCATCCGTGTAAACTTTAGGATAAATGTTTTTCAGCTGTGTCAGTCTTGCTTCTGTGAGCTTGTAGCCGAGGCCGCCCCACACATAAGCTTGGCCCACTTGCTTCTGCACAAGATCTGCTAATTCTTTTCCTGTTAGCATTTATTCTCTCCTTCGTCTTTGTCCTTGCTTTGCTTTCGGCCGGGATTGCCTTCTCTTGCCGCATCGATGAGTCCTTCGCCGATGGTGTATGCGATCAGGGCCGCTCCTGCCATGATGATGGCTGTCACTTGTGCCACGGTGCTGTCACTTACCCCAAAAGCTACCATGAGCGGAGTTATAAATCCGACAATCGAGAGCCAAAACTTTCTGCTTGTCAGTTTTTGTTTCCAGTTAATTTTCATTTTACTGCGCTCCTTTATTGTTTTCTATTCTGTCGATTCTTTTGTGTGCTGATTTGTCGCTGCTCTCCACTATGAGCAGCTTTTCCCTTACAGCTGCTCCTTCTTTTGCCATTTCCTTCATGTCGTTGCGAATTTCCTCCACTGTCTTTTCGATGGTGTTGAGCTTGACCATCATTTCGGAAATGCAAGCTGTGTCGCTCTTTGTGTCGTGCTTTTTGTTGCGAGCGACTTGAATCATGCCGAAAGTCAAGCCGCCTGCTGTGCTGATGAGTGCTACCAATAGTCCGATTTCGATGGTCATGTTTCTGCCGCCTTTGCTTTTTCTCTGTATTTTAACCAACCACAAGAACATGAATTGGATAAGTCGTAGCTCCGCTTTTGCTGTTGCTAAAATAAACTCTGATGTTGTTGTTGCTGGTGCAGTAGCCGTGCACGGGGTAAATTCCCGTGGTGTTTACTCTTGCATCTTTGAGGTTGACAAACACAAGAGAGCTTGTCGTGGCTCCGCTGACGGTCACATCGCCATAAAAAGCTCCGCTGGCCACCGTGCAGTTGCCGTTGTATGTCCTAAATCCGAGGTTGGTGCGACCCGTGGCGTTGTTGCCAAGGCCAAGGTTTGTTCTTGCCGCGGCTGCTGTGACTGCGCCTGTTCCACCGTCTTTTATCGGTATTGTATCGTCTGCCTTATAGACTGATTTTCCATTTACACGAACATCACCACCGTCTGCGTTGATGTAGAGGGTAGAAGCAGCTCCGTTGTTCCGTGCCATGATTTCATTTCCGTCCACGGCGATGTTGGCCTTGTCTGTGCTGCCCACTTGGAAGCCATGCCTGTCGCTTGTTGGGCTTGCGTCTGTGTCGCTGGTCACCCTTAAAACTGGCACACTTAAATCACCCTCAAGAGTGCCGCCTTCGCCTGTGATGATAGGAACCCAGCTCGACCACGTTGACTGATAGAGCCTCCGCATGGCGGCTCTGTTTGTGGTGTATGAATAAGCGATTTGAATCCTGTTGTAGTTCATCCCTGCTCCAACCGCGTTTTGAAATATCTGCGCTATATATGCGTTATTACCACCGATAACATCTAAAAGCTGTGCCGCGTTAAGATTGTTTGAGCCGATGAAAAAAGCACCGTCCGTAATGTCATTCAAATCTGCCGCGGCTCCCTGCAAGTCGTATCGCACAGCCAGCATGGACATGATGTTCAAGTTAGCGTGCGCGCCTGTGTCTGAGTTGTGCGCACCTACTGCGCTTGCTCCTGCTCCTGCTGCCTCGAAGTCGCCCGCCTTGCTGCCGCTGTCTGTCAAGTTTCCTGTTGCATCAAGCCCTGCCAAATTGCCACTTGTGGCTCCGCTAACTTTGTCTGCTTTGCCCAAGTCGACCGCTTCAATGCCGTCCTCGATGTGATTTAGGTTTGCTGGGTTGAGCGGGATTGCTCCCGGCTGCCCTTCGTATTTCCATGTGCGTTTGGTGTATGCCATGATTTAATCATTCCTTCCGATTGTGTCCTCACGAGTTACTGTGAGTTCCTCGTCAAATGTCTTTTCCCTGCTCCATAGTATGCGGCTTAAAAGCAGTCCGCTGTCTTTTGTCTCAGTTGCGGTGCTTCCGCAAAAGATGCCTATTTCCTCTATTTGCCCAAGGCCTTCGCCGCTTAAAACATAAAATGTCGTTGTGACTACATTCCCCGTGCGGCTGATGTCCGTCAAGGCCGTGCGAAAAAATTCGCTGCCGAGCTTTGTCTCTGCACCGGTGACTGCTGCACTGTTGTTGCCGAGTGCCAGGTATTTTATCTGCGTTGTTGTCGGTGATGTTATCAAAGCTTGCGCCAAGGCTTCAAGTGCGCTGTCGGTGATTTTGTTTTCGATTATGTCGGTGCCGTCTTTATGTTTTATGATAAAACGGCCGTTTCTGCTTATTTTCTCATTCATTTTTGTAAACCTCCGCGCCGAGAGTGCCCGGCCATAGGTTGTCTGCAGGCCATAGGTTGTCTGCAGGCCATAGCGTGGTAAAGATTATGATGTGCGTTTGTGCTGTCAAGTCCTGCTGCTCCTGTGCATCTTTCAAGATTGTTGCGACTTCATTTTCGCCGATGGTGACCGATTTACTTCTGTCGACCAGTTCGCGGAAGTATTCCTCCCAGCCCCCTGCAGCGGATCCTCCGGAAAGCTTGACGGTGACTTTGAGATCATCGCTGTTGGCCTGTTCGATGGTGGTCTCCGTGCAAAGATAAGCATCGTCAATGTTATACTTTGGCTTTTTCACTTGATAGAGCTTGCCGACATCAAAGCCGATTTCATGAGTGATGAATGACACGGTTTCTGCATCTTTGGCAAACCTCTCTAAAAGTGAAAGACCGTATTGGCTTGCCATTTCAGGTGTGTTGAGGTTGCTGTCGATGTGGAGGCTTTCCCTGCGGCCGCTCGTGTTGGGAAGTAGTGCTTTCTTGCGGTTGATTTCGCTTGTCCGCTGTCTGCGCATCATGATGTTGTAAAGCCCGGTGTAAATTACTTTAATGCTTGCCGGGTGCGGTGTGTCAACATTGTGCGTGATTTTCTTGCTATTATAGCTCCACAGCCATTCTGCCGTGTCGTTGAGACCGTCCACTCCAATGTCGGTTTGTTCCGTGCCGCCGACAAAGATCCTCGGCTCTAAGGCAAGGCCAAATCTCGTGGTGTAGGTGCCGACATCATCTCCGCTGTTTTCGGTTGGGTTTTCTGTCTGCGGTGTAGTCGTGCTGTGTGATCCTATTATCACTTGCACATTTCGGTAGTCTTTTGTGTCTCTCTTGAGAGTAAATCGGCTGTGCTGCAAATCATCATCCAAAGTCAAGCCGCCGCCGGCTCCTGTGCGTGTGCGGAAGTGCAGCTGCCTGTCTGCATCTATGCTCCAAAGAAAGTCCCCGCTCACGCTTGCCAAGTTCCGCATGATGTCAGATGCACTTCGAAAAGGAAAGACTGCCTTGATGATCTGCGCTCCGCTTTCAATCGTGCCGAGTGTAATTCCTTCCTGCGCAAGGGTGGGCATTATTTTCTCTGTGATGATTTCGCCTGCTGTTTTGTTATAAGCCACAAAAGACAAAAGCCGGCTGTCTGCAAGCGCTGTGTAATCGGTGGCTGTGATGTCATATTCCATGACCGGGCCATTTTCCCTGGGAGCGACTTCGGTGATGAAGCCTTCGTATATCCTGCTTCCATCGTGCTTGACTGTAAGCACTTCGTCCACCTGCGGCTCGTAGTCAAGCGGTAAAACGACTGTGCCGGTGAAAATGCTCCGGCTTGAGAGTTTGTTCGAGATTTTCCACTTCGGATTGATAAAGACTTCCTGCGCGCCGATATAAAACTCTCTCATATGGCACTCACTCCTGCTTGTTTCAATCTGTCGATAAGTGCATCCAGCAGCCAGTCAAGATCTGACGGCCGCATGATTGTTGGGTTGTGGATGCTGATATTTGCACCTGATCCTCCGCCCCGTCCGTCTCTATAAGCAGCGGCCTGCTCCGCTGTCAAGACTTTTTCTCCGCGGTGCAGCAGAGCGGGATATTCGTCATATGGCACATAGTCAAGGCCGACTGCCAGTCTCGGCAGCTCCACATCCTTTATCAGTCCGATTTCGCCGATACCGATTAAACCTGTCAAAGCGTTAATGCCCTTGATTAGTTGGTTGATGAGCCAAATCGCTCCGTTTATCATGCCTTCTAAAATGGCAGGAATGAGATTGATTATCCCTTTGAACATGGAGACAATGCCTTCCCAAGCTTGTTCCCAATCGCCTGAAAACACTCCGGATATAAAGTCAATCAAGCCGCCGAATATTTCCATGATCAGATCGATGATCGGCATGAGGTTTTCAAAGGCCTTGCCGAGTCCGTCTGTTATCACTCCGCTTAAAACTTCTATAACCGCCGTCAAAGGAGGGATGATAAAGTCAAGCAGTTTGATGAGCGGGTTGAGCAGCTTTTCCAGGATGCCAAAGATCGGTTCAAGGATTGAGAATATCGGCTCAATTAAAGGCAACAATGCTTTTATCAGATCTACTATCACGGGCATGATTGCCGCGGCCATGTCGGCCAGCAGAGGCAGGATCAGCACCATCAAATCAAGCAGCGGTGGCAGCACCGTTTCGATGATCACATCCAGCAGCGGCAAAACCGCGGTGATGATCTCCATGAAAGGTGGCAGCAGCTGCTCCACAATCTGAACAAAGATCGGTGCAAGCGTTTCCATGAGATGCACCATCACGGGCAGGATCTGTTCTATGATCGGCACAATCGTTGGGATTAAAGCAATAAAGGTTTCGGCCAATTCTTGGATGATCGGTATGATCGCGCTGCCCATCTGGTTGAAAAGGCCGCCGAGAGAGAATTTGAGCGCGTCCATGGTGTCGCCGAGGTTTTTGCCTGCAAGGGCAGCCTCGTTAGACATGACTCCGCCGAGATCCTCTGCCTGTTCTTTCAATGCTTCAATGCCGTCAGATCCGTCTGAAAGCAAGGGCAGCAGGTTAGCATAGCTGCGGCCAAAGATATCGTTGGCGATGGCATCTCGTTCTACCACATCGCCCATGTCTGCAAGCTTTTTGATGATCGTGTCAAAGTTCTTTTCTTGGCTGATTTTCTTGATGTCAATGCCAAGCTTTTCATATGCCGCTGCGGTGGCCTTATTTCCTTCGGTCGCATCTGAAAGCGATTTGTTCGCTCGGCTCATTGCTTTTTCGAGGGTGCCGACATCCACAGCATTTTGAGCTGCGGCATAGGCCATCTTTTGGAATTCCTCGGCCGAGACTCCCGCTCTTTGACTTGCATAGTAAATGTCGCCAGCGGCATCGCTGGTTTTCATGGCCATGCCTACAAGGGCAGTTCCTGCTCCGATTGCAGCTGCGCCCACACCTGCGGCGATCTTGCCCACGGTATCAAAGCCTGTCTTGAGCTTGTCGCCCATGGTGGCGCCTTTTTCGGTTGTCTTGTCTATGCTCTCGTTGGCCTTTTCATTGTCGATAAATATTTCGCCAAAAAGAGTGAAAATTGATGCCATTTGTCTTGCTCCTTTCGGAGTGGCTTTCTGTTAGTGCAAGTTGAACCTGTCGCGGATCCTTTTCACATCCTCATCGGTGCCTTGGCCAATTTTAGCAAACGGCCGCGGCTTCTGTGGATTTAGCAAGCTCGGTTTGGGAATTTCTGTGCCGGTGATGGCTGCGCCCGGTGCAAAGTGCAGCCATGCTTCCCATTCTTTCTGCATTCGCTCCTCGTCTGCGGCTTCCTGCAAGAGATCGCCAAGCAAAGAGAGGTCTGCGGTTTTTAAGAATTCGAGATTATAATATTTGTGCAACAATCTCATCAGTTTGGGAAATCCTAAAACCGCAAGCCCTTGAAAAAAGGGATGATGCCTTCCTCCGCAAACAGAGTTTTGAGTTCCTCGATCACGCTTAACTTGGCGGCTTCGTCCGGGGTTACACCTTTGTAAACCGCGATGAGCTGGATGAGCGGATCTGCTAAATCCTCAAGCTTATTTAGCACCTGTCCGATGATCGCCATGCCCAGCTTTTCTTTCTCGCTGTCATCGTCCTTTAGTTTCTTGATGTCTATCTTTTGGATCTCTTTCATCAGCTCCGGCAGATCCAGTTTTGCAGCGACCGCGCCGAGAGGTTTAAGCATCTCAAAAGTAAGCATTTGTGGTCTCCTTTCATGGCCCTGTTTTTAAGCGACTGTAAACTTGACCGTTGCCGGTGCGAGTGCTTGCGAATAAATGTCGACCACTCCGGCCACAATGATGTGGTAGATGCCGGCAGAAAGAGCGCCGTCCGGGGTGATTGTCAAAACCTTTTTGTCCGTATCCCATGCTTTTGAGATCGTTACGAGTGAGCTGTCTGTCTGCTTTATCAGCTGCACGGCTTCGCTTGCGATGCGGTTGTTGAATGTGAGCTTCGGCTCAACTGATGTGGCCACTCCTGTTGCGTTGTCTGCCGGCACGCTTGTAAAGTTAACCGGGTCAACGGCTGCATCTTGTGGGCCTACTTCATCATCATAGATCTCGTAAATCGGAGCGCTATGATCGGCAGGATCCCAATGCGCCGCAAGCTCCATCGGCAGGCCTGCTTCGCTCTTGTCGGCGGTTTGGATCGTAAGTCCGCCGGGGCCGAGTACATTGTAGATGATTATCTTTTTGAAGCTGTTGTTTTTGTTGCAAATGCCGAAAGCTGTCACATTGTGGAGAAAGCGGCTGTCGTCAATCACTCCGCCGGGGGTGTTGGCAATAACACCTTGACCGGGGTTGTATGTGGCCGCTCCGAGCGTTAAAAAGATATTATCGTTTGTGAGTTCGAGGGTGGTTGTTTTAAGGCTTGCGTTGACTTCGTCAATCACGACCATGCCCATGGTTTTTCCGCGCCGACCGTCATATTCGATGTCGCGCACAGTTTCTGTGACTGTGAATTCCACACCGCCCTTGGTGATGCCGACTTCGCGCTGTGTCGGTTCGCCATAGTCAAAATAGATAACCGCTGTGTTTAGCACAATCGACTCTATTTGATTTTTCTTGAGATTTTTCATTGTTAATCTTGACCGCCTTTCTGCTGTCAAAAGTAATAAGTTCTGACTGTGTATGTAACTCTGATCCTGCGCAGATTGCGGTCAGGGTCAGCGATTGATGTTTGTCCTTCTCGTGTAAAAAATGCGACTGTTTTAGATCCGCGCAAGATTGCATTGTGCAAACCGCTGGGGTTTATGCTGTTGCCGTTTCCTGCATCGGCACCGATGAGGTTGTCGAGGTCTGTGTCTTTTCTGCCCCAATAGTCAAGTTCGAATTGAAAGACTTCCGAGTTTTCATCGTTGAAGCTTGTGGCCAGCTCGCCCACTCGATAAGGGTATGTGGCCGACTCCGGAGCATCGGAATAATAATAGCTATCGCCGAGATGAGACTTAATCAAGGCTTTCAGTTCTGACTTGTCGCCTGCCATTTTTTATTCCTCCACTTCATCATCCAAGTCCTCAAAGCTGTCGAGATTTATGAGTGCCGGCAAAAACTCCGCTTGGATCCGTCTCATGTTTTCGATGTTCGCGATCGTTGGAGCTTTCAGAAAAGACTTGCCGCGGCTCCTGCGTGTGCCAAACTCTGTGAAGTGCGCACGGAATCCTGCCGGGGTTAGTTTCTTGCGTTTGCTCCGCTTGGCATCGTAAACTCCGATCTCCAGCCACACTTCGCCCGTCTTGCGCTTCACTCTTACCCAAGTGCCGATGTTATCCAGGAGCGTTCCTTCGCCTACCGGCACGGCCGCCTTGGTCTCTTTGCGGAGAAGGGTTGCGCACTTGCGGAGTGCTTTTTTCTGCTGTTCCAGCAGTCCGTTTTTGGCTGATTCGGCCATGCTTGTAAACTCTACCTTGGCAGCCATCAGCGCACTCCCTTTCCACAGATTAGTTCAGTAAATTCGCCGTCTTTGGTGTAATGTCTGATGATCCGGTAAACCGTGCCATCATGCGTGAGATCTCTTTCGCCTTTGTACTCGATAGATCTGATCACAAAGACAAGCTCCGGTTTGTATCCGGCTGTGTCGGCCTGATAAAACTCCGACCGCTTAACACCTTGCTTGTCTGCCATGACTCTGCGCACAATAGGCTTGTCGTCCTCGCCAAGCTTGGCCGTCTCGACCATCTCTCCATATGCATCAACTGTGATTTCTGTCTCGGCAAAAGTGATTATATCTCTGAAAAGCATATCATCACTCCGTTTCTTTGTTGTCCGGGATCAGCACAATCTTGACCGTTTGGCTCATGTAGGAGCTGTGCAGCTTTTCCGCATCGGGGTTGTTTAGGCCGAAATTGGCCTTGACATAAGTTATGATCGCTCGTTGAATGAGCGGCGCGGTCGCAAGAGTCACCATCGCGGAATCTGTGCCGCTTGCTATTAAGTCAGCCTTTGCAGTCGCAATCAGCTGCTCTATTTCCTCATCGTAGTCGGTGATTGCCGCGCTGATCCTCAAGTGTTTCTTGGATGCGCCCAGAAGTGGATCCGGTGTTTTTCCCATGACCGCGCCCTCTCTTTCTTTTGGTTTTATACTGTCAGGAATATCCTAACTTCTTTTGCGTTAAGTGCCGAGTTCAGGGTGATCGTGTTCTTTTCCAGCGCGTCAGCATCCACGGTCGTTGTCGGAGCGGTTGTCTGAATTGCTCCGTCAAAGAAAGCAAAGACAAGAGGCTTTTCCACAAGTTTGAAAGGCAGGCCGATCTTGTTTTTGTAGCCGATCGCAAAAGTGGCCGCTGCGCCGCTTTGCTCGTGGATCAGAATGCTTTCCACGGTTTTGAAGGCCAATGCGCCCTCTTTGGCTGTGGATTGTGTTGCTGTAAAAGTAAACTTTTCGCTTATCTTTTCTCCGTTGAAATTCGTGCCGGTAATGACGACATCGCCGGCTGCCACATGATCGGTTGTTCCGCCCGGGGTGACTGTAAGATTTCGCGGGTAAGGTGGGTTTGTGATTTCGTCTGTCACAAGCACCGTTTTCGATGAGCTGCCTGTGATGGCTGCGTGGACTCCGGCTGCGTTTAGTGCGGCTGCTTGATCCTCGTCAAGAGCAATGAGTGCGAATTTTACATGGTCGCAATTAAAGCCATAAACATCGGTTTCAAGCTCGCCGAAATATCTGTTGTGTTTTGCCATGATATTTGACTCCTTTAGTTATTTCCGATGCTGTCTTACGCTCCTGCTGCCAAGTTATTCGCGCCCTTGACAAAGGCTTCGCCGAGGGCCACTTTACTGTCAAAGATCGCCACTCCGCGATAATCGACCGAGTTGTAGGTGAAAGCGCTGTGTGCGGATGATTCGACTGTGATGTCTTGGCTCAAGTTGGCCACAATCTTTTTGAAGTCGCCAAGGAAAAAGTCGCCGTTGGGCACATAGTCTGAAAGCAGTACGGGCACGCCCATGACGCGCCATGTGTCGCCGTCTTTCTGTGCGATCGGATATTTGCCATCGTCTCTGATGGACTGGACTTTTGTCCAAAAAGTGTTGTGGTTCATCAGCCAATGTGCGTTACGGAAATACCCGGCTCCGAGCAGGCCGACCAAGTCACAAAGCTCTTTGTATGTGGGGGCTGCGGCTGAAAACTGGATGGCCGAGACATCGTCTGTCCAGGTGCGAGCATAGTCAACACCTTGCGGTTGGTTTGTGCCTGTTCCAAGCACGAGATACTTCTCAATCAGCTGTGCGATGCGCTCTGAAAGGTTTCTGACAAGCCAGTTCTCAAAATCGCTAATAGCCATGGTTTTGACTGTCGCACTTATGCGCAAAGCCTTGACTACTTCATACCCGCCAAGGGTAACCGGCACGACTGTGTCAGTAGCGGGTGTGATTTCTCCGTTCTCGGTGTGCAGATCCGCTGCATCGTTTGAACCTTCGACTCCGAAAGTCACATTGCCGGCAATCCTCAAAAGCTCGACCGCGCCAAGGATCGGTGCGATTTGGTGAAGCTTGTCGATAATCTTATCGGCTGTGATCGTGGGGATAGCTCCGGCTGCACCGGCTGCGTTTATGCTGCGCTGCTCAATGTCTGAAAGAGGTGCGCCCTGCAGCTGCTTCAGCCATGCATCGCGGTATTCTTGCGTGTCGCGGATGGGTGTTTCTTTTGTGTTGTTTTCTACTTGAGGCATTTGTTCCACTTTACTTCCCTCAAAAGCGGCCGCTTGCAGGGTTGCTTTTCGCTGCTCCGCTTTGTCCATGATTTGTTTTCTCTGTTCCTGCAGTTCTGCAGCTTCGGCCTGGAGCGCATCCAGGTCAGCGGTTTCGACTTCGGCATCGATGGCGATCTGTGCCAGTCGTTTTTCTATCTCTTTCAGATTCAGTTTCATTTTGTGTTCACTCCTGTGATAATCTTAATTCTTTGTATCTGTCGCGCTCGTTTCAGCTGCTCCTGCTGCTGGGCTTCGTGAATCCCCTCCGCCCATGAACGCGCTGATATTTCGGTTGAATTGTTGGCCGGACTGGACACGGCCGAGACATCATAAAGCTTGCGGATCTTGAGGATCTCTCTCGTCCGAGTTTCTTTGTTGAAATTATCCTCATCGACCACAAAGGCAAAGCTCATCTTGGTGACAAGTCCTTCTTTGATGTCGTTGTGCATTTCCTTAGCCGCGGATGATCTGCTCAAGTCTGCCCAAATGTTTAGTTCTTTGTCGGTGGGTGCGACTTGCAAGGTGCCGTTGCTCGTCCTGGCTAAAACGCGCCCTGTGTGATTATACTGCATAATAACATCGCTCATGTCACACTCGGCAAATGCTCCGGCTTTGATTTCCTCGTAATAAATTATGTCACCTATGCGGTACAATTCATATGGCTGATTAAATCTTGTCGCAATGCCTTCCACGACATAGCTTTCCGCATCGTCACTTGCCAGCAGCGGCATGGCTCTGTATTCTCGTTCATTCGGTTTGTATGGCATCGTCAATTTCCTCGCTTTCCTGTGGTTCTGTTGAATCCGGCACATCCGCATCAAGCTTGGTTGTTTCGGCATATTCTTTGCGGATGTAATATTTGTCGCCGTCTCCGCTGTCGTCCGGTGGTAGATTGAAAACTTCCAGGCCTTGATTCCTGGTCATCATGCCGCGGTCAAAAAGCTGTGTGACGACTTCAAGTTTTGTCTCTGTCATTGTGTACTGCAGCCGATTTGAAGTAAAAAAGATTTGATTGCCAAACTCAATCTCCCGCGGAGAAAAGGTCATATTTGTCAGCACGAGGGAGAGCTGCAGGGCAAAGGGTTCAATCTTGCCCTCGTAATATGCCGCCCAGGTTTTCTCGTCAAAGTCGTTGCGTATAATATTTTCGCTTATGCCGAAGTAGTCATAAACATTGTCCTTGATCACTTTCATCTGCGCATCGGAGACCACAAAAGGCTTGCTGTCAATCGGCTTGATGTCTGCCACGGTGTTGTCCACCATAAGCACTCCGCCGCTGTTTGGCATGGTGAGGTTTTGCTTTACAATCTCATCGCGCTTGGCTTTGATGTGTTCGTCTTTGAGGGAGTGGGCCAGTCTTGCTAAAAACCGCACGCTTGCGCCGGACTTTATGCCCTCGATGATGGCCTGGTTTTGTGCATCCATCAAACGCATTGTGGGGAAAAGCGGTGCATTGCTCTCCCCAAAGAATTCTTTGTTCAGTTGGTGTTGTGTGAGGATTCCTGCCTTTTCAAGCTCGATTGCCGTCTTGTTTCCGTCCGCAAAGGTAAACCGTAGGAAAGGCTGCTCATTGTGTTCTATCACCTCCGCGCCCTTCGGTCTGATCGGATAGAAGCCTGTTATCGTCTCAAAGTCTCCGTCATAGAGCGGTGTTATAAAGCAGGTGTTGTCCACGGCCAGCACGGTGGCCAAGCGGTATAGGAATTTTGTCGTGTCTTGATATGGATTCGGCCGATAAGTAAGCGCGTTTTTCAGCTGTGGCGCGGCAGCTCCGGAGATCTCCGGCTTGAGTTTGCTTGCGTGGGTGGCGAAAGTGTGAATGGCAGCTCTTGTGAGTTCCATCTCATAGACTCCGCCCTCGAAAGAGGTAAAGACCGGCTGGTAGGCCGTGAGGGTGGAAAAGTATTGCTTCACGCTTTCGTCAATTTTCTCTTTTTTGAAAATCTTGTCAAATAGGCCCATGGGATATCATTGCCTTTCTTGCTTATTCTTGCTCATGAGCTGAGGTCGTTGAGCATCTCGATCTCGTCCTGCTTGTCCTTCAGCACTTTGTAGCCGCATAAAAGTGCAATCGCTCCGTCTATTCGTTCGCGTGGATCCAGTTTCTTTACCGGCTGGATGTTGCCGTTTATGTCGGCCTTTTCGGATAAGTTTGTCAAGCACGCTTTCATGACCGGGTTGTTCTGATAAATAATTTTCTTGGCTGCCAGGTCGGCCTTCATCTCCTTCAACGGATCGGAAAGAGTGATCGCTCCCTGTCGGACGGGGATCATGCAGTTTTGGCCGAAGCAGTTCCGGAATTGTGTTTGCAGCGATTCATCTATGTGCCAAGGATCATAGCCGAAGTAAAGCGTGAAAAACTCTTTTGTTTCTTTAAGCTCAAGGAACCAGTCGAGAAAGACTTGCTTTTCCACCTTGTGACCGGGGAAGGTGCGCATCAGGCCTTGCTTTACCCACAGCTCATATGGCAGGTTGTCTCTTTCTCTGCGGCTCCCGGTCTTGCCGGTTAATTCGAGAACCGTCTCCGGAATCCAAAACATTGACTCGACATAAATGTTGGGATCTCCCTGTTTTACTCCGATTGCCACGGCTGCGTTTAAGTCTGTTGTGTCGGCCGCATCAAAACCGCCGATGCCGTAGTCAAATGCAAACGGTGCGACTGTCTCGTTGTTTAAGTCCTCCCAGCGTAAGCTTGCTGTACTGCTGTTTTCTTTGAGGTTAAAATCCTTGACCAGGACTGTCGCTCTGAAGCTTGGATCCACTTTTGCCTTGTCTACGCACGCTTGCAAATATTCTGTCGACTTGATCGTGCCGAGTCCGGGGTTTGCCTTGATCCACATTTTCGGGTCTGTCCATTCGTTCCGATCGTCCAGCTCGTAAATAAAAGCAAGGAATCTGTCGTCTTTGATCGTGCCATCTAAAACTCCGCAAGCGTAATCATATTGAGCATCAAATATATTTTCTCTGACAAAACCGTTCGTGCTGATTGTGAAAAGCAATGGCTGTAAACGGCTGCCCATGGACTGCTTCATGAGATCGTATATGTCGCGGTTCTTGATTGCCGAGAGTTCATCCACGAAGGCAGCGTGTGCGTTCAGTCCGTCCAGGCTGTTTGTTTTGCTTGCCAGCGGCTCTATCGTGCCGAGGTTGTGTCTGAAATATAAATCTTTCCTGCGCTTAGTGATGTGCTTTTTCAAGTGTGGACTCTGCTTGACCATGTTCCAGGCTTCGTTAAATCCTTTCAAGGCCTGATCTCGTTTTGTTGCGATGAAGTAAAGCTCCGGTGCGCCTTCAAAATCGTTGACGAGTAGATCAAGGCTGATTGCGGCCACTTCTGTCGTTTTTCCGTTCTTGCGGCCTTCGATGGTAAAGGCTTCGTTGTATCGGCGGATGTCGTTATCATCGACAAAGCCAAAAATGGCCTGGAGCTTGGCCTTTTGAAATAATTCCAGTTTGAGCGGTGCGCCGATGTCGCCTTGGCTTTGCTTGCAGAATGTCTCGATGAAGTTAATGTGTCGGTTGGCGATGTCCTCGTCAAAGTGCCACTCTTGCGGAAAGTGCAGATCGTTGAGCAGTTTCTCATACTGCTGTTTAATTCGTGCGCACGCTATGATTTTGCCATCGAGGACTGCGGTCGCGTATTTCTCAAGCCAAGTCATTTCTATCGCCTGTTGCCGCGGATGAAAGCGATCAGCTCATCGTCCTCTTTGTTAGGATCCTCTTTCCGCATGGATTGTATTATTTTCATCAAAGTTTGCACGGTCTGATTGCTTGCCGTCGCCGTGCGGTTGTAGTCCTGGATTGCCGGATGGGTGTAAAGATTGCCGCGGCCTTTAACATATTCTTTGGTCACCATGTGGCCATCCTCTTTGAGCGATTGTTCGAGGTTGTGCATAATGCTAATTTGCACCTGGTATCGTTTGAATGTGGTGAGGAAAAAGAAGTTCTGCTCTACTCCGTGTTTTTGAGCTATGCGCACTATTTCCTCGGCTTGTTCCTGCAAGGTCATTTCTTTGGTTGGGTCTTTTGCCATTATTGTTCTCCTTTCAGACTTTCGTTCGTTTTCCCCCAGTTAACTGTTCCCATCTGCGGCAAATGGTTTCGACATACTTAGGATCAAGCTCCATCATGTAGCATTTGCGCT
>LSQX01008910.1_pt2 | contig 15486 bp, 16 predicted proteins | sample 654561 | NCBI WGS metagenome assembly LSQX01 (sample SAMN04489861, study PRJNA283612) | anaerobic digester metagenome | isolation source: 4 biogas reactors fed with cattle manure at either 37C or 55C with and... | place: Denmark: Kongens Lyngby | collected 2014 | reverse complement strand
GTATAAGAGACAGCTGCAGGTGGGCTGGAACAGGCAATCCTTCGCGGAGCAGATGTTGGGTGCGATTGCATTCAGATATTCGTTAAAAACAACATGCAATGGTTCGGAAAGCCATATACTCCTTCAGAACTCTCCGCTTGGAGTCAGGAGATCGCATCAGGAAAAGTGCAGTTTATTTTTGGGCACACAGGCTATCTGATCAATTTGGGCGGACCCGAGGGCGAGAATCGTCAAAAATCTATTAAATCTCTGAAGCAGGAAATCGAATTGTCCACCCAACTCGGACTCCCCTTCTTAGTAATGCATCCGGGGGCCCACCTCAAACAAGGTGAAGATGTGGGTATACAACAAGTCATTTCCGGACTGAATGAAGTTTTTAATGAAACGGTTTCCGCCACCCGAATTGCGTTGGAGATCACGGCTGGCCAAGGAACATGTCTGGGGGCAAAGATCGAACACTTGGCTGCCATTTTTGATGGTGTCAAACAGCCCGACCGCCTAGGAGTATGTCTGGATACCGCTCATCTTTTTGCCGCCGGATTTGATATTCGCACTCCGGAAGGCTGGGATATGGTTCTTACCAAACTCGACTCGCTGATAGGCCTATCCAACCTTCTAGGGATACACTTGAACGATTCCAAAGTGGATTTAGGATCGCATGTGGATCGGCACGATCATATCGGCAAAGGGAAGATTGGCATAGAGCCTTTTCGTCACATAGTGAATGACTCTCGATTAGAGCGCCTTCCCGGTTCCTTGGAAACGCCCAAGTCCAAAGATTGTCATGAGGATCGGGAAAATCTGCAGTTACTGAGAGAACTCATAAAATAAGGTTAATATTTTGATCTTTAAAGGTAAAAATTTTGAATTTATTTTTCCTCGTCCTACTTTGATAATGGGGATATTAAATGTNNAAATTATCGATGTGGGGGCCGAATCTACTCGACCGGGCTTTAAAGAAGTAACTCCTGAAGAAGAATGGGGCCGGCTTTGCCCAATAATTACGGAGCTAAAAAGGCAAATAAAAATCCCTCTCTCAGTCGACACACGCCATGTCGAAGTCGCTCAATTAGCGTTGAAAGCGGGTGCTGATATTATTAACGATGTCGGATTGATGCGCCCCGAGGAAAAAATGTTCCAACTGATGGTTGAGTCCGGAGCCGGTTACATCATGATGCATTCATCCCCCATTCCACCTGAAAATCGGGCTCCACAAGAAATTGTCAGCTCTTATTTTAGTGAGACATTATCCCGCTGCGAAAAAGTGGGTATGAACTTCCACCAAATAGTTCTGGATCCGGGAATTGGTTTCGGAAAAACGGTTGAGCAAAATTTATTGTTGATTAGAAGTCTCAATCTCTATACAAAGTGGGAGAGACCCGTATTACTGGGAGCTTCTCGAAAATCTTTTATTCGAGGCTTTCCAGGTGGCGACCTGACTCCGAAAGACCGGCTGGGTGGAAGTTTGGCAGCCGCTTGTTTTGCAGTGAGTTTGGGTGTTCACATTCTGCGAGTGCATGATGTGAAGGAAACTTTACAGGCTGTACGTCTAACTGAATGGTTAGAGAGTAACAATGAACTGGAGCCCAATCTATAACGATATTATCAAGACCGTAACAGAGGTAACGATCCTGACAGTTGCCATCTATTATGTATTGAAATTTATCAGAGGGACTCGCGGGGCTGCTGTAGTTACAGCTTTTTTTACAGCATTAATCATCGTGGCTTTTTTAGCCATTGTTCTGCACCTCCAAGTCCTCACTTGGATATTAAGTTGGTTTGTCGGTTTTTTTGCTATATCTGTTCTTGTACTCTTTCAAACCGAAATCAGAAGAATGATTTCAGAAATTGGCGCTAATAGGGTGATCGTTTCAGCGAGGGAGCAACGCGAAAATATTGAAGTTATCATTCAAGGGGCTAAACGCCTGGCAGAGGAGCGCTTCGGTGGATTAATAGCTATCGAGCAAGGGATCAACCTGTCGGAGATAACAGAAGGGGGCGTGGTTGTAGATTGTGAAGCCACCCCAGAGATGCTCGAAACTATCTTCTTCCCAAATAACGCTATTCATGACGGAGGCGTCTTAATGAAAGGAGATCGAATCGCTAAAGCGGCCTGTGTCTTTCCACTTTCTCTTCGNNCAGGATTTAAGCCATTCCACCGGAATGCGTCATCGAGCGGGATTAGGGCTTTCCGAAGAAACGGATGCTGTTGTCATTATTGTATCGGAAGAAACCGGATATATCAGCTACGCATACAAGGGTAAGCTCCATCGCAATGTTTCGGAAGAAGACCTTCGGGCATTTTTGACTCTCACTTTTTTGCCTAAGAAACCAAAGCCCAAACGGACAAGCAAATGGAATCGTTTGCTGATTCGCTTGAAAATTCAGCGTTTGTTCCAAAAAGGAAAGGGGACGACAAATACAGAATGAAAAAATTCTTATTCAACAATTTGCTGATGAAAATATTCGCTCTGGTTTTGGCTTTGATCGTATGGTCCGCCGTCCGAATGCAAATCAGCAAAGGGGCGCCAACCTGGAGCTCACGCATGATTACGACAACCACTTTTACACAAATACCGATCAACATCATGCAGGAGCCTTCAGACAACAATAGCTATGAACTTATCCCCCCTTCTGCCACTGTTAGCATTTCCGGCTCAAGGCTCAATGTGAATGCCACTAAGCCTGAGATGATTACTCTTTTTGTCACCGTCACTCCTGAAGAGGCTGAAGAAGCGCCTCTGACGCAAAACACAAATAAAGGAGTCATGAATAAAAAAATTCAGGCCAAAATACCCACCGAGGTCACTCTGGGTACTATTGAACCTTCCACAGTGAGGCTCATCACTAAAAAGGGAGTAAAGACAAACAGCATCTCCGGTAATAATGTTTTGCCTAATTCCAATGCGGCTTTTTCACCGGAAGACTCTGTAGGTACTAAGAATGATTCTGCTAGCACGAAGACTGAGATTGCTACATCCCCTACTCTCAATACGAACCTGGCAAATGCTGAAAAATAATCGGTTNNGCTCCTTTTTGTTTTTTAGTGCCCGCTCATTGATTTCAAGGAACATGGCTTTTCAAAAAAGCTGTAGAGGTACAGTTTTTTTCATGAGAGAGGTTTTGGCTGTAAGATTATTAGCAACTGTTTAGCCACAAATATTACGAATTTTTTTCGATCAGAAATTCCGGAAAACGCCTTGCCTTTTACTTCCAAATGTGGCTATCCTTGCCGCGGACGTGGGTGGACTGAGCAAACGAACTGCCAAAGACGCTGATGCCGGTTTTGATTGTATGCAGCAAGGCGGTGCCATAGCAGTCTCACGATTAATAGACGCATAACATGAAGATGAATAAGATTTCTCGTATCTCCTTTTTATGGAGTAAGATAAAGTCAAATGTAACCTCCTTTTCTTTTGTTCTTTCACTCCTCTTAGGGGGACTTTGCTTTTCTTCGCAGGCGGCGGATGCAAAGTGGTACCCCGGGCGGCTTCTTGTAAAGCCTAAACAAGGGGTTTCAGCCGTCGCTCTTCAAAGCTTCAACAAGACAATGGGGATTACGGCCTCACGCGTCCTTGAAGCTGCGAACAATGACTGGCAAGTAATTGATTTCAACCCCTTGGAAAATGTACAGGATAAAGCTAAAGAGTATTTGAAAAGTGGATTGGTTGCAGCTGTTGAGCCTGACTATGTCTGGACTATCGCTACTGAGCCTGATGATCCGGCTTTCACCGTTCCCGACCAAAGTTACAGCTTTAGAGTTACCCAGACTACTGCGGCATGGGACGTTATTACCGACGGCATTAAAACCAACATTGTTGCCTCTCCCACCGGGCTCAAAACCAATATTACCGAGATTATTGTTGCTGTCGTAGACACGGGTGTAGACTACACGCATGAAGACTTGGTGGACAACATGTGGGTCAATCCCAACCCTTCTTTTGGAGATGTTCATGGCATCAAAGTCTCGAACGGCCAGAAAACTGGAGATCCCATGGATTTTCATGGCCACGGCTCCCACGTTGCAGGGACCATTGGCGCTCGGGGCAATAACACCCTAGGAACAGCCGGTGTTTGCTGGAATGTTAAGATAATGGCTTGTAACATATTGGATACAGGCGCATCTTCAGATATAATGGAAGGCATAGCCTACGCCCGTAAGAGAGGAGCTCACGTGATCAATATGAGTTTGGGAGGTCCCAGAGGAACATACTCAGCTGCCGTTCTTGCAGAGCTGAAAAACTGCCGTGACGCGAATATGCTGGTAGTCTGTGCTTCGGGTAACGAAACAAACGATAATGATGTAAACTTGACGTATCCCTGCAACTACAGCACTTATCTCGATAACGTCATTTCTGTTGGCAGCAGCACGTCAGAGGATGAGCCCAGTTACTTTTCAAATTATGGTCGCAGAAGTGTGAACATCTTTGCACCAGGCAGCGATATTTATTCTGTCAGTCTTGGTGGCGGCTACACAACAATGAGCGGCACTTCGATGGCGGCTCCTTTTGCTTCCGGTGCTGTTGCTCTCTGCATGGCAGCCCACCCCGATGAAAACTATCTCCAGATTAAGGAACGTCTCTATAACAACGTTGATAAAATCCCCGCTCTGGCAAAATTGTGTACTACGGGTGGACGTATTAATGTGGCCAAAGCAATCTTCTCCAACCAGACTCAAGACGGCTTTAACTATTCGGTACTAAACAACGTAGCCGTGCTCACCGGATGCACTAGTGACACGAATTCCATAGTTATTCCAGCGACTATTGGCCACACCGAAGTAACGGCCATTGCGGACGGTGCTTTTGCCAAGTCTGCTCTTTTAAAAGAAGTGACATTGGGGACAAATATTACTTCCATCGGCGCCAGTGCATTTGAAGGATGTGAAGGCTTAACTCTTGTTAATTTGAACCAGAACCCGCTCCTCAAGATTGGTTCAATGGCTTTTGCCGGATGCAAATCACTGGAACAGATTACCCTTCCGGCAACTCTGGGCAGCACTCTTGGATACAGGTGGGTGTCTGGCTGTAATTCTCTTTCGTCTATTGAGGTAGAGGGAGGCAACTCTGTCTACTCCAGCCTGGATGGCGTTCTCTACAGCAAGGACGGAAGAACTCTATTCGTCTTCCCTCAGGCAAAATCTGCCGCGGACTATGTCTTCCCGGAAATAGTAGCTAATATCGGTGATTTTGCTTTCGAAAATTCAAACCTTTCATCAGCTAACTTAAACAAGGTTCTTCGACTCGGCGAAGGAGCTTTTTATCAAAGCAAAGATCTTCAGGCGGTAACATTCGGACTGAATTTTACTTCAATCGGCAAGGGTGCATTTGAGGGTTGTTCTTCATTGGAAAGTCTTAAATTTAAAGGTAATGCACCGGCAGCAACGCTGGATTCATTCATCGGTGTCCCCGAGAGCGTTACTGTGTATTATCCTGCCGCAGGACACGGTTGGGAAATTATTGACGGCAAGTGGTGTGGCCTGACTGCAGTAGAGGAAGATACTGCTCCTGAAATCGCGTGCAGCAAAGAAGAGGAAAGCAACTTCACCTTGAACTATACGGGTATCCTCTATAGCAGCCCCGATGGAAAAATATGGACCAAAGTTGTAGAAGCCCAAAGTCCATACAAGGCCAGCATTAATTCAAAAATGCGCTTCTATCGAGTTTATACTGAATAGAAAGCTGTCCCAAAGTGGCCTACCTGTTTATGTGGAGGCCGATAATAAGCTTAGATCAGGAGGCCGGTTGAATCCGGCCTCTTATTTTTAAGCAAAACAGTTTGACTCATCGGTGTTTTTTGTGCATAGTCATAGCCAGTTGCGTTATTGTTATGCCTAAACTGATCGTTTTAACTGAAGGTTTCAAAGGAAAGACTTGTGAACTGAAAGAGGGAGTCACAACCGTGGGTCGTGCTGATGATAACACCTTTTGTATACCGGAGGATTCAGTTTCGGGGCACCACTGTGAAGTCATCGTCAAAGGCAAGGAAGTCATTATAAAGGATTTAAACTCCACCAATGGTACTTATATTAATGACGATAGAGTTACTGAAGCTCCTCTTAAAGCAGGGGTAGTTTTGAGACTGGGCCAATGTGAACTTAAGCTTGATGATGGCACTTCCTTTAAAAAGGTTATAGAGTCCCATCGTGGTGGGGTTAAGCTGGATGAGGTTGGAGCTGGTAATGTTTCTGCTAATCCTGCATTCAAGAAAAAGGATAATAAAATAAACCTTTACATGCTGGGCGGCGGGGCAACTGTGGTTGTTCTAATTCTGGTCTATTTACTCTTTGTTAAGTAATATCATCACATTTTTCATTTTTTTATGGCTGGTAAGCTGATTACATCCGGTGTGCATTATGTCGGTGTTTCACACTATGATCGGAGGTTTTTTGATGCTTTAGTGCCTACTCCTGAAGGCACGACTTACAATGCCTATCTGGTTGAAGGAAAGGAGCGAAATGCTCTCATTGACACAGTCGAGCCGGAGTTTAAGGAGCTCTTTCTCCATAATCTGAGGGCCACTGGAGTTAAAAAAATAGATTATATTATTTCTAATCACGCCGAGCAGGATCACTCGGGTTGTGGGCCTGATATTTTAGCCCTTTTCCCCGAGTCTAAACTGGTTACCAACGAAAAATGCAGCAACATGCTTCGTGACTTGATGCCTGAAATTCCTGCCGACAGGATTATCATCATCAAGGATCACGAAACGATAGATCTCGGCGGGCGAACCCTGGAATTCATTATGGCCCCGTGGGTTCACTGGCCGGAAACGATGTTTACCCTCCTGCAGGAGGAACAAATTCTCTTCACCTGCGATCTCTTCGGCTCTCACCTGGCAACTTCCGACATTTTTCTGGATGACCCTCGCCTTTTCTACGAACCCATGAAAAGGTATTACGCCCAGATTATGATGCCCTATCGCGGGCAAGTGGTTAAAAGGATGGAAACCGTGGGCTCTATGAAGGTGAAAATGATTTGCCCCAGCCACGGACCTGCTTTCAAAGATCCGGCTCTCCCCTTGGCTCTATATTCTGAATGGGCGAGTGACACACCTCAAAATGCGGTACTGATCCCTTGGGTTTCCACTCATGGGGCGACAGCGCGAATGGTTGATCATCTGACAAATGCTTTAGTTCTTAAAGGGATTAAAGTTTATCCTCATAATCTGCTGGTGGCTGATTTGGGACGTGTTGCCGAAAATCTTGTGGATGTTGCAACAATAGCCCTTGGTTCAAGCTGCATACTCTCATCTGCTCATCCTTTGGCAGCCTATGCGGCTATACTAACAAATGCACTTAAACCTAAGGCTAAATTCGCTACCGTTTTTGGATCATTTGGCTGGAGCGGCACCAAAGTTCCGGAGCAAATTTTGGGGCTTTTGAGCGGTTTAAAACTTGAGGTGATTCCTCCCGTCCAAACAAAAGGAGCTCCATCGGCCGAAACGTATGCTGCTCTCGACCAGGTGGCTGAGGAAATTTTCAGCCGACATAGTTCCCTCGGTTTAAAATAGCATTGAATCTCGTTTGATTTTTTTTAAGTCAACATCCGCTATTTTTACCCATGTGTAATGGGTGTTTTGCGAAATGTTCTCCGCACGCGCGATTAATAATTTACTGTTCGAATGTAGGAAATGATACAAATATTTTTCAACCATGCAGGCCCAGTGACATGGTTAATTTTCGTTCTAGGGGCTCTTGGAGCAGTGATTTTTGTTGAGAGATTTTTGCATTATCATAGAGTGCAGATCGATTCCAAAGAGTTTATAACCGGAGTAAAAAATGTTCTTCGCCGCGAAAATCGGATGGAGGCGCTTTCTATCTGCGATGCCACGCCTGGACCTGTAGCTCGACTGGTAAAGATGGCAATCCTCAATCAGGATCAGGGGAGCCAATACGTGGATGATGCGCTGGAATCAGCAGGCTTGGCGGAAGTACCCCGTCTGGAAGCAAGGTTGACTTGGTTGGCTACAATATGTGAAATCGCTCAACCCCTCGGCTGTTTAGGCACCATTCTGGGACTCATTGAAGTCTTCCGAGTTCTCCAGGTCAATGGGCCTTTTGCTGACGTATCCATGTTCAGTGGTGGCGTATGGCAGGCTCTTATCGCTGCGGCAATGGGGCTTGCCCTTTCTATCATCGCCAGGACGGCTTATAATTACTTGGTCGAGAGAATGAACAGTATTGTGCTGGATATGGAAAAAACAGCTACTGATATCTCTCGATTTCTTTTTGATTCCACAATCCAAAAAACGCCCAACGAATAGCTTCCGTTTTCGGGCTGAAGAAGGATGAGATATCAACGCAATATTAAGATTATTAAAAACAGAGTAGATGGAACCGCGTTTTCCACCGTGCTCATTTTTATTATTTTTTTCCTCCTACTGGAATCTTCTCTCATCTTCAAGCCGGGGATCGCAGTTAACCTGCCCTCGCCCGAATCGGTAAGGCTCCCCGGGATGACGGGACCCTCATTAATGGTAGGAATAGACCATTTGGGACAATATTATCTTTCCGGAAAAGCTCTCAGTGCCGAGGAAATTCAAAAGCAATTGATTCGAGCAAAAGAAAATAACGCAGATACTACTATTGTCATCGTTTCAGATAAAGACACAAAAGTGGAAGCTCTGGCTGACCTGAGCGCTATGACTTATCAATCCGGACTCCAGAAAGTTCTTATAGCAACAAGGCCATACTCTGGCGCGACGAAAGAGCCCACCAGTCTCTCCAATAAGAATGAGCCCGCTAAACAATCTCGATCTCAGAGTGTCTCTACTCCCTAAAAACAAGCTTATCGGCAAAGAATTGCTGGAATGGTCTTTCAAGAAATGGCTCCTGCTGTCTCTTATTTTTATAAGTGTACAGGTGGTTTTTTTTGCCCTTCTCTTAAATAAGGAAGAAATTGTCCCCTCTCGCCCTTCTCTTCTTCAACACACCGAAATGGTTCCTCATGCCGGCTTGGTTTTCAATCCGGTGCTTCTTTCTTTTATTGAGTCTTTTGACCCTCGCATTTATTCATATGCGCATCCGCTGGGTGTTTCCGCTTATCTCTGGGAGAAATATCCAACAACTGAGTATACACTCTCTTCCCCGTCTCTTCCTCCCCTTACGGTTGCACCAGATACGCTTTTCTTTCAAAGAGAACTATCCAACTTACTTTTTGATAGTACGGTAAAAAAAGACATTCTTGAGAATATTTATTCTAGAACTCCAAAAATTCGGGAACCATTCGCGCTCCCATCTGTTGAGCGTTCCACTCTTCAGTTTCCCCAAGAAGTCTTACAATACTGGTTTATCCCCGAATTCGAGCTGCCCGTTTTCGCCCATCCTGGAGCGGTAGCCCACACCGAGCTGAGCGCGATCCTCGGTGAGGATGGCAGATTATTTTCCGTGACCCTTATATCAAGTTGTGGCATCCCCTCAGCCGATGAACAAGCAGTCCAGAGAATATCTTCACTCCGCCTTTTGCCATTGCATCCTAAACCCGCGGCTGATGGATCACAATCGGATGTTTGGACTCGATCCAAAACAATCACTCTGACTGTTAACTGGGCGACAACCGCTCCTCCCCAAAATAATCGAATATCATGAACTTGGAAGATGTTATTTTTTTGGGTGTCAGTCTGGCATTGCTGTTCTTAACAATTATCTCTATCTACACTGAAAAGGTGCGGAAGCGTTTTGAACCGGCACCCAGCAAAGATAAAATTTTCCGTTGCAGGAAATGCGCTTTTGTTTACACGGATGATCCGGATGTAGACCGTTCCCGGTGTCCGCACTGTGGTACTGGAAACGAAAGTGTGAAGTTCTAATGAAGAAAGAAGATCAAAAATACCCCCCTTTGACAGAACAGGGATTGTCTTGTTTTGTGGAAGCTACAGGCTGGATGGAGTTGGGAGCATATTCTGAAGTGCTTGAATCTCTGAAAACATTACCCCAAGAATACCAAAATCACTTTGATATACTTCAGCTTCGCTGGGCAGCCCAGTATAAACTGAAAAACTTTTCAGAATGCAAAAAGATCGGAGCCGCCCTTGTTTTTCATCACAAAAATCTGGCAGAGTCGTGGACATATTACGCCCAATCCTTCTACAACCTCAAAGAATATCACAAAGCCTATGAGGTCCTTCAGTCTGTCGAATCTCAATTTAAAACAAACTGGCATTTCGCCTATGACTACGCCTGTTATCATAGCCTTACGCAGGACTTTTCAGGGACGGAACATTGGCTGAAGATAGCGCGAAAATATGGAGGTACCAAGAAGATCAATCAAATGTACGTCCAAGACCCCGATTTCATTCCCTATCGGCAATACACTCAGTCTTGATTAATCTTCAGTCTCCTGAAAAGTTCAAACGGAGCGTCTAGGGCTCCTTTGATGAAGGCCCCGGCGTTGTCAGCGGCACGGCTTGGTAAATAATGCTTCCGTCAGAAATCTGAGTTCTTTGAAGCCGCATCGGAACATAGACTATCTGCTCGTCTTCCGGAAGAATTTTACTGTCTATTTTTTGAGGCTGAGAGAGCATTTTAGTTTTTGTCTGTGATTCCCATGCGTATCTCGTCCAAATTCTCATTTGCGATTGGGTAAGCAAAAGGCGCAAACCACGACGAAGCTCTACTTGCTCAATGGATTTATCGTAAAGCGCATCCATAAGGCCACGGCTGCATTCGTAGATGTCACCGTAGTTGGGGAATTCCTCATCAATCAAGGTTTTTAAGTTTTTTTGAAGCTGTTCGATTTTTTTTTCTATCTCCCCAATTCGTTCATTTGAATCTGCGACTATCTCTCGATAGTGGAGCAAAGATTCCGGATTAAGATTCAATAACTTTTCTACATTCGCATCTCCCGAACTAACGAGCGCTGCATCTGCTATAACTGGTTGGACGCCCTCCTGCCCCTCAGGTTGTTTTTCTGAATTAACTATCGTCGCCAGCCTGTCAGTAATAGACTCATCTGCGGCGGGAAGTGTCTCTTTTAAAAGCTCTTTATTATCTATCTCAAACAATTGATTAGTGTTATTTCCACTAACCTCCTCAGTCTGGTTTTCAGCTGTTTCACTTAGCAATCGCTCTATTCTCCCATCATCCTCAGTACCCTGCTGTAACCTCAATTCAGCCAACACCCGGGCTTCCTGCAGGCGATCCAAACGCAAATAATCCTTCTCGTTTAAAACGCCCAACTTCTCCTTTTCGTACAGAGCATTGATCAACTTATCAATACGTTCTATGGCAGTTTGCAAGTTTGCACGTGTCTTCGTAAGCTCTACCTCCTTTACCAAGTTGGTCTCAGCCGGTTTTGAACAAACGCAAATACAACTGACCAATATCAGAACTAAACTTAAATATTTTTTCATATCATTAAAATCGCACCCGAGTGAATCTCGCTTCATTTGAGACAGTCCCTCTCCATAATACGTCTTCCGAGCCGGTTTTATTCACCCTTGAAGCAAATCTAGCAAAAACGCCGCAAAGCAAGCAACACAAGAGACAAACACAAAAGATATCCAATCTGTCGGCCTTTCCGCAGGGAGCTTCGTGTTTCAGGCAATAATACCTTTACAACCAATCAGTTGAAAAAAATTAAACTTTAATTCTGAGATTTTCGGAGCTGAATAATTACAACCGGCAGCCCAACCGCCATCAGCAAAAAGCTGAGGAAAAAGAAGTGAACCGGTTGCTCAAAACGCATTTCAACATGATGATCTCCGGGAGTCAGGTAAATCCCCCGCGCGATGTAATTACAGCGCAGAACTTGAGCTGGTTTTCCGTCCACAATGGCTTTCCACTTGGGGCTGTAACGGTCATTGACCAGTAAAATCGAATCCTGGCTGCCTCCTTTGATATTAACAGTAAACTTTAAGGGCGAATAACTCTCGTACTCCAGTCGAGTAAAAGGCTCCTGATCGTTAGTACAGGGAGGTAAAATACTTTTTTCTCCCGTACCTGAGTCATCCATCGCCGATTGCTCATCCACAAGCAGAGTCTGTGCAGGATCAAACATCGCATCACTCAATTTTGAAAGTGTGACCTGGTCTGAGCGAGTAACTTCCCAATGTTCAAAAAGTGCCAGTCGCGGAATGGCGCCGGAAAACTCCATCAATGCAAAAGGTCCTTCCTGATTTGTTTGTGCCAGATAATAACGCGGGGGGCTAGTCTGCTTGAGTGTGAAAAGGGCAAGCTCGGAAAAGCGTTTCTGAGCCGGGTCCCAGGCTTCATTTAATGCCGAGGCCACACCCGCAAGGCTGATCAGCTTTCGGGTTCCCGTGAGTTCCCAGTGCCTAACGGGATTTGTTGAAAATGTACTTTCAAACATTATTTTATCCAGCGCTTTACGAGGCTCCATCCAACTCTCCAGAGCGGGAATGTTATAATGAGGAAATTCGTGCTGGAGCCACTCCACTGAGTAAAGCTGAGCCAACGCTCTACCATACTCATTCCCGGTTGGGAAAGAGCCAACACGCTCAGTCTTGGAAGAGGCAGCTAAAATGCTTAATAAATCATCTTTCTGCAGGCGTTCCTGATAATTATAGAAAACCACCCGACAACACCAAAAGAAAAGCCAAGCAGACAAGAACGCCTTTTTTAGCACTTAATTGTTTACCCAAGATCAAGGCCATCAACACCAGGCCCAACATTAAAAGGGCAACATAAATCATAATTTCCCACATACTTGCCTGAAAATTAAGATGAGCCACCTGAATATCAATACCTGTTTGCTCCATCCAGACAACCAACGCATTTTGAGAAGAGAGGAAAATCAAAAAGCCGAGAACTGATGCTCCAATCCACCCTAGCAGCCCCCAGCACCAACTTTTGTCAAAGGAACCCAGGTTGCGCCAGCTTAGAGCCAAGATAGTCCCTAAACTACCTTGCTGCTCTTTTTTCGGTATCGCTGACTGGGGCCGATGCAGATAATCACGACAAAGCCCCAGCATTGCATAACCAAAGAGAATGAGAATAGAAATATGAAAAGGAACCAAGTACTTAATAGGATTACGAAACATCCCAAACACAGGTGTGATATAAACCAATTGATAAAAAGGAGCATATCTGCCGAAAGCCAATAAGAGAGAAACCAATGCGGCAATAGACCAAAACTTAAGATTTCGTATTTCATTTTCAGTGAAAGGGTTTTCCTTCTTTCTCCAAATGTTGGCGACAGCCCAGGATGCGAGCAACACAACAAAAAGACCGGCATACTCCCCTGAACCTGAAAAACGAGCGCCATGATTCCCCAATTGGTATCCCGGCGTTTCACCTACGGACCCCCAATAGCCGCTCCCATCTTGCTTATCCATTCGATACCCCAATAATCCGGGGATAATGATTCGCAAGGTCTCTTTTTTAGGGAAACTCCATTGAGTGGAAAAATCCCAACGCTGAGCTTCTACTTGTGGGTCTTCAAAAACACCCACTCCTTTAACCTGAGTTTCGGAAAGTGATGAGAGTGAATAAGAAGACACTAACGCAGCCACACCGGCAATCACCGCCACTCGGGATATGGCCAGTAACATCCTCTTACTAAGGGGCGACGACAGAGGCTCTCCCCTTTTAGCCTCTGCAAAAATAGTTACGAAAACCGTATAAAGAGCAATATATACGCAGAGTATGGCCCCCAGATCATATCCCTCCATAATGGCAAGCCCTGAGCCAACTCCCACCAATCCTACCTTAAGCCACCGGAATCGCCCCCGAAAACCTCGGGCAACCATTGCCAATGCCAACATGACTCCACCAAAACAAAGCGGACGCGAGCCCAGCCCCCAGCACGCGTTGGAAAAGTTGTTCGAATTAAATGCAACAGCGATTCCTCCCATCGCGCAGACCCATGTATTACCACCAATTGCCCGGAAAAAGAGTCCACCGCAAAGACCCGCAAAAAGCGTAGCCAGAAAAGCATCAAACTTGGCAAACCCGAGAGTACCTAACAGATAGCGGATCAGATTTGTCATGTTCGGAGGAGCCGCAACATCCTCATTTCCGAGCCAATTAAGATCATTCCATTGTCCCAAAAAAGTCCCCGGTAGTTTCCAAACATCCGAACTGATAACTCCGTAAGGCCCATCGTTGGAGAACTGAACCATCTCTGGTTTGAAGGCGGGATACAGGAGCGCCGTCAACAAAAGGAGTAACGCCACGAAGAGGAGTATAAAACCACCCTTAATTTTGGGAGATTGGTTGGAATCTTTTAAACTGGAGCCTTCCATAAAACAGGGGTCATTATCCCAGAGTCACTTTATTAGGACCAGAAAAAAACATCTTCTGTCGTGGATACATCAAAAGTGGAAAAATTGTATCGATCAAAAGTGGAAAAACTCAGAGGGTTTTAGAAGAGAAGAGGACGGAAGGGAAAGAGGAATGAGAGGGTTTATTGGATAGGATAGAGAAGGAGTTATCAACATGATAGCAAATCCAGACCTCGGAACCATTGGGGGCTTGAGTGGGGAAATCCGGATTGCCGATAAGGATGTGTCCGCGAGGTCCGACAAGTGCCGGAGCCCAGTCGGACCAGATGTACTCCCACCAGGGATCCTTAGGAATGGGGCGCAGTTTGGTTCGACGATCATTGAGAGCCAGATTCCAAGCTTGCATTGGAGTTTGATTGATTTCGCGGTGGATTTCGTGAGAGTTACGGTGGATACGCAGAGCTTCCAGGTGTTGATTAATGGTAGAGAGAGGAGTATCTGGATCAATGGAGNNTTCTTTCAACCTTTCCCTTAGCCTCGGGAGAGTTAGCCAGGAGAAAAGAGATGTCATAAAATTTGAGTATGTCAGCAATACCCAAGCGATTGATCATTTGCTTACGCATTGTGCTAAAAACGTAGCAAAATTCCACTTTTGATCGATACACCCAAATTTTGCCCTCTAGGGGGCAACCACCCTTATCTACTCTTCTCTATACCAATGACTTATATCTTATCGAATGAAGCGAATCTAAATTCCACTTTTGATGTATCCACGACAGTTTTAAGAAAATTACAAACTCATTTTGCTGATTCAATAATCGTCAAAACGATCAAAACTACTTGAAAACGAGTCCAGACCTCAACGGAAAGTTAACGGGTTACAAAGTCGGAATGCCTAAAGAAAATGGAAAAGATGCGAACGAATCTGTACTACAACAAACCAACGATGGCGGAGAAGGGGGGATTCGAACCCCCGGTACAGTGTTACCTGTACAACGGTTTAGCAAACCGCCGCCTTCAGCCACTCGGCCACCTCTCCATCCATGTAGTACGCCCCTGCTTTTTTGACGGGGAGAAGCCACCCGTGCGGCATACGATACCGATCGAACCCAAAGCAGTCAAGAGTTAAGTCCTCACTTCTTCACAAATTAGGGGGTTCGAAGAGAAGAAGAGTATAAAAAGAAAAAAGATTCTCTTAGACAAGAAAATTTTCCAATCAAACGTGGTAGCGCGTATGGGAATCGAACCCATCTTTCAGCCTTGAGAGGGCCGTGTCCTAACCGATAGACGAACACGCCACGT